>JAEEGL010834477.1_pt1 | contig 80042 bp, 64 predicted proteins | sample 9134231 | NCBI WGS metagenome assembly JAEEGL01 (sample SAMN16246548, study PRJNA631951) | gut metagenome | biome: gut microbiome; feature: rumen; material: fiber-attached | host: Bos | place: Iran: Karaj | collected 2018-10 | reverse complement strand
CAAACGACAAAGGTCCACGCTTCGGAGGTGGAGGCATGATGATGAACTCTAAAGAGAACGATTCTTTGTTTGTCGCCTTAAAGAACGAGACCTTGGGGAAGTTTCGGCAGTTCACCTTCGTGGATGCTGTGACAGGCAAAATTATGCAATACAATCTTCTTATCCCAGATGGTTATGATGGGAAAACAAGTTATCCTCTGGTGCTTTTCATGGCCGATGCAAGCACCGTGGGAAAGGATGTGACCGTTCCTCTCACCCAGGGCTACGGGGCTCTTGAGTTTGCCTCTGACCGCGACCAGCGGAAGCACCCCTCTTTTGTGTTGGTTCCGCAATATACCGGCTGGGCTGTGCAGGATGACTGGAGCACCTCCGACGAGGTAGAGATGACCATCCGCCTGTTGCAATACGTATGCAAAGAGTATAAGGTTGACCAAAGACGACTTTACACAACCGGCCAATCGATGGGTGGCATGATGTCCTTCTATTTCAACATCGCCCATCCCGACCTATTCGCCGCTTCGCTGTTTGTCAGCAGCCAATGGGACACATCGAAGATGAAAGACTTCGGCAAGCGCAAGTTCTTCTACATCGTGGCAGGCGGTGACGGAAAGGCCTCGGGAGGTATGAGAGACCTGACGGAAGTGCTGAAAAAGCAAAACGCCCATATCGACTCTGCTTCGTGGAGCGCCAAGTTGCCCCCAGCAGAGCAGGAGCGTCTGGCAGAAGCCTTGATAGCCAAGGGAGGCAATATCAATTTCATTTGCTTCGAGAAAGGTTCGGTGCTTCCTGAATCGGGACAGGGCATGGAACACATGGCCTCTTTCGACTTTGGATACAAGATTGCCGCCGTCCGTGACTGGCTATTTGAGCAAAGCAAATAATTCCCCCCAACACACTTCAAATGACACAATAATTCTTGGATTTCAGCGTTAAGACAATAAAATGTTGATATGTTTTGTGTTGATATGTTGATATGATGCGAGTCGGATAAACTTATCAACGGACAACAATAAATCATATACTTATCAACTTATTAATGACAAAGACAATATGATACGGTTGAATTGTTTTTTCCAAGCCAATGACGGCGAGCAGTACAAGACCGCCCTGCAGGCGGCCATAGCCCTTACCGAGCTGTCGCAGAAACACGAGGGGTGCATTGCCTACGATGTGTTCCAAAGTGCCACCCGACCGGATGTGTTCATGATTTGCGAGACATGAGAGGACCTCGCGTCGCTCGACAAGCATTCCAACACGCCGGAATTCAAAAAGTACTCGCCCATGATGCGCCAATGTGGCCAGATGAAAGTGGAAAAATTTGAATTCTGACAACAATGAATGAATGCTTGAATGCTTGATTGTGCAAATGCTTGAGTGAAAATACCCAAACAATCAAGCAATCAAACATTCAGACAATCTTCCACATGAAACAAGTAATGAATCTGATAGCCGCAATCATGATACTATTTGCTACGGCTTGCACCCCTGAAGACAAGCCCCTCACCCCCTCTCCCACCACCGTGGGCGACATAACGCTTACCATTGGTGACCAGAGTTTCACGGCTACGATGGAGCAGAACAGCACCTCCAAAGCCTTCCGAGCCCTGCTGCCCTTGACGCTGGAGATGCAGGAACTGAACGGCAACGAGAAATACCACTACCTCTCCCAGTCGCTCCCCACCAACCACACTAAAGTAGGCACCATCCACGCGGGCGACATTATGCTCTATGGCGACAACTGCGTGGTGGTCTTTTACGAGACCTTCACGACCTCATACCAATACACCCCCATCGGCCACATCACCAATCCCGAAGGCCTCAAAGAAGCCCTTGGCAGTGGCAAAGTGACTATCAATTTTACCATAAAAAATAAAGAAATATGAAACATAGAAGTCTGCTTGCTACAGGCGTTATTATGGCAACACTGGCTTTGACCGCCTGCAACAACAACCAAGAAACTAAAAACACTGACAATATGAAACAACAACTCGTTTTGACTCAGGAGTGGGACAAGGTGTTCCCGCTGAGCGAAAAGGTGAACCACCGCAAGGTGACGTTCGAGACACAGTATGGGCTGACACTGGCGGCCGACCTCTACACGCCCAAGGATGCACAGGGCAAGCTGGCAGCCATCGCCGTGAGCGGCCCTTTCGGTGCCGTCAAGGAGCAGAGCAGCGGACTCTACGCCATGCGGATGGCAGAGCGAGGCTTCGTGGCGCTGGCTTTCGACCCGTCATATACCGGCGAAAGCAGCGGTGAACCCCGCCGCACGGCTTCACCCGACATCAACACCGAGGATTTCATTGCTGCTGTCGACTTCCTTTCCAAACTGGAGAATGTCGACCCCGAGCGCATCGGCATCATCGGTATCTGTGGCTGGGGCGGTATCGCCCTCAACGCAGCCGCTGCCGACACCCGTATCAAGGCCACCGTGGCCAGCACGATGTACGATATGACCCGCATCAGTGGCAACGGTTACTACGACAGCGAAGACAAAGAGGAGTCGCGCTATGCTGCCCGTGAGGCAATGGGCAAGCAGCGTCTCGCCGATCCGACGGCTATGGCAGGCGGCGTCATCGACCCGCTGCCAGAAGACGCTCCGCAGTTCGTCAAAGACTATCACGCCTACTACAAGACCCCGCGCGGCTACCACCAGCGCAGTGGCAACAGCAACGACGGCTGGCGCACCATCGGCACCCAGGCCTACGCCAACAGCCGTTTCCTCTACTATATCAACGAGATCCGCTCTGCCGTCCTCGTGATGCATGGCGAAAATGCCCATAGCCGTTACTTCGGTGAGGCCGCCTATCACTACATGGTGGAGGGTAGGGCAGAGGGCTATAACTTTGTTGGTAAGCCAAATCCCAATCCCGACAACAAGCAGCTGCTCATCATCCCCGGCGCCACTCACTGCGACCTCTACGACGGTGGAGTGTGCGACCGAAGTGGAGCAAACTCTACAAAAGGTTCAAACAATTACATCCCCTGGGATACGCTAGCGGAATTTTTGAAGAAAAACCTTTAGACTATAAATATTATGAAAAAAGTTGTCGTTATATCAACCAGTCTCCGGCCGGGCTCGAATAGCCATGCTATGGCGGAGCAATTTGCCAAGGGTGCGGAAGTTGCTGGGCATCAGGTGGAGCTCATCTCGCTGCGCGGCAAGGACATCAGGTTCTGTGTCGGCTGCCTGTCGTGTCAACAGACAGGTGCCTGCATCTTCAAGGACGACGTTCCCGCCATCATGGAGAGCGTGCTGAATGCCGATGTCGTCTGCTGGGCCACCCCCATCTACTACTACGAGATGAGCGGCCAGATGAAGACCCTCATCGACCGCATGAACGCCATGTACACGAAGGATTACCGCTTCCGTGATATCTATCTGCTTACCACGGCATTCGAAAACGAGGCTCACGTTCCCGAGCGTGCCGAGAGCGGCTTGCAGGGTTGGATAGCTTGCTTCGGTAAATCAACCCTTAAAGGCCACCTTTTCTGTGGCGGCGTGGGTTCCCCAAATGAAATTGCCGGCAATGACAAGCTCCAGAAAGCCTACGAGTTGGGTAAGAATATATAAGTAAAAACCAATTACAAGATGTATTCATGCTAAAAAGCCTAATCATCTTAGCCCTTATGACCATTTCAGCATTGCATTCAATAGCTCAAATAGACTTACACAGTCATGCCGTCACTCAAGGCTACCTCGAATTTATCAAGTCCAACGGTGCTGAGATGGACGAGGGGTTTCCTATCCCCAGTTGGGATGCGGAAAGCCATATCGCCTTTATGGACAAGGCCGGAATACAAACCTCTGTACTCACCATGCCTGCACCACAGCCATACTTTGGCGACGCGAAGGTCTCTGCAGAGGTATGTCGCAGATACAACGAAGAGTGTGCCGCACTGAAGGCACACTACCCTGGGCGCTTTCTCTTTTGCGCCGCATTGCCCTTGCCCAATGTGCCGCACGCCATAGAGGAGGCTCGCTATGCTCTAGAGGTGTTGGGAGCTGACGGCATAAAACTTGCCACCAACGCCTATGGGCAATACCTTGGAGACCCGGCCCTCGACACGCTTATGGCTTACCTCGACAAGCACAATGCTGTCATAATCCTGCATCCTCACAAGCCATCGGCGGTCAACGCTCAGCTGATTGCCGATGTGCCGCTGGCAAGCTACGAATATTTGGCAGAGACATCGCGGGCGGTGCTCAATATGATTGCCCACAACGTGTTGGTGCGCTACCCTCATTTAAAGGTGGTGGTACCCCATTGCGGCTCATTCCTGCCCAATGCCCTGCCGCGTTTCCGCTCGCTGTTGCCGGTGATGGTGAAGCAGGGCATTATGCAGCCAGTTGACGTGGATGCCAACCTCGCGCGCCTCTACTACGACCTTGCGGGAGCTCCCACCGACGACGTTCTAGAATCCCTACTTACCATCACCTCATCCGACCACATCCTCTATGGCAGCGATTATCCATATGTGGCTGAGCAGGTGCTGATTGACGGCAAGAAGGCGCTAGCCGAACGCCTCTCACGTCACGGAGTCGACCCACAGGAGGTGTTTTCCAACAATGCCCGACGCCTGTTCGGCGAAGCCATTCCTATGCGGCAATACGGCGAACGGGTTGTCCGCCTCGCCGAAATTGAGGTGGAGCCAACGATGCTTGAAGAGTACCTTATTTTTGCCAAAGAAGTAGGAGAAACCTCCACGAGCGTAGAACCTGGCGTGCTGACCCTCTTCTCGATGCAAAGCAAAGAAGACCCCTGCAAAATTTACATCCTAGAAATCTACGCCGACCGCGAAGCCTATCAAAGCCACATTAAGACGGCTCACTTCAAGAAATATAAGGAGGGTACTGCCCGGATGGTGAAGTCGCTGAAACTCATCGACACCACTCCGCTAGCGGGAATTAAACAATGGGAAAGGAAATAATAAAAGAAATATGAACAAACGTATTTATTTGATTGTGGCCGCAGGGTTCATGCTATTGGTGGGATGCGGCACGAAAAAGAACACAGAAAAGAATATGAATATTTTAAGCTTCAATGAACAGCAGGCGGTTGCTATGACAGCTATCGCCTGCCACGAGGCAAAAGGCGACCAGTCGTCGCTTGCTATCGCAATCAACGAGGGCTTCGACGCAGGTCTCACTGCCAACCAGATGAAGGAAGCACTCTCTCAGTTATACGCCTATACTGGTTTTCCTCGCTCACTCAACGCCTTGGGTACACTACAGAAGGTTATGCAAACACGTGGCAGCGTAGAGGTGGGTATTGAGTCATCGTCGCTGCCCAGCAGTTATAATGCCTTGAAGCAGGGTACTGAAGTGCAGACGAAACTCAGCGGACAGCCGTTCAACTACGACTTCTGTCCTGCTGAAGATTATTACCTGAAGGCACACCTCTTTGGTGACATCTTTGCCCGCGACTTGCTTACACACGCTGACCGCGAACTTGTCACCGTCAGTGCGTTGAGCGGCTTGGAAGGTGTGATGCCACAATTGCAAGCTCATGTACGCGGCGCACTGAATATGGGCGTCACGGAAGAACAGCTGAATGGTATCGTCACCTCGTTGCGCTCACATGGTATGGAAGCGGAGGCGTTGCGTTGTGAAGCCGCCATTGCTGCCGTGGGAGGACAACCAATGCCTGTTGTCTCAACCTCCTCATGGCCATTGGGAGAACCCAATGACGCCTACGCCAAGTATTTCACTGGACAGAGCTATCTGGCCATGCTCGACTCTGTTAGCGGCCTATGCAACGTTACCTTTGAACCCGGATGTCGCAATAACTGGCACGTCCATCACGGTGCCGTGCAGGTGCTTATATGCGTCAGTGGCCGCGGCTGGTACCAGGAGTGGGGCAAGCCCGCTGTAGAATTGAAGCCCGGTGTTACTATCGCTGTTCCTGAGGGTGTGAAGCATTGGCACGGAGCCGCCAATGATAGCTGGATGCAGCACCTCTCATACCACGCCAACGCTAAGCCAGGCAACAGCAATGAGTGGCTTGAATCTGTTACGGATGAACAGTATAACAGCGTCTGTTCCAAATGATTGGTAGATAAATAATAGTATTATCTGCTTTCTGATGTTATCTGAGACAATTTGTTAAAAAACAATACAATGAAAGCTGCAATTATAGAAAAGTCCACCCACGGGGGCAATGTCCTGACCAACAGCGTAGACGTAGTGTAGAAAGCCTTACCTAATTCCAATGTCCATAAAGGCTTCAGATTGTACGGCCACAAAGTCCGCTTTTGCAAGGTCAAAGAGGACTTTGTGGCTGAGAAACTGAGGATTGAAAGTAGACTTTTGGGGATGAAACTTAGTTTGCATACCATGTGCTAAGGGTCAAACAGTCTTTATTGTGGCTAAAAACTGTATTTCAGTTTTATCCAGACTTCGCTGTTGTGGGAGTAAGTGAGGAACATCCCCTTTTCGGCGTAGAAGAGGTCATAACCTAAGATGATGTGAACCTGGTCGGTGGCGGTCCAGTCGGCGCTGAAACGGTTAAAGATACCCAGATCTTTCACGTCGGCATAGGCAAATGTGGAGAGAGTAAGGGCATTGTTCAGCAATGCTTTGGATACACGGAGAGTGGCAAGTGAGGTGTGTTCGCCGGCACCAAATGTCTGGTTGAACTGCACCGAGAGATTCCAGTCGTTGCCGGGGTACCAGTCGAGTCCAGCCAACGCGTTGCCTTGGTGCTCACCGTGGTCGTCGATATTGTCGGCTAGTTCGCCACGAAAGACAAAGTTTCCGAAGGGTACCGAGACATCGCCGCCCACGACAGATAGCCGACGGTAGCCTATGTGGTCGACCTGCAATTCGGGCATCTTGCTCCAAGTGCGCAACGCCATCAAGGAGAAGTCAACACCCGACAGCGAGCAGTTGAATCTTGCACCATATTCCATATTCTTGACTGTCGGGTCGGGTCGGACTTCAGGCGGAAGTATCCCCACCGACCAGGGATTGGCAGGGTCGGTGGGCAGTTTGAAAAATTCAGCTACCGGTATGGCGACGGCTTCAAGGCTCCAGGAATTGTGCAGATAGCGGACTCGTAAGGCTCCGACAGGAACGCGTATGTCGTCATAGTCCTGCGCCAGGAATTCGGTGTAATCCATCGGCGAGATGAGGTCGGTGACACGGAGTCCGTCGGCGACACCCCACGAAATGATCTGCTTGCCGGCACGGATGTCCCAATGGGGATTGCCCCAGTAGGCATAGGCTTCGCGCAGCTGGAAGCCGGACAGGTCACGTAGCAAGGCATTGTACACGAGATTGGTCGAAACGAACATTCCGCCACCGTCCTTCTCAAGTCGGAATTCACCTCGTGCACGGGTTCGTGAGGACATCCAGTCGACGGGGTCTTCGGTACGGAATGCATGGTAGGTGTCGAGAAATCCTTTGACCGAGAAGTCGATACCCTCCTGTGCCGAAAGGGAGTTGGCCGTGCATAGCACGGCCAATACTCCCAATAATAAGTTTTTAAAATGTGATTTCATAGGCCTTTCTCCAATTTGTTCACTGTGAATATACTTTTGTCCACCTTGATGTCGTACTTAGGATTGCTCACTGTAATCTGCGTGCTGTGGCCGTTCTGAACGTTCTTCATTTCCATCTTCGTCACTGTCCAGAAACCTTCGACCTTCTTCACGTCGAGGACGGTCATAACACGATGCAGTTTCTTCAGTTTATCGTAAAACTCTACATATATTGCTACATCACAGTCTTGACGTATCCAACTCACTTTTCGGCTGTAGATCTCATGGCTGTCGACAGGGATCGATTCTACCACCCAGCATTTGTGCCCGTTGCGCTCTTCTTCACGAAGCAGTTTGTGCTTGTCTTCATCAACATTGCGGCCACCCATATCATCGTATGTGAAATCGGTGCCCATAAAGTAGTCGGTCTTGGATGAAGCTCCGCTGATGCGGCGTGTTTTTTTCATTGCTGGCAGGTAGAGCCACTTGTCGTCTTCTTTGCCCCTCTGGTCATAGTCCCAGGTGAGGAATCCTGTTCCCTTCACATCTCCAGGATAGGTGAAGAACATTATTTTTTTTGTGTCTTTCCCTTCGTCCTTGGCCCATGAGACCATCTTGCGTTCGCGTTTGTCTCCATTTTTTTTGACGAGAGTGAGTTGCATTTCGGCATAACGGGTGTCGCCGTCAGGGCGATTTTTTACGCGTTGGACGATGTCGCGACCGGTTAGATTCTGTGCGTTTAATTGCATTATGGCAGCGAAAAGTATTGCTGCTAAAAGAAAATATCTTTTCATCTTTGTTGTTTTTTTTATTGTTTAACATTCTTGTTCTTTACCATATACTTTGAATTTTTTCACCAGCAGGGGCGTGATGAAGAGGTCGGCAAGGAGTGCCGAAAGGATGCCGATGACTGCGAGCACACCGAAGTTGATACACATAGTGCAAGCCGAAGTGGCAAAGCAGGCAAAGACGGCTGAGGTGATTATGGATGTTGTGACAATAGCCACACCCACAACCCGGAAGGTGCGACGGATCGATACGCTATAGTTTGGCGTGCGATCGTATTCTAGCTTGGAATGGTTGAAAAAGTGTATGGTGTCGTCGACAGCCATACCTAGCATCATAGGTATTAGTGTTGCGGTCATCATGTCGAGCGGAATGCCCATCCATCCCATAAAACCGCCAACGAATATGGCAGGCATAAGGTTGGGAATGAGGCCTATGAGGCCGACACGTATGCTCTGGAAAGCTATCATCAATATGATGGCTATGATAAGTACCGAGATAAGGAACGACTGCATTTGTCCTCGTACTAGATACTGCATCATCGTGGTATATTGTGGAATGTTGCCTACTGCGGTCACAGTGACACCGGGGAACATTTCGGCGGTCTTCTTGGTGATATCGTTAAGTTCACGTTCCACCTCTGCAGAGTTGAAGTCGGATATCTCCACCATAAGGCGTAGGCGCTTGTAGCCATAGTCCATCCAGTATTCCGACTCCGATCCACCGGCATTCTCATAGAGCATCAGCATCTGTGCAACACCTTCTTCGGTTTCGGGAATGCAGTAGTGACTCTTGTCGCCTCCGTTAAGAGTCTGGTTAAGGTCTTTTATGATGTCAAGGATGGAATTGGTGCGTTTGGTCAGTGAATAGGTCTTCACCAATTCCTCCAGTTGCTCCAGTTTATGCAGGTTTTCGGGCTGCTTGGCATCGTCTTCATTTTCGAACTCCATCACAAGATCGTATGAGTAGAGTGCTCCTAGTTCGCTGCGCCCTACCGTCAGGACATCATTTACGTATGGAACGGCTTTGCCCATTGTTCGCTCAATGTCGAAAGCGGGCTCTATCTTCCAAAGCCCGATACCCAGCGTCACACAGACAATGGCAAATATGGCGATGATGGGCTTTGAAAATTTGAACGTGAAGTCGTTGAGGCGTTCCATTGCTCGGCTTAGTCGTGTGCCGCCTTCACCATCGATACCGGGTTTGGGCTTCTTGTCTTTCCCGAAGGAGAGCAGTACTGGTGCCATAAGCAGTGTGGTGAAGAGCACAAAGAGAATTGTCAGCGAACTCATCATGCCGACACATTTCATGGGACGGATGGGAATTACCATGAACGACATCAGGGAGATAACTGTGGTCAATCCGCAGAACACCACCGACCAGCCAATCTCGCTGATTGTCTCCACTACGGCATGTTTTCGCTTGCCTTGCCGACGCATACTTTGGTTGAAATAGGAAAAGATATGTATGTTGTATGCAATTGCTACAGCGAAGGCCAAAATGGCAGGAATCATCAGCACAGTGCTGTCGACATACATTTGAGAGTAGCCTGCTATGCCAAAGGTGATGACTACTCCGCCTATCACCGATATCAGAGGACATACAATGCCGCGCAGCGAGCGGGTCATAATCAGCATCACCAAAATACAGATGATGGCGGCAATCATCACTAGTCGCCCCATCTCCTGGCCAATGTATACCGACTTCTGCTGAGTCACATAAGGCATTCCTGTAGCCTTTGGATGCAGTGAGACGTATTTATCCTTCGTTATGATGTGGCTTACCTCTTCGCCGGTAACGATGTCGGGTGACACATTGCTGGTGAGTTTCCACTCCTCTTCCGAGGGGAATGCACGCAGTTTGACAAGAATCCATGCATTCTTGCCGTCTTTCGAGATAAGCTTGCTAGCCACATGTGGTTTGCTATAAGCCAAAGACCGGATCTGCTCCATCTCGGGCGATCCGGTCTCTGGTATTTCATCTGGTACTATCTGGACTATATTCATTCCGTCGTCCGAGCCCAGCATAAACTCAAGATCCACCAGTGACGTAATCTTGTCACCGTATGAAAGCGAATCCAGCAGCTCCTTGCCTAGCTCTCGCATTAGCGTGAGGTTCTCTTTGGTGAAGTGATTGTCACATTCGGTGAGTATGCCGATAAAGTAATCGTTTCCGAAGTTCTCTTTGAACTCGTTGGTCTTCACCAGCATTGGGTCACCTTCAATGAAATAGTCGTCGAAAGAAGTTTGTTGCACCATCTTTGACATGCCTAGAAAAGACACTACTAGTACGATGGCAAACAAAGCGATGGCAGCCCATCGCCACCTTAGGAGGAAGGCCGCATACCTTCCGAAAAATGCGTTGATTTTGTGCGATTTCATTAGTTTTTTTTTATTTATTATTAGACAATATTATCATAGGCACTGTTACTTACAGTACAAAAAATGTTTGAAAATAAGCAATGTAACAAAAATTAGGCTAGGGGAGGAGCCCGCAGCAGGGATGTTCCATAGCAATAGCTAATGATAGTGTCATTCGCCAAGTCCGGCTCTGTTGCTGTATTCCACTGTGGCAGGGCGAATTTTACTGTCGGTTGGATAATGTAATTGAGACTGAGAATATTACAATATGGGCAATCGTGATGATGGTGGTGATGATTTTCGAAGTGGCCTAAACACTGACGACAATTGTCCAGTGTGTCTATCGTATCATTATGTATATGCAACGATGAAATTATTGTTATTGGCATATAACTGGCCAATAGGAAGATAGGAGCAATATGTCGCAGCAATTGTTTCATCTTTCAATTAACAAAATTAAATTGTCTGTTGCGATGGGACAATACCCCAATAGGGTGATTTGTCATCTTCTGCATGATTTAGCGACTGCTGTCGGGCCGGGTGATGTATCTGGTTTGGCACTAGTGCAATAAAACAGTTGGATGAACGTTAAATAATTAAATGGGTTTCAATGTGACAGAATCGGAGCTATACAAGGAACTTGGCGTGTTGACCAGGAGCAAAGAGTTATGGGAGAATAATATTTCCTATGTCGCATCTTTGTTGACATCCGAATCTACGAAGATTAAGGCAAAGGCATTGTGGTTGTTGGGTGAGATGGGTCTTGCGTTCCCGTCTTCCATCAGAGACGATGTCCCCATTATTGCCACTTTTATCGACAGCACTGATTCGATCCTGCGGGAGCGAGCCGTTAATGCTCTTGGTCGCATTGGGCGTGGCTGTTATCAATCTATTGTGGCTCATTGGCCTAGCCTTTTTCGCTTATCCCACGATAAAGAGTCGAGAGTAAGGCTGGCATTCATTTGGGCATCAGAAAATATTGCTATCATTACGCCCGACCCTTACAAGGATCATGTCTCGGTGTATGCTACGTTGCTGCACGATATTGACGACCGTGTCCGTATGGAGGCTCCTGAAATGTTTCGTGTCCTTGGTAAACGTAGACCTAAGTTTGTGGAACCTTATCTGGAAGAGTTAATACATATCGCCTATACCGATAGCAACCGCGTGGTTAGGATTCACTGCCTTGGTGCCATCAAGGCTGCCTCATTTTAATACTGTAGTAGTATTCTTCTTAAGTGCACGTGTAGCAATTCGTATTCCCAATAGCGCGACGGGAATGATCACAACAAGGACGACAACCAGCATGGGAATATTGTTGATGACGGTAAGCATCAACTGGTCGTAACCCGCGGGCATCTCCTCGACGGCAGCGGCAAGTGAATTGTCGGTGTCGGTCCACCAGTGTGCCGTATAGGCGAAGAACGAGAATGCAAAAGGTACAAAACTCCAACGGACTCCCTTAAGGGTGTCGTAGCCTTTCATTTTGCGGATAATTTCTGTCAAAACGGTCACTACTACCATTCCGATGATGAAGGCTACATCGGCTTCGCCCACAATCAAGAACAGAACGAGGATAAAGCCGTTGAGGGCTGTTGCCGCACCGAAATGAGGAAACAGTGTGCAGGTGTAGAGATAAATGAAAGCAGTTAGTAGAGGCAGAGCCGCCCCTATATAGGCATAAAAAGCTGGATGGATTGCGCCGCTTGCGGCACCGATAATAAATGTGGCTAGATAGACGATGGCCATCAATAGAACTTTGAATACAGATTTCATTTTTTTTGTTTTTAAGGTTGTTTTTGTTGAAAATTAATTGATTGTAGGTGTTGCAGTCAATGAGATTTTGAATGCAAAATTATTCCTACAGCCAAGTATGGACAATACCTAAAAGTAATGATTTCTGGCTATAATCTCACTTGTCTTATTGTTTGTGATGATGTTTCTGCTTGATTGATAGGTGTTTCCAATAGTCAATTTGTAATTGTGCTTAATCCTTTTTTTGAATAGAATTCATTTATCATTACGACATCGTTTATTGATTGATTTTGTATCTTAGATGGTGGTATGTAAATAATAGCGTGTTTTTGCTACAAATATAAAGAGTGCAATAATTCATTTTATAGTGCGTTAATATGAGGTATTTAACTAATGCCTTTTTTAGGTTAATAATATAATAAAGACTATTTTTGTTTACAAAATGAAGTAAGATTAATGAAACGTTCTTTTGTTCTATTGTTTTTTGTTTTAGTGTGTTGTATAACCTATGGGCAGCGGCGAGACGTCCGTTTCTGTCCCCGCCAGGGTGCCAATTCGGCTAGTGGCTGGGCACTGGTGGGTATTGCTCGCAATGTGGAGGACTCATTGTGGGTAAGCCTGGAGAGAGAGAATGGCGGCGAACCAATGGAAGAATGGCTGATACCAGGAGGTCGAGGTGTGGAATGTCTTTATCTGCCGCCGTCGCCTGGAGGTCGCTACCATTTGCGGGCTTCGTTGCGGCGTGGTGGTCCTCGTTTGGCTGAAGCAGTGATTGTCCGTTCAGATACGGTAATGGTTTTCAATTGTGATGCCAATTATTTCTGGATTGGAACTGAGGGCTTTCTGTTAGATGCTGTCAGTGGCAAGCCTGTACGTGGAGCAGAAGTGAGAGTGGCTGACTATGAGAGCGAAACGCTGATGAAGACGATTCTGACGGATTCGGTTGGAGCCTATAGGATTGAAGGTCTTGAGCCGTGGAAGGATTATTCTGTTGATGCCGGTACGCAAGGATTGGGTATATTTTTTCAAGGTGATAAATTCTTCCGTTGCGCCTTTTTCAGCGACGACACGATTCATATGGTTTGTCGGAGTTTCTTGCCGAATGCCAGGCTGGTAGATGATAATGGCCGAGAGGTTGCTGTGGTTCAGTTTGAACCTAACGATTTGGGCATTGGTGAAGCTATGACGGTTCTGCCTCATGATAATACTTTTAACTTGATATTTAACGAGCAAGATACTTTTGTTGTGGAGCGACAGTACGTGCCACAAATTTGTGGACAGCAGAGTGTCAAGACGTCTATTAACGTGGATGAGGAACAGTATCACCTTAATCAGCGTGAAATAGAAAGTATTCCGTCGGAATATGGTAGCATACGTTTTAGGGTAGTGGATTACAGTGGAGAACCTTTTCGTACGATGGTTCATGTTGATGTGCTGCGTATTGGTGAGTCACACTCATGGCGCATGAACACCTTCATCTCCACACCGATAGGTATCAATGTTATCCATCATTCGATAGACAGTGCTGAGTTTGCACGACGTTTCCCTTTTATTTTAATGGACACATTGAATCGTCATTCATTGTCTGAGTTGAGCGATTTTACCATCGCTGCCTCCTACGATATCGATATTGCTGGCGGAGATACAGCATGTGTCGATTTGAGCAAGTTGGATTCGGGATTGTACCGCATTATTGTAAAAATGCCCTTACAAGAAGGGTGTGTGGATACCATCGACGAACTTTATTTCCATTATCGCACCCCCGGTTACCGACTTGGCAGTATTCCCTTTTATGCCGACAATATCAGCGGGTTGAGCTATGCTGAGGGCGATACGCTGAGGGTAAAAGTGGGTAGTTGTTATAGTGGGGTTACGGTATTGTGTCAAGTGGAAGTCAATGACAAGGTTGTGGAGGTTAAACAGTTGCGGTTTGACAACAACGACACGGTTATTAGCATGCCCCTACGCCAACGTGGTGTTGTGCAGATGAAATTTTTGTCGATGTGGCATGGAGAGTTTGTTTCATGGTCGACACGAGCTGAGGTTGGACGCACTCGGCGTGACTGGTACTGGGACGACTTATATCCGTATGAGACGTTTGATTTGTCAAGACAGTTTATTGATATATTTGGCTTTAAATGACGTTTTTTTATTATTTTACTGCACTTATGTTGCTTTTTGTTAGTTAGGGATAAAAAAAAACCTGCGCACATGCGCAGGCTTTTTAAACTATGCTATAGCTTGGATTAGAAGCAGTAGCGGATACCGAGAGCTATATCACCCCAATGGAAATCTGTTTCGGGAATGAAATAGAAGCGAGGACGGATGTCGAGTGAAAGCTGAATAGGAACAGCTTTGAAAACGTATTCAACACCAGCCTGACCAGCAAGAGCAAGAGCGAAATCACTATTGCTGCCATAGCCGCTTTCCCATGTCCACATACCAAGGTGGGCACCAAAACCGGCATACCAGCCGAAGCCAGATCCGATCTCACCAGTCCACTGGTAGATACCAGTAAGGCTGATAGCACTGTGGTGGTCGCCGGAAGCCCAACCGAGGTCGAGTTCGAGTCGGTTGCCACCAAGACCATGCTGCCATGAAAGTTCAGCGCCATAACCTTGTCCGCCGCCTACGCGAACACCAAGGGCGTTGTTCTGAGCATTAGCTGTTGCTGCCATTGCGAAGACAGCTGCGATAACTAGGAATAATTTCTTCATGTTGTAAAATTTTATTGATTGGTTAATACTTTTATGATGTGATCAGAGTAATATGTCCTGTTGTGATCAAAGTTTTTTTTTGATTTACACGTATATTTATTTTTATAACTGCAAAATTATAAAAATATTTTGTATTATTAAAAAATTTAACAAAAAATATTATTTTGGAAGTTTTATGCGTTTAGTAACTTGTTAGTTTACACCCATAATTAGCTTTATTTTATCGGGCTCACGCACTTTTTTAAGTCGATTGTTATAGTCCTCTTTTTCAAGAGAGCTTGACAACTGTACAAATTTTTCTTGCATAGCCATAAAGACTGATTGTTGTTTCAGATAGCTGTTAAGGTCGGCTTCACTCAAGACAGAGAGTTCCATATCATATGTCTTGGCTACTCGCTCATATGCCTTGTGAATATTGACATAGTCTTTGAAGGCTGTTTTGAATTGCTTGGTATTGTTATCAATAATATTGTTGTTATTGATAATCTGAATGAATTTGTCTTGGGTTGAGATGAAATGGTTTAGGAGTTTAATGAAGTCGTCACCAGAACGTTGAGAGTTGAAATGAGGAGTGAAATCAGTATATTTCATCATTTGTTTATATCCAGACACCAGTCCGCGTGGTGCATTTTTTGTATTCAGAATCTGTTGGCTGCGTTTTTCTATTGTCGATCGAATAGCTATAGTTTTAATGTACACTTGTTGCACCTGCTCGAAGTTGTCGAGCGTCTGAAAATAGCGGTCTGCGCTTGCTTGGTTTATAAATTTAGGGACGAAATCGGTTAACGATACCACCTCTTTGTATGCTGAGACGATGTCGTCGATATTCTTGGGACATATTCGTATAATGGAGTCGCCTCGGCTTGAGATGGTGTCAACTCTGAATGTGGCGTATTTGTATAAATGTTGAATGTCTATAATATCTTGTAATTTGTTGATGAATTTCTCACTTTCGGCAAGACTGGCGAAAGCAGGGATTGTGTTCTGTTCGTTGATATAGTCTTTATATGATGAGAATATATCTTTGTGTTTTTTTGAACAGAGTTGTTGGAGAAGTAGAGTATTGTGTGATATTGTGTCGCGAAGTTCGATGGTGTGAAGATAGTTCTGCTGTACCTCCATGATTTCTTTGAGTTGTCCGAGGTAACTGTTGTATTCCGCGATGGTTTTGAAGTTTATAGGAATATGAATCTTCTTGAAAACACGAAGATAGGATTTGTTGACTTCGGTATGGTCTTTACCGGAACGGAGGTGTATGGTGTTTTTGAAAGCCTCTATCTGAACAGGAAGCGAGTTGGGTCCTAGTACACTATCTATGACAGAGCGTTGGAAACGTTGGAGCTCATCAAGAAGCTTTATATTATTGTCTGTGGCGTTATTGTCGGTGAGGTCGTAACGGTTGTATACGGATAAATAAGCGTAGTAAATGTTTTTCAACTCTTTGACTTTCTCTTTATCTGATATACCGCGTGCGTCGCAGATGATGGTTATTTCTTTGTGTATATTTTTGATAGAGTCTTTTTCTATAGCCAACATTAGGTCTTTCTCCCTCTGTATGCGTGCCTCTTCGGCTTTTGCGCGTTCTTCTGCGGCACGTTTTTCGGCAATGAGACGTTCTTTCTCAAGCTGGTCATAATGCTCTGATTCGGAGAGAAGAAAAGCTGCTACTTGTTCCATTTGAGCCAGATAAATGCCTGCGTCGACAAGACAGTGGGATGAATCCATCCAAATGATGTTGCCATCGAGGGTGTATTCTGTCTTGAGGCTGTTTACCATGCGGTTGATGCGCACACGTTGTTGGCGGCACCACTGGCTCATAATGGGGTAGGCGTTGGGTTGCACTTGACGAAGGCTGTCGAGGATTGACGACAGAGCATCTTTGGAGTCGATAACGCGAGCGTCGACATTATAGTGAGGGCATAAACTGCGGGTGTGCAGCATGGTCACTGTAGAGTCGTGAACGTCATGCGACTGAGCCCATAAGGCTATGGTCGAAACCACGAGGAACAGCAGCGAAAACAGAATCCGTTTCATCGTCAAGATGTGATGTTGTGGTTATTGTAATTCCATCGTAAGTTGGTTGAGATCGGTTTCACCGATATCATAACTGGATCCATCGAAGCAATGGGTGCATATTTTCTCCTTGGGAAGACCTATGGCGTTGCAAACAATGTCGAGGCTGTTGAATTTGAGAGTGTCGACACCCACATGTTGACGTATTTTTTCAACCATTGCGGCATATTCCTTTGATGTCTCGTCGCGATATGCGTCGAGGTTGCGTATTTGACCACCTTCAAGCTCCTCAATGCATCGACGTGCAATGAGTTCCATGTCGGTTTTTGAAGCCGAGAAGTTGAGGAAGTTGCATCCGTGGATAAGAGGAGGACAGCTTATGCGGATATGGATATGCTTAACGCCAGAGTTGTAAAGCATTTTGACTTGATCGCGAAGTTGGGTGCCGCGAACGATTGAATCATCGCAGAACACAACGTCTTTGCCTTCAAGTACCTTACGGCTGGGAATGAGTTTCATTTTGGCAACTAGGTCACGCGATTCTTGGTTGACAGGCATAAAACTACGAGACCATGTTGGGGTGTATTTAAGTACACCGCGTTTGTACGGTATGCCTTTACCGGCGGCATAACCCAAAGCCATACCTATGCCTGAGTCGGGAATAGCAGATACAAAGTCGGCCTCGATGTCGTCGTTTTTACCCATCATGAGCCCCAATTTGTAACGCACTTCTTCGGCGTTGATGTCTTCATATTGAGCTACGGGATAACCGTAATATATCCAAAGGAAAGAGCATATTTGCATTTTGCCCGAGGGAGCAATGATTTGCTCAAGACCATCATGTGAGATGAATATGGCTTCGCCTGGCTCAACATAGCGGATTGTCTGGAATCCTAAGTTGATAAAAGAATGACTTTCTGAAGCTACTGTGTAGTCGGTGCCGCGACGACCAATGACGAGGGGGGTGCGTCCCAAGAAATCGCGGGCGGCAATGATTCCTTTTTCAGTTAAAATGAGCATAGAGACACTGCCTTTAACATGACGGTAGACGTTGTTGATGCCGTCGGCAAAGTCTTTGCCCTGAGTGATGAGGAGAGCGATGAGCTCGGTAGGGTTGGTTCCACCCATGCTGAGTTCGGTGAACTGTTGACGCTGTGCTAGGCAGTAATTCTCAAGCTCAGCCATGTTGTTGATTTTGCTTACTGTGCAAACTGCGAAACGACCAAGGTGTGAGTTGACTACTATGGGCTGAGGATCTGTGTCGCTGATGACGCCAATGCCCATATCGCCAAGCATTTCGTGGATGTCCGAACTGAACTTTGTGCGAAAGTAAGAGTTTTGAATGTTGTGAATGTTGAGGTGGATTACGCCATTATCGATGGTGCTAAGACCAGCGCGACGTGTGCCGAGATGTGAATTGTAATCTGTGCCGTAGAATAGGTCGGTGGCACAGGGATTTTTGGTTACAACTCCAAAGAGACCGCTCATAATTGATTGTTTTAAAAGATGATAATTATATATTTGAAATAAATTAAAAGTGCAAAAATACGATTTTTTTGACAGATATGAGCTGTTGGATTATTTTTTTTTGAAGTCAAATGTAGTGTTTTGTAAATAAATCTATTAGTATTTTGTACTCTATCATTATACAGACATACCTATTCAAACACCTCGTCGGTTGGTATATAGTTGTTGAGAGGGAAGTTGGTAGTCGTATTTACTAATTTTTGGGTTTGGGGAGTGAAGGGCTGCCGTACTCGTATGTAGTTGTCGGTGAAGCCGTAAATCATGTTTTCTTTGACTGTGCTCTCCCAAAGAACTCGTCGGCTGAGCCCCTGTTGACTTTGGTAGAACTGCTGTTTTTTGAGGTCTGATATGGCTTGAAGTTGGCGGCTATGTTCGCGGCGTTGATGTATTGCTATACGTCCGTCGAGTTTAAGCACGGCGGTGTTGGGACGCTCGCTAAAAGTGAAGACGTGGAGATAGGAGATGGGCAGGCTTTCAACGAATTGTTTTACTTTTTCAAACTCTTCTTCCGTTTCGCCGTTGAATCCAGCCATGATGTCGGCAGCGATGCAGGCGTCGGGCATGACAGACTTGATTTTGTCAAGCAAGTTATGATAAAAGTGTGTGTTGTAACGGCGGTGCATAAGAGATAGAATTTTGTCGCTACCGGCTTGCAAAGGAATATGGAAATGGGGAAGAAATGCTCGTGATGAGGCTACAAAATCGACAATATCGTTGGTTAGGAGATTGGGTTCAATGCTTGATATTCTGTATCGCTCTATCTCCTCTATTTTATCGAGTTGCTGAATTAGTTGGAGAAGTGTCTCGCCGTTGTTGATGCCAAATGTGCCAGTGTTGACACCTGTAAGGACGACTTCTTTGGCTCCTGATGCTGCTATTTGGCGTGCCATAGCCACTGTCTCGGCCACAGTAGAGCTCCTAGATCTGCCACGAGCGAATGGTATTGCGCAGTAGGTGCAAAAGTAGTCACATCCGTCTTGGATCTTGAAAAAGGTGCGCGTGCGGTCGGCATGAGAATAAGCAAGGTGGAATTCTGGATTGGATGAGGAAAGCTCAGAATTTGTGATACTTTTGCGGTCGGCAATATAGCGCTCCACATAATCAAGGAGATGGTGCTTCTGTCCGTTACCTAGGATAATGTCCACACCGTCTATGTTGGCAATCTCGGCGGCGGCATTTTGGGCAAAGCATCCAATCACGGCAACTATTGCGTTTGGGTTTGCGGATGTGGCTTGGCGGATGGCGTTACGACATTTTTTTTCTGCTATGGCTGTGACGGTGCATGTGTTGATGACATAGAGGTCGGCGGCATCGCTAAAGTCGACTTGTTGCCAGCCGGCTTGTGTGAAACGGCTTATAATGTCGGAGGTTTCGGCAAAATTGAGTTTGCAGCCAAGGGTGTGTGCGGCGATGGTCATTGGAGCAAAAAGAGACGAAAATTCTGTTTGTTTTTTGGGCTGAAAATATGAATATGACAGCGTCTAAATGCTAGTTTTTACTGATGTTTTGAGGTTTTTATGCCTGTTTTTTTTGAAAAATATTACATTGATATAGTTGTTATTATGAAATGTGGTAGGAAGAAAAGTGAAAAAATATTTTGTGGAATTTGGGAAAAAACTTATTTTTGCAAACGAAATCACTAAGAGATTTAGTGTTTTGAAGAAATTTTTGGATTTTGTAATAGTGTTTAATGTGATCCTGGACGATGTGGTATCGTCCAGGTTTTTTTTATTTCTATTCGTCCAAAGCGTCAGGGCGTTTTAACGATTTTACAAGCTTTAAACACTCCTCGTCCGGGAAAACGGTGAATGGCGATTTGGGAGAGAGTTCCAGAATATTGCGACCTTCAGAGTCTTTGGTAATGCCAACAACGCTGTTTTTGTTAGCAATGATACGGTAGCGTCGGTCAACGATGACAAAATTGTCGCTGCCTACACGTTCGTTAATGATTTCGGGACTGTCGCTGCAGGTGAGTTTTGTGCCATCGGAAAGGTAAACATTGGTTCCAAACGAGCCCTTAGGCATGAAGTAGGCGATTTCAAAGACCGATACCCAGCGTTCGGCAGGGGCGTGCAGCAGTATCTTGCGCTCTGCAAGGAGGTCGTTATTCCACATCTCGTCAACAACGAGCTTGCCAGCTTCATAAATCTTGTTTTGGCCATGTCTGGCACCATTGTTGTAGAATCCTTCACGTATCATGTTTCCGTCTTCACCATATTCCACCAAACGACCATGTATTCCGCCATTGACATAGTAGCCAGTAATGTAGCCTTTGTCGCCAATACGTTTCCACCAGCGACCGTTACGATGGTTGTCTTTCCATCCCGAGACCTCGGCGGTATCGCCTTTTGAGTTGAAGATTACTTGTCGACCTTGTTTGATACCCATACGATATGATGTGACTTTGATCACCTTGCCGTCTTCGTTGTAGAAATGCCATACACTGTCGCGATTCTTTTGGTCGTAATATCCGTCAGCGAGGAGGTGCCCCTTCTGGTCGTAGGCTTCGTGGCGGCAGTAGCGACCAGGGACGGTGAAGGTGTTGCGTATTTTCAGTGTCCCGTCGGGATAGTAGTAGTTGAAAACGCCAACCTCTTTGCCGTCTTGAAATGTGCCTTCAAAAATGCGACTGCCATCTTTGTCGGTTTTAATCCATTTGCCTTGACGGCGACCTTGTTTGTCTATTTTGTTTTGGGCGTTGCATGCAAAACCCAAAAGTAAGAGTGAAATAATGATTAATCTGTATTTCATAAGATGTTTTTTTTGTTGTCTAAAGTAAAGATAGAATGGTAATAATGTGATAATTATTTCTGATCTGTCTATTCGTGTGATTGTTGACGGATGTGGTTCATTACACGTTGTGTTGCTGTGTCCTGCATATTGTCGGGCAAAAGGGTTGTGTGCTTGCGTTTGGGCTTGGCGTTGTTTGTCGCAGGAACCGACGATTCTGACTCTGAGGGGTGCCATTCTTCTTCGTCACCTTTGCGAGGACGTGATGCGGGCTTTACATAAACACGCTCTCTAACAGCGTTGAAACGTACGGTGTACTCGCTATTTTTGCTGTCGGGTTTTATTGTTAGTGTTGATGCAACTTCGTATGGGTCGTCGATGACAACTCTTATGTGGTATTCTTTCGATTCTAAGCCTTTGATGGTTACCATACCTTTGGATTGCTGGTTCTGCAAGACGCCATTGACATAAAGGAAGAATTTGGCATCGGTGACCGAGGTAAAAGTGAGGGATAGGTTTTGGGCTTTGAGCGTTGTCGAAAATAAAATCGATACTATGATGAGAAGAAGGCGAAAACGCATATTAATATAATTGTTTTGGTTAAATTGGGTGTTTGCTTGCTGGAGTTTTTTGTTGATAGTTATCGATGGAATGTATATTATTTTGATTGTAAATAATTTGGGCGGCGTAGATTGTTGTGTTTTATTGGCTGAATGTAAAGGTAACTTTTTACATTGTTAACTAATGTTTTTCATTCAGCTTTTGCTTTATTGGTTAATGTTGAGGTTGAATTTGTATTTTTTTTTAACGCAGTATCGTTTTTTTTATTGTACGTTATAACAATAAAGATTTGAGAAAGCCGTTATAGACGAGTGAAATTAAAGTGCGCAAACATTCGTCTACTCTTTTTTATCCTTGCAGTGATAGCCACTGTTAGTGTGGCAGCACAGGGCGTGGCCAGCTTTCGCGGTCGCGTGTTGTCGTATGACGGCAAGCCTCTGGCAGGAGCCCATGTCGCGGCGGTAAGTTTGCAGCCTGTAAAGGGTGCCGTGTGCGATATGAACGGCCATTTTAAGCTGGAATTGCCTGCCGACAGTAGTATCAGGATCGAGGTGAGTTATTTGGGCTATACCACCAAGGATACGGTTTTGTGTCAGAATGGTGGAACTACGACTGCAATCACATTTCGCCTGAAGGAGTCGGCTAGGCAGCTCGGTCCTGTTCAAATAACAGAAGAGAGGTCGAGGACAACAACTTTCACCGCCATCGACGTGGAACGCTTGGAACGATATGTGGGACCACAGTCGGGTGTTGAATCTTTACTTAAAACCCTGCCCGATGTGAGCTCGAATAACGAGATGTCGTCACAGTACTCGGTACGAGGAGGGTCGTTTGATGAGAATCTTGTGTATATCAATCATGTGGAGGTGTATAGACCTCTTCTTGTCCGCAATGGACAGCAGGAAGGTACATCAATGATTAATCCCGATATGGTGGACCATATCTTGTTTTCGCCAGGAGGCTTTGATGCCACCTATGGCGACCGCATGGCTTCGGTCCTCGACCTTGTCTATTCCAATCCTCCCGCATATGGCGACTCGACAACGGGTTTTATACATGATGTGAAAGGAAAAGTGTCGGCTTCATTTCTTGGCGCTTCTTTGTCGTTGAAAGGACTGGCAGGCAAGAAATTCTCCTATTCCTTGGGCCTCCGTCAGCATTCTAACAGGTATCTTTTCGGCTCACTAGACACCAAGGGCAACTACACAACTTCATATAGCGATATGCAGTCACTTTTGTCCTATAAGGTGAATGATGCTCTAGACTTACATCTACTCATGATGGTTTCTCGCAACATTTATGGGCTGATACCGGAATCGCAGACTACCACCTTTGGTGGCTTCAACGAAGCAATGCAGTTTGAGGTTTACTATGAGGGAGAAGAAAGAGACAGCTATACAACTACGCTAGCAGCTTTGTCGGCAGACTACCATCCCAGCGACGACTTCAAACTTAGGTGGACATGCTCCTTTCAGGGCAATCGTGAAAACGAAAGCTACGACATCCTTAGCCAGTATATGCTTTATGAGCTCAATGTCGGCAATTATGATGAAAATGGAGAGACGGAGCGTTTCGACCGTGGAATAGGGTCTTTTTTGGAACATGCACGCAACAATTTGAAGACTAATATTTTTGCTGCCGAGGTGCAGGGTACCAACTATGCTGCCCTTGGCAACTGGAACTGGGGCTTGAAATTGCAGCATGAGCAATTCCGCGACCGCATGAAAGAATGGAAGCTTGTTGACTCATCGGGCTTTGCCCTGCCAACGGTACTGCCGTTGCCTGGCAATGATAGCAATATGCCTTTAACGCCGATACTTCAACTATATTGCAGAGCTAACCACGCGGTGTCGTCGTCAAGGCTTACTGCTTTTGTACAGCGCAATGTTGACTTTTATAACGACAGAGGCGACCTCTTCTCTTTTGTCGCTGGAGTAAGAGCTCATTGGTACGATGTTTATTTTGGAGGAGATACTTTGTCTGGCAATGTCTCTAACTATGCGCTGACGGCAACGGCAAACAATGACGCTGATCATAACAGTCATCTGTTCATATCACCTCGCCTGAGTTTCAACTATAAACCTCAGTGGAGACGTAACATTCTTTTTCGTTTGGCTGCTGGCATTTATAGCCAGGCGCCATTGTATAGGGAGTTCCGTTACGACAACGGTGAACTCAACCATAACGCTCTTCCGCAACGTTCCTATCAGGCTATGGGAACCATGGATTGGAATTTCCATATTGGCAATAGTCCGTTTAAATTCACCGCCGACGTCTATTATAAATATATATCAGACCTTATTGCTTATCGCATTGATAATCTTAGAATTCGTTATAATGCTGAAAATAATGCGGTTGGGTATGCTGCGGGATTGTCATTGAGACTTAGCGGCGAGGTCGTTGAAGGGTTGGAGTCATGGGCGTCGCTGTCGCTTATGAAGACTCAGCAGAATATTGATGGTGACGATTTTGATTGGATAGCTCGTCCTGCAGACCAACGTATTAGTTTCAAGCTTTTTTTCCAAGACTATGTACCATCGGTGCCATTCTGGCGTATGTCGCTAAGTTTAATAGCAGGTAGTGGCATGTCGTTTACCTATCCCACACAGCGTGATTTTTCTCAGTCGCACTACTATCCCGCCTACTTTCGTGTGGATTGGGGCAACACTCTGCAGCTTTCTCATTTCCCCAAGTTGCGTGACAGCTGGCTTATGCGTTATGTCGACGATGTTCTGCTTTCTGTTGAAGTGTTCAATCTCTTCGACTACAAGAACGTGGTGGCCTATACTTGGGTTTCCGACTACGCCAATCAGTACTATCCGGTGCCTAACTACCTCACAGCTCGCCAACTTAATTTCAAAATAACAGTGACATTCTGAGTCTGGTAGAGATGCTTGCTGCATAAATAAAAGCGAACCATCGATTTATATCTAAAACAATCTGTATAGAGCACGATGAAAGACACACTAACCCCACAAGATATAGACAGAAGTGGTTTGGAACCACAGAAATTTGTGATGACCAATGGTCAAACTCTCTATTATTTCCCAGATAGAGGTACTGAATTGGTGAAACTAGATTTCATATTTAATGCGGGCACTGTGTTGCAAGATAAAAAAATGCAGTCTGCGTCGGCTATCCAACTGCTAACAGAGGGCACCAGTAAGCACACTGCACAGCAGATAGCTGAGTTTATGGATTATCGTGGCATTGTGGTCGAAAAGAGCAACGACGCTGTATCTGCCACGATAACTGTATATACTTTGTCGCGCTATCTCGACGAATTGCTGCCCATGCTCTATGAGATTATCACCGAACCTGTCTATGATGAGAAAGAATTCATGGTTTACATTGGCAAGAGAAAGCAAGAGTTGCTGACTCACATGCAGCAAACTTCTTTTGTGGCACGCAACGAATTTTATGCGTCACTTTATGGCGATAATCATCCTCTGGGCACATTTGCCACACCTGAAGATATAGACTTGCTCAATGTCGCCGATGTCTCTGCTTTCCATAAACTGTATCATTCCCCTGAAAGTATGACTATCGTTGCCGCTGGCAATGTCACCGACAAGGATTTGAAGAGTATAGAGAACATCTTCGCTCAAAAGAAATATGTAGCGCCTGCCGACATTGTGCTTCCGCAGCCAATGGGGACTTGTGGGGCTAGAGTTAATGGTTTTTTGCCTAACGCTGTTCAGACAACGCTGCGTATTGGACGTTTGCTGCCTTATAATTGGAATGATGTGGATTATTCTAAATTTATGGTGCTTAATACTTTGTTGGGTGGTTATTTTGGCTCTAGGCTGATGAGTTCGATACGAGAGGATAAGGGATATACTTATGGTATCTACTCTCAGACACATATCTCTAAAGGTAGTATTACTTTTTTCATCGTTACCGATGTTGGTGCCGATGTGGCTGAAATGGCGTTGAAGGATATCCGTGTTGAACTTGACAAACTGAGTTCCGAACTTGTGTCTGCCGACGAGCTTGATTTGGTTCGCAATTGTATGCTGGGTGACTTTATGCGCAGCATTGATGGTATCTTTGAGCGCAGCGAGCGTTTCTGTCAGATGTTGACAAATGGAATAACAGAGAGCTTCACTGACAACTATTTTGACGTGCTGACGCCAGAAAGCCCGCACGCAATAACGCCGGAAAAAATACAGTCGCTTGCCGCGAAAATCTTCGCCCCGGAAGAGATGACGGTAGTAACAGTAGGACGGAAAGACTGACGCTTATTAGTAGTTTCTGATTTTCATGTAGTCTTCGGGAATGCCGATGTCGAGGAAGAAGGCGCCTGAGGCGTAGGCGTAAAAATCCTCTTTAGAGAATTGTTTTTGCAAAATTTCTTTTTCAAAAGAGAAGTTCTCTCCTAGAGGGTGCTCTTCGAGAAGGCTGCGGTCAAGCAAGTATATGCCGCCGTTGATGGTTCCTGCGCCTCCGGCACTGTTTTTCTCAGTAAAACGGCAAATACGGTCGCAACAGTCTGTTGTGACAGATCCGTAACGTGCTGTGTCTTCAACCATACGCAATACTACGGCAAGTCTGGTTGGGTGACTGTGATAAAAGTTGATGAGGTCATCGTAGTTGATGCGGAATAGTGTGTCACCGTTAAGTACAACGACCTCTTTTTCGTGGCATTTCTCTATGGCGTTGCGCATACCTCCACCTGTGCCAAGAGGCTCGTTTTCGACAGCGTAGGATATTTGTATGTCTTTGTAATGGCTGCCAAAATGGTTTTCAATGCTCTCGTGCATGTATCCTGTAGAGAGCACTATGTGGGTGAAATCGTATAATGCAAGTTCGTCCAAAAGCAGCTCAAGAAATGGCCGTCCGCCTTTGACGGGAGCCATAGGCTTGGGAACGTCGCTGACAACGCTGCGCAGACGTGTGCCAAAACCGCCAGCAAGGATTATTGCCTCCATAGGTAGCTTGTTATTGTTTGGGAAACATGGCCGATTCGACAAGCTCGCAAATTATGTGACCAATCATAATATGGCTTTCCTGTATGCGTGGAGTGTCGTTGCTGGGAACATTGAGGAGTAGGTCGGAGATATCTTTCATTTTTCCACCAGTGGCGCCGGTAAGCGAGATTGCAGTGATCCCCATTTGTTTGCAAACATTGTAGGCTTCAATAATATTCTTGGAGTTGCCTGAAGTGCTGATGCCGATTAGGACGTCGCCTTTGTGTCCTGTGCCGCGAAGCAGACGAGCAAAGATATGCTCGTAGCCATAGTCGTTGCCAACAGCGGTGAGATATGAGGTGTTGCAGTGAAGGGCTTCGGCGTTAAGAGGAGGTCTGTCGTAATAGAAACGGCCGCTGAGTTCTGCGGCGAGGTGCTGTGCGTCGGCGGCGCTGCCTCCATTACCGCAGAAGTGTATTTTGCCGCCGTCCTTGAGTGAGTTGATAATCATATCGGCAGCCTTCTCGATGCGGGCAAGAAAGTCGTTGTCGGACAGTATCGCTTGTTTGGCGGCGATGCTTTGTGCTATAGATTCTGATATTCTAGGATTCATATTGAAGGAATGTTGGTGTATCTTGTTAACGTGTGGTTGTACAATATAGTATGTTTAGTCGGGATTTTGGTTGGGAATAAATCTGACAGGGAGGGAGAATTCTGTGCGCACTATTATTCCTTCTTGTTTGCCGGGATTCCATTTTGGCATCAACTTGACCAGACGTACGGCCTCTTCTCCACAGCCGTATCCTAAATCACGCATTATTCGCACATTGCTAATCGTGCCGTCAGTCTCTACAGCAAAGCACACTACAACAGTACCGGAAACGTTTGCTTCGCATGCGGCTTCGGGATAGTGTAGATTATTGTTGATGAAATCGTACAATGCCTCCTCGCCGCCAGGGAATGATGGGGATTCTTCTATTATAACACCCAACAATTCATCATCCTCTTCTATGGCGGATGTGTCTGGTGTGTCTGGTAAGTCTGATTCTATTACGCCAAGAGATTCATCAATTCCAGGTATAGGAATGTCTGTGTTGTCGTTCACGATAGTGTCAGTGACACCGGTGGTGTCTGCAGGAATTGTGTCGAGAGGCGTATCTATGCTCAGTATAGGTTCTGCCGTACCGCCGCATGCGGCCAGCGACAATGTAAGACCTGCGATTGTGGCTGCCTGGCCGGCAGTTACATGACGCATCAACGTATGTTCAAGATAGCGCGCTTCGGCCTCGCATTTGGGACAGGTGCCAAGACAATCGCCCGTATGCTTGCACTCGGCTTGATACAGCTCTATGCCGTTCTCGTCAGCTATGTGCCGCCGCACAGCCTTAAGCGCATTGCATATTTTTCTGCCTCGTTTCATATTATTGGTATGGTAATGTGGTAATAAATAGAATGTCTACTCTTTCATTGTCCATGTTTTGAGGCCTTCGGTTGTAAATTCGTAACGGTGTACGACACCTCCAAATTGCATTAGAGCATCGGCTACGCTGTGGCGCGTGAGACCAGGACAATAGAAGAACATAAAACCGCCGCCGCCAGCGCCGCTTATCTTGCCTCCCGAGGCTCCGCCTTGGCGTGCCGCTTCATATATTGAATCAATACGTGGATTGCTGATACTTTTTGCCATCTGCTTCTTGTATTGCCATCCAAAGTCAAGAATCTCACCAATGCGGTCTATGTCTCCCTTAAGGAGCACCTCTTTCATCTGCACAGCTTGCTCTTTGAGTTTGTGCATCGACTCGATACTGTTGGTCTTCTTGGCTTTAACGTTTTGCTGTTGCTCCTTGATTATGTCGGCACTAACGTGACTAGTGTCAGTATAGTAAAGCAGTAGGTTGTGGCATAGCTCGTCTTGATAGCGTTGTCGTATGCGGAGGGGGTTGACGATGACGTTGTCGCCAACAAACTCCATGAAGTTGAATCCGCCGAAAGTCGCAGCATATTGATCCTGTTTGCCTCCTGCTAGGCCAAGGTCTACGCGCTCTATCTCATATGCCAGGCGGGCGATGTCGTATTCTCCGAGGGGAAGCTTAAGCCATTCTACGTATGCGCCAAGGATGCTGACCACAAGGGTGGATGATGTGCCCATCCCACTGCCTGCCGGAACATCGACAAATGAGGCTATCTTCAACGAAAGAGGCTTATGGGTGAACTGTCGCACAATGCGATTGTAAACGCCCTTGTGAAGAACAAAATAGCCATCGGTGTCGACTTCCATTGCGTCGTAGTACTCCTCTCTTAGATGTTTGTCGGGCGCAAGGAAAACAACTTTCCCATCGTTGGTGGGCTCTATGGTTGTGTAGGCAAACATGTCTACTGTTGCGTTAAGAATGGCTCCGCCATATATGTCTGAATAAGGGGAGACATCGGTGCCGCCTCCTGCCAAACCTAAACGTAGTGGTGCCTTGCTGCGTATTATCATGGTATTAAGTTGATTTTTTTTAGATTGTTGATGGTTTTGGATGGGTTGTTGTCGTTTTGTGGCAGATTGTTAGAACGTTAGAGATCGTCAATAGCTGCAGTCATATTTTGCCACGAGTATTTTTTTTTCTCCTCTTTGACCCCCTCTGTGAAAGCGGCTTCGTGACTACCTTGATAGTACTCAGATAGTACTTGGGCTATTTGGTTCGAGTCGGGATCTACCACATAACCTATCTTCCCGTCGGGGACAATCTCTGCCAATCCGCCCACATTGGTGACTAGCATCGGCTTTTCAAAATGAAACGCTATCTGGGTCACTCCGCTTTGTGTCGCGCTCTTGTATGGCTGTGCCACAATGTCGCAAGCACGGAAATATCGGTTTACCTGACTGTCGGGTATAAAGTCGGTGAACAGCAGAACGCTATCTTTAATGCCCAGCCGTTCTATCTGTTCCAAATATGGTTTGGAGTCGCCATAAAACTCTCCTGCAACCATCAGTTTGATCCCCGCAGCTTTGATTTCGGGTTTGGCCATAGCGTCCAAGAGCAAATCAAGACCTTTGTACCCCCTTATGAATCCAAAAAACAACACATAGCGTCCTTCAGGATCCAGATCGAGAAGCCTCCGTGCGCTCTCCTTGCTGATAAGTTCTCCATAGTGGTCGTAAAGCGGGTGAGGGCAGAAGCGTCGAGGCTTGTTTTTGTCGAATATCGATAGGTCGTTGAGCACCGAGCGTGACATCGCCACGAAAGCGTCGGTCGATTTGACAAAATAGCGAGAGAACATCTTGTCGCCGGGACGATGCTCGTGAGGTATTATGTTGTCAAGTATAGAGACGATGCGTGTGTGATGGTTGCGGCGCACTCTACGCTCAATGGTGCCTAGGCACGGCCCCATGAAAGGAAGCCAATATTTGGTGATAAGCAGGTCGGGGCGTTTTTTTGCTATTTCGCGACCTACGGATATCCAGTTGAAAGGGTTGATGGAGTTGACGCGACGATGTATGACAAGCCCTTCGGGAGCGGGCTCGTCGCTATATTGTGTCTTTCCAGGAAAAAGAAAAGAAGGGTACTGCAGAGTGAAAGTGTATATTTCCACCTGGTCTCCCCGCTGTAGGTACTCGTATGCCAGCCTTTCGTTGAAGGCACTGAGCCCGCCACGATACGGATATGCTGTTCCTACTATAATGATTTTCATTGACTAAAGTTTGAAATGAAAAATGTTTCAAATTGCAAATTTACATAAAAATTATCGTTTATTATAATAATTTCGTTTTTTTTCTGTTTTCAAATATACTTTAGTTAAAAGGCCGCTCATACTTTTTTGACGACAAGATTTGACAATAATTGAGAATCAAGCTATGTTATTGAATTTGCTACAATGGTATACGATGTTAATTGATTGATAATAAGAAAGTCTTTTCGACTTTTAAACCTTATATTAAAACATTTTTTCAATATTTTTAGTTATGAGACATCTGTTTTTGATAATGGCAGTGGTTGCCGGCATGATGATCCCCTCGGGATGCACGGCACAGACAAAAGAGAAAAAAGAGAATGCAAAAAAAGTGGTTGAGGCCGTTCAGCGACCAAATCTGACTACTCAAACAGACTTTAGCGATGTCGCGGCATTGACAATCGACGGCGTGGTGCACATCAAGACCGAGATGACCAAGCTGACCCCGCTGTATCAGACTTTCTTCGGAATGATTATCGACCGTGGAGTGCGCAAACAGACTTACAACGCCTATGGTTCGGGCGTAATCATCAGCGATGACGGATATATTGTTACCAACAACCATGTTGTGCAGGACGCTGAAAGTGTCTTTGTCACTCTCAACGACAAACGTGAGGTCCCGGCTCGCATTGTCGGATTAGACCCCGCTACCGATTTGGCTGTGATTAAAATTGAGGCTACAGGGTTGCAGTCGATACCTTTCGGCAATAGCGACTCGGCTCGCATTGGCGAACCGGTGCTTGCAATAGGCAATCCTTTCAACCTGACATCAACCGTAACAGCGGGCATCATCTCAGCCAAAGCAAGATATATGAATATCATCAACAACCCTGGCGTCGAAAGCACCATTGAGTCATTCATTCAAACCGACGCTGCTGTCAACAGCGGCAATTCAGGCGGCGCTTTGGTTAATGGTCGTGCTGAACTTATTGGCATCAACACTGCCATCGCCAGCGGCAACGGCTACTATACGGGCTATTCCTTCGCCATCCCTAGCAACATAGCTCGCAAGGTTACCAGCGACTTGCGACAATATGGTGTCGTTCAACGTGGCTACCTTGGAGTCAATGTTGTCGAGGTTACTGGCGATGTTGCCAAGCAACTTAATCTCAGCGAGCCTAAAGGCATTTATATCGCACGTGTTATCCCTGACTGCGCAGCCGACAAGGCAGGTATGAAAAAAGGCGACATACTGCTCAATGTCAATGGAATGGAAGTGAATTCGTATGCCTCAATGATGGAAGAGGTGGCTCTTTTCAATCCTGGCGACCAAGTGGAGGTTACTTTTCTTCGCGACGGTAAAGAGTATAATGTAAAGCTGACTTTGCTCAACTCGAAAGGTAACACTCAAATAATTAAAAGCTTGTAGTTGCTTGCACGACCTTGATTCGAAATACAGAGAAATGACCGAGACACCAGTGCCAAGACTGGTGTTGCGTTTGGCATTGCCAAGTATGGTGAGTATGGTTGTTACTGCCCTTTACAATGTCGTCGACGCTGCTTTCGTTGGTCATCTTTCAACCGAAGCCACAGCAGGTATAGGTATAGGCTTCGCTTATATGGCTTTCATTCAAGCTGTAGGCTTCTTTTTCGGACATGGGTCGGGCAATTACATCTCTCGTGCCCTTGGCTCTTTACGTCGTGACGACGCTGGCAATATGGCTGCTGTGGGTTTCTTTACCCCTTTGTTGGTGGGCTTTGTGGCGGCTCTAATAGGCCTTCCACTGTTGCCCGAGCTTGTCAGATTGCTGGGAGCTCCCTCCAAAGTGGTGCCTTTTGCTTGCGATTATCTGAGATTCATCCTTATTGCATCGCCCTTCATGATGTCGGCTTTGACGTTGAACAACCAATTGCGTCTCCAGGGCAACGCCCGATTTGGCATGATTGGCATCGTAAGCGGCGCGGCACTCAACATAGTCCTTGACCCTCTGTTGATATTCTCTTTGGATATGGGTGTCACAGGCGCCTCGTTGGCGACAGCGATAAGTCAGTTCTTTGCCTGGTGTCTGCTCTTGGGTGGAACCACACGTGGTGAATCGGTGCATATCAAGCTTCGCAATTTCAAACCTTCTTGGTATTTCTATAAGGAAATTGTTGCGGGTGGCTTGCCCTCATTGTGCCGTCAAACTTTCAATTGTGCCTCTGTGGTTATGCTCAACTATGCGGCCGCTAGTTATGCTCCAGTAGGTCAGGAGGACTCCTCGGTGGCGGCGTTTGCAGTTGTCTCTCGAACAACGATGTTCGCCTTTTCTCTCATCTTGGGCTTCGTACAAGGGTTTCAGCCCGTGTGTGGCTTCAATTACGGTGCCCACAAATATGGACGAGTGAGACAGTCCTACCTATTCGCCTTCTCAGTATCAACAATCATGCTTACTGTGCTTTCTGTTGCGGGTTTTATCTTTGCCCCTCATATTATCGCCATTTTCCGTGACAAGGATCCTGTACTTATTCAAATCGGCACGCAGGCTTTGAGGTGGCAGTGTGCTGTATTCCCCCTTGTCACTCTGAGCACAGCCACTAATATGCTATTCCAAAACATCAGAATGCCAATACGATCGACGCTGCTCTCTATTGGCCGTCAAGGTCTTTTCTTTATACCCGCTATTCTGTTATTGCCTCGTTTCTATGGCTTGAATGGCGTTGTCGCGACACAGGCCGTCGCAGATGTTTGTACATTCTTGCTTTCTATTCCTTTCGCGATGTGGATATCTCGGCAATTGAGGGAGAAGGAATATGAGACTCGTCGAAATAAAGGCTGTAATAATAATCTACTCTAATCTTTCAATGATGTTCTTTGGTGAGATATTATCCTTGTTTGTGGCTTTGTCGTTCACAGTAACGGCTCTTTTTGCTGAGGTTGGCTCTAAACGTATGGGATCCTTGCCATTCAATGCCGTGAGGATGACAATGTCGCTCTGCTTTTTGGCTCTGACACTATGGCTTACTATGGGTGTTCCTATCCCGCGTTATGCCAATAGCTCTACTTGGCTTTGGCTGTTATTGTCGGGACTTGTAGGCTACGTTGTAGGCGACTACTGCTTGATGAAGGGGTATATCATAATAGGCTCTCGTTTCGGACAGCTGTTTATGACTTTGTCGGCACCAACGGCAGCAATACTTGGACGCATATTCATCGGCGAGCATATTCGACCATTTGCCATAGTGGGCATGCTGGTAACATTGACTGGTATCGCAGTTTCAATACTGTCGAAACGTGACGATGCAAATGAAGATTCTACTGCTACTAAGACAACTTCTATGGTCAAGAAATTTCGTCTTTCGTTACCAATGAATGGTTTGTTTTTTGCTGTTATGGCTGGAATATGCCAAGGCGCGGGACTGGTGCTGAGCAAGATAGGTCTGGATAAATATGATTCGTCGCTTGCTTTGCTAGGCTTGGATGAAAACATGATACCCGATGGCGCCATATTGCCTGTTCCTTTACGGGTTAGCATCCCTTTTGCATCAACTATGATACGTGGCATAATGGGCCTCGCTGGTTTTATGTTCGCTCTGTTGTGTTTTTCTAAGAATGGTATTGCTCAGTTGCATCATGCGGTGGGCGATAGAAAAGCTATGAGAAGTGCTTTTTTCTCAATGATGTTTGGCCCTTTCATTGGTGTTGGCTTGTCGTTGATGGCGACACAATACACAGCAACAGGTATTGCGCAAACTATTTTTGCGTTAACGCCTGTTCTTATAATTCTGCCTTCTGTGGTGGTTTTCCATCAGAAGGTGACGTTGCGTGAGGTGATTGGCGCTATTATCAGCGTCTTTGGAGTAAGCCTTTTCTTTGTTGGATAAGAATGCCCCTGGGAAGTTCCTGATATTACATTGGCATCTGCTGGCTAAGGCAATGGAAACTGCCAAGACCCCAAATAATGTCTGTGCTGTCTATTCCTACAATCTCGCGCGAGGGGAAACATTCCTCCAGTATATATGCAGCTTCGGTGTCATTGTCGCACTTGTAAGTCGGAAATATAACCAATCCGTTGCAAATGTAGAAGTTGGCGTAAGATGCTGGTAAGCGCTGCCCTTCCCATTCCACAAGTGATGGCATCGGCAGCTCCACTATGGTCGGCTGCTTGCCGTTGGCAAGACGGCATTGGTTGAGGAGCTTCAGATTGGCCTGCAGTGGAGCATAGTTCTCGTCGTTCTTGTCGTATTCAACCGCTGTGATGATGACATCCTCGTCTACAAAGCGGCTGAGGTCGTCGACATGACCATCGGTGTCGTCGCCAACAATGCCTTCGCCTAGCCAAATGATGTTCTCAACACCATAGTAGGCGCGCAGATGTTCTTCTATCTGTTCCTGGCTTAGGTTGGGGTTGCGGTTGGGATTGAGCAGACATGATGTCGTCGTCAATAGGTCTCCTTTGCCGTTGACGTCAATGGAGCCACCTTCCATGACAATGTTGGGCTGGAACATAGTCATGCCAAGGTGTTCGGCTATGCGTTCCGGAATTTGTGTGTCGAGGTTGTATGGATATTTGCCGCCCCATGCGTTATGGTTCCAGTTGACGATAGCTCTAAGTCCCGGTACTTTGTGGTTGAGGAGGAATGCGGGACCGTGGTCTCTGCACCATGCGTCGTTGGTGGGAAATCGATGAAACTCGATGTTGACCATAAAGGCACCAGCTTCCTTGAGTGCGTTGCGAACTTTTTGCTCCATTATATCGTCCTGTACGTTGATGTGGACGGTTTCAACCTCGGTGAGCGTTTTGATGAAGAGGTGGTAGGAGGGGAAAATAGATTCTATTTTCCCTGGCCATGAGTCTTCGTTGTGGGGATAGCTGAGCCATGTGGCTTCGTGTTTTTCCCATTCTGCGGGCATGAAAAATCCGCGCTCTTTAGGTGTTGGGGTTAGTATCATTGTAAATGGAAGTTGTGTTTTGATTATTGTGAATTGGGTGGCTGAACCTGTAAAAGGAATGGACTGTCGATTATTCGTCGATGTATCGTTTCAAGATAGGAGAATAACTGTCTATTCGACGGTCGCGTAGATAGGGCCAGTGGCGACGGTATCGGTCGCTGTCGCAGAGATCAAGCTCTTGGATGTGCGTGCATTCCTCTAGATGTGGCGCCTGCCATAATATGCGGCCGAAGGCGTTGGTGACAAAGGAACCTCCCCAAAACTGCATGTCGCCCTCGCGGCCTGTGCGGTTGACGCTGACCACGGGCACTCCGTTGGCCACGGCATGGCTGCGTTGGATGGTTTGCCATGCTTGATATTGTTCGTCGTTGGTTTCTGTGTCTTGATCTATCGCCCAACCTATGGCGGTGGGGTAGAAGAGTATTTCTGCTCCCATGAGCGCGGTTATGCGCGATGCTTCTGGATACCATTGATCCCAGCAGATGAGTACACCGATACGCGCAAAGCGTGTGTTGAAAACACGGTATCCGAGGTCGCCAGGTGTGAAATAGAATTTTTCATAGTACCCGGGGTCGTCGGGGATGTGCATTTTGCGGTATTTCCCTAGGTACGATCCATCGGCGTCAATGACAGCGGTGGTGTTGTGGTAAAGACCCTCGGCGCGCTTTTCAAACATCGAGCAGATGATAACGACGCCAAGCTCTCGTGCCAAATCCATGAAATGCTGTGTCGTGGGACCGTCAGGAATGGGCTCGGCATAACGGAAATTGTGGTAATCTTCGACATCGCAGAAGTATAGCGAGGCAAAGAGTTCTTGAAGGCATATTATTTGGGCTCCGTCAGCGGCGAGTTGACGCACTCGTTCGGTGTAGCGGGCTATGTTTTGCTGTTTGTCAGGACCGCAGCTCATCTGCGCGAGACCTACTTTGACTTTACGTGATTCTATGGACATTGGTTATATTAGATGTTTTTTTTGTTTTTTACTCTTAATAAGTGCTTTGCCAGCCTTCTTGGTTTTGGTTTATATGTGGTGTTTCTGTCTTTTCAAGGTTGATGTGGCACACATTCCCCGTAAATATTAAACCAAAGTGGTTTATGTTGGACAATCCTAAAACCTTGCGCTTGCTTGGGAGGTGTTGGAAATCTATGGTTGAATGTTATTTTTTTCTTACCTTTCGATGGGAATTTATCCAAGAAACTGCCGCCCATAAATATGATACTATCGCCATCTGTAACCATTTCTGCCACGTTGCCGTCCATGTCGTAAACCCTTGTTTCGTTGGGAATTAGAAGGGCGGTGCGGTGTGGTTTACCTTTGCTGTTGTCGTTCGTCCATGCCACATAATGGTGGTTGTCGCTTCCGGAATAGGTGTATTTTTCGGTAGCTGCGCCCCCACGGCATGCGGTTAGCCATTCCTCTACTGTTGGCAGGCGCCATTCGGCCCCTGTCGATATGTTCACTTGGTGGCAGAATTCATCAACCTCATCTTTGCTGATCCCTGTCACAGGCATCGAGTCGCCTACAACAGCTGAGGGATTGGCCTTCATATACCATTCCCATAAATCTTGCGTGATCTCTTCGCTGGTTATCCAGAAACCATCCAACTGTACAATAAACCCATGCTCGTCGCTCATCTCTGTCGACAGAGTGTCGCCATAGCAAATCCAACTAACCATGTGGTTTTGCTTGTTCGACTCGAGAACGCTGCTGAACTGAGGTACTATGTTGCTCTGAGCCGATGCTGACGAGAATAGAATCATAAAGATGATGAGGATGATTATCATTAGGTTGTGACTGTCGGTTGAGGGAATAAATTCATAACGTATGTAGCGGTTGTTCTTTTGTTTATAGAAAACTTTTCTATTCTGTAATTAGTAGAAACTCTACACGCGCCTGAAGACCGCGGGTTTCGAGTATGCGGTTTAGGACTTCGGTGGCGGCATTGCCTCCAATCCATACACGGTCGCCCGCCTGTGGCGCAAGTGTTTTGATTTTGGCGGTGCCCGATGATTGATCTTTAAATTTTGATAGCTCTTCCATTATACTCTCATTGGCGGGGTAGTCGATGACGGTGTATTTCTTTATTCCTGCGCTGTCGGCGGCAATGCTTATGGCGTCGTCAAGGCCACCGAGGGCGTCGACAAGTCCCAGCTTGAGTGCGTCTCTTCCTGTCCACACTCGTCCGCGTGCTATGCTGTCGACAAAGTCGTACTTAAGTCCCCGTCCTTTGGCAACTCGGTTGACAAAGACTGTGTAGAATTCTTCAACATTGCGTTGCATCAGTTCGAGCACTTTGGGCGACATAGGCCTCATTATGCTCAGCCCTGCTGCGTTTGTGTTGGTGAGCACGGTGTCGGTGGTTATGCCAAGGTAGCGGCGCAGGGTGCCACCAACTTCCGGAATAGAGGCAAAGACGCCTATGCTGCCGGTTATGGTGGTGGGTTGGGCAACGATATAATTGGCGTTGCACGATATCTCATATCCCGCCGATGCGGCCACATCGCCCATCGAAACTACCACGGGCTTCTTGGTTTTGGCTCTTATTACGGCATTTGTCATTATCTCAGAAGCTGTCACTTGTCCGCCAGGTGAGTTGACGCGAAGCACAATGGCTTTGATGTTGTCGTCTTTGGCGGCGTTGTCGAGCGCTTTGGTTATTTTGTCGGAATACACGGCTGTGTTTATTCCGTCGCCTTCCACAACATCACCCTCTGCGTATATAACGGCAATTTTGTCTTTAGTTGTTGTCGTTGGTTTGACGGTCTTGCAGTAGTCAGAGAGTTCTATGGTGTTTTTGCTCCCGTAGTCTTTTTCCATGGTTTTTACAACGTCGTTCTCAAAGCACAGACGGTCGATAAGTTTTCTATTAATGGCATCCTCGGGCAGGCATGCCGTGAGCTCGTTGGCCATTTGGTTAAGCTCTTCGGTGCTTATGTCGCGTGCCTCGGCTATTTGCTCTATCACATATTGCCAAATGCTGTTGATATACTGTCTTATTTGTGCTCTGTTGGCGTCGCTCATGTGATTCATGGTGTACATCTCGCCTGCGCTCTTAAAGTTGTTGCTTTTTGGACGCACAAGGGTCATCTTCACCGCCAGCTTGTCGAGCATTTCTTTAAAGAAAAGTCCTTCGGCACCTATGCCTTGGAAGAAAAGAATACCAGAGGGATTCATATAAATACTGTCGGCGACAGATGCCAGAAAGTACGATTGTTGGCTATAATTGTCGGCATAGGCAAACACTGGCTTGCCGCTTTCGCAAAAAAGCTCAAGAGTATGGCGCAACTCCTCGCTGCGTCCCCATGAGTGCGGGTATGAGCTGCCCATATAAAGATATATGCCGTCTATCTTTTCGTCGTTGGCGGCGGCGTTTATACTGCGTAGCATGTCGTTGAAACCAACACTGTTGCTTTTGTTAATCCAGCTGTTGAGCTCGCTGGGCGAACGTTCCTCCAAAGCGCTTGTGAGGTCAATCTTCAGAAAAGTGCCTTTGGCAACTACGGGGACGTCGTCTTTCGACAACGATCCAACTATGCCGAAAAACATAAGCAGCTTGAATATGCCAATGCATACCATCACGATGAGTGTTCCTACTGCCGACGCCAGCATGATTTTGCCAAAAGTGGGCTTGTTTTTGGTGGTGTTGTTCTCTGCCATTTGTTGCGTATTTGACTTCTTTTTTGTATTCTTTTTCTTCTTTGATTATCTTTAACGATTATTGCCCAATAATATTTTATGCTTTGTAAAATAAAATAAACAAAAGAACGTTTAATTGTTGCTCCAAATTAAGAGATTTCAATTTGGATAATGTGACGACAAATCAGATATTCAAAATCTTATCCTTTGTCTGCGATTTGTTCTCATTTGTTGTTTTGTAAAACTGTATAAACTTTTAAATATAAAACTATCTTCTTCAATGTCAAAGATTTCGATAAAAACTGCCTTGCTTTTGTCACTTTTAAGTGTCCAATTCCCACTAATCCACGCCCAGAATAACGATTCCTCGCATTTCCGCAGAATCAACCAAGTCGACGAGTATATCGAGAAATTCTATGTCGAACAGCCTAACTATCAGAAAATAACTGAAAAAGCTGTTTCCTCCATGCTCACCGAACTTGACCCTCATAGCCTTTACATTCCTGCCAAAGATGTTCAACGCACCAACGAAGGCCTTCAAGCCAATTTCGAAGGCGTGGGCATCTCTTTCCAAATTGTCGACGACACTATCTCGGTTACCGATGTCATCGTCGGCGGCCCCTCCGAGCATGTCGGTTTAATGATTGGCGATAAGCTGCTTAAGGTCGACGATACGGTGGCTACCTTCAAAGGCGTGAACAACAATTTCGTTTTCCGTCATCTCCGTGGCAAAAAAGGCACCGTCGTAAACCTGACTGTTAAGCGTCAAGGAATTGACAAACCTTTGGAATTCAGAATCGTGCGCGACAAGGTGCCTATCTACTCCATCGACACATACTTTATGGTCGAGGACGAGGTGGGTTACATTCGCCTGGCTCGTTTTGCGCGCACCTCCCACCAGGAGCTTCGCGAAGCTATCCGCAAGTTGAAAAAAGAGGGTATGAAAAGACTCATCTTCGACCTCCGTGGCAATGGCGGTGGATACCTCGACATTGCCTTCGCTGTCGCCAACGAGTTCCTCGACGCCAAAAAACTGATAGTTTATACCGAAGGTGAAAAATCACCCCGACAGAATCTTGTCTCCCGTCGTGGCGGAAGCTATACTTCTGGTCCTCTGGTAATCCTTATCGACGAATATTCCGCTTCGGCATCCGAGATTGTCTCTGGCGCCGTTCAAGATTGGGATCGTGGCACCCTCGTCGGTCGCCGCACCTTCGGCAAGGGCTTGGTGCAGAGAATGTTCGAAATCTACGACGGAGCTCAAATCCGTCTCACCACAGCTCGCTACTACACCCCCTCGGGACGTTGCATTCAAAAACCTTACGACAAGGGTACCGACGCCTACAACCACGAACTGCAAAAACGCTATGAAATGGGTGAGCTTCGCTCGGCCGACTCGGTGTCCTACCCCGACTCGCTTAAATACTACACCTCCAAAGGCCGCGTCGTCTATGGCGGCGGTGGCATCATGCCCGATGTCTTTGTCCCTATCGACACAGTTCGCCTCTCCGACTATTTCCTCTCGCTCCGCTCTGCGGGCGCTTTCAACACCTTCGCCCTGACTTGGGCCGATAACCACCGCCACGACTCTCTCTACTCTACCTTCGACGCCTTCATGCGCAATTACGATTCTCTCGCCGTCGCCAAGGCTTTCGACGAATATGCCGCTTCCAAAAATGTCTCCCGCAGCGATGTCAAAGGCGAATGGGTGGCTCAATGGATGAACGACCAAGCTCGCGCCTTGGTAAAAGACAGCCTCAACGCTATCCATGCCGACAGCTACGAAAACTACCTCTCTCGTCTTTTGGCCGACGAGCAGTTTGTCCAAAAACTCAAAGACAAAGCTATAAGCGAGGACAAACGCAGCCAAATTATTAACCATCACAGCGACATATATCTCGGCTACATGATCAAGTCTCTCATTGCTCGCAACCTCTTCGGCATCGAATACTATTATCGCGTTATGCGCGACTACGACGAGGGTCTCAAACAAGCCATCAAAATTGTCAAAGCATTGTGATCTTGCATCACCCCAACGACCATAATTGCCCTCTCCACTCATATAGAGTCATCATAACCTAATTCATTAACTTGAAAAAAATCAACATACCAATAGTATTGACCGTCGCGGCTATTTCGTCGCTATCTTTGGTGCTCTTTTTTGTCGGACGACAAAAGGACATCGATGTCGCGCCTGTCATTCTGCCTGTTGCAACCGACTCGACGGATATGATTGACGATATCGGTTATTACAATCAGGTCGCCGACGACTTCATCGCCACTCTTCCACTCGACAAAAGGGTTATAGCGCGGCTCGTCGACGACACCAACCATTGTGTCATATACTACGAGTCGGGGTTTCGCCCGTCGTGCTATCTCTACGACCTCGAAAGCATGACAACCTCGGTCATCTTTGGCGGCGGCAACGGCTTTTATATCGACACCAGGTTGCTCATCGTTGGCAGCGTCTCAGAATGCCGCAGGGTAGGGGAGTGGGCCGTCTTCATCTGTACCAACGACGCCCCAGAAGCTAATGTTATGAATGCCGCAATGGCATTCCGCCTGAATGTCTACACCCACGAAATGGTGTTTGTCGACGAGGGTGCGGCCATAAAGTTCCTATCCGACACACAACTGGATGTTGAGGAGGCTCATATCGATCGTGTTAGCTTTTTTACCGGCGAAACCGACTTCTCTTATACCCATAGGCATATCGACCTCTTTTAGCAACCTCCTTACCCCCGTCTTTTAGCGGACTCATAGCGGACTCATAGCGGACTCATAGCGAACCCATGGCACTCACTCTTTCCCATCTTTCGTCGCTCTAACGACCTATTGGGAGGGGCAAACTCTCTCCCAATCCCCGATTGCTGTGGCTCAGCAAAATGAAAGTTTTTTTTCCACTTTTATTACATATGTCAAGATAATTATGTAAATTTGCATTTTTGGAATGTTTTGCTATTGCGATTATCTTTTTGAATTGCAATAACAAAGCCTTTGTTGATATTATTATAATTATGTTATTATCCGAAAACAATAACAAAAGAACAACAGTCAATGTAAGTTCGGAGATTGGCAAGTTGAATGCCGTACTGCTCCACAAACCCGGTGTCGAGATTGAGCGCATGACACCTTCCAATGCCGCCGAGGCATTGTATAGCGATATTTTGAACAAAAATATCGTCGACGACGAATACCGCAACTTCTGCGGCGTTTTCGAAAAATGCTGCCAAGTGTATTACGTCTCCGACCTTATTCAGAAATTGCTCGACGACGACGACCTTTGCAATTCCCTCGTCACTCAGAGCTGCAAAGCCGAAGGCGCCGACTACCTCGTCGACGAGCTCATGGTCATGGACACAAAAGCCATCGCCACAGCCCTCATCGAGGGTTTCCCCTACAGAAAAGGTAAGGACCCTGAGCGTTTTGCCTCGCGTCGCTATGTCCTACGCCCTCTCTACAATCTCTTCTTCACTCGCGACGCCTCATCGTCGGTCTTCGACAGAGTCCTTATCAACTCCATGTCGTTCGATGTCCGCAAACGTGAAAACTTGATCTACAAAGCTATATTTAAGCACTACTTCAAGTGCAATGTCATTAACGCTCAAGATTGGAATCAATCCGCGCGCACCGAGGGCGGCGACGTCCAAATTGGCCGCAGCGACCTCCTCTGCATTGGCGAAGGTATCCGCACCAACGCCAAGGGTATCCAATTCTTGGCCGAAGAGTTCAAAAACCGTCACAAATTCAATATCATAGTTCAACAGCTGCCTCATACCCCCGAGTCGTTCATTCATCTCGATATGGTTTACACCTTCCTCGATACAAACCGTTGCATGATGTACGAGCCCATGTTGCGCAAAAACAACGAGTTCGCCGGTAAAGCAACCACTTGGATCGAGATTGACAACGGCAAGATAAAATATCACGACTGCAAGGATATGCTTGTGGCTTTGAAACATGTTGGCATCGACATGGAACCTGTTTTCTGTGGCGGCGACGACTTATGGATGCAGCAGCGCGAACAATGGCATAGTGGCGCCAATTTCTTTGCTCTCGCTCCCGGCAAAATAATTGGCTATCGCCGCAACAGCCACACCATCGACGCCCTCGACAAGGCTGGCTTCAGCGTCCTACGCGCCGAGGATGTCGCATCGGGATCTATCTCCATCAACGACTACAATCGTTGTGTGGTGACCTTCGCCGCCAGCGAGTTGCCTCGTGCCGGCGGCGGTGCTCGCTGCATGACCATGCCCATCAATAGAGATGAGCTGCAATCACTTTAAAAATTATCTAACTTTTATAACTATTTAACCATTTATCATGGATAAGACATTGAAACAGTATCATTTGGTGAATAACGTCATCGGCTGGCTGATAGGTATCATCGCCTGTGTCGTTTACATCATGACTGCTGAGGCGACTGCCTCGTGGTGGGACTGTGGCGAGTATATAGCCACAGCATATAAAGTTCAAGTGGGCCATCCTCCTGGAGCACCAACATTCCAAATCTTGGGACGTCTCTTCTCCCTGTTCTCCGACCCATATCATGCCGCCTTCGCTGTCAACGTGTTGTCCGCAATTTCAAGCGGCTTAGGCATTATGTTCCTCTATTGGACCATCACTCTACTCGCTAAAAAACTGCTGAAACCTGGGGACTTGGCTCTCAACAACACCAAGGTCTGGGCGGTTTTCGCCTCCGGCATAGTCGGCTCTCTGGCCTATACCTTCACCGACACCTATTGGTTCTCTGCCGTCGAAGGCGAGGTCTACGCCATGTCGTCATTCTTCACCGCCGTGGTGTTTTGGGCCATCTTGAAATGGGACGAGCAGTCGGAGGACAAACACTCTATGCGTTGGCTGATACTCATTTCTTTCCTCGTTGGTATCGCCATCGGTGTCCACCTCCTCAACTTGTTGACCATCCCGGCAATTGTTTATGTCGTTTACTTCAAGAAATACCCCAAGACTACCCTCAAAGGTTTCCTCGTCAGCGGTGGCATATCTTTGGTGCTGCTTGCCGTGGTGCTCTGGGGCGTCATCCCGGGCATTGTCAATCTCTCGAGCGATTTCGATGTCTTCTTTGTCAATAAGTTGCACATGGGATTCAACACCGGCACCGTGGTCTTCTTCCTTATCATCGCCTGCTTTGTCGCCTGGGGAATATGGAACAACTCACATTTCAACCGCCCCAGCAAGGCTGTCAACGTCACCATCCTTGTGGTGATGTTCGCCCTTATGTTATTCGCTAAGATGGGCGCCGGCACATTCTCATTTGGCTACTTTGTTGTGCTTCTGTTGATAGCCGCCGCCGCCTACTACATCGTCAAAGGCAAGAACCGTGTGGTTACCAATGCCGCCATATTGAGTTTCCTCATGCTCGTGGTCGGTTATTCCACTTTCTTCATCCTCGTTATCCGCGCCAACACCAATACGCCTCTCAACGAGAATGCCCCCAAGGACGCTGTGGCTATGCGCGCCTATCTCGGCCGCGAGCAATATGGACAGACACCATTCCTCACAGGCCCCTATTATACTGCGGGCAACCCTATCGGCTCTGAGAAGGACTATGCCAAATATATCCGCACTCAGGACGAGGAGGGACGTGACTTCTACAAGGTGGCCGCTTACGCCCAGAAGTTTGTCTACAACGAGAACCATACCGGTATCTTCCCTCGTATGTACAGCCCTGATGCCGGCCGCAAGCACCCTACTTATTACCGCTATTGGGCTGGCGATCCTCCCGTGGGAAGCAAACCAACTTTCGCCCAAAACCTAACATTCTTCCATCGCTATCAGTTGGGATGGATGTACTGGCGCTACTTTATGTGGAACTTCGCCGGACGTCAGAATGATATCCAAGGTCACCATTTCGACGACAACGAGGGTATGCAAGGCGTACACTTCCCAACCATCAACTATACCGATGGCAACTGGATATCTGGCATCAATTATGTCGACGAGAAACGCCTGGGACCTCAGGACAATCTCCCCGACGCTATGGCCAACAACAAGGCCCGCAATCGTTACTACATGTTGCCTCTCCTCCTCGGTGTGCTTGGCCTTGTATTCCATTGTGTTAAGAGCCGCAAAGACGCCTTCGTAACCTTTATTATGTTCTTCATGACTGGCCTTGCCATCGCCATCTACTTGAACATGCCTCCTTGTCAGCCGCGCGAGCGTGACTATGCTTTCGTCGGCTCTTTCTACTTCTTCAGCGTTTGGATTGGTTTGGGCGTCTTCGCTCTCTACGAATGGCTCACTACCAAATTCGAGAAAACCGAGCGTAACTACTTCCTCGCCATCTCGGCGGTATGCATTCTGCTCGGTGCCTTCGGCGGCGGATGGTTTGTCCTTGGCATGGCTGGCGTCGTCGGTTTGATTGTCAGCATTGTTCGTCTGCCCAACAAAATTGCCCTGCCTATTGCCTTTGTGCTCTCCATGTCTGTGCCGTTATTGTTGGCCGCCCAAAACTGGGACGATCACGACCGCTCCCAGAAAACGGCCGCCCGCGACTTCGCCAAAAACTATCTCGGCCTTGTCGACAAAAACGGCATCGTGATAACCTTTGGCGACAACGACACTTTCCCCCTGTGGTATATTCAGGAGGTCGAGGGCTGGCGCACCGATGTGCGTATCCTCAACTACACTCTTTCGGGTATGCATTGGTATGTGGAACAACTCTACAACAAATTGTATGAGTCTGAACCTCTTCCATTCACTTTGCCCAAGGAAATGTATGGCTTGGGACACGAAATCTTCTACTACCAGGATGGCCCTCGTATGGAAGTTACTGACGCCCTCAAGATGGTCGCCAACAATCAAAGCCAATTCGTCTCCAGCCAGGATGGCGAGTTGATAACTATGATTCCGACCAATAAGTTCAAAATCACTCTTGACAAGGCTAAGCTGGTCGCCAATGGTATCATTTCGCAACAATTGGCCGACAGCATTCCAGATGTCATCAATTTTGATGTCAATATCCGTAACGGTAGAGGCAATTACATGGTACGCAACGAGATGATGATGCTCGATATCCTCGGCACCAACCGCTTCGAGCGCCCCATCAGCATTATGAGCCCCTCCTATATCCGCGATGTGTTCCCTGTCGTTGACACCTACAGCATCGAGGACGGAATGCTCTCTCTCCTCGTGCCCTATCCCGTCTATTCTAACGCTACTTATACCCCGCGCACTAAGGACTACTTCCTCAAGGGTATCCGCAACGACGACGGCAGCTACACTCCTCTTGAGTGGGGCAACTTGAACAAAGATATCTATATCGACCCGGTTAGCGACAATTCGGCCAAGGTGCAGCGTCAATCCTATGTGCTGCTCTCCAACTACCTTGTCGCCAATGGCGATACCGCTTCTGCCAAGGAGGCTCTCAGCCTTGCCGAGAAGTTCTTCCCGCGCTCTAATTTCCCGGCCGACGGTATCTTCTATATGGTTGCCTATGCCTACGCCCATGTCGGCGATCATGTTAATGCATACGAGTCTATGTGCGATCTCTTCGAAAACAGCATTCAGTATATCAACTACCTGAAGAGTTTCCCGCCCGACAAAGCCGCCGGCGTCAAACGTCAGCTGTTGCAACACTACAAAATGATCTTCAATGTCGCTATGCTGCGCCATCATGAGGGCTTCAATCCCTTCACCAACCGTCGCGAGGACATCCTTACCGACGAGGGTGAGAAGGCTTTCATCGCTGCCGACGCCAAGAATGCTGACCGCCTCAAGGCTATCGACGCATTCCTTGTCAGTAGCACGTTCGTTAACGACATCGCTCCTTACTTCGGAGGTGGAAGATAATAATCATTCATGCGGTTATAGTAATCTGTTGGCTGTTTGCCATCAGATTACTATAGCAGCACGAACTTTTTGATGTATAATTTTCTCAGTCTTGAAAAACAAAAAAAATATCAAGAAGAAAATTGTTGTAAGTCTGTCTTTACGTGACTACAATAAACTTACAGCATTGGCCAAGAAAGAGAACGTTTTGCGTCCCTTGATGGCAAAGCGGTTGCTTTGCGCCAAGTTGTCGGAAATAACTGTTGAGAAAACTCCCCAACAATCCCCCAACCAACTCGGCCTTTTCGACTCGCTTCAATACGATATTTTCAATGGCGCTTCAAAAGCATCTGATTAGCTCTTTCATCATATTCTATATTGAAACTCGTTTCTTACAATTCATAAATCCAACACACAATGAGGAAGTCCATAATATTTCCCGTCTTATTAACCCTCTTGGCATTGACTTTGGCAGGTTGCTCTAAAGCTGAGAAGGAGGAAGTGAACTCTGGTTCAATTATCATTGGACACGTCACCGACTCCCACACATGGCATATCTGTGACTACAAAACCAAAGATGGCAATGAGCATGCTGTGGCTATCAATCTGCCTATCATTCTTCTCGACGACGGTCACCTTGAGGTTTTCTCGTCCAAACAATTCCACCATGGCCATGCTGTCTATCAAGGCGCTAAGCACACCTACGCCCTCATCGGCGGCGGTTTGGTGAAAGAGGAAATCGTCTGCGTCGAAGATGCCAATTCTAAACTCACTCAGGACCAGGAAACAATCGAGATAGGGGAGCATCTTTATGCGATGGTCAAAAATGACGATGGCAGCGTGGCCAAGCCTCTCGACTTCTCTATCACCAAGACGGCTGCGGCAATAATTATCGCCGTTACTCTCCTTATTGTCATCATTCTTGCCTCTGCCAAAAAATACAAAGTGCGCGACGGTAAAGCTCCTCATGGCATGCAGTCGCTGATAGAAATGCTGGTGTTGCATGTTAAAGACGACATAGTGGAGCCTATCCTGGGTCACAACACTCGACGCTTCCTTCCTTATCTCCTCACTTTGTTCTTCTTCATCTTCTTCTGCAACATATTGGGCCTTATCCCTATATTCCCCGCTGGCGCCAATATTACAGGCAACATTGCTGTTACCGCCATCTTGGCTCTGATAACATTCTTTATCACCAACTTCAACGGCAACAAACACTACTGGAAGGATGTCTTTTGGACACCTGGCGTACCGTCATGGCTGAAAATTTTTCCTCTAATGCCTATTGTTGAGTTGGTGGGCGTTTTCACCAAGCCAATTGTCCTTATGATTCGACTTTTTGCCAACATGACGGCTGGCCACATCGTCATTCTCGGCTTTGTAGTCATTATCTTCATCCTGTCCAACAGCCTCGGCATGGCAGTTGGTGGCGCTGTGTCGGCCGTGTCGGTCCTTTTCGCCGTCTTCATCAGCCTTCTGGAATGCTTGGTGGCATACATCCAGGCATTCGTCTTTACCATGCTTTCCGCTCTCTATATCAGCATGGCTGTCGAAACTCCCGAGGAAGCATAGCCTTTCTTCTACACCCCAGATGTTTAACCCTTAAAACCCTCATACATGAAATCTATCAACGATATCAACTTCAAAGGACGCAAGGTCCTGCTTCGCGTCGACTTTAATGTCCCCGTAGATGACAATAAAAACATCACCGACGACACTCGTATGCGCGAGTCCATGCCCACCATCAACAAACTTCTTGCTGACGGTGCCGCTATCATCATCATGGCGCATTTTGGCCGTCCCAAGAAAGGTGGTTTCGAACCCGAGCTTACTCTTGCTCCTGTCGCAAAACACCTTGAGGAACTAACGGGCCGCCCCGTCAAATTCACTCAGGCTTTGCTGGGCAGTGGTGAACCTGAGGCTTTGGCTGCCTCTTTGAAAGATGGCGAAATTCTTTTGCTCGAGAACATTCGCTTCTATCCTGGCGAGACTAAGGGCGACGTGGCTCTCGCTGAACAACTCTCTAAGCTTGGCGACTGCTACATCAACGACGCTTTCGGCGCCGCTCACCGTGAACACAGCTCCACGGCTGTCATTGCACGCTTCTTCCCCAACGATAAATATTTCGGTTTCCTTATGGAAAACGAAGTCCGCAACCTTGAGAAACTTATGCAAAATCCTCCTCGCCCATTCACCGCTATCATTGGTGGCAGCAAGGTGAGCAGCAAGATAGGTATTCTGGAAAATCTTCTCGACAAGGTCGACAATATGATTATTATCGGTGGTATGCGTTACACCTTCACCAAAGCCCTTGGCGGCAAGATTGGCAACAGCATTTGCGAGGACGACAAACTCGATTTGGCTCGCGAGCTTATGCGCCGTATGGATGATAAGGGTGTCAAGTATTATCTGCCAGTCGATAGTGTCATTGGCGACAAATTTGGTAACGACGCCAACACTCAGATTGTGCCCAGCGGTGAGGTCCCCGATGGTTGGGAAAGCATGGATTGCGGTCCTGAGAGTTGCAAGGCTATCCGTGACATCGTTATGGCTTCCAAGACTATCCTTTGGAATGGTCCTGCCGGTGTCTTCGAACTCGAAACCTTTGCCAAGGGTACCAATCACATTGCCCAGAGCGTCGCTGACGCTTGCAAGCAAGGTTGTTTCGCCGCTGTTGGCGGTGGCGACAGCGTGGCTGCCGTTAAGCAGATGCACCTCGCCGACCAGATGAGCTATGTCTCTACCGGTGGTGGCGCTATGCTCGAATACCTCGAAGGCAAAGTCCTCCCTGGCATCAAAGCTATTAAAGAATAATAATATTTTACTACATGGTTCTTAAGGCCCTTCGGGACCTTAAGAACCTTTTTTTATATGAGCCACTTTTTACCTATAACATTGGATGAAATGAAGCGGCTCGGTTGGGATAAGGCCGACGTTGTCCTCATAACTGGCGATGCCTATATTGATCATCCTGCCTTTGGCACCGCTGTCATCGGACGCACACTCGAAGCTGCGGGCTATCGTGTGGCTGTGATACCCCAACCCAACTGGCGCGACGACTTGCGCGATTTCCGCAAGTTTGGTGCACCTCGTCTTTTCTTTGGCGTTACTAGCGGAGCCATGGACAGCATGGTGAACCACTATACCGCTGCCCGCCGCCTTCGCCACGACGACGCATACACTCCTGGAGGCCAAGCCGGCTTCCGCCCCGACAGGGCTACATACGTCTACTCTCGTATCCTTAAACAAATATACCCAGATGTCCCTGTAATTATTGCTGGCATTGAAGCTAGCATGCGCCGCCTGGCTCACTACGACTATTGGGACGACAAACTATTTCCTTCTATTCTTGCCGATACTCCGGCCGATTTGCTTAATTACGGAATGGGGGAGAAGACAACGTTGAAAATTGCCCGCATCTTCGATCAAGGACGACCGATTGAAGAACTGAGATCTCTGCCTCAAGTGACATATAAGATAAAAAGCAATGAATTGAAAGGTTTGTCGGGAAATATTATAGAGCTTCATTCCTTTGAGGATTGTTTGAAGTCAAAACACGATGAAGCCGAGAACTACCATGTCATCGAACTTGAGAGCAACAAGATAGAGGCTGCGACTCTTGTTCAGCGTCATGGCGACAGCTATATTGTTGTCAATCCCCCAGAACCACCTATGACTACAGAAGAGATCGATGCCTCGTTTGATTTGCCCTACCTTCGGCAACCGCACCCCAAATACAAGAAGCGTGGAGCGATCCCGGCTTTCGAAATGATTAAAAACTCCGTCAACATCCACCGTGGATGTTTTGGAGGTTGCTCGTTTTGTACTATCAGCGCCCATCAAGGCAAACAGATAGCTAGCCGCAGCGAACGCTCAATCCTTGCCGAAATACGACAGATGATAAAGCAAGAGGGTTTCAATGGCGTTATTACCGATCTTGGTGGACCTTCTGCCAATATGTACCGAATGGGGGGAAGGAACAAAGATCTTTGTCTCAAATGCAGCCGTTTCAGCTGCATTCAACCATCTATTTGCCGCAACCTTGAATGTGACCATAAACCTATTACGGATCTATATAGAAAGGTCAGCAAAATGCCGGAAATAAAGCATGTGTATATTGGTAGCGGTATTCGTTGTGACCTTTTCACAAATGAAAACCACGGCTGGGAATATTTTGCCGATGTGGTTAGAAATCATGTCAGCGGACGACTAAAAGTGGCTCCGGAACATACTTCCGACAAGGTTTTGAAGTTGATGCGAAAACCTGCTTTCGACCTATTCATCAAGACAAAAAATGAATTTGACCGTATTTGTAAACAAGCTGGCTTGCGCTATCAGTTAATTCCTTATTTTATCAGCTCACATCCTGGCTGCCGCCTTAAAGATATGGCCGATTTGGCTTTGAAGATGCAGCAGATGGGCTATCGTCTAGAGCAAATACAGGATTTCACACCTACACCGATGACACTCTCCACCGAGATGTATTATACCGGTATCAATCCGGCTACTATGGAACCTGTGTATGTGGCGTGGCACCCCAACGAGAAACGTGAACAAAATCAAATGTTTTTCTTCTATAAGCGTGAAATGCAGCCATCAATAAGAGCTGCGTTGAAAAAAGCACATCTAGATAGTTATATCAAGAGTTTAAAACTATAGTAATTATGAATTTGTCAATATTTGCCATGCGCCTTGTCGCCGCTTTGATATGTGGTATTCTTATCGGCCTTGAACGTCAGTTGCGCCAGCGTAGCGCAGGTCTGACGACCAACTCGTTGGTGTCGGTTGGAGCATGCATTTTCATCCTAATCTCTGAGACTGTCATAGCTAATGCTGTCGCCGATGGAGGTCTTGTTAATAACGACAACCTACGTGTTTTGGCACAGATTGTTACCGGCATTGGTTTCTTGGGTGCCGGCGTCATATTGCGTGATGGGTTTACCATTCACGGTCTTAATTCAGCAGCCACGCTGTGGTGCTCGGCGGCTGTAGGTTCGCTATGCGGCTATGGCCTTTGGCTTGAGGCTGTTGTTGCTGTGAGCGTTATTTTGTTTATTAATTGGATACTGAAATTTATAGAGCATTATCTTGAGAACCACCAGAAAGACAATCCTTATGCCGATCCATATGAGAAGAAGGATAAAGAGAAAAAATAGTTTTTTATGAAAAATGGGATATGTATCAATCATTGTTTTAATGTAGGGCTGAATTATCATAGAGATTTTTTAGCCTGCACACATATATTGTATTGTCTCTTTTTCGCGTTTTTGCTCTGCTCTTTGAATGACACTTTGTGTCAAACCGTTATTATGCCGGCACATGGTTCTGGTGATACCGTTATGAGTTATGCTGAGGTCTATGATGATGGAGGTCCCGGGGGTACTTATTCGTCGTCGTGCAACGCTACATATACATTCCATACCACAAACGCTTTGGGCCGTTATCGTATAGAGGTTCAGAGTCAACTTGTCCATCCTTCGGGTAATGCCTTATTGACTATTACCAATAATGTGGGCGGCTCTATCATTTGTATGTTTCCTACGGGATATGGAGGCATATATCACAGCACCGGCAATACTGTTACAATATCATTTACGGCAGACGATGATTTCCCGACGGATGGTTTTAAAGTTATACTTTGTGAATATGTACAATATGACCCTGGAAACATTCATACCGACTATTCTGATAGTTCAACAGTGGAGATTACATGGCATGAATCGGATACCAACGCGGTTTGGGTACTGGATTATGCCTTTGACACCAATGGCACCAATCCTAACACATTCTTTGACACATCGACAAATTATAACACTGTTTACCTTAGCACTCCCTATTTTTATCTGGATAGTGTTCCAGATGGTTGGAATGTTCTATACCGTCTGCTATCGCAAGGTGCGTCAGGGTGCTACAATAATAATAATGGCACGATAATACCACCAAGCGAACCATATGTCTGTCCTTGTATTAGACCGCTGTCTGTCTCTTACGTGGCATTGTCTGACAGCATCCGGATAGTATGGGAAACCGACACAGTAGCGGATTTTTGGCGCATCATAATAGCTGGTATTGGTATCGACACTATTGTTGCTGGCCATATTATGGAGATTACGGTGCCGTACGATTACAGCCTATGTAACGGCGATGTGGCAATAGTAAACGGCAATTGTGAAAACGAAACATGCAGCAGCAACTGGGTTGACATTCCACAAGGGGGGTGTCAAAGAACGGTGGGTGCAATACAGATGACGGGCAGAACCAGCAATAGTATATCACTTCAATGGCACGATACCGGCAATGAGACTGATCTTTATGTTTTGACAATAATAAACCATGGCATTCAGTATCCTCATGAAGAGGTATTGGACACCCTGCCACATGGTGTGACCACATATATGGTTACCAATCTGTCACCACATACCATTTATGAGTTTAGTATCTATCTGTTGTGCGGTGGCACTACTACTGGTTGCAGAATTTCACGCAATTATTTTAGAACAGATGTTGAGGGCTGTATTAATTACATCGATTTTAGTGATATGTCTACTATCCATATGACAAGTGGAACATATCATAATCCTATGCAATACGCCACTTCTGGTGACGAGCGTCATGTGCCAATTGTCGATGCTACGCTTCGTGACCCTAACACTCTCAATACTTTGCATTGCGTCCCGCCAGGCGGGGATATATCATTCCGATTGGGTAACGACAATGTCGGCGCGGAAGGAGAGACCGTTACTTTTGACTATCTTGTTGACACACTCGACAAGGATATGCTTGTCGTTAAATATGCCGTAGTGCTTCAGAATCCTAATCACAACAGCGATAATCAGCCCCATTTTACTCTTGAAATACTTGACATGAATGGCAATCTTCTTGATAGCAATTGCTTTCATGCCGACTTCTATGCCGCCGGCGATTTGGGGTGGAACACTGTTACTGGCAGCAATGTAATTTGGAAAGATTGGACAACAATAGGATTGGACATTTCACCCTATCATAATCAGAATATCAAGATACGTTTCACTACCAAAGATTGTGCCGATGGAGGTCATTTCGGCTATGCCTATTTCACTATCGACTGCGATAGCCGTCGCATCGCACTGGTCAACTTATGTGATAATAATGATTCTGTCCGTCTTCGCGCTCCAGTGGGATTTGAATATCAATGGACAAAAGGCGACGATACCACAGTTTTTTCCACCGAAAACGAAATTGTTGTCCCTGCCGACACTGCTCTGTACCGCTGCAAAGCTACATTCTTAGGTAGGGGAGACTGTGGCTTTACCGTCACAGCTTATGCGGCGCTGCCATATCCTAAAGCGGATATGCATTATCGCATAGATACTTGCGGTCAAAAGTTAATCCTTTATAACGATAGTTATGTCGATATTGATACCAATTTCAGTAAATATGTAAGGCAGTATATAGATAGTGTGTGGTGGATTATTGATGGCGTTGTCATGCATGGTGACAGCCTTTCGTTGACAATCGATACCAATCGTCTGTGCAGCGTTACTCTATTCTGCAATCTTAGCGAGTCGGCATGTGTCGACAGTATACATGAAGATATTATTTTTGATAGTTACCATCGACATGCAATTGTGGCTCCCGATTTATGTTGCTATGGAGATCAGGTGACCTTTCTGGCTGATCTTTTCCCATCTCAAGATTATCTCTTGTTATGGAACGACAATAGCTCAGAATCTTCGACCACTATCACTGTGCTTTATGACACTACAGTGTCTCTTACTGCTGTATATCATGGTTGCTCATATCATATGGACCATCAAGTCTCCGTACAACCTCATTATGACGACACTTTGTCTCTCTCAATCTGTCAGGGATATTGCGACACACTTGGCTTCTCGTTTTCTGTTGTGACGGAATCTGGCATTTATACCAATCGGATGTATAGCCAATATGGGTGTGACTCGCTTATGACGATAGTTCTTACAGTGAATCCTTCTTATTACGACACTGCTGTGGCGGTCACATGCGACGAATCGTACCATGATAACCTTTTCTCGGTTGATACAACGGGTTTTTATACTGTTTCGTACTTCACAGTCGACGGCTGTGACAGCTTGTTTGCACTTGAATTCAAACGAAATGAGATATTCTCCGATACTATAGAGTCAGAAATTATGCTGGGCGACAGGTATCAACATATGGATTTCGACGAGAATCAGTCTGGTGTGTATCAGCATGTTTTTATTGACCGAAATGGTTGTGACAGCACGTACACTCTTGTCTTGCATGTTGTTGCGCTTCGTTTTCCCAATGTTGTCACTCCCAATGGCGACGGAGTGAATGATTTTTGGGGTATAGTGGGACTTTCCGATTCGTACGATTTCGCATATGTCTCATACTGGATTTTCGATAGGTGGGGACGTAAGATTTTCGAAGCTGAGAATATGCACCATAACTATAATACATGGAATCCAGTCGATACTGAAACTCCTGACGGCACCTATTTCTTCCTTTTCAAGGCTCTTCACAACTCGGGTCGTTTTGTTGAGCATAGAGGTGTCATCGAGGTTGTGAGATGAAAAACACATATAATATTATAATTCTGTTTTATTTGAGAAAAATAAAAAGACGACCAACAATGTTGTTGGTCGTCTTTCGTTTTATGGATTCGAAAAATGGATTATTCGCTTATAGTCATTTCCTGCAGGAAGTGGACGCTGTTGTGAATGTGTTTGTACATGATTTCGTCGATGTCGACAAAGTTGACGCATTTGCGGAAATCTGCGAATAGTTTTTCGATGAAAGGACTACTTTTGAGACCTTCTTGATGACGAAACTCGAGAGCTTGAGCTGCATTGAAAAGTTCGATGGCTAGGACGCGCTCGACATTCTCCATTACGCGGTAGCATTTTGTTGCTGCGTTGCCGCCCATGCTGACGAGGTCTTCCTGGTTTTGACTGCTGGGTATGCTGTCAACGCTGCAGGGAGTGCAGAGCTGCTTGGTTTGGCTTACGATGGCTGCAGCGGTATATTGAGGAATCATGAAACCGCTGTTGAGACCCGGTTTAGCAACGAGGAAACTGGGAAGGCCACGTTTAGCATCGATAAGCTGATAGGTACGGCGTTCGCTGATGGCTCCAAGTTCGGCAACTGCTATTGCAAGGAAGTCGAGCACCATGGCAAGGGGCTCACCGTGGAAATGTCCTCCACTAATAACCATATCTTCGTCGGGCAGTACAATGGGGTTGTCAGTTGTGGAGTTGATTTCTGTCTCTACGACGCTAGTGACATATGCAATAGTGTCTTTAGCGGCACCGTGAACTTGAGGAGCGCAGCGGAAGCTGTAGGGGTCTTGGACGTGCTCTTTGTGGCGGCGAATGATGTCGCTGCCATCAGTATAGCGACGTACGGCCTCAGCGGTTTGGAGCTGACCTTTGTGTGGACGCACCATATGGAGACTTTCGTAGAATGGCTCTATGCGGCCATCGAAAGCGTCGAGGCTGAGGCTGAGGATCATGTCGGCTTGTTGGCTGAGACGCTGTGCTTTGAGAAGACTCCACACTGCATAGCTGCTCATGAACTGTGTTCCGTTGAGGAGGGCTAAGCCTTCTTTGCTCTGCAAGACTATTGGCTGCCAACCTTTTGCGGCATACACTTCGCTGGCTTCGCAACGACGGCCTTTCCAGTACACTTCGCCCATTCCAAGTATGGCGGGGAGCATGAGATTGGCAAGGGGGCAGAGGTCGCCGCTGGCGCCTAGGCTACCTTGCTGGTAAACTACTGGCAGTATGTCGTCGTTGAAGCAGTCGATAAGGCGTTGAACTGTTTGAAGCTGGGCTCCGCTGTAACCAAAACAGAAATTTTGTGCTTTGAGGAGGAGCATGAGACGCACAACATCTTGGGGCACTTCGTCGCCGACACCGCAGGCGTGGCTCATGACGAGATTCTTTTGGAGTTGGCTAAGTTGTTCTTTGCTGATGCTGATGTTGCAGAGGCTGCCGAAACCTGTTGTTACGCCATAGATGGGCTCTTTCTGGGTTTCCATCTTCTGGTTGAGGTAGTTGCGGCATTTCTCGATGCGGCGTTTAGCCTCGTCGCTGAGTTGGAGGGTCATGTGACCATCTATTATTTGTTTGACTCTGGCAAGAGTCAGTTTTTCGTCGGGGTTGAGGTTAAATATCATGTGATTATTGTGTTTTATTTGTATAGCGAGGTGATGCTTTTTCCCTTGTATGTCAGATTGACAAATTTTTATGCTAAAGTGGCTTTTGCGCGTTCAGCGATGTCGTCATCGACAAGTATACGACCGCAGTGTTCGCATACGATAACCTTTTTGTGCATCTTGATTTCGGTTTGGCGTTGTGGTGGTATTTTGCTGAAGCATCCGCCACAGGCGTCACGGTCGATGGTAACGACGGCAAGACCGTTGCGGGCAGCTTTGCGTATGCGTTTGTAGGCTGTCAGATAGCGAGGCTCAATAAATTGTTCTTGTTCTTCCGATTTGGCGCGTAGGCGTTGCTCGTCTTTTTCGGTCTCTTTGGTGATGTCCTCGAGCTCGTCTTTTTTGATTTGAAGGTCTTTGTGACGGTTCTCAAGCAGAAGCTCAGCGGCGGAAATGTGCTGTTGAACCTCTTTGATGTGGGCATTGGCTTCTTTGAGATGACGCTCGCAGAGTTGAATCTGAAGGTCTTTGTATTCTATCTCTTTGTTGATGGCTTCGAATTCACGGTTGTTGCGCACGTTATCCTGCTGCTTTTGGTATTTTTTGATCATCTCGCCATGCTCAGCAATCTCGTTCTTCTCGTTGGCAATTCTCTGGTTTGTTTCAGCAATGTCGTTGTTGAAGTTCTGAATACGGGTTTCGAGACCAGCAATTTCGTCTTCGAGGTCTTGGATGGCTTGAGGCAGTTCGCCACGAATGATTTTGATTTTGTCAATCTCGGAATCTACGGTTTGAAGGGTGTAGAGTGCTACGAGTCTTTTTTCGACGGCGATGTCGACATCAAGTTGACGGGCGATGTTTTCATTCTGCTGGTTTATGGCAGCGGACTCTTGTGAGGTTTCTTTTTTGGTTGTGACTTTTTTTGCCATTGTATGATTATTTTTGTTTTTTTACAGATGGTATTGCAACAGCATTGGTGTTATATCTCTTTATTTATTAATTACATATAACTGATATAGCTGTTGCCATGGCTTGAAATTTGGCAGACAAAGTTACAAAATTTTTCTGATATTGTGCGATATATTATTTCTTTTGCAAATTGTTCGCTTTCAAAATGTCCTATGTCGGCGAGAATAATGTCGTTTGCCGCTGCTTGGAAATCATGGTATTTTAGGTCGGAAGTCAAAAAGATGTCGGCATGTTTGACTTTGGCATCGTTCAATAGGAATCCCCCGGCACCGCCGCAAATAGCGATTTTTTTTACGGGTCGTGATGTGTTGGACGATGATTCTTTTGAGGTGCGTATGAATGGTATATTCAGTTTCTTTTTGACCATTTCATAAAAATCGGCAAGTGTCATGGCTTGTTGTAAAAAACCAATCATACCCGATCCAACGGTAGGCATTGGGTTGGTGAGAGCAAAACAGTCGATTGCGGGTTCTTCGTATGGGTGTGCTTCTCGAAGTTGTTGCAATAGTTGGCGCTCTATGCGTTTTTCGTATATCACCTCTATTCGGGTCTCTTTTTCGTGGTGCAGGTGCCCTATCTCGCCACAGAAAGGATTACTTCCATTGCCTGCTCGAAAAGTCCCTTCACCATCGCTGTTGAAGCTGCAGCAGTCGTAACTCGATTGGCTATTGGAAGCAATGTGTCCGGCACCAGCGGCGAACAGAGTCGACCTTACATTGTCGGCGTACGAGATGGGTACGTATGTCACCAATTTACGCAGAACGCCATCCATTGGACGCAATATTTGACATTGGCACAGACCTATCTTTTCGGCAAGTATGCCGTTGACGCCACACTGTAGATTGTCGAGGTTGGTATGGGCGGCATATACCGCTATGTTGTTTTTTATGAGTTTTGTTATTAGTTGCCCTGTTGGGTTCGATGTTGTTATCCTCTTTATTCCGCCAAAAATAATGGGATGGTGGCTAACGATGACATTGAAACCTTTTGTGATTGCCTCGTCGACTACGGCATCGGTTACATCAAGAGCGACTAGGACACCATTAATCTCAGTGTTACCATCGCCGATAAGGAATCCCGCATTGTCGTAAGTTTCTTGGTATTCAGGAAGAAAAGTGGCGTCAAGATGGTCGAATAAAACTTTTGCTTTCATTGCTCAGGATTGATTTGTTTCTTGGTGTCGTTTTTATAAGTGATTTTTATGTTGTCGGGTGATCCTTTAACGATGTGTATTTTTATTTCAGGCATGTAATGGGCAACAACCCCACAATCGTCGGTGGCCGCTAGTTGAGGGTCTTGGAGCGCTCTTTGGTAGGCATCTCTCAGGATGTCAAACCGGAACGCTTGCGGAGTTTGAGCCTGCCACATTTGGCTACGTTCAGGAATGCGCATTATTGTGGAGTTGAACACGTTGACTTGCCAAATGGTGTCGGTCGAAGGTATGCCTGCTGCCGCTGCTCCATACTGTTTGCATGCTTCTACTGTTTCAATTATTGTTTTTTGCGACACAAATGGGCGAGCTGCGTCGTGAAGAATTATGTTAAAATGTTCGTCAGCATCTTCGATATAGCATTCTATGGCTGACAATGTTGAGAGGTATCTCTCACTGCCTCCGGCGACGATATGCTTCACTTTTTGCCAGCAATTCTGATCTGCAATCTCTTTGGTTTTCTTAATCCAATCGGGATGAGAAACAATGCATATTTCGTCGATTAAATCGTTCCTTTCAAAGGCATATATTGAATGCTCCAAGATGGTTCTACCATCGTCGAGTGTTAAAAACTGTTTTGGTATTTCAGCATTCATCCTGCTTCCTGTACCACCTGCAAGAATTACGGCAACTGTTTGCATGTCAGTATGTATTGTATTGTTTTAAATGTAAAAATCAAATGCAAATTTACGAAAAACATCGATACTTTTAATGCAAAGTAATAACGTTACTATTTTGATTACAAACAGTCGTTCCGATAAAACAATTGCAGGCGTAGTGATTTCAGATGTTTATGGAAAATATAGATACGAGTATGATTTCTGTGGTATTCTTGCTGTTTATACCTTTTTTGGCAGTTAAAGTCTGTTTAAGTCAGAGAGTTGATTGATATGGTTAGAACAAAAAACGAAATCATCTCACATCACCTTTACATAGGATTCTGTTTTTTTTATTATTTTTGCTCTTTAAATAAAATAATGAAAAGATGAAAAAGTGGTTGAAAATCACACTTATAATAGTTGCTTCGCTTCTTGCTCTTCTCGTGTTGGCGCTATTTTTAGTGTCTCCTATAGCCAAAGGTTATGTCAATAAACATGGCAAAGAACTAATAGGACGCGAAATTCATGTGGAAAAACTTCGTGCCAATCTGTTGGCAGGTAGGGTGCGTATCTATGACATGACAGTATACGAAGATGACGATACTACCTCTTTCTTTTCGTTTGACACCCTCGACTTCTCGGTCAAGTTGCGTAAGCTTCTTCGAAGTGAGCTATATGTTCGTCATATAACTTTGGACGGACCTCATGTCAGGGTGATTCAGAATAAAGACCGTTTCAATTTCAGTTCGATAATAGACCATTTTGCCTCCGACGAGGAAGAACCCGACACAGACACTACTTCGAGCGCTTGGAAACTGGGTTTCTACAATATCAGACTTAGTGATGGCGAGGTCTATTATGCCGACGCAGGCTTGGGAAGTGAATGGGATTTGAAGAATTTGAATGTCAAAATACCTGGTGTGTACTTTGATGGTGCAGAGAATACTGACGCAGGATTGGCACTGCAGCTTGCTGATGGAGGTGTGTTGCGAACTGAAGCGTCAATGAACATGGAGAATAATGATTTTAAAGTCAACCTCCAACTTGAAAAGTTCGCCATTTCTAATGCAAAAGCCTATCTTGCAGATGTCATGAATGTGGGTAAAATGGATGGACTTCTCGACGCGGATATAGATGTTAACGGCAATCTTGGCGACATAATGAAGATGGTCATCACCGGCAAACTTGCTATAAAAGGTGTGGACATCCGCGACAAAAAGAATGAGTCGGTAGCATCCTTTAACAAACTTGCCGTGGTGCTCAATAAAATTAGCATTGACGACAATCTATATGATATAAAGTCGGTAATTCTTGATGGCCTGTCGTCTCATTTCGATCTTTATAGCGACGGCAACACCTTCTCTCGCCTTTTCTCAACATCTTCGTCGTCGGAGAGCAATGCTGAGCCTGATAAGGTAGAGGTTACTGAAAACAATAAACCCGTTGAAACAAAGCCATTCAAACTTAATGTGGGCCATTTCGCTGTCAACGATGCCGAGTTTACGTACAACGACAATACTCTGCCTGACAAATTCTCATTTCCTGTAAAGAAAATTAACATTGCCGCCGAAAATATCTCTACCAGTGGAGACAACAATGCCCGAATTCTTGCTATGCTGCCTCATGGTGGAACTATGATGGTGCGTTGGCATGGCAACATTGATAATTGGAAACAAAATCAAAGTTTGGTGTTGAACATCAGAAATCTGCAGCTGAAAGACCTTTCGCCATACTCTGTCGCCTACCTGGGTTCGCCATTTACCGATGGTACATTTTCGTTCACTAGCGACAACAAAATCATTTACAGTCAGCTAGAAGGTATCAACAAAGTTGACCTCTTCAATCCTGAGGTCGGCGAAAAACGTAAGGATGTCGACGCTGAAGTCAACATACCCCTTAAGGCAGCCCTATACGTATTGAAGGACAAGGATGGCAAGGTAGAACTTGATGTTCCCGTCAAAGGCAACATTGACTCTCCCGAGTTCTCATACATGAAAATTGTATGGAAGACTTTGGGTAACTTTATTGTCAAGGTGGCCACTTCGCCATTCCGAGCCGTCGCCAAGGCATTGGGTCAAACAGGAGAGCTCGACTTCATAGCATATAATCCCCTAAATGTACCCTTGACTTCTGAACAATATAGTGTCCTTAACAAGATTGTGGATGTGCTTCAATACGATACAAATATCGTCATAACACTGGTGCCACAAATCAATATGGCACAGTCGTACAAGCAGGAAAGTCTATATCTTCTCAAGGAAGAATACTACATGACAAAGCATCCTGAAAAAGCTAAGTCGGCGATTCTGCCTCAAGGTTTTCTTTATGATGAAGTTAGCCAAATATCAGTTAAAGATACCGGATTTGTTGCATTCCTACATCGCAAAGGAATCTCATCCCGCAAGCCGAGCGACAAGGATGTCCAGCGACTTGCTGACAAACTCTATCCTCGTGAAGCGGCTCAGTCGAGTCTTGAGATTTTGGCCAATCATCGCAACGATTTTGTCAGAAGGTTTTTCTCTGAACAGGGTGTAACAGAGAGACAACTAAAGATAGGTGCTCTCGAAAATGCTGTCGACAGGTCGGGTTATGTCATCAATTCAGAGATGAAAAATAATGAAGAGGTCGGTAATGACGTAGAGTAAAAATGAGTCCTAAATATTATTTCATGATTTAGTGAAATTATACAACTATACAAAACTATCTATGTAAATGGGAATAGGTAAATGGATATTGACTGGTCTTGGATGGACAATGATGGGTCCTGTTGGAGCCATTATAGGCTATCTTGTTGGGAAAAAACTTGAGAACAAAACAGATGACATGGGTGGTCAACGTATCAATAGCGGAAACTACAACTCGTCGTCTTCAAACCAGAAATGGTCGCACTGGCGTTATCAAAATACAGGCAACGACGCTGATTTGTCGGCTGCATTGCTGGTGCTCATTGCGGCTGTGATGAATGCCGATAGTGTAGTCAAAAAATCAGAGCTCGACATGGTTAAGCGCTTCCTGCTTAGCAATTATGGTGAAGAAAGGGGGAAGGAACTGCTATTGCGTTTGCGCGATCTCAAGGATCAAAAGATACCCGTTCAGGATCTCTGTCGTCAAATAAAGGTCAACACCGACTACACCACACGCTACCACATGCTTGATTTCCTTTTCAGTATTGCCGGCAGCGATGGCGACGTGTCTAGCCCCGAGCAGCTACTTTTGCGGACAATCTCCAACGGATTGGGCATAAGTATGAGCGATTTTATCTCAATCTCGTCGCGCCATACCGCTTCACGCTATAGCTCTTCGGAAGGCTATTCACGTGGTAATACTACGTATTCTTCTGGCAAAGATCCCTATTCTGTGCTTGGCATTAACAGCAGTGCCACCGACGAAGAGGTCAAGAAGGCTTATCGTAGAATGGCTATGAAGTACCACCCCGACAAAGTGGAGGGCTTGGGTGAAGAGGTGAAACGTAATGCTGAAGCCCAGTTTAGAGAAATTAATGAGGCCTACGAAAGCATCAAGCAGGCGAGAGGAATGAAGTGACATGACGATGTCGCTGAGATGAGATTATGGTTTGACTCTGATATAATATTAATGTAAACAACAAGTTATAATAACTATTTAAACTCTTTGTGCTTTGGAAATAATGTCTCCTGTTGGCTCCTATGAGTCTCTGTCTGCTGCTATTCAAGCAGGTGCTGACGCTGTTTATTTTGGCGTGGGCAATCTTAACATGCGCTCACGTTCAGCCAACAATTTCAACCTCGACGATCTAGAAAAGATATGTTCTATCGCTCACAGTCATTCTGTGCGCACCTATCTGACGGTCAATACTATAATCTACAATAATGAAATCGAGGAAATGCATACGCTCCTCGACACCGCCAAGCGTGTAGGTGTCAGCGCTATCATTGCCAGTGATATGGCCGTTATAACCTATGCCAACCATATTGGCATTGAGGTCCATATCTCTACCCAGTGCAATATTAGCAATGTAGAGGCAGTCCGTTACTATTCCCGTTTTGCCGATGTGATGGTTACGGCACGTGAGTTGCCTTTGCGCCAGGTGGCGGAGATAACGCAGTTTATTCGCGATAACGATATTCGTGGTCCTAAGGGTGAGCTTGTGCAAATTGAGATTTTCGCACATGGTGCTCTCTGCATGTCGGTTAGTGGCAAATGCTATCTTAGTCTTGACAATTATAACTATAGCGCCAATAGAGGAGCCTGTCTTCAATTGTGCCGTCGCGAGTATTTGGTCAAAGATCTAGAGTCGGATTTGGAATTGGTAGTTGACAACAAGTATATTATGTCGCCAAAGGATCTGTGCACTATTGATTTTCTCGACAAGATTGTCCATGCAGGTGTCAAAGTTCTCAAAATTGAGGGTCGTGGACGAAGCGCCGACTACGTAAAGACTGTAACAGAATGCTATAAGGAGGCCGTCGCCGCCATAGCCGACGGCACTTATTCCCAGAACCGCATTGCCGAATGGAAAAAAAGGCTCTCCACAGTCTTCAACAGAGGCTTTTGGGAAGGCTACTATTTGGGCCGCAAGATGGGAGAGTGGACGGAACGGTATGGAAGTCAAGCAACCGAGAATAAGGTATACCTTGGTTTGGTGCGCAACTTCTTTGGCCGCATTAGTGTAGCAGAGGCACAAATGCAGACAGCTCAGACTCTTCGACCTGGCGACGAAATTATGGTCATTGGTGAAACAACTGGCGTATATCGCGCCACGGTGACAGAACTACGTCTTGATCGGGACCCAGTACCAGAGGTGAAACAGGGCGACCGATTCAGTTTCGCAACTTCTGAGACTCTGCATCGTGGCGATAAACTCTACCGAATCGACCAAATAGTTGATGAGTTTTAACGTTGGGTGTAAAATAACAGAAATGGCTAAGACAAAATCATTTTTTTTCTGCTCAGAGTGTGGCTACCAAAGTAGCTCTTGGCTCGGTAAATGTCCTGAGTGCGGTAAATGGAACACCTTTACAGAAGAGGTGGTTCAAGCTGCCAAATCACCATTAGTGACTGCCAAGTCGCGATCTGGGATAACCTCTACTAAGCCAAAGCTTATTCACGAAGTTTCTACCAACGAGACGGTACGTATACCTACCGGATGCGCCGAATTTGATAGGGTTTTGGGCGGCGGTATAGTGCCAGGTTCGTTACTTTTGCTTGGAGGAGAGCCAGGCATTGGCAAGTCGACATTACTACTGCAGACAGCCCTTGCCATTCCCGGCAAACGCATACTTTATGTTAGTGGAGAGGAAAGTGAGCAGCAGATTAAGATGCGCGCAGACCGCATTATGCAGTCGGGTGAAGTTTGTCAAGGCGAATGCTTTGTCGTTTCGGAGACTGTCACACAGCGCATCTTCGAGCATGTTGATGAGGTTCACCCCGATTTGCTTATTGTAGATTCTATACAAACCGTTTGCACGGAGAATATCGATTCGTCGGCAGGCAGCATATCTCAGATCCGTGAATGTACGGCAGAGTTTCAGCGCTATGCCAAAGAGAATGCCGTGCCTGTTCTTTTGGTGGGGCACATAACCAAGGACGGCAATCTGGCCGGTCCAAAGGTTATGGAACATATTGTCGACTGTGTGCTTCAGTTTGAGGGCGACCGCAACTATGGCTATCGTTTGTTGCGTTCGTTAAAGAATCGTTTCGGCTCAACGGCCGAAATGGGTATTTTTGAAATGCTGGGCGACGGACTCAGGCAGGTGTCTAATCCTTCTGAATTTCTGCTTTCGCAACGCGACGAGAACTTGAGCGGTTGTTCAGTCGCAGCCACTCTCGAAGGAGCACGACCCATGTTTATAGAGGTTCAGTCGCTGGTTTCGTCGGCTGTCTACGGCACACCTCAGCGAAATGCCAATGGTTTTGATTTCCGCCGTTTGTCCATGCTACTCGCCGTCCTAGAAAAACGTTGCGGTTTCAAACTTGCAGCCAAGGATGTATTCCTTAACATTGCTGGAGGAATACGTGTCAACGACCCAGCCATCGACCTTGCAGTGGCTTGTTCCATACTCTCCTCCAATGTCGACATTCCAATATCTCCGCGCTATTGTTTCGCAGCCGAGATGGGCCTTAGCGGCGAGGTTCGTCCTGTAAGCCGTGTCGAACACCGTATCTCCGAAGCTGACAGACTTGGTTTTGAAAAGATTTTCGTATCAAAGTACAATACTAAAGGTGTTGTAAAGAAACGTTTTGGTATTGATATTGTTGAGATCTCTGTTATCGAAGAGGCGTTCCGGGCTCTTTTTGCTTGATATTTTATGGTGTGCTAAAAAATAAAAATCGAAATTATTCGTTTATAAATAAAACAGAATAATATGAATAAGAAACGACTGATAATTATCTTGTTGATGGCTGTCACGCCCTTGTTGACAGTAAAAGCTCAGCAGGACTCGATTATTTCGATGTCGCCGGGACTCACCTCTTCCTTGATACCCTCTGAGCGTCCAATGCATCAGCTTGAAAATTCATCCAAACTATTAGACACCATCCGCAAATGGGATTTCCGCCTTGCTATGGGAGGTGGAGTTGCGGGCAACAAGTACAATACCGCAACATTTTCGGGCATAACACCGACAATTATATATCGTCCTAGCGAAAAATGGACTTTCAAAGCGACGGCGTCGATGATGCACTCCTATTCGTTGGCTCCCAACGGCTACTATGTTGGAGGACGCAATGTGCACAGCCTTGCCCCATATCGCCAACCTGACGCTATGGCTGGCGCTGTGGCTGTGTCGGCAACATACAAAGCCAATGACAGACTTTGGATCGCAGCCTCGTTGTTGCACATGGGTGGCAACTTGGCAACGGCAAGCATTGTCAATCCATGGCTTCCCGACATGCCTGTCAATATTGATGCTACGGCCTTTACTGCCTCTATGCGCTATCGTATTGGCAAAGATAACTTTCTGGATATTCATATGACTTTTGTCGACGACCGCGCGGGTACTTTGAGTCCACTTCTTTTCACTTCGCCGCTATACGGCCCGTATAACTATCATTCCACCTCTTTCGGTGGCTATTTCTTCTAGTATTTAAAACCATAAACACTATCATTTTGAAAGATATCGACAGACGAGATTTTATTAAAGTTGCTGGAGCTGGAGCTTTGGCAACGGCTGTTGTTGCGGCAGGTTGCTCTCCTAGTCGCGAGACGAAAGCAGAGGGTGTGAGCCTTGGCGAAGTGCCTAGCGACAAAATGACCATGCGTGATAACCTTCATGGTGAAAAGGTGTCCTTGTTGGGATATGGCTGTATGCGTTTCCCTACTGTTGAGGGAGAAAGTGGCCGCGAACAAGACCTGCCTCTCGACCAAGATGCTGTGAACCAACTTGTCGACTATGCCATTGCTCATGGTGTTAACCTCTACGACACAGCTCCTCCATATTGTAAAGGACGTTCTGAGCATGCCGTTGGCATTGCTCTTAGCCGTCATAAGCGTGAAGAGTATTTTGTCTCCACCAAGCTCTCCAATTTCTCGCCTAGCACATGGAGCCGTGAGGAGAGTATCAAGATGTATCACAATTCAATGAAGGAGCTTCAGGTGGATTACCTCGACTACTATATGCTCCATAGTATAGGAGGCACACGCCGCGACGCCGCTGGTAATGAACTCGATTCGATGGAGACTTTACGCCGTCGCTTCTTCGACAATGGTATGCTCGATTATCTGTGTGAGGAACGTGAGAAAGGTCATATCCATAATCTTGGTTTTTCCTACCATGGCGATATCAAGGTGTTCGACTATCTTCTTTCACTCCAGGATGATGGCAAATACCATTGGGATCATGTTCTCATCCAGCATAACTATGTCGACTGGAATCATTCCAAACTGATCAACGAGAGCAACACTAACTCAAGTTACCTTTATGCCGAACTTGAGAAACGTAATATCCCAGTCTTTGTCATGGAACCCCTTTTGGGCGGTCAGCTGGCCAATCTTAATGACCATGCTGTCGAGCTTCTCAAGCAGCGTGACCCTCAGGCTTCTGTGGCTTCGTGGGCTTTCCGTTTTGCCGGCAACCAGCCGCGTATTCTTACTGTGTTGAGTGGCATGACCTATATGGAGCATCTACAGGACAATATTCGCACCTATTCGCCTCATAAACCTTTGGCTGAAGACGAATTGAAAATGTTAGAGGAAATTGCCGATGTTTTTGCAAATTTCAAAACTGTTCCGTGTACAGGTTGCAAATATTGTATGCCGTGTCCTTATGGTATAGATATTCCTGCTATTTTTGCTCATTATAACAAGTGTCTCAACGAGGGTAAAGTGCTTAATGACATTGGTACTGACAGTGACGAGAAACGTACATTCCGCAAGGCCCGTCGTGCTTTCCTTGTCGACTACGACCGCACTGTGCCTTCTGTGCGTCAGGCCGACCACTGTATAGGTTGTGGACATTGTGTGAGCGAATGCCCCCAAAGTATCAATATCCCAGAGCAGATGCGGCGCATCAACGACTATGTTGAACAGCTGAAGCAGAGCCGGGGTTGAGAGTCTTCACCATTCTGTTGATAGTAGGCTCTTTGTAGGTAAATGTTAGTGGGTATTGGCGTCGAGCTATGCCGGCAAAGATACCTATTTGGCTGCTTAGGTTGCTGTATATGCGTGCCGGCTCGGCAAAATAGCTCGCCGCGCCTTGAGAGTTCAGCACGTCTTTGGTATATCGGAATGCTTCGGGAGACAGGCTCTCTACAACTAGAGTGTATTCGTGAAGCATGGGATGCTCGGCTGTGTCTTTGAGCATCATTATTGATAACAGAACTTCGGTACTTGCACCTTCTATGTTTTTGTCTGTAAACAATAGTTTTGTGAAGTAATCCATAAGACCTTCGGCGCTGTTTACCTCGGGGTTGGTAATTTCTTTGTTGATACAGTTGAAGTAGGCATGTCTGACGGTATCGATGGTGTCCCATACTTTATCCCAATCGTTCCATCTGCTGCCGCTGTCGCGTTCCATGACATAGATGTAGTAGTAGTTTTCGCCGATAGGGTCGGTGAGGGTGAAACTGATTTCGGCGGTGTTGAAAGGCAGCAGAGTGTCAAGTTTGGCAAGAGGAGATGTCATGTTGGGCAAAGCAGGAACCCGTGTGCCTCCTGTTATTGTGGGATGTCCGGGAACATCGACAGAAAGAGTCAGTGTGTCGCCAGCTGTGGCGTTGTATCCAAAATAGTAATTGGCGCCGTCGCGTGAGGTGAAAGATGTTGAGGTGCCGTTGATGTCGAGTGTTACTGTGGCGTTGTCGACAGGGGTGAAGTCTTTGTTGTCAAGGAAAAAACGGCTATAGGTGATGTTGACAAAAAAGAGACTGTCGGTGCAGGGCAGAGCGTTGACAACGACACTTTGTTCAAGGTCTTCGACATCGAATTCGACAACCTTCTCGCACGACTGCATTGCCGTTGCGGAAAGGGAAGTCATTAATATCAATAAGCAGCGGTTTAATATTTTTTGTATTCTCATTTTCTTGCAGGTTATGTTTGTTGTCAAAATTTCAGAGTGTATGCCACGGAGGGCAGTATTGGGAATATGGACAGCTGTACTAGAGCGCCGTTGTAGTTTTGGTAGCGGTGCTCGTGACTCTCGTATATCATGTATGGGTTTTTGCGGTTGTAGAGGTTGTAAACGCTGACGCTGATGGTGCGAGAGCAGTTTTTGAAGCTGCGGTGGAAGTTGGCGCCGATATCCATACGGTGGTAGTCGGGCATACGGAAGTTGTTGCGTTTGCCTGGGTTGGAGAGGTATCCCGACCAGCCATTGTGGTCGATGTTGGCATAGCCGTCGGCGGTTTCCTGAGCCTGTGCGTATTCTTGCATGCTGAGTGTGGCTGCGTTGCCGGAGCTGAACACCCAAGTGGCGCTAAAGTCGATTTTGTCGTTGAGCTTGTAGCTTAGCACTATGCTCAAATCGTGACGACGGTCGTATTTGGCGGGGAAGGCTTCTCCGTTGTTGAGCTCTTGGCCAGGACGGTCGAAGAGTCGCATGGTTTTGCTCCAGGTGTAGCCTATCCAGCCAGTAAGATTACCAAAGTTGCGTTGCAACAATAGCTCTATGCCGTAGGCCCAACCGTCGCCGATGACCACTTTTTCCTCCCAGCTTTCGTCACTGCCAAAGAAAGAGGCTCCGTCTTTATATTCCAGCAGGTTGTGCATTTTTTTATAATAACCTTCAACAGAGAGGTCGCCGACGCCCCCCATTTCATAGAAAAGGCCTGCGGCGACTTGGTGGGAATACATGGGCGCTATGTTTTCGGTGACAGGCACCCAGAGGTCGGTGGGCATGCTTACGCTGGTGGTTGAAAGAAGGTGCATGAATTGGGTCATGTAGGCGTATCCGGCTTTTAGCGACAGGCCTTCGCCCAGCATGACACGCCCCGACAGACGAGGCTGAAGGGTGGGGTAGAATTTGTTGTGTACGGCGAAGCCGCTAAGGTTAAGTCCGTAGTTGACTTTCACAGTTTCGTTGACGCTCCAGTCGTCTTCGGCGTAGAGTGACATTTCGTTGGCGTGGATGTCGCTGTGATTAACGGTGGTGTCGAGTGTAAAAGAGCTGTTCATCACTTCGGCGCTGAAGGCGTTGAGGTGCATGTCGGCCACTTCGGGTTGGAAGATATGATGGATGGCAGAGGCTCCGAATTTGACAATATGGTTAGGGTCGGGGTTGTATTCCATGTCGGCGCGGAGGCTGACATCGTTTATTTTCGAGAGATAGTTCATTTTGAACTCCGAGGTTTGGCTTTCGCTTTCTTCGGTGGCCAGGGTGGTGGTTTCGTAGTTGACCCCTATGGTGTTGTTGTAGCGTGTGTAGGCTCCGGTGACGTTCATGAACAATTTGGGAGTCAGCTCGTAGTTCCATCGTGCCGAAGCGACGATGTTGCCCCATTTGGTGTCGAAGTTGAGGTACTGTTCCTGAACATCAGTTGCCAAGGTGCGAATGCGGGTGTATACCACATCCGACCCCATATAGTAACTTGCGAAGAGGCGGCTGCGGTCGTTGAAGCGATGGGTGAGTTTTCCGTTAAGGTCGTAGAAATAGTATCCGGCACGGAGCTTGTAGTCGCGATTGTCGGCGAGTTTTTTTACCAATGGCTGCAGAAGGAAGTCGGCGTAGGTGCGTCGCGCCGAAAGGCAGAAGGTGGTGCGTTCGGTGCGTATGGGTCCTTCGAGGTTTAGTTTGGCCGAGATGAAACCAATAGAGGCGTTGCCGTGCAAATGTTTGTCGTTACCGTTGTTGGTGGTGACGTCGAGCACGCTGCTCAAGCGGCCGCTGAAATGTGCAGGGAAACTGCCTTTGTAGAGTGTCACGTTTTTCACGGCATCGGTGTTGAAAGCAGAGAAGAATCCACCCATGTGGCTTACATTGTAGATGGGGACGCCGTCGAGGAGAAAGAGGTTCTCGTCGGGGCCTCCACCTCGAACATAGAAGCCGCTGTTGCCCTCCGATCCGCTTTGGACACCGGGCAGCAGCTGAAGAGCTTTTACTATGTCGGCTTCGCCAAAGAGCACAGGTACGGCTTTGAGTCTTTCTATGGGTATCTGTACGGCGCTCATTTGTGATGATTTGGCGTTGTCGATGCGTTCGCCTCGAACCACGACGGTTTTTAGCTCCAAGCTGGAAATGAGTTTGTAGTTCCGTTTTATATTGCCTTTCAGTGGCAGATCTTCGGTGACTGTCTTGTATCCCATGTAGGATATTCTTAGTGAGGCGCTGTCGCTTTTGAGGGTTAGGGAGTAGCGGCCTTGAGCGTTGGTTAGGGCGCCTTTGCCGCTGCACATATCCATCACGGCTGCGCCAATGAGCGTCTCGCCACTGGACGAATCTGTGATGATACCGCTAATTGTATGGTTTTGTCCTGTTGCCATGTTGAAAAAAAAGATAAAGAGGAGCAACAGGAATTGTATTTTTGGTTTAGTCATTATTAATGTCTTTCGTATAAAAACTGATTTATAAATGTATATATTTTTTTTAATCGAGCTTTTGGAATTGCAAAATTACTATTTTTTGATTAATATAACATGTATACAAAGTTTTAAAAGACAATAGGGCGTTGAGAGCTTGGTTTATAGTTTGTCGTTTTCTTTTAGTTCAACTTTGAACGCTTCATAAGAGTTTGTTCCATTTAAGAGGCTTGGTTGAAAGTGTTATGTTGTTCAGTTTGAGTATTTTTATTCGTTACTATGATTCAAAATAATGTGAGACCTTGCTGAATCTAGGATTTTATGTAAATTTGCACGTTTGTTTTATCAAAGTCTATGTTGTCGAGAAAATTAATTATCATTGTTTTAATGCCTCTTATGGTGTGTTGTGGGCAACGTGAACGAAGCCCGTTGCAGGATTACATGAACGCCTATCCGCAGTCGCAGTTGTGCGATGTGTACAAGTTTTGTTTTCAAGACAAGTTCGGACTTGAACATCTGATGAGTGACTCGGTCGCTGCGATGAGTTATATAGAGCGAGAACTGGAATGTGCCGACTCCGCTGACTGGCAAAATCCTGTGTTTTACTATTATTTGCTTGACAGCAACTATGTTCGTGTTGACCTAAACTATGTGCGCCAGGGATACTTTTCTAAAGAGACTCTTGTTTCTGCCATGCTGCATAGTTCGTCGGCAAAGGCGATAGATTCGGCCGATATTGCCCATTGGAAAATTGAGTGGCACGCCATACTATCGCAGCTTCAGGATGTTACTCCGCATCCTTTGAATTATAGGGAGGACAGCGTGATGATAGAGCAACTGCTTGATTCGGGTCGTTATGCCACTCATCACAGCAAACTCTTCAATAGCACTTATCGCCAACATTACCGTATTGTTCGTCGCGATGTGTTCGAGAAAGAGCTGCTGCCTGCTATTGCCAAAGTTCTCGATGTGGCTGAAAAATAATTGTTCTAACTATATTAAATAATTAATCTGCTGTGTTCCAGAAAATCATCAACGGTTCGGTGAAATTGGTTCAGCGATGGATGCCCGAACCATTCCTTTTTGCTGTAATATTGACATTTATAGCAGCTTTGTTGGCTATGCCTATATGTCGTCAAACCCCAGTTGAGGTCATCTCCAATTGGGGAGGAGGTGTTTGGGGGTTGCTTGCTTTTGCTATGCAGATGGCTCTTGTGCTGGTTACCGGCTCGGCGTTGGCGTCGGCGCCGGCTTTGAAGCGAGGCATAGCATGGCTGTCGTCGTTGCCAAAGACTCCTGTTTCGGCTATAGCTCTTGTCACATCTGTGTCGGCGTTGGCATGTTGGCTTAACTGGGGGTTTGGGCTTATTGTTGGAGTTATCTTTGCCAAAGACATAGCACGCCGTTTGCAGGGGGTTGACTATCGGCTTCTCATAGCGTCGGCTTATAGCGGCTTTGTGGTGTGGCACGCGGGACTTTCGGGTTCTGTGCCTCTCAAACTTGCCACTCCGGGTCCTGACCTTGCGGCGGCAACAAGCGGTGCCATTGTCGATCCGTTGCCTATATCGGACACTATCTTCCATCCATACAACTTGATTATGGTGTTGCTTGTTATTGTGGCTATTACTGTGGTGAACGCTATGATGCATCCCAAAGGGAGTAATATTGTAGTGGTTGATCCCTCGCTTTTGGAGGAGGCGGATGCCATCGTGGCTAAACCTTCGTCGTCGCCCACTCCGGCGCAGCGTGTGGAAAACAGCCGTCTGCTTACTTGGCTGATATCCTTGTTGGGACTCTCTTTTGTGGTGATAAATCTTTGTTTTAAAAAGGGCGCTTTTGACTTGGGGATGGTGATAATGATTTTCCTGTTTTTGGGATTGCTGTTTCACGGCACACCTGTGGCATATGTGCGAGCCTTTGGCAAAGCGGCGTCGGGGGCTGCCGGCATCATTCTGCAGTTTCCTTTCTATGCTGGTATCATGGGCATAATAACAGGAGTGGGGGAGAGTGGCATTTGTTTTGGCACGGTTATCAGTAATGCCTGTATTAGTATCTCCTCGCCTACAACATATCCGTTGCTCACGTTCTTATGTGCAGCTTTGCTCAATATGTTTGTTCCCTCGGGAGGAGGCCATTGGGCCATACAGGCACCTATAATGTTCACGGCGGGAGCCGAGTTGGGTGTGGCGCCGGGGCTTACGGGCATGGCTATTGCGTGGGGAGACGCATGGACCAATATGATACAGCCTTTTTGGGCGTTGCCCGCCCTGGCCATTGCAGGACTTAACGCCAAGGATATTATGGGTTTCTGTCTTATAGATCTCTTTGTCAGCGGTATCATAATATCGGGCGGTCTTCTTATATGGGCTTTATGAAAAATAAAAAATAGAACCTTCGTGAGTTCGCTATGGGTCCGCTATGAGTCCGCTATGGAATCAAGCTATGGCCATTACGAAAAAATTAAATTGTCATCTGGAATCTAAAACTTATATCTATAAAATCATGAAACATTTTTTCATACCCTTGATTGCCGTTTTATTGCTGTTTGTGGCTTGTAAACAAAGAAATGACAGCATGAAGGAGAAGACCGATGTTGAGTTGCCTCCATGTTCGGTGATAAACGAAATGGACGACATGGTTGTATACACTATAACTGACCGAATCAGCAGTATGTCGATTGACTTGTTCAAGGGATCGTATGATGACAGTTTGTTATCCCAGTTGATGCCGGAGGGGGAGTCCCGTTCGGCTATTAATGTTTTCTTTATCAAGACGACAGGAAACTATGGTGGAGGCAAACATAATATCCTTATTGACGCTGGCTTGGGCGAGGATGCTGGAGGGATGATGCTTCAGCAGCTTCATAAGCTGGGAGTCAATACGGAAGAGATCGACGCTGTGTGTCTCACACATTTGCATGGCGATCATATAGGAGGACTGTTGAAAGAAGGTAAGCCTGTTTTTCCTAATGCGGATATTTATCTTTCTGTCGATGAGTTTAATGCATGGAGCGATGACGGGCCTATGGCGTCGCGTAACGGTCAATGGAAACAGGTGTTGAGTGTGTATTCCAATCGAATAAAGCTATGCAATGATGGCGACACTATTGTTGACGGTTGGGTTGTGGCACATTTGGCGCCGGGACATACACCAGGACACACTATGTATGAATCGGGACTTTGTCTTTTTATAGGGGATCTTGTTCATGCGCAGGATATTCAGTATGCTTACCCTGAGTTTTGCGCACGTTACGACAACAACCCGGCACAAGCTGTCGAGACAAGGAAGAGAGTGTTGTCGACTATGGAAGGCCGGTATTTGTGCGGAGCACATTGCTACGATCAAAAGATGCTCACTCAATAGGCAGGGTGATAGTGAAAGTGGTTCCTTCTCCAGGTGTGCTGTCGACTGTGATGGTGCCTTTGTGTAGCATGACAACTTGGTGAACGTAGCTTAGTCCAATGCCGAAGCCTTTGACATCGTGTACGTTGCCTGTGGAAACACGATAGAAACGCTCAAAGATATGCTTTTGGTCTTCTTTGTTAATACCAAGGCCGTGGTCGCTGACAGAGAATATGATATTGGAGTCGGTTTTGTCGGTTAACACCTCGATCTCTAGTCTTTCAGGTGAGTATTTGATGGCGTTGTCGATGAGGTTGTAAACCATATTGGTTAGATGTAGTTCATCTCCTATAATGACGGGTAGGTTGCATTTGTAATCGCTTTTGATTACGCCGCCGCGACTTTCTATTTGAGGTCGGAAGTTGGCGATAACGCTCTCTATTATTGAGTTGAAGTCTATTTCTTTGAGGTTCAGCTGGAAATTTTTGCTGGACATCTTGGAGCTTTGTAGTATTGTCTCCACCAGCATGCGCATACGGCGATTTTCGTCGCCGATAATACCGATATAGGTGCTGTTTGTGGCGGGATCGTTGCCGATTGAGGGGTCTTGGAGCATTTCGCATGCCAATCCAATTGTGGCGATGGGCGTTTTAATCTCGTGTGTCATGTTGTTGATGAAATCGTTTTTCATCTCGTCAAGTTTCTCTTTGCGGAAAATGGCGCGTATGGAGAGGTAGAACAGAATAAGAATCAGAGATATGAGGAAGAAACTCAGTAAGAAATAGCGTGTTGAGTTCTCTTTGAGCATGAGCGAAGACAGAGGGAATTGCAACACGATGAAATATTCGTTTGGCGACATCATACCGTCGGGGTGGAATCGGTATTTGAAAGGAGATTCTCGCAGTTTGTTCTCTTTTCCCTCATCGTTGCTATAAATGAACTTGTCGTCGGTATAATCGTAAATGCCTATGTAAGGTGCTATGTCGACACCGTTGACCATGAGTTTGTCTGTGATTAAAGAGTCGAGGAGGTAGAAGTTGAAATTGCTTGAGGTCATTATGTTGTCGACGACATATTCGGAGATGTCGGATACGAATCTATTGAAGAAGTCGTTGCTGTTCATTATTTTGTCGCGAGTGGCCAGAAGGGTGTTGTACTGGGCAATGGCGTTGGAGTCGGCTGAGGTGACTTTGACATGTGGTAACAGTTTGACGCTGTCAATCATTGTGATTCCCACTTCAACTTTTGTGGTGTCGTAAAAAGTGGTATAGTTTTCTTTGACGACATTTTGCATGCGGTTGTTTAGTTCTTCAACTCGCTTGAATTTCAGTAGCCTGTAGCGGTCGTTTTGGTCGATGTAGTCTTCCACTTTCAACCTGTTCAATTGTTCAATCATGTCGTCCATGGCGTTGTTGACGCTGATGTTGAAGAGGTTGTCGCTCACGGTTATGGTGCGCTTCATCTGCACATACTGTACCACCATGAGGCTTGCGGCGGCAAGGGTGAACAAGGTTATTAGTGTAATCCAAAATATTTTCTTCATACTGTTGTGGGCAGTTCCCTTTAAGGCTAAATATAACAAATATTGTTTTTCGTGGTTAGTGCGCTTAATTCTCACATCTATATCTTCTGTTCCCACGATTTATTATTTAACGAAAATTCTATTTTTTTGTTTTAATAATTGTGTTTTTTTCTTGTCTACTGCTTTTCTGTATTGTTGTTGTCGTCGTTTTTTTTAGTATATGTAAATAATGCAAATTTTTGTTTTATAAAGGTTTGTTGTTAGTGACTTATTTTTTGTTCAAGGAGAAAGCGGCTCTTTTAAAAAATAATTGTATTTTTGCATCCCGTAGTTCATTTTTTAATATATCACCTCCTCAACGTCCCAATGAGGGTAACGTTTGAGGGCTATTATTTTTTTTATGAAACACGGATTTGATAACGAAAAGTATCTAAAAATTCAGTCCAAGCACATCAAGGAGCGTATCTCCAAGTTCGGCAACAAACTTTATCTTGAATTCGGCGGCAAGCTCTTCGACGATTATCATGCTAGTCGTGTCCTACCAGGTTTTGAACCCGACAGCAAGCTGAAGATGCTTATGCAGCTTCGCGACGACGCCGAGATTGTTATCGCCATCAGCGCTCGTGATATAGAGAAGAACAAGGTGCGCGCCGATTTGGGTATAACCTACGACGACGATGTGCTTCGTTTGCGTGACGAATTTCAGAACCGGGGCTTGCTGGTGAGCTCGGTGTGTATCACTCAGTATCATGGTCAACCTAGCGCCCAGGCTTTTCGTGAGCGTCTAGAACGGTTGGGAATAAGTGTTTATTATCATTACCTTATAGATGGCTATCCTACAAATGTGGAGTTGATATGTTCGGAGGATGGTTTTGGCCGTAACGAGTATATCAAAACCACACGGCCTTTGGTTATAGTCACCGCTCCAGGTCCAGGAAGTGGTAAAATGGCTGTTTGTCTTAGCCAGCTTTATCAAGAGAACAAGCGTGGGGTGAAGGCTGGATATGCCAAATTTGAGACATTTCCAATATGGAGTATACCTCTAAAACATCCCGTCAATGTGGCTTACGAGGCCGCCACTGCCGACCTCAATGATGTAAATATGATTGACCCGTTCCACCTTGAGGCTTACAATGAAACGGCAGTCAACTATAATCGCGACATAGAGATTTTCCCCGTACTCAACGCTATTTTTGAAGGCATATATGGTGAAAATCCTTATAAGTCACCTACCGATATGGGTGTTAATATGGCTGGATTCTGCATTTGCGACGATGATGTGTGCTGCACAGCTTCCAAAAATGAGATTATCCGCCGCTACTATGCCGCATTGTGTAAATATGCACAAGGACGTATCCCAGAGTCGGAGGTAGATAAAAACGCTTTACTCATGAAGCAGATGAAGATCACTACCGACTTCCGTCGCACTACTGTTGCCGCTCGCGAGCGTGCCGCTCTTGAGGGTGCCCCATCTGCGGCGATAGAGATGGAGGATGGAACCATCATCACGGGCCATTCCAGCCCTCTGCTTGGAGCTTGCGCAGCCATGTTGCTCAATGCTATCAAGCATCTCGCTTCTATCGATCACGATATAAAACTCATTTCTCAGAAATATATTGAACCTATACAATACACCAAGACAAGTCTTCTTCATGGCAAAAATCCGCGTCTGCATACCGATGAGGTACTTTTGGCTCTCTCCATGTTGAGCCTTTCCGACGACAACTGCCGCCGTGCTTTGGACACACTTCCACTTCTGAAAGGTTGCCAGGTGCACACTACGACCATGCTAGGCGAAGTGGATTTGAAAATATTCAAGAAACTTGGTATTGATGTTACGTCAGACCCCCAACCAAAAAAATAAAATAAAAGTTTTTTATATAATATGAAAATAGGACTTATTGTTGCAATGGACATTGAGTATAACAAGATGCTCGATGCGTTGGGAGGTGCCACTGGCATCCTTGGGAAAAACGAAATAGTTCTGTGGAAGTGCGGCATCGGTAAAGTCAATGCTGCTGTTGGTACCATGCGACTTGTGCAGGAACATCATCCTGACGCAATTATCAGTACTGGCCTTGCTGGAGGCATCGATGTTCAGATGCAAGTTATGGATGTTTTGGCTGCAACACAGAGTGTGTACCATGATGTTGATTGCGGCACAGGTCTAGGTTGCGCCCTAGGTCAGGTTCAGGGGCTACCAGAACGATTCGACGCCGACAAAAATCTCTTGAATCATACCGCTTGCGTGCCTCTCGCACAAGGCGAGCGTTTGATGAGTGGGTTGATTTGCACAGGAGATCAGTTTATTACCGACCGTGAGCGTCAGAATGTTATAAAACATAATTTTCCTGACGGTATGGCTTGTGATATGGAAAGCGCTGCCATTGCACAAACTTGTCACTTGCTTGGTTTGCCGTTTCTTAGCTTACGTGTCATCAGCGACACCCCGGGACGTACTGATAACCACGCCCAACAGTGGGAGGATTTCCTCACATCGATGTGTGACCGATCATTTCATTTTGTGAAAACTTATTTAGAAACACTTTGAGACTCAAGGTCTGCACTCCGTTCTTTTTTATGTTTTATTAATATGTAATATATATGGAAGTAATTCAAAGTTTTACAATCGACCATACTCATTTGAAACCCGGAATTTATGTTTCGAGAATAGACAAAGCTTTCACGACTTTCGATATCCGTATCACAGAACCTAACAAGGAACCTGCTGTAGCTCCAGCAGCTATGCATAGTCTTGAGCATTTGATGGCGACATGGTTCCGTAACTCAGCGGTAAAAAAAGACGTTGTTTATGTTGGCCCTATGGGATGTCTTACGGGTATGTACATAATTATGACAGGGGACTATTCTGCTGAGGATATGCGCTCTCTTACCATTGAGTGTCTCGAATGGATTTTGACACAGAACGAAGTTCCTGCAACGACCCCCGAAACTTGTGGCAACTACCTGCTTCATGATTTGCCTATGTGTCATTGGGAATGTCGTCGCTATCTTGACAGACTTCGCAACGACTTTCATAGCGAGTACACTAAGCTTGAGGTTACTTTGGCTGATGGTAGGGTGTTTGCCGACGCTTGATGATTTTTTTTTGGACGGCACACAATACAAAACAATAGTCGCCGTTTTGAAAATTGATTGGCCCCGTAGTTCAGCTGTATAGAACGTCGGATTCCGGTTCCGAAAGTCGTGGGTTAGAATCCCGCCGGGGTCACAAAGTTGTATTAAAAAAGACAGGGAGAAAGATTCTTTCACCCTGTCTTTTTGATATAAACCAGATTGATGGTTGATAAGCTATTGATTTATTATTTTTTGTCATTGCTGTCCACTAAAAATCAGTGAAAGTTCTTTGAAATTATTGTGAGTTAATTAATTGCAGAGGTTTTTAGAGCGCGACGATTTGAATTTGTATCTTTGCAGGATAATCCCTGCATATGAATAATGACAAATACGTTT
>JAEEGL011784829.1_pt1 | contig 80050 bp, 71 predicted proteins | sample 9134231 | NCBI WGS metagenome assembly JAEEGL01 (sample SAMN16246548, study PRJNA631951) | gut metagenome | biome: gut microbiome; feature: rumen; material: fiber-attached | host: Bos | place: Iran: Karaj | collected 2018-10 | reverse complement strand
CGAGAGGGATAAAGGTTGTCATACAGCGCCTTACTCTCACGCAGAAATTCTGGCGAGAACAGCAGATTAAACTTCTTCCCCTTCAACTCCGGGTCCGTCAAGAACTTCAGCGCATACTTCACATACAGCGAACGACAATACCCGACAGGGATAGTACTCTTAATCACCATCACGGCATCAGGGTTCACACTCAGCACTAGGTCAATCACATCCTCAATATGGTGCGTATCAAAGAAATTCTTCTGCGGGTCATAATTCGTCGGAGCCGCAATCACCACATAGTCTGCATCCTGATAGGCAGCCTTACCATCCAGTGTAGCGGTCAGATCCAGCTTCCGTTTGTCATTCCGAGCCTCGTCGAGGAATCTCTCAATATACTCATCCTGAATAGGCGAGATTCTCTTGTTAATCTTCTCCACCTTCTCCGGGATCACATCCACTGCCATAACGTGGTTCTTCTGTGCCAGCAACGTGGCAATACTCATACCGACATACCCGGTTCCTGCAACTGCTATATTCATAAAATCTATACTAAATTAATTACTATTATTTTATTCTTATAAAAAAATCATCGCTCGCCCCCATAATCGACCAGCGTTCAGCGTAGTCGATAAAGAATCATCGCTCGCCCCGAAGGGGCAAAGGCTTTGCGAGCGATACCAACGCTCGATCTCTGATCGCTTGCTACTGAAAGGACGCAAGAACCTTGACGAAGAGGGTCTTCCCTCGTAGTCAATTGCATCCTCCCCATATAGGGGGAGGCCTTGGAAGGGGTGGATGCTTTCTTTAGTTCTTTCATTCGCGCCGAAAGAAAGGACAAAACCTTTTGCTCCTTTTCGAAAAGGAGAATCACCCAAATCTCCTTTTGGCCTCTTCGTAGGTGTCGATTGACCCAATGTCAAATCGCCCTGCGCTCATTGGCCATGCATGCATGATGGTATGCTCGACCATATAATGGGCGAGATTCCCCGGTGCATCCTTGCCACACCCATTCTCGACAGAATGCCTGACAAGAGGCAAATCCTTCTTCAGGTAGATATAAAATGGTGGCACAGCCCAGTGGCTCTTAGGCTCCTGAGGCTTCTCCTCCATCCCCAGCACCCGCATATTATCATCCAGCTCCACGACCCCTGTCCTCTGCAGTTTCTCAATCGATGGCTGCTCATGACACATGATGCAGCTCGTACCCTTCTCCTTCGCAAAATCCACAAACTCCTGGAACGAGAAAAACAGCAGATTATCCGCCGCCACTACGAGCAAGTCATCATCGATCTGGAGCTTCTCCATGGCATACAACAAATCGCACACCGCTCCCAGTCTCGTCTCATTCGTCTCCGTCCCATCATCCACAATGGTAATGGGCTTTCTGGCCCCGAGGGATCTCATGGGATCTCTCCATGCGCTTTGCTTAGTCGAGATGACACTGGGGTTGTCATCCCGAGCGCAGTCGAGGGATCTCTTCTCCGCCCACTCTTCAAAGATATGCGCAAACTTATGATTCGTAATAATCACATGCTCATCTATCTCCGGAATCCTGTCGATGTCATCCAGCATTCTTCCCAAAATAGTACTCTCCCCTATCTTCAACAACGGTTTAGGGAAATTCTTAGTCAACTCCCCCAGCCTCGTCGCATACCCCGCCGCAATAACTATATTCTTCATTCTATCAACTTTTAATCAAACTCTCATGGCTCGCCCTTTAGGGCACAGGCTTTGCGAGCCATACTAAAACCTTGATGAAGAGGGTTTCCCCTCGTAATCAATTGCATCCTCTCCATATAGGGGAACCGATGGAGCAGCGAGAAGAGAGTGAAGCTTGCTTCGACTATCTCGAGTCGCGACAGAGGTCGACCATCGGTCAAGGCCTTGGTGAGGGTGGATGTCTCTTTTCGTTCTTTTCTCTGCGCCAGAGAAAAGGAGAATATCCTTTTGCTTCTTTTCAAAAAGAAGACCCTATTTCGTCTATCAGACGAAGCGAGCTCCATCATCACTCTTACAGAAATACACCTTGAACGAGTTCTTATACTGTGGAAACTGCTCCAGGTATTTCTCTGTTATTTCTTTCTCAACCTGCTCCTTCTTTGCTGGATCAACGAGGGCTATGCATGCCCCTTTGAATCCTGCACCGCTGAACCTACCTCCATAAATGCCTTCCGTAGTCAGCATAGCGTTATAGATGGCAATCAGTTCCGGACTTCCACACTCATAATTATGTATAGAACTCTCACATGATGCCTTTGACAGGCTGCCAAACCACTCCAGATTACCTGTTTCCCAAGCTGTGATACCCTCTCTTACGCGCTTATGCTCTGAGAAAAAATGCTCCGCTCTGCGTGCGAACCTCGGCGGCATCTTGTCACGATGTATCTTAAACATATTCTCGCTCACATCCCTCAAGAACGTCTTGTTCTGCTCCTTCAAAGGTATATTCTCATAAGCCTGCACCAACCAAGCAGCAGTCTTACACTCAGCCACTCTCAGGTTATAGTCACTGCCCATCAGGCTTCGGGTTAATCCTGAGAAGAAAATACCGAGTTCAAAGTCTTGCATGTTGGCAGCTTTGGGTATCAAACGATACTCATTACTCTCACAATCCAGCATCAGCAGATGGTCTTTCTTACCCAATGCGATACAAGCCTGGTCAAGCAGGCCATTGTTCAGCCCGATATACTCACGTTCAGCCTCCGAGGCAATCTTCATCACCTCAAAAGCCTCCAGCTGTATGCCATTCGCTTTGGCGAACGCCATCACGTAAGCTATCAACACAGCTGCGCTACTACTGAGACCACCCACGGGAATGGAGCCTTTGATGGTTCCAGTGATACCGGTCTTCAGCTTGAAGCGCTTTTGCAGGGCGAACTTGGCACCACGTGCATAATCGCCCCAGTCACCCTGCTTCACCAGTGCCGGTGTAGCAATATCAAACTCCACATGACCTGTAAAAGTCTCACTGTCCAACACAACGAGGCTCTCACCTCTTCCATCATCCGTCTTACTTCTTACATCGAAGTAAAGATCTACGCCTTTATCAATGGCAAAACCCGTCACCAGTCCATGCTGATGATCCACGTGCGCCCCCAATGGGCACACCCTATACGGGCTAAAAATATGATACTGATATTCCATATTGCCTGCAAAGATAGTGCAAAATTTCGATTATGCAAAGAGATTACAAACAAATTTGCATTCTGCCGTTATTTTTGTCATCTCGCCCCCCTTAACTGTCATTTCGAGCGTAGTCGAGAAATCTCCTACTTATCATCTCCTCCCCTCTGTCATCCCGAGCGCAGTCGAGGGATCTCTACCCCCCATCAACGCCGAAAACCAGCCTCACGGCTGGTTCCCGTCTATCCTCTGCTGCTTCACCCAATTCAGCATATCATGCTCCTCAATCCGATGCTTCGAGGGGTTCCGTTTATTGCTTTCTATAAACTCCATCACCTCCTCATACCTTGCATTCCACCTCTCCTCCTGCGTCATACTGATTCTATCTCAATACTCATTGTATAGTTCAATGCGCTCTAGGAACTCATTTACCAGTTCTTCCTCATCTATCCCCTCTCCACGGAATACAGGATTAATAATCCTGTTGAAAAGTTCATCCTCAAAATCCAGATCCTCTATATCAGAGTCAATCATGTCATAAATCTCTTCTTCCGAAGGTCCACCATCCGCTTCGTCATCATAGAACATATCAAAAGCCTTCTCTCTGATTCTATCGATAATCTTGTCTTTTAGCACTTTGGCATCTTCCTTGGTTGCAGGAGGATAATAATCATAAGGCAGTCTCTCTATATAGTCATATGAAGAATAGTCTGCTGCTATATTCTCATCATAGAACATTACCTCTTCATCATGCAGTTTCTTGAAAAACGGATCCTGGGAAATTATGGCGCTACTATCTATCCATCCATGTTCTGACGCTTCATACATCAATAGCCAATCTTGCGAGTACATCGAATCTTTGTTCCACGTTCTTGAAAGCATATCAATACGTGTTTTCACATCCTCCTCCAGCAACATCTGTTTCTGACGGTGATGAAGTATATCAAGGAGGATAATGCAACAAACAGCGCTGCCCATATCAAGAATCTGACATACATACGGCAATGCTATATCGATCTCATACTTCTTACATATCCACAATGCCCATGCCACCTCATTATCCTGCGCATAGGGTATATAAGATTTGAATATAGCATCAACAGTATCAGCCAGCAAATCAGCAGAAGGCTCTTTCCCACTGAAATCCAATATCTGGCATATCTGAGGTAATACCGACGGTTTGATAATTGCCGTTTTATAAAGTAGCGGTTCATACAACCCCTCATTCTTTGAATCAATCTTTATACGTCTGTTTATCAAAAGACGCAGACCATATTTAAAGATTGTATAAGTCTTTTCCGGCTTCAATTCCGCACACTTCCACATTACATCAAACAAACGCAGGATATCTTCACCACGTTTAGCTTGATCCTTGTCTATTCTTATTGGATTAATCTCACGTGCATGTTCATCCTCTATAGGACAAGGAGCCTTTCTTTTTTCAAACTTCGCATCATTAATCTCGAGTCCAAAATGTCGTAGTTCTGACTGTAACGTCTGATATACAGAATTTGCATCTTCCTCCGAATCCACATAAAACGTATAATCGTCATAATACCGAGTCCCTTTTAAATCCGGTCTTAATGCCGACACATTAGCATCGATCCTCGACATAATCAACTCACCAATTAGGAAAGAAACATCAGGACCTACCAGTATTCCATGTGTCTGTTGTTCATTACAGTTTCTTATGGCCTTATCTATCTGATCCCCAATTTCATACAAATGCACGTCAGAGGCTGGAGTATGGCTTCTGCGCTGAGGTATGCTCATACTCCATATTTGCTTTGCCTTTTCACGCCCCAACATAGCCCAAGTGATAGAATGAGTATAAACTGTTGGATAGAAATTTGCGACATCTATCTTCACCTCATACCGTTTGGTCATTGCCATCTTCAGCTTCTCCCTTTTCAGTTTGAACAATGGCATCTGTTTGGGAGCGATACTTCTCTTGGAGATCTCCGAATCATAATATGCCCTACTATTAGAATAAGGGGAGGAAGGAATACTTCCCCAAATGGCGGTCTCATTCCTTACCACTACATCTGCCAACTTCAGATAATTAGCAGGATTCGGTATATGAATTACTCTTCGGGAAACATCGTTCTTCTCCACAGAATAAAGAGCAGGAGCCGAAACAACATTTCCATTAAGCAAAGCCAGCAACTCCCCACCCTTCAATGCAAACTTGTAGGTATTAAAAGAAGGTGGCAACTCTTTAGGGAAATATCCCCTTTGAAGCAATTCAAATAAATCCATTATCAAAAAACTATTTTGTAGCTAAAAGCAACCGTTTGTGAACTATAAAAAATTGAGCAATAGCCCAGACGAATACAAGTTATTGGTGACATAATCATCCTTGAAACTGGGCTTAATATAATCCCTCAGCCTATCCACATCTTCAATATAAACCTTATTATGTGTTTATTTCCTTGTTCCCAATTTATCAATATTCATCAGCAGCTTTACGTTGGGAGATTCAAAACCCCATCTAGGAACAACAGAATCTCTTTTTTCCATAATCTCATTGTATAATTTTAGGAAATCATCTTTATCTTTAAATTCGAGAACCACTTTCATTGATTCTAAATATCTTAATGATTCCGCTCTTGCAAACATCTCAAACGGCCGTCTCATATAGCAGGCATAGAGTAGACTGTGAGGAAACCATCGGTCTGAATTTTTGGGGTGCCCAATTTGATACAACCAACAAACAAAATCTGCCTGACAAATATCTTGCATCTTTATAAACTCACACGAAGCCATACGATCATTAACAATCTTTGCCTGTAATGAATAATATTTATTGGGACTCCTCTCATTATGATAGAAAAATGAATTCAAGAAGTGATTAAAACCAGTATAAGTATATGTCACATCATATTCCGTTGTGGCATCGCTATTATAGAACGTTGCACTCAATATGTCAGCAACTGCTTTATAGCATTCTTTTTTGAGTAGAAGAGCAATAAAGCATAACATGAGTTCATACTCTATGAATTTCATATTATCCTCTTCCTGATCATAAAGATAACTAATCCCATTACGCTGATTAGTATACTTATGAATATCTTCAAAGAACCGGAGATAGTTATTCATCACATCAGGCAACAAATTGTTATCACATACAGAATTCAAGACATCAAGCCATTCTTCTCTATATGACACGAAATCATTGATGCTATTAATTACCTGGCTGTAATAGTCATCACCTTCTTTGTAGGATGGCAACTGGAATATAGACAAATTAGTAGAGAAGCGCGACAGATATTCGTGTAAAGCACCCATAGCATTAGGACGCCCCTCATAGATCAAAGATTGGGCACGTTTAAAAGCGGCTGTAGTACCTAAAGTTTTTTTGTTATCTGACAATATATAGTCAGGTATCCTACCCAATTGAGGTTTTACATACAATGGCTTATTAAATATCCATCGTATGAGTTCCTCAAACTTTTCCGCATACTTGTTAGGATCTGTAAAATCAATATACTTTCGAGATCCATAATAAATTGGCAGATACGGTTTGCCCGTCTCCTCATTCATCTCGAAAGCAGCAACAACAAACTTTCCTTCCTCTGTCTGCTTGTATATTTTACGCGATATGATTTGCGCCTCAGTACCTGCACCACCTTTTCTCTTATCAGACTTCTCAGAGTACATCTTATCACAGATAATAAGAACTTTCTGTATATCTGGATCAGAAACCATCTGTTCCATAAAAGCATCAGCATCATCTCCTTCTCTAAGACTCCATTTATCGATGATGGCATCAACACCATTTTCAACAAGTTCCTTAGCAATATTCAAAACACGCTGCTCGTGTTCTGGACTACTCCAGCTATACGAAATAAAAACTTTGGGATTATTCATGACAAGTTGTTGTATAAAAAATATCCTCTTCACTCCTCGGGGTCACCCCATTCTTACGAACAGGGGGAGCCTTGCTTTCTATTTCCGGCAATACACTTCATAGATGATTGGCATCCAAATGCACCGATGATTAGTTGTAACCGTTTGCAAAAATAAACAATAATAATAAAATATCCAAACTCTGATGCCACTTTTTTGTAAGGAACTACCAATGACATTTGACCTTGCAAACAATGAATGTGCCACCTTGCCACAAGTTGCAGCAAGCATACTCATGCAGCAAGCATCTCCTTTACTTTCTCCAAACTCATAACAGGCGAAGCCTTCTCCATCCTTTTAACCATCCAGTCTCTCAGATACCAGTTTAAGTGTTGGAACTTCTTGGAATCCTGTTGTATCAGCATCTCAAACAGTTCATTCACTTTTTCCCATCCTTCATCCGTATCCTCGGCTATTATTTCTACGGCATTAAGTATTCCATTGTAGTCTGATCGATGTTCTTTCTCAATAGCTTTCGAATAGACAGACATTAGCAAAGGTAATGCTTCAATAGTATAGTTTCGCACATCAGCTCTTATTGTCAACACCAATGGATTCTGTTCTGCATACTCCAATCCCTTTATGCTGCCCTTCATCAACAAGATTCTTGCCGCTCTTCTCTTGTTGCCATCGTCCATGTTATCAAAATCCTTCTCAACACCTTCCCTGACGAAATCGTCCATAGAAGCATCTGGAGTCAACTGTTCGAAAATATAAAGTTTTTTCTCCACATCACACATGGTCAGGACGTCATTCTTCAATACCATCGGGCGTGTTTCTTCATTTTCCAACAGTACTTCAGCTATTCTCAATGATGGATTTGCACACGGCAGCGACAGCATCATATTTATTGCTCGCTGGTATTCTGATCTAGCACCTTGCTTCACAAGATAGACACACCACTCTTGCCAATTCCGATCTGCATATTCGATTGGGCGATCCATACATTCACGTAAAGTTGTCAAAAATGTCGTTTGACCACCGCATCTTTCACTGATATAGTCAAACAAACTATAATTCCGTCCACTAAATCCATTCCCGTGTATATAAATGCTACTACTGGAGTAGGGTAACAATCGTAGCAGCAAGTCGTCATCCACATTAACATCATGGTGCAGCAAAACTGTTATAGCAGGATGCTTGTGTGAATAATCTATCATATAAGGCCCACTGGCCAGTTCTTCCAACCACGCAACAACACTGTTCTTGAACAATTCTTTCTGGTTATCATTCATTTTGGTGCGATCATTATTGCTATAAAGGAATTCTTCTGTAAACTGAACAACCATCTTCTGATAGTTGCTGTAGTCCTCTACAAAATCTTTTATCCCTTCTAAATCATAGCTATCATCTTTTTCATAATAAAACTCATAAAAGATTCTGCTTATATAGTGGCTGATAATTTTCTCATCTTCATCCGTGAAATTCATCTTAGCATGGCGTAATTCTTTCATGTCAGCCTTATTCTTGGGCGCTTTCTCTTCAAGTATCTTCAGTATCTTCCCTTTAAACCGCTCATAGTCCATTAGCTCGTCATATTCCCGCTGCGACTCTATCTGCCAGAGAGCCAGCGCATTCTTGTCGCGCCAATATTGAGAATATCGGTTCCTTCTGATAGTGTCTATCTCAGCTTGCATTTTTTCGCTTGCAAATAGCGAGATACATGAAAGCATGCTGTCTCCATTAGGATTACTATAGTCTATTGCATCAGCCAATTCATCCAATCTCTCCTCATTCAGCAGTAATGCAGCACAATAGGCCTTACTCTCTATCTGTCGATGCTCCTCGTAGGTCTTAACCTCTATTTTATTATATAGGAAATAGTCTTTCAAAGTGTTTGCCGACTCCTCAAAATAATGCTGCGATAATCCTGTACAGTCAAAGAATTTGATGAACACATCCTTCCCCATCTTCTTTGTTGAGGATCTATCTTCTGCCATATCCAGCAACATCTCATAAACAAAAACTGGAATTTCCGGATTATCGCTTATCATCTTGCCAGCCTTTTCAAGCAACTTTCCTACTATCTCCTCAAACTTCTCCTCATCTGTTGATGATACCAGATGTTGTACAAACTCTGTTTTCAGTTGCGATAGGGCTTTCTTAATGCTGTTCCATGTGGTCATAGCTAGATAGGCATCATACAGGTTATCTTTTCTGAGGATACGGTTATAACCGTCCTTGTTATAGTTTCTAATATATTGCCCCTTCTCAATGATAACATCTGCATACTTCTCTGCACAACCCGCCTCAACAACAAATTCCACAAAATGGTCCACGATATTCGGATGGTCAGAATCTTTCAGAATGTCATAAACTTCATCCACGGTTTCTTCCGTTTGCAGCCATGGGTTTCTCAACACTTCGAAGAATATATAGATATGTTCATCGTCTTCCTTAAACATCTCAAATATATTCAATATCCGTTTTCTCAACACTCCAGCCTTTTCCAAAGATAAGTCTTCCTGATGTACATACCGTAACAGGAAGAGAACATTCACCGCATGGCAGTCAATTTCATTACATACCTCTAATTCTGACATCAGGTAATCTATACTGACTTCCGATTTCCCAAACATCATCAAGTCTTCATATCGTGAAGTACCGATATCTGCAAATCGGAGGTTCTTTGACTTGTGCCACTCAATGATATCCTTGAATATAACGGTACGTTCTTCTATAGTCAATAGTTTCCTGTCAATGTACAATACCAGTTCTTTATTGTCCTCTACTATCCATGCTAGTATTTGTTTACAAAGGGCTGATGTCTTTGGCAACTGAGCTAAAAGCAGAGCAACAGTGTTGTACCAACCGGTTCTTACTATCTTAGTGCCAGAATAACAGCATACCCTCCGAATCTCTTCGAAATCACTAAGATTTAACAGGTATCGGGCTACGAAATATTCCTTGAATGAGTTGTGTGTAAATCCATAGCTATCATCTTCTCCTGGTTCTATCAGCCCGGAACGTTGCACTCTGTTATAATCATCATATTGATAGTCAAACAGATTGAGTAAATCATTCTTGGCAATATGGTTTATACCCATCAACTGCATAGCTACTGCCATTTTCTGAAGCAGCAACTTTCCCGTGGTCAGCATTTCCGTATTTTGCTTCAGGCTTAGTTTTTCTTCCTGGGCCAACCTTCTGTCTATAAAATACTCATATAACTCACCCTTGTTATCTGGCAATGTTTTCTTTTCGTTATAGTAGTCGGCCATAGCAATTAGATAGAATGGTGTTCTCATAAACTCATAAAATTTGTGTTTTTTTATCTCGTCAACGATATTTCCAAGATTCTTGCTCACCAGATAGTCTTCGGAATCCTGCCATGTCAAATCGTTCAAGTTTAGTTCAGTAAATCCTTCGAACTTGTATTCACTGCTGAAGTTCTCTCGACATGTCATTACAATTCTCAGTTGGGGATGCTCCTCAGCATATGTTTCAATCTCATGGTACAAACCAAAACGTGCATCTCCGTCAAATTTTTCGTCCAACGCATCGACAATCACAACAAGTCCTTTCTCTATATCGGGGCGCAATGCTGGCAGTTCCTGTTTGATGTTTTGATTTCCTCTCACCTTGAACATGATAGGCACTAGCCTCCCCTCTTCCTGTAGTTCCCAACCTAACCTAAGAAGTTCAGTAGTCTTTCCTGTTTGAGCATCGCTGTACAACACAAATTTTCTACCTTTGCAATCAGTCCTTCCTGCAACGATATCTGCCAGTTTGTATCGCTTTATGCCCTTGTGTTCCAAATAGTATTTAAAGTATTCATCACCCTTCAGCCTGAGTGTACAATAGCGTTGTATATAGCCATCAACTGCAGTAAATTCACGTATACCTTTATTGTGGGTACATAGTTCTTGTTTGATTTCAGCAAGCATTTCATGCAGTATTTTTTGCTCGTTCAGTATGTCATTTGTCTTCATCAGACTATCATACTGATCCTTATTCAGCGACTTAATTCTGATGCTTTGTAAAAACTCTCTTCCTTCGTGCGTTTTCTGCAACTCTTCTTCAAATAACCTATATAGAGTGTCTATATCATCGTCATATACGCCATGATGACCGCTGACAAACTCACAAAATTCGTTGATGGTCTTTACCTTATTTTTCTTGTAATATCCCCTAATATAAAAACTGGAGTTCCATCTTTTTACAGCTCTCTTAAAAGCCTTCTCCTCTTCTGTAGACTTGAATTTATCGCAGATTATTTTAAGTGCACCGCCCGTGACAAACGACATAATGCCCCCAACTATCTTGTCCCAAAGGCCAAGACCCATAATCCAATTCTTTATCAAAATAAGAAGACTCATCATGAGGTTCTTTGCATCCTTAAACAGTAAAATACCGATGGCAAAGATAACAAAATCTCGCTAACAATCCAAACTTTCTTCGCACTTTTTTCAGCGGAGCTCAGGCGAGCATGCTCGAAAGCGCCCAAAACTCCACACCTACAAAACCAAAAATCGCCTCAAACCATTAAGGTTCAAAGCGATTATAATCAAATCCATATCTTTAAAAGAAAACTGAATAACAGGAGGCAAAATTAAGACAAAAAAAACAGAAATCAAAATAAATAAAAGAAAAACACGCTATCCTTACACCAAATCTTTCACTCTATGCATTGTTTTCAGCACTTCGGTATATCTGTTTAGTGTATCTATCCAATTATTCATTGGCAAGCGGATCTCAAATCCTTCATTATCATATAAGTGGCGTTCTGGGGATGGCTGAATGTATATATCCAATCTGAATTTCAGACCTTCTATGCGCCCCATACTGGCAATAATCTCTAATGGGATGTCCCCAAAATCCGGCAGTATTCTGATTTCAGCCTCTTCGTGCTTATAATGCTTTTGAATCCCAGCCCATTTCCTGTAATCTGTGTTGGTAGCTAACAGTGTATTATAGTCAACTGCATCTGGGTATTTATTTCTTATTGCGGTAATAATTGCTGTGTCAAGGGCATCAGCAGGATATTGTCGGTAAAAATGCCCCGTTTCTCTTTTTTCTCTTTCTTCTCCCTCTGATTCTGGTTCAATTTTGTTCATCTTGTAATCTGATGAGAAATCTCTAAAATACACAATCTCTGCTGGTATCCGATGACCATAGCAATCTGCATTCAGCCGAATATGCTTAACAACCTTAACTTCACCTATATCAAGGATTTTTACTACATGATTAAGCTTCCTAATTTCATTTATCATATAGTCGACATTTTTACCTATCAATCTATGGAAATTGAGATTATCTTCTATCTCATAAGCCCCCCAATCGTCCCACCCAATTATTTGATAATCTATACTTAGGTCTGACTCATTTAACTTCATTAGACATAATGGGTTGCCATCTATTTCTGCAATAGCACTCTGAGACCGCAATTCATGCATATAAGCAGCAAATCCTTCGCTCGCCAAAAAATCATCATCAATAACCCTTGCCAAACATATAGCCTTATCGCCGGGCGTTTCAATGATTATGTCATACAGCGAACTATTGGCCTGATATACTTTTAAATTTCTATCCAGTTGCAGTAGTAGAGATGCTGCAAATTGTATAATTCTTATTTGTTTAATTTCATTCATAATTGTGAAATATAGTAATCTTTATAGTTAGCAATATTCAGTCGCTGCCAATAGTTTATAATATCTCTCTTAAGTTGATTAAGGATGCTGACAGCAGCTGTATGATTTAGTAAATTCACTTCATGTAAAAGAGGAATTGAGGGATAAGTAGTTTTTGTATTATACGCGGGGGCTATAAACATTCTATGCTCTATTAGGTCATATCCTGCAACGAAGGTTGGAATCGGCCTATTTGCCAACCATTTTAGTTTCTCATCAGGCACTGGCGTTTTAATACTATTTGCATTATATCTATCATCTTGAGCCGTGGTTTTTACCTGAATAAGAAATGGATATGGTTGTTGTCTATCGTTTATCTCCCCGTATAAATCAAATGCCTCAGTCACACCTCCAATTAGTTTTATTTGGAACAACTCTCCTATTTGAAGGGTACCACTAACAAACATTTCCCCAGAAGTTCCTATAATAGATTTGTCGTGATATAGCATAATTATTATAATAGGATTTTAGAAACAACATAAAAACGAAGAACTCACACCTCGGCATAAACCTCCAGCCTTGAGTGATAGTTGTCAGAGATGAGGAAGAAGGGGATTTGGGCAAGGGTGAGCGCGGGTATCAGAAATGGATCCATCGGAGTCTTCCGGCTATATGGCTTGCAATTCACAAAGGTTGCTTTGATGCCTATGTCTATTAAATCAACTTCCATACTTGATGGAAAACATTTCTTACTGCCATGATGAGGTATCTGCATCAAATCAATCGGCCTGCATATTGAAACCTTTTCCATTGTTTTCAGCGCATGATTTGCAACCTCATGAAGACTTCTTGCATCTGCCAATACAGTATCACCAGTATATAGGCATGAAGGGCCAATTCTAGCCAATGGGGAAAGATATTCAACATAGCCATCACGCATTGTTCTAAATACCTTAACACACCTATTCATACCATATGCTGGCCAGAAAGAAGTTGATTCTGTGCCTCCTGCAGGGAAAGATAGCATTAATAGGGAGTTAACATTTATTTTGGTTACGTCATTTTCTCTTATTCCTATATCCTGGTATTTTGCTTTCAATTCAACGAAATGGTCCAGCACCCACTTTGCATCATTCAGGTCTGCATCCGTGAAATGCTCTGCTTCCTTCCACTCATTTATTACACTATCAAAATCAGCCTGAAAACTCTTCGCACTATCTTTCATAAAAGGATGGAAATACCAGATCACCTTCTTGCTATCTGTATCCACTGCCTTAAAAAGGCTGCCTTGATCATAAACCAGTTTCTTGCCAAGCTCAATATCCTTCGAGTCTTCAGGTATCGTTTCCAGATTCGTACCACTCCACCCCAGAAACCGGATTCCTTTTTCTATGGCTCTTCTGATGAATCTTGCCAGCGACGGAAAGCGGCTATCCGTCAGCATAATCAGGTATGGATAAGCAAACGGCAACACCGCATAAGTATCCTTATCCATCAACGTGTTATCCAGTAGATAGTCCAGTCCATTCGTATGGTCTTCGTCAAAGTGAGAGATAAACAGCAGGTCTACGTGGTCTTCCTTATCAAATGCGGTGCTTATTTCATTCTTTAATATCTGCGGCAGATTCTTTCTTGTTCCTATACTACCACAGTCATAAACAACATTTAGATACGATTTCTCTTCTCCAGCTTTTATAAACTGCTCTGTAAAAAAAGCCCCTTGACCAATGGGATGCAAAACTCTTTTTAGTATCATATAGGCCTATATACATTAATTAATATCCCCATGCCTTAATTGTAGCCGAAACAACAATAATAACCTACAACCTCATCCCTGCAAACTTTTGGTAAAGTTCCACTGAGTACTTATCCGTCATACTTGCCACAAAGTCCACAATAAGCCTCAACTTGCTATAATTATCAAGCTGTTCAATATCAAAGTTCCAAAGGTCTTCCTCATCAAACTTCATATATTTAACTTTTTCATTCATATTCTCATGCAGTGTGGCCTCCATCCTGCTCTTCGATATCACAGCCTTTATCTTCCTCCTGTACTTTTTATCCTCACTGAAAGCATAACTCATCAATATATCCAACAGTCCATTGATAACAGAATTACCCGTCAATTCCAACTCCTGAATATCTCTTCTGGAAATAATCTTATGCTGAGAAAAGTCACTTAAGGCTTCAAATATTTGGAATTCGTCATCCTTCAATAACTCGCTCGAATACTCACCCTTATCAATATCTTCAAGGTTCCTCTCAAAATTACAAATTGCCAGTTCGGCTAAGTAATCTATCATCTTTACACGGAAATCTAGGATAAGTCTTCTTTTGTCCTTCTCTGTACCATCATCCCACTTCCTATTAAAACCTAAAAACTTCTCAATAGAAAAGCTTTTCGGATTATCAGTTTCAGTTGAAAACTCTTTCAGCACATCGACCTTATCCTTCTTTACCGCTTTCTCATATACATATTTGTTTAGAGCTTTTATCATGTCATCAAAACCATACCACTGAATATTATACCCGTCTTCCATATCCATGGTTCCGTAACATATACTGTCTGCAGCTTCTACCAAAAAAGATAATGGATGTCGCTTTATCTTATTCTTCAACTTCTTCATATCTTTCTTTTCTTTTTTCATGCCACAGCAATTCACAATCTCATCAAATAGATCTTCCTCGGTCTCAAATATCCCATGTTTATGCTCACCAACATAGCCATCCCCATTGGCCTTACCCTTATTGGGATACTTTAAATAGGCCCCAAGCGTAGGATAAGTCAAGTTTAGCCCATCAAGCGTCCCTGTATATTGCAACATCGAAACAATTCTCAGCCCTAATGCATTTCCGTCAAACTGAGTAAAGTCCCAAGCCTGCCTTTCTTTAATGATATGATGATCCTCCAGATATTTCTTGAAATAATTCTGAATAGTAATCTCACCAAAATGGCCAAATGGTGGATTCCCGATATCATGCAAAAGAGCAGCAGTTCTTAATATAGCCGAAATACTAGCATCATAGGCATACGCCTTTTCCCCATATGCTTTAATAAAGCTCTCCGACCTTGTATAATAATGAGCAAGTGATTCCGCCACGCTCATCACCTGCATAGAGTGAGTGAGGCGCGTTAATATGGTGTCACCACTCGTCAAAGGAATCACCTGAGTTTTATCATGCATTCTGCGAATAGCCGGACAGAAGACGACCCTTCCTAAATCACTCTCAAACGGGTTTCTAGTATCATGCCCTTTTAAAGCATGGGTTCCCGATTTTCTTTTCCTCTCTGGCTTCAGATACTTTTCCCAATCAATGGCATATAAATCTTTCTTGTCCATAATCTACCTTTATTTTTCTTTTTCATTATTCAACAAAGAATATTTAAAATCTCCCTCCCCACTCCTCGGGGTCACCCCATTCTTGCGAACAGAGCAAACCCATTCATTCGATATATAGTTCGACACTTCATTAACGATTGATGTCCAATGCATCATGAATGTGGCATGGGAAGGTTGTCTTGGGTTGTAATATTGTTGTTTTCGTTGGCAAATATACAACTTTTCTGCATACATTCCAAACTTTCTTCGCACTTTTTTCAGCGGAGCTCAGGCGAGCATGCTCGAAAGCGCTCAAAAACTCCTCACCTACAAAACCAAAAATCGACTCGAACCATTACGGTTCAAAGCGATTGTCATCTCAACTAAGCGATGGAGCAGTGAGTGGAAAGCTAAGCTTGCTTAAGCTATCCAGAGTCGCGGCAGAGTTCGACGTAGTCAAATGACAATGAGGGTTCTTGACATAGCCAAGCGAGCGAGGGTGGAAGTCCCTACTTCATTATATCCCCCTCCTCAAGCGGTTCATACGCCCCATCCTTCACCTCCAGAATCACAGAGCCACTCTCCAAGGCATGAACAGTATGCCATTGACCAATAGGCACATTAAGAGCGACTACCGGCCCATTGGGGCTCAATTCTATCGTCTCGGTACATCTACGCATCTCGTCATAATATTCCCACACCAGTCGACCACGGAGACAAACCACAGTCTCTGAAGTCTTCTGATGGCGATGAACCGAGGGAGCAGCGAGCGCAATGCCGAATCTCATTCGAGCTTTGCCGAGTCGCGTCCAAGGAAGACCGAAGGTCAATGGGGAAACCATTAATCACTCGCTTACCTTATCCAATAATCACTATCACCGTTTGCGAAGGTACACAATAATCTCCATATTTCCAAATTTTGCCGCCACTTTTTTTCTAAAAACCTAATCAAATCTCCTCCTCCACCCTCTTATGAGGCAATCGGTCACCATATTTCAATATCGTTTTGGCTTAATCTCGATAACTACCTATTTACAACAAGCCACTCAAATCCCACATCATTTGGCGACATCCCCCACTCCTCAGTTAATCCCCGCCGGATTAACCGAAAGTAGAAAACAATTATTTAAGAAATAAGTGAAAACAGCATTAATTACAGGTGTAACAGGTCAGGACGGAAGTTACTTGGCCGAGTTCTTATTAGAGAAAGGCTACGATGTTCATGGAATGATTCGTCGTAATTCATCGGACTACCGTGAGCGTATTGCCCATTTGGAGGGCGTAAAGAACTTCCACTTGCATTTCGGCCATCTGGGAGATTCGATGAGTATTATCTCAATCATTAATAAGGTAAAACCTGATGAGATATACAACCTGGCAGCACAAAGTCATGTACAGGTAAGCTTTGACTCTCCTGAGTTTACAGCCGATGTGGATGCAACAGGTGTCCTCAGAGTCTTAGAAGCTGTTCGCCAATGCGGTTTGGCTGATAAATGTCGTATTTACCAAGCTTCTACTTCTGAGCTCTATGGCAAGGTAGAGGAAGTACCTCAAAATGAGAACACCCCTTTCCACCCGTATTCACCATATGCTGTCGCTAAGCAATATGGCTTCTGGATTGTCAAGGAGTATCGTGAGGCCTATAATATGTACTGTTGCTCGGGTATTCTGTTTAACCATGAGTCAGAACGTCGCGGCGAGACATTTGTCACTCGTAAGATTACTCTTGCTGCAGCCCGTATCAAGCAAGGTAAGCAAGAAAAACTCTTTCTAGGTAATCTCAGTTCACTCCGTGACTGGGGTTATGCCAAGGACTACGTAGAGTGCATGTGGCTCATTCTACAGCAGGACCAACCTGAAGACTTTGTGATTGCTACAGGTGTTCAGCACTCTGTGCGTGAATTCTGCTACTATGCTTTCAAACGTGTTGGTATCGAACTGGAGTTCCAGGGCGAGGGCGAAAACGAGAAAGGTATCGACAAAGCAACGGGAAAAGTACTCATAGAAGTATCTCCCGATTTTTATCGTCCTACAGACGTAGTAAACCTCTGGGGAGACCCCACCAAGGCTAAGGCTAAGCTTGGATGGGATCCTGCCAAGACTTCATTCGAGGAACTTGTTAACATCATGGTTGATTCTGATATGGCAAAGGTCGCCTCGGAAGATGCTGCTATGAAGGTACGCACCAACTTGGCCGAGTATCTGGAGAAAGGTATTGTAAAGTAATCAGAAATAACAGAATTCTAGTATATTGCGATTAGTTCTATCATCCGTTTTTAACGATTATTCTTTTATTCATAATGTTTAATCTCGATAAATTTATTGCTGATAATGTGACGAAACGTCCTGTCAGTATGTTTGTTCCGGATATTGAGGCAAACAAAGAAATACTCATAAAAGAGATAAAGGACAAGAAAGTCTGTGTCATTGGTGGAGCAGGAAGTATAGGTTCCAGCTTTATTAAGGCTGTACTTCGCTTTGAGCCAAAGAGTGTGGTAGTCGTTGATCTCAATGAGAACGGCTTGGCAGAATTGGTACGTGACGTACGTAGTACCAATGGCCTATATGTACCAGATGAGTTCCGCTGCTATACACTGAACTTTGCAGATCCTATCTTTGAGCGCATCTTCCGTGAAGAGAAAGGATTTGATATTGTGGCTAATTTCTCAGCACATAAGCATGTGCGCTCAGAAAAAGACCGCTATAGTGTACAGGCACTGATTGAGAACAATGACATAAAGGCTAAGAAGTTGATGGATTTGCTCACAGTGTATCCTCCAAAGCATTTTTTCTGTGTCTCTACTGACAAAGCAGCAAACCCTGTAAACATTATGGGTGCTAGCAAGCGCATAATGGAAGATTTGGTGATGGCTTACAACAAATACTTCAAGGTCACCACTGCTCGTTTTGCCAATGTGGCATTCAGCAATGGTTCTCTGCCTGATGGATGGATTCACAGACTTCAGAAAAAGCAACCGTTGGCTGCTCCAAGTGACGTTAAGCGTTACTTTGTAAGTCCAGAAGAGAGTGGCCAAATATGTATGTTGGCTTGTATCTTAGGTAATGGTGGAGAGGTGTTCTTCCCGAAACTGGGCGAAGACCAAATGCTTACCTTCAGTAACATCTGTGATGAATTTGTGAAAGCAGAAGGCTTTGCCAAGAAAGAATGTGGCTCTGATGCTGAAGCCAAGAAGTATGCTAGCGAAATGAGTTATGAAGGAACCATATATCCGGTTGTTTATTTCAAAAGCGATACGACTGGAGAGAAAGCATACGAGGAGTTCTATGTGCCAGGGGAGAAGATTGAAATGCAGCGTTATGCTGCTCTAGGCGTTGTGTGTCAAACTACTCGCCATGAAATGACTGAAGTGAATGGTTTCTTTGAGAAATTAGAAGCCATCTTTACTAAAGAGGATTTCACAAAAGCACAGGTAGTTGATGCAATCAAAGAGTTCATTCCTAATTTTGAACATGAGGAGAAGGGAAAGAACCTTGATCAAAAGATGTAATGAATTAAAGAATGGTTAAAGTAAAGACTATAACTTTTAACAAGGCTGGATATGATCCATTCATAGATTTTATCAAAGCATATGCAATTCTGTGTGTGTTGATAGGGCATACATTACCTTTATCAGATTATTGGGGGTATGGATTATGGGCAGGAATGCAAGTGCCACTCTTTGTTATGGTACAAGCCTTTCATGGTTTTAAGAAAGATACTCTCAATATCAATCTAAAAAAGATTTTTTATAGGGTTATCTTGCCTTATTTTATAATACAGTTGATACCTTTATTTTTATTAATACTTTTAAGTCATAACTTCTCACGGTTGGCCTCCTTTTTAGTAAGTGGTGGAGTTGGCCCAGGTTCATACTACCCATGGGTTTTTATACAAATAGCACTATTGTTACCTTTCGTAAAGAAATGGCTTGATAAGAACCATGAAGATAAAACAAAAGTATTATTATCATTCCTTATAATATGTGAATTGTTTGAAGTTTTATTCTCTATAATAGACTTACCTGATGAAATATATAGACTGCTCGCTATAAGATACGTATTCTTATTGTATTTAGCATGGATATGGGTAAGAGACGGAATCGTTATAAATAAACGAACAACAATTCTTTCAATTCTCAGTTTCATGGCTATCATATATTTCGAGTATTTTTCAGTTGATGATGAAGTGTTGTTCTATAATACGGCATGGAAATTCCATCGTTGGCCGTGTTACTACTTTGTTGCTATATGGGGGGGGTATTTGTTGAGAATGCTTTTTGAAATCATTAGTGATAATAAATATATAATGAAATTAATTAGACTACTCGCTAAATGCAGTTATGAGATTTTCCTAATTCAAATGTTGGTTATTTTTTTGTACCCAAGCAGTTATATAAAAGACTGCATCATCATGAGTGGTGTTGAAAATCATATAATTGTTGTATTTATAGATCTCGTATTGAAAATTTTCATAGTATTCACATTGAGTATCTATATAGGATATTATTTTAATCTTTACTATAATAAACTTGTAATCAAAAAGGGAATAATTTTATATTAGGATATGACTGATTATAAAAAGATAATTGACTTCATTAAGTCTGTATATGGCAACCAAGAGTTTACGCCTCTGGCTGTCCCCGTTTTTGTGGGCAATGAAAAGAAATACCTGAACGAGTGTATTGATACTACATTTGTTAGTTCAGTAGGAAAGTTCGTAGACCGTTTTGAAAATGACATGGCAACCTATACAGGTGCCAAACGTGCTGTTGTCTGTGTCAGTGGTACAAATGCACTTCACATGAGTTTGATGCTTGTTGGTGTAAAGCGTGATGACGAAGTGCTTACCCAGGCTTTGACTTTCATTGCAACTTGTAATGCACTAAGTTATATTGGTGCTCACCCAGTGTTCATAGATGTGGATAAAAGTACAATGGGCCTTTCACCCGATGCTATGAAGGAATGGCTTCAGAAGAATGCAGAGGTTAGAAAGAACACTCGCATCAATGAATTAGACAAGAGCCATGACTTTGCATACCAGGAAGATGAGTATGCCTGCTACAACAAGAATACTGGCCGCAGAGTGAAGGCTTGCGTTCCTATGCACACCTTTGGTCATCCTGTACGTATTGAGGAAATTGCTGCCCTCTGTAAGGAATGGCATATAGAACTTGTTGAAGATGCTGCAGAGAGTATTGGTTCAACCTATAAAGGCAAGCACACCGGAACTTTTGGTAAGATTGGTGCCATTAGTTTCAATGGTAATAAGACCATTACCACTGGTGGCGGTGGTATGATGCTTTTCAACGATGAAGAACTGGGTGCTCATGCTAAGCATATCACTACACAGGCGAAGATCCCTCATCGCTGGGAGTTCCGTCACGATCATATAGGCTACAACTATCGTATGCCAAATATCAATGCAGCTCTTGGTTGCGCTCAGTTGGAGAATCTTGATAAATATATTGCAAGCAAACGTAAGGTGGCTGCTGAATACGAAGCATTCTTCAAGAACATACCCGATATAGAGTTCTTTGTTGATTCTCCTGATACATTCTCTAACTATTGGCTGAATGTTGTTATACTGAAAGATAAGGAGGCTCAGTTAGACTTCCTAACTCAAACAAACGATAATGGCGTAATGACCCGTCCTATCTGGGAACTGATGAATAGACTTCCTATGTTCGAACAATGCGAGAATGATGGTTTGAAGAATACTATTTGGTTTGCTGATAGAGTTGTTAATATTCCAAGCTCTGTAAGAATAAAATCATGAAGAAAGTCTGCGTAGTAACAGCTACTCGCTCTGAATATGGGTTGTTGCGATGGATAATTGATGCAATTCATCAGGATGAAGAACTCGAGCTTCAACTTGTGGTGACAGGAGCGCATTTGTCGCCAGAGCAGGGGCTAACCTATAAGTTCATTGAAGAGGATGGATATCCTATTACTGAAAAAGTACCAATGCTTTTGTCAAGTAATGATGAAGTAAGCATAGCTAAATCCATGGGAGTATGTTCCATTTCTCTAGCAGATACTTTTAATAGACTACAACCAGACCTAATTGTTGTTTTAGGAGATCGTTACGAATTATTGTCTATCGTAAGTACTGCAGTGGTTATGCGCATTCCTGTTGCTCATATAGGAGGAGGAGATATAACAGAGGGCGCTATTGATGATGAAGTAAGAAATGCTGTAACAGTAATGTCAACGCTCCATTTCCCAGGAATAGAAGACGCAGCTCAAAATATTATACGAATGAGAGGAACAGACAATCATGTTTATAAGGTAGGAGAGTTAGGCTTAGATAGCTTTAATTGCGAGAAATTATGGAGTAAAGAAGAAACTGCACAAAGTCTTCATTTGGAGATTAATAAAAAATGGTGTTTAGTAACTCTACATCCGGAAACGAAACTGACTATGGCAGAAAATATCCAAATGGCTAAATCATTGGGAAATGCAATGTGTCATACGAAAAATGTTCAGTTTGTAATAACTAAAGCAAATGCCGATGTAGGAGGGACGATGATTAACAATTATTGGACAGACCTAGTATCAACTTATCCTGGATACATGCAGTTATATCCTTCTTTAGGTCGTATAAGATATTTGAGTTTTATGAAGCATGCTGATATTGTTGCAGGCAATTCTTCTAGTGGTATTATTGAAGCGCCCTACTTGGGGACACCAGTGATAAATATTGGTGGCAGACAAAAAGGAAGGCATATATGCTCCAATGTGATGAACTGTGATCGTTCCACAGATAAGATAATAGCAGCAATTAATAAAGCTTTAGTTTCAAAGAGAAATGTTGATAATTATTGGGGAGACGGAAAATCATCAGAACGTGTAATTAGTCATATAAAGGATTATCTATATGAATATAAATAGAATACAGACACCTTGTTATGTCCTAGAAACAGATAAGCTTTATCATAATTTAAAGTCTTTTAAAGAGGCTCTCAACAATCGATTCGAAAACAATGTACTGAGCTATTCGGTAAAGACTAATTCGACCCCTGTGTTGTTGGATTATATAAATAAAGAGGGGTATTTTGCAGAGGTTGTATCATATCATGAATACAAACTGGCACTATCATGTGGCTTTCCAACCAATAGAATTGTTTATAATGGTCCCCTCAAAAATAAAGAAACTTTTCTCCATGCAATCCAAAATGGAGCATTTGTTAATATTGATTCAAAAAGAGAACTAGACTGGCTTCGTGATTTGCCTTCGGAAGGCCACTATAGCGTAGGATTAAGGATTAATTTGGATTTACAAGAAATATCACCAGATGATTGTAAAGATAAAGAAGATTTTAGCAGGTTTGGTTTTTCATCTGAAAATAACGAATTTTTAGAAGCCTTAAATCATATTAGAAACCTTGGAAATGTTAACGTGATAGGCCTTCATTTGCATAGGACGTCGAAAACAAGAAGTATAGACGTATATAGGAATATTTGTAACTATGGCATAAAGGTAGTAGAAAGATATCATCTAAATTTGGATTATATAGACATTGGAGGAGGTTATTATGGAGACCTTCCAGGGAAACCAACTTATCAAGATTATATTGATACTATTGCAAATGCCCTTTCAGTATATTTTGATATATCGAAACTGACTATTATTGTGGAACCAGGTAATGCTATTATTGCGTCACCATTTACTTTTTATTCTTCAGTTATTGATGTTAAAAACATAGGCTCGAATAGAGTCGTGGTTTTAGATGGATCGAGAAATGATATTGATCCGTTCTTTCATAAAACAGATTATTTTAAATCATTTATTCCAGATCAAAAAGATAGAATACTTATCCCCAAACAAGTATTTGTTGGTTGTACTTGTTTGGAAAATGATAGACTCTTCGTCTTAAATGATTATTACGAAGCAAAGGTCGGGGATATAATTAAATTTTCGTTTGTAGGGGCATATACTATTTGTTTGTCTCCTTTATTTATTCGCTATTTTCCTCGAATATATGTTCAAAAAGGTAATGATTTGTTATTATCTCGGGAAGAGTGGAATGAAAAAGATTATTTACAACAGAATAATTAAATAGTTTATTAGAGCAATATGGAATATAATATTTTGTGTTGTAATGTAGGGCGCAGAGGGCGACTGATGATTGATTTTAGGGAATATTTGTCAGGAAAAGGACGATTAGTAGCAACAGATAATTGGTCTGTGGCACCTGCTCTATTTTTGGCTGACAAGCAATATATGGTACCCAAAATCACATCACCTGACTATATTGACAATGTCGTTGACATTTGTAAATTTGAGAAAATTAGAGCCATAACAACGTTTATTGATCCAGAAATAGAGTTATTATCAAAACATAGAGGAATGTTTCAGAATATGGGAATACTACCGCTGTGCCCATCTGAACAATCTGCACATCTTTGTTTTGACAAATATGAGATGTTCAAGCACCTTACTAATAAGGGAGTGAGAACGGTGCTAACATATCACTCTCTTGATTCTTTTTATGAAGGGTTGAGGAAAGGTGATATCTCATTCCCTGTCTTTATTAAGCCCATATCTGGGAGTGGCAGCGTGGGAGCCCAAAAAGTCAACACGCAAGAAGAACTTGAGGTTTTGTTTGGCGAGGAGAAATATGATTATATTATCCAAGAGCTAATGACAGAAGGAGATTGTGATGCAGATGTTTATGTAGACTGTATCTCACACAAACCTGTGTCAGCCTTTTCGAAACGAAAAATTGAGACGAGAATTGGAGGAGCAAGCAAAACGATTTCTTTTAAAGACCCCAAGTTATTTACATTTATAGAAGAAGTGTGTGGAGCATTAGAACTTAATGGTCCTTGTGATATGGACTTCTTTTATAAGAATGGAGAGTATTACTTGTCTGAGATTAATCCAAGGTTCGGAGGAGCCTATCTTCATGCATATGGTGCTGGCGTAAATTTCATGAAAATGATTATTAACAATATCGATGGCAAGGAAAATGATTCGGAAATTGGTAATTATGATGAAGGTGTACTTATGCTGATGTATGATGATGTTGTAATTACGCGAGAAAAGGATTTGCTTAGAGATTATCATGATTAGTCAAAAAGTTTTTATAATTGCCGAGGCTGGCGTTAATCATAATGGTGATAAAAATCTTGCTTTTAAACTATGTGATGCTGCTAAAGAGGCCGGAGTAGATGCCGTTAAGTTTCAAACATGGAAAACCGAGAAGATTGTTACTAAAAGCGCAGCTCTGGCTGAATATCAGGAGAAAAACATCTCCGATAAAGGAGCATCGCAGTATGAGATGCTGAAACAACTTGAGCTCAGTTATGAAGAGTTTGTTGAGGTTAGAGATTATTGCTATCAAATAGGAATCCAGTTCTTGTCGACTCCAGACACAGAGGAAGATTTGGATTTCTTGTTGGGACTTGGCATCCCTGTTTTGAAGATTGGATCAGGAGAAGTAACGAATATCCCATTTCTACGTGCTATAGGAAAAAGACGGCAGAAAGTCATTCTTTCTACAGGCATGTCAACACTCGCAGACGTTGAAAAGGCCTACAACACATTGATGGATAGTGGAGCGAAGGAGGTCGCGCTTCTACATTGTACCACCAATTATCCATGTCCATATAATGAAGTTAATTTGCAGGCCATGCAAACATTGAAATATGCATTCAAATGTCAGGTAGGATATTCAGACCATACTATGGGTATTGAAGTGCCTATAGCGGCTGTCGCAATGGGGGCTGAGATTATTGAGAAGCATTTTACACTCGATAAGAATATGGATGGCCCGGACCATAAGGCATCTCTTGAACCGCAAGAGTTAAAACAGATGGTAAGATCCATTCGAAATATTGAACAGGCAATGGGGGATGGTATTAAGCGTCCCAATGTATCAGAGCAAAAGAATGCTGAGGTTGTCTTGAAAAGAATTATTGCTAAGGAACCTATTAAGAAAGGTGAAATACTAAGCGTAGATAATCTGACACTTCTTCGAAGTACTGATGGTATACCTGCAAAACTTTGGGATTTAGTAGCAGGCAAACCTGCAAAAAGAGATTACCAGATAGATGAACCTATTGATTTATAAAAAAGATGAAATCATTATTCCTGATAACAGCCAGAGGAGGTAGCAAAGGAATTCCTCATAAGAATATAAAGCTATTAAACGGTAAACCGCTCATCTATTATGCAATAGATGTGGCTCGCCAGTTTGTTAGTGATGACGATATATGTGTATCAACAGATGGAGATGATATCATCAAAACCGTTGAAGATTATGGGTTGAATGTTCCATTTAAGAGACCAGGAGAGTTAGCCTCTGATACAGCAGGGAGCTATGAGGTAATACTTCATGCCGTCAAATTTTATGAGAACAAAGGAATATACTATGATACTATAGTTCTGTTGCAACCCACTTCACCTTTTCGTACAAAAGAAGATGTAGAAGGATGTATAGCCAAGTATAATGATGCTTGTGATATGGTGGTATCGGTAAAACCGGCATCAGCAAATCCGTATTATGACATATTCGAGGAAGACCCCAATGGCCATCTCGTTATTTCCAAAGGAGATGGGAAAATAACTAGACGCCAGGAAGCTCCCCTGTGTTATGAGTATAACGGCGCAGTATATGTCATTAATGTTAAATCTTTAGAGAGTATGCACATAAACGACTTTAAGGGAGTTCGATTCTATGTGATGAGTGAAATTCATTCTGTTGATCTGGATACCATGCTCGACTGGAAATATGCAGAATTATTAATTCAAGAAGGATTGGTATGAATAATCATATTATCGATAAAAATAAGACATTAATTGAGGCATTATCACAGATTAATGATCTAGCGCCAGAACCATTAGTGCTGTTTGTTGTAGATGACGATCTGCGTATGGTGGGAACTCTTACGGATGGTGATTCACGTCGTGCATTGATAGCAGGGGCCTCTGTCAATGACAAAGCCGAAAAAATTATGCATCGAAATTTCAACTTTATGCGATCTGATGACATTGACAATGTTATGGAATTACGTTGTCAGAAAGAACTGCAGATGAAACTGGTTCCAATTTTGGATGAGGATAAGCATATCGTTGATATCATTAATCTGGAGAAGTATATAACTCGCTTGCCAGTAGATGCAGTCATAATGGCAGGGGGAAAGGGAGAGAGACTTCGTCCCTTAACAGAAAAAACACCAAAGCCTTTACTCCCCGTGGGTGACAAGGCCATTATCGACCATAACGTGGATCGATTGATCAATTATGGAGTGCAGCATATTTCTGTGACTGTTAATTATTTAAAAGAACAGATAGAGGAGCATTATTGTGAACCTCGAAATGGCATCCAGATACAAACAGTTAGAGAACCAAATTATTTGGGTACTATTGGCAGTATCAAATTCGTGCCTCATTTTTATAATGATACGGTACTTCTGATGAATAGCGATGTATTCACAAATATAGATTATGAGGATTTTTATCTTCATTTCCAGCAGCATGATGCAGAGATGTCGGTAGCAGCCATACCATATAATATTAGTATTCCTTATGGCATACTTGACCTGGATGGACGTAATATACAGGGACTAATTGAGAAACCAAAATATACTTACTATGCTAATGCAGGTATTTATCTCATTAAGCGCAGAGCGTTGGATGAAATACCTATTGACACATTCTTTAATGCTACAGATTTAGTAGAAAAACTAATTGCAGAGAAAAAGATCGTCATCCGCTATCCTTTGAATGGGACCTGGATAGATATTGGAAACCCTCAAGAATATCAGAAAGCTCAGGATTTAGTGAAGCATCTATAACAAATCTCATTATTCTATATGCACAAGCTTTATCTTGTAAAAAATGGTCGAATAATGTATTTGTCATTAATAGCAATAGGACTATGTCTCTATGCATGTAATTATAGTGACAATGAAACAGGTGTTGAATCACCTTATGTTCATTATTCGGTAGATCTGAAGATTGTCTACGAAGGATACCACGAGAATTGGTGTTGGTTTCACCCAAGATCAGCGAAGTGTGGGAATGATGAAGAAATGGTTATATTGATGCAACCTTGGGTGACATCACATGCTGACTTCTATCAGTTTTTATCAGTAATGAAAACCTCAAATGGGGGGAGAGAATGGAGTGAACCAGTGTCATTAGCGGATAGTCTTGGCGAGAAACGGGTGGATAATAGGACTATGGTGCGTATTTGCGATGTAACACCTCAATGGCATAAAGCAAGCAAGAAGGTATTGGCAACCGGAGTAACAGTTTATTATAGAGATAGTGCGCAATTCTCTCCGAGTCCAAGACAAACATGCTATTTTCATTATACACCTGAGACAGGGAAGTGGTCTTCATGGAAAATGTTGAAAATGCCTGATTTGCCAGAGTTCTTTCATTGTAGTGTAGGTTGTAGCCAGTGGGTAGATTTCCCGAATGGAGATATTCTCCTTCCTATATACTTTCTTCGTGATCCCAATGTAGAAAGATATTCAGTAACTGTTCTTCGTTGTCGTTTCAACGGCGAGACACTCGATTACATTGAACATGGAGATTACCTCGACCTTGACAGAGTCCGAGGATTATGTGAGCCAAGTCTGATAGAGTTTAAGGGTAAATATTATTTAACCCTTAGAAATGATGTCAATGGTATGGTTACTGTTAGCGAGGATGGGCTACATTACAAGAATCCCGTGGAATGGATGTTCAATGATTCTACTTGTGTGTGGACGGAGAATACTCAACAGCATTGGGTAAAGAGTCCGAGGGCCTTATTTCTTGTTTATACCAGTAGTCATCGTAAAGAAAGTGAAAATGTTTTTAGGGGTAGAGCGCCATTATTCATTGCCCAGTTTGATGAAAAGAATATGGTGCTGATGAAAGAGACGGAAAAGATTATTGTTCCTAATAATAGTGCGCCGCTTGGCAATTTTGGAGCTTTTGATTTAAATGAAAATGAATCATGGGTGACAACATCTGAAGGGACGGATAGTATTAACTCAAAAACTGGAGCTGACGGCAGAGTCTATGTCGCTCGAATAAAGTGGGAAAACTAAGAAATATGGATCTAATTAATAGATTTAAAGGTAATAAAACACTACTGAATGGGGCATTCTTCTCTTTGTTCTCATTTATTAACAGAGGATTTGTGTTTTTGCTATTATTGATACTAGCGAATTATATCTCTCCTGCTGAATATGGATATTTAAGTCTTTTCTCCACAATAGTTGTTTTAACTGGTTATATTATATGTCTCTCTTCTGAAGGTTATTTGACAATTTCGTATTTTCAGGAAGGTCAAGATGGTGTAAAATATACTTTTTCCGTGATTCTTATAATAGGAATTTTAGTAACGTCATTGTTTGTAATTATAATACTGATAGGAGGAGATACTCTTTCCACTCTATTAGATCTTCCCCAAAATATTCTTTTAATAGCAGTTCTTATAAGTTTTTTTACGGCTCTCGCAAATGTGAATCTAGATTATTTCCGGATTCAAGAGAGAGTTAATCTTTATGGAGTCTTTAGTTGTGGGAATGCTCTTCTTAACTTCATTATAACTATTTTATTAATTAAATATTTCTCAATGAGTTGGGAAGGTAGAGCCTATGCACAGTTTGGATGTTCTTTGTTGTTTGGATTGTTTTGTATCTTCTTCTTTATTCGTAAGAAATTCTATTCTTTAAATATTAAAGATAAAATTATCCCAATAGTATATTGGGCCTTACCTCTCATCCCTCTACATGCAACAAACTTTCTCAGGCAGGGCGTGGATAGATACATTATTAATTATCATCATACAATCGCAGATGTTGGATTGTTTAGTTTTGCATTAAATATCGCTAATGCAATTACTATGATAGGTTTTGGTTTTAATCAGTCTTTTAGTGTTGATATATATAAAATATTAAGTGACTCTATTACAAACGAAGAGAAATTGAGGAAGATCAGAAAACTGATCCGTTTAGTTTTATTAGTTTTCATATTGGCAACAATTATTGTGACAATGGTGTGTTATTGTATCCTTCCCATATTATTACCCAATTATGCTATGTCAATAAACTATTTTGTGATACTTTCAATTTATGCTTTTTTTGTATGTTATTATTTATTATTTACCAATTTTGTGTTTTATTTTAAAAACACAAAAGCAATTATGTATTGGTCTGTTGGTTCATCAACACTACATATGTTGTTGTCTCTATTATTAACTCAATATTCTTTATATCTGACAAGTGCTATTTATTGTGTAAGTCAGGCATTATTTGCCTTTGGAATCCAATGGCAGGCTAATCGCGAATTAAGTAAAAGACTTTTACGATGAGGTGTATAAGAAAATTAAAGACTTTTTTTTATACAAAGATAGCAATGTTGACTGTTAGGTCATATGGAAAACATCTTTGTGTGAACAATTACTCTAAATTGGGGAAAAATACCGTTGTCGGTAACTATTGTAATTTTAATGGAATGAAAGTACTAGGTGAGGGATACGTCTCATTTGGGAATTATTTTCATTCTGGTACAGAATGTATGATTATTACTCAAAACCATAACTACGAAGGTGAAATGATACCATACGATAATACAAATATATATAAAAATATAATAATTGAAGATTGTGTGTGGTTTGGCAATAGGGTTATTGTTACAGGAAATGTGAGAATTGGTGAGGGCGCTATTATTGCAGCTGGATCTGTAATTTGTAAAGATATACCTTCTTTGGCCATAGTTGGTGGCAATCCCGCAAAAATCATTAAGTATAGGGATAAAGAACACTATTATAAACTAAAAGCAGAAGGGAAGTATAATTAGTATAGTCATGTAATAGATCCGAGATAGTAATTTGTAAGCTCCGTTTTTATGTATACCACAAGTATTTTTGAAGAAAAGGTTCCATCTGTAATTGTAGTTAATTCTCCTTTTCAAGTTCTTTGTGCAATAGCAGCAATCAGAAATTTAAAAATAGATCAATATCGGTTTATAGTCTGTTTAAATAATGATTCCAGAGACAGCCAAATGATAAAACTACTTAGTAGTTGTAACGTAAATTATCAGTGCAAAAGGATTAATTATATTAATAAATTATATATCCTCATAAAATCTATAATTCCTAAAAAATGTCGTTTTCATAGACTATTTATTGGTGATGTTAGATGTATGAAATTATATTTAATAGGGATAGGTCTCATTTCCGACCATTCAACTATTATTTACTTAGATGATGGTATCATGACAATTTCATATTTAGCTAATAAAATAGAACAACCATTAAATAAATGGTTCAGATTAATAACACTAATATCCTCATATCGCAGAATACGCTTGTTAAGAGATTTTTACAGTATATATGATAATATGTCAGATGAAGTCTACCAGAAATGGAATATCAAAACTAATATATTAAAAACATTATGTTTGTGTGAGAATATGAGTGATAGTGATACGGTTTCATGCATTATTGGTACAAATTCTAGTGTTTATTGTTCTTATTTGGATTTATCAATAGATTATTTTTATTCTATGTTGGAGAACTTATTTATGCATGTTAAACATATGTATCCTTCTTGTACTATTGAATATTATGCTCATGGTCGAGATGATAATGATAATATAAAAACAATATGCAAAAATAACGGAGTGGTTTATGTCTTGCCGTCTAAAATGGTTGAATTGTCTTTACTCGAGAAGAAAAAATCTCCATATTCAATTTGGGGTTTTACCTCTTCTGCTTTATACAATTTAAAAAAACTCTATCCTAATACGCTGGTATATAATGTAAGGTTTCATTCTAATATTAGAAATGCAGAAAATGAAGAATATGATTTTCTTACGAATTATTATGAAAGGAATGGTATTGTAACAAAATATTTACCTTTAAATAACTAAAGAAGATGGGCTCAAGAATGATCAAGGGAGGATGGATCCTAGTTGTCACCTATTTATTCTTAGCATTTCTCTTCTTTATTACAATTGGTCTTGATGTTTTAGAAGAAAAAGCAACGTTTCAATTTTATTCTGACTCAAAAGTCTGGGAAGAAGAGGCTCTATATCCACAGTTTGAGGATGCAACAGCTATTAATCATAATACATATGGGCCTGTAACTATATTAAATATATTAGGCCCAAGGAATTATTGGGGTATCTTTGCATTTAATATCATAGTATTTATCATTTCATTATATCTAATTGCCGATAATAAAGAATTTAAAGTTAACAAGTTATTTTTTTTAGTATTACTTTCTCCTATAACTTTTACAAGTTTATTGTCAATAAATAAAGAAATATTCTCTCTAATAACTACAGCTTTGATTATATATAATCACAACAAAAGGAAGTTGTTACTGATTCCACTGATTATTTTTGTTTCTTATATGTCTCGATGGCAATTCACATTGTTTTATTTTGTATATTTGTTTACTTTTTCTAAATTTAATTTTCTAAAAGAGAAAAGGTTTCCTTTCTTTTTAGTCCTCTTGTCAGGTATAACAATAATGCTTTTTTTGTTAAGGAATACATTATTATATGAAGTATTTAGTGTTTATGAAAGAGTAGTTGACACAAATTATGAGGGAGGTGGAACATTTCGGAACTTGATGACAATACAAGATAAATTCGGATATATTTTTGCATTTATACCTAAAACATTATTAATTTTGGTGGCAAATATTAGAAGATATGATAAATTCTTTGATTTTTCGGATGCCTATAACAATGTCATTTTATTCCTTCAGACTTTATATCATATATATATATTATTTTTATGTTATAAACATTATATATTCAAATTTAGAAATACATTCTTTTATTTGGCTCTGATATATTTCGCGATATTTTGTATAACTCCAGTATACAATCCCCGATATTTTTATCCTGCATTACTTTTCTTGTGCTGTGAATTAGCAAAAAAAAGAAAGAAAACAAATCAAATAGTATATGACAAAAGTACTTCACTTTGGATCAATAGATGTTAATGCTGGTGGACCAGCAATGAGTATTTACCTAACCTTATTAGGATTACAAAATAAAGGTTCAATTGTACGGATTGCAATGTATCCATTATCCAAAACAGGGCACTTGCGAGGAGAAGATGTCCCTGTTAGTATTATGAAATCGCCTATTGAAAATCGTTTTCAATATTCTTTTTCTCTAAAAAAGGAATTAAGTTCATTGGGAGATTTCGATATATATCATGCTCAAGGTGTGTGGCAATGGCCTACTTATGCAATGGTAGATGTCGCCAACAAAAAGAAGAAACCATATTTGATTACTCCAAGAGGAATGCTATATCCACAAGACATTGCAAAATCCAGCACTTTTCTAAAAAGGAGCTCATTAAAGTTTCGTCTTTTAAAAGATTTGAATAATGCTGCATGCGTTCATGTTACTTGTGAAGAAGAAATGCTGCATTGTCGTAATTTAGGCATAACATCCCCAATTGCTATAATTCCCAATCCTGTAGAGATAAAAGATTATCCCTATAAGAAAGAGGATAAGGTTCATAGAATAGGATACTTAGGCCGTGTCTCTAGGAGAAAGAATATCGAGGGACTTATCCATGCTTTTCATGAGTTAAGGGATGAATTAAAAGGTGCGGAACTACTGATAATCGGCGGAGGAGACAAGGAATATGAAAATTTCTTGCATCAATTGACAAGAAAGTACAATCTTGGAAATGTGAGATTTACTGGCTTTCTTTCAGGTGTAGAGAAAGATAAAGCGATAGCGTCATGTTCTGTTATTGCTATGCCTAGTGAATTTGAAAATCTTGGCAATGTCATTCTTGAGGGATTGGTAAGGGAAATTCCATGTATTGCAACAGAAGGTGCTCCATGGAAAGAACTGAATACAATGCATTGCGGTTGGCAAGTACCTTATTCACAAGAGGCAATTACAAAAGCAATATTGGATTCATATAATACGCCCCAAGAAGAATTGAAGATAATGGGCAAGAATGGCCGTAGACTTATGGAAGATAGATATTCTGTTGATGCAGTTTCGAATGATATGAAGCAATTATACGATTGGATTATTAATAAAGGATCAAAACCTTCTTTTATTTATGAAAGATAATTATGTTCCTCAATATCAGGATTTAACAAGGCATTTTGTTCCTCCCAGTTTCAGAGGGCGAAGTAAAATTGTTGTTCAAGTATGGTGGTTTGTTCAAGCATCATTCTTTGCTTGGTCACCACAAATATTCTATGGATGGAGAAGATTCCTTCTTCGATTATTTGGAGCTCAAATAGGGAAAAAGGTACTTATTCGTCCTTCTTCGAAATTTACCTATCCTTGGAAAGTATCGATAGGCGATTATAGCTGGATCGGAGATGACTGCGTGTTTTATAGCTTAGGGAAAATATCAATAGGCAGAAATGTATCAATAGCTCATCGTGACTATTTTTGTACAGGATTTCATGATATTTCTAAAATATCTTTCGATATTGGTCAAAAACCTATCGTGATTGAGGATGAGTGTTGGATTCCAAATGATGTTTTTGTTGGCCCAGGTGTTAAAATTGGACGAGGTACGGTGGTCGGAGCTAGAAGTACAGTTTTAAAAGATTTGCCTGGAGGAATGGTATGCTATGGAAATCCTGCGAAACCGATTAAACAACGAATAATAAAATGTTGAATGAATAAAATATTGATTACTGGTGGAAGTGGTTTTATAGGGACAAACCTAATTGAAAAACTACAGGAGAGAGAAAGGTATGTTTTGTTAAGTATTGATATCATTGAACCCAAAGTCGACAAGCATCGCTCCATATGGCAGAAAGTTGACATAAGAAATGATAAAAAACTTACTGATGTTATAACTTCTTTTTCTCCTGATTACATCATCCATTTGGCTGCAAAGACAGATTTGAATGGAAAGACATTGCTGGATTATGATTCTAATATGAGAGGGGTTACAAATCTGCTTGATGCGCTAGAGCAAGTTCCGAATTTGAAGCAGGCGATATTTGCCTCATCAATGTACGTATGTGAACCTGGATATATTCCAAAGAATTTTGAGGATTATGCTCCTCATACGCTTTATGGCGAAAGTAAAGTTGAGACAGAAAAGCGTATTAAGGAACGTAATCTCAAGTATACATGGTCAATCATACGTCCAACATCTATTTGGGGGCCTTGGTTTGGTGAACCATATAATAAATTCTTCCATATCGTGCTTAACCATATGTATTTTCATATGGGTAAGCGTGCTTGTAGAAAGACGTATGGCTATGTAGATAATGCAATCTACCAGATTATGTCAATATTAGGTGCTGATGCTGATAAGGTGAACGGCAAGGTGTTTTATATCGGCGATTATAAGCCTTACGACATCACAGAATGGGCGAATGAAATAGCAAAGGAGGCTGGTATACGGATTCCAAGAATACCATATTGGTGTTTTGTGTGTTTGGGATGGTTAGGGGATTTATTAAAGAGTTTTGGAATAGCATTCCCAATGACTAGCTTTAGACTGCATAATATGACAACGGATAATGTGCATGATCTCTCCCCCATCCAAGAAATTGCTCCCAATCTGCCTATTTCCAGAATAGAGGGTACAAAGAGAACTCTGGATTGGATTAACAATGTTGAAAAGAAATCTTGATGAAAGTTTCAATCATAACTTCTTGCTATAATAGATTGGCTACCATTCGTGGGGCCATGGAGAGTGTCTTGTCTCAGGATTACCCTGATATAGAATACATTATTGTAGATGGGGCAAGCATTGATGGCTCCATAGAATCTATCAGAGATCTGATGGATAATATAAAATGGAAAAATAAAATTAAATTCGTTTCCGAACCTGACCATGGCATGTATGAAGCCATCAATAAAGGTATTCGTATGGCAACAGGGGATATCATTGGGCTGGTTCACTCGGATGATTCTCTTTATGATGATCATGTCATCTCTGATATCGTTAAGAAGTTTGAAGAGACTAATGCAGACTTTTTGTATGGCGATGGGGTATTCGTGAATGCAGGGAATACAAACAAGGTTGTTAGGAATTGGAGAAGTGGAAACTACCATAAGTGGAAAGTGCGTTGTGGTTGGTTGCCACTTCATCCTACTTGTTATATCCGAAGGGATGTGATAATGCGAGAGGGATTGTATGATGAGAGTTTCCGTATTGCTGCTGATTCCGATTTTTTAGTTAGGTATCTTTATAAGGCCGATCTGAAGGTGGCATATCTGAACCGAAGAATCGTAAGGATGAGGATGGGAGGGCTATCTACAGATGGCGCAAAACGCCGATTAATGTGGGATGAGGATGTGAGACTATATAAAGCACATGGGTTCCCTGGTATTCCAACTAAGATTATGAAGATGATGTGGAAGGTTCCTCAGTTTATTGAGGCGAAATTTATGAATGTATAAATGCACAGGAGGAGTTTAGACTTTTCCATACGGCACACGCATTGATGTATGGGCATTTTGGAATTATAAGCTATGTATTTAAGCATTATTGCCTTTATTCCAGTTACTGGCATGCGACTGGGTGCTGCTTTCACCACCTAATTTGGCATCAATCCAAATAAGGAAGTTGATAAAGCACCCTTTAATCCTTTGATTAATTGTATTCATTGCAAAAGGGGAAAGAGATATATTACTATTTGATAAGATTATGAATAAACACCATACATTGGCCTATGGCATCCTAACCATAGGGATATTAATTTTGGCAGGATTCTTTGCGTGGATATTCTGCGAAGCTTGAGGAGTCGATATAACCGTCGGGCGCGGATCAAATTTGATCCGCGCCCTTCATTTTACATCACTCATCGATTGATAAATCTCCGCCACTTGATTGGCGATGACATCCCAGTTGTATTTACTCATGTCGTAATCGATGCGTTGTAGTGGTTGAGAGGCAATAGCCTCCAGCTTCTTTGTCAGAGCTTTCACATCACCCACTTCATGATAGCATTCCTCTGGTAGTCCCACTTCAAGGTTTGCAGGAATAGCCGATGTGATTACAGGCAGACGATAGCTCATGGCCTCCAGCAGTGCGATAGGCAATCCTTCATGTGAGGATGGTAACGAATAACAAAGCGCGTTTGTCAGCAGCGAATGTAGTTTCTTCCCACGGATAAATCCCGTCAATACAACTCCATTCTTTCGAGCCATTTCCTTCAGTCCGCGAGAATAGTCATCCTCAAAGTCTGTATCACCCGCCAAAACCAATCGGATATCCTCTGGGATTCGGTGCTCTGCCTTCAGTTGCGCATACGCCTCAACCAAATCATGCAAATGCTTCTCCGGTACAAACCGGCACATGCCAAGGATGTATTTCCCCTTCTCAATGCCCAGTTCCTCAAAATATTCTGGATAATCACAGATTTCCGGTTCAGGTACACCATTATAAATAAGGTGTACATTCTCAGTCCTGCCACAACGCTTGGCTATCAGATCCTTAATTACATTCGAAATCACGATGACGTGGTCTGCATATTTACATCCCATCCATTCGCCAAGCTTCAGCATGGTCTTAGCAGCAAAGCCCCACTTGTCGCGGTCATAGTCTGGACCATGATGCGTAAAAACCACCTTCATACCTAATAGCTTGGCGTATGGCACCAGTAGTGCTGGGCCAATGGCATGGATATGCAACACGTCAGCCCCGAGTCGTTTCGCCTTGTTAATAGCACGGAAAGTATGGATAATGGCCTCAAACGACTTTTTCTTAGGTGTTTCTATATCATCAAGGTCAACGCCTTTCCATTCATATAAATCATCTTGGACATAACTCTGACGACGAATCACAGTCACATCATAGCCTTTCGCCGCAATCCTAGGAAACAGCTCTTCGCAATGTGTCTCAACGCCCCCCATGATATTCGGGATGCCCCGAGTACCAGTCACAACAATTTTCATGATTTCTTTATTAATTTTCAGATGAAATAATTATCTTTGCACCCGAAATGAAGCGTATTCTTATATTTTTCAAGGAATCTCTGCAATATGTCGGCATCATCATCTTTGCCTGCATATCAGCTCTTTGGCTTGCCATCACGGGCAAGCAACATCACTGAATCTCTATTTTTCTATCTGTTTCTGCCTTCGTTGCTTCATAGCCTTGAGAAGCCACATCAGCATTCACGATATCCTCGCCACGCTTGCCCTTCAGCGCTTCCTTCGAGTCCTCCGAAAGCCCATTGTTAATCACTGCATTCATATCGCAGGTGGACAGCTTGTCCAATTCCTCCTTAGTTACCTTTCCATCCCTATACTGACAGCATATCGGCAATTCATACATCGAGTACTTCATGCCAAGCATCGACTTCAGTTTATGCGATATCACCCAAGGCATCACCCTTCCGATGTACTTGTGCATCGCTGGAGAAACTGAGCCGATCATCCAGCAATCTCTGTCGCAGCATCTCACTTTCTTACGAACCTTTTCTGCTTCTGGAGAATTCCAAAGTTCATCCCATGTCTGGCGGTTCAGGTTTCCCATTACCTCCTTATCCTTTGTGCCATTACAAGGCATCACATCCCCATAAGGATCGATAAAGAAAGTGTCAAAACTCATATCGCAGGGCAACAAGCGCTTCTGTCCATAGATATAATTAATCAATCCATGATTAAAGTAAGCCCGGAACCATTTTTTAGGCGAATTACTCTTTAGCAACTCATTCACCAAATTCTCAAAGTTCTTTGCTACCATGGGTCTATCCTTGATGATATTCTTCGCCTCTACAAAGTAGAACGAGTTATGAAGAGAGGCTGTTGCAAACTCCATGCCCATCTCGTTCGAAATCTTGTAGAGCGGAACTAAGTCAGGGGCATTCTTATCCTGCACTGTCATACCAAAGCCCACATCTTTCATTCCCATCTCACGGAGCTTCTTCAGTGTGGTGTAGCCTCGCTGGTAACCATCATTTAGGCCACGAATCTCATTGTTGGTCTTTTCAAGACCTTCAATAGAGATTCTAATACCTATCTGCGGGAACTCCTTGCAGAGGTCAATAATACGATCCGTAAAGAATCCATTTGTCGATATCACAATACGATCACTCTTTTTATACAGTTCCCTCACTACCTCTTTCAGGTCAGTGCGAATAAACGGCTCGCCACCCGTGATGTTTGTAAAATACATCTTCGGGAGTTTCTTAATCGTCTCAATTGAGATCTCTTCCTCCGCTTTCGAAGGTGCCTTATAGCGGTTGCACATCGAGCAACGCGCATTGCATCGGTACGTCACAATGACTGTACCATTCAATTTCTTTTCTGCCATTATTTTAAAATGTTTTTATATTCTTCTATAAACTTATCTACTAAAGCATCCCACGTAAATTCATTTATAATGGTATCATGAGCCTTTTTCCCTACCTTTTTTGACAGTTGTTTGTCTGCAGCAAGTTTTTTAATACGTTCATTCCAAGATTGAAGGTCGAAATTCTGAAGCACATATCCATTCTCACCATCCTTAATCATCATATTCGAGCCACCATTCAAAGTTGTCAATGTTGGTATACCGAAATACATAGCCTCTAACAGTACCATACCATAAATGTCATATAAAGTGGGTAGAAGGAAAATATCACAATGTCTATAGACATATCCTAGGTATTTTTGCTCAACCCGAGGGATATAATATATATGATCTTTTAATCCATACTCATTAATATTGTTTTCAAATTGTATCTGATAGTCTACATTTTTATATTTTCCTATCAATACCAATGTGACATCAACCCCATCAATTATCAGTCTGGCCATTACATCAAGCAAAAACAAGGCATTCCTTCGTGGCTCTATTGCGCCTATATATAACAACTTCAATCCATTAATATCTTCTATTGCTTTTAATTCTGGCATGACCTCATCTGCAGCACTTTCCAATAATGATGGACTCAGCCCCACACCTATTGCTGTAACATTATTAATGCCCTTATTCCTCAGATAATCTTCAGCCAACCTACTCTTTGTAATAAATGGAGTTTTCAACTTCCTATACCTTCCAACAAACAACATGTCAAAGACCTTGGCCATTCTATTATAGTTGTGATTAAAGTCACAATAATACGGCCCGTGATAACAGAACATCTTTTTCCGATACTTTTTTGCCAGATGCCATGTATATATCTGGTTATATTCGCACACTTGAATAATATCATAATGTCGGATGATATCATCAATATTTCTTAACCATCCATTTTTTAGAACTACATAGGCTTTTACACTATAAATTGTCAGTGAATATCCCTCGACTTCCACATGCTGCTCATGGTACTTATTGTCATCAGATACACACATTACATCACATTCATGCCCTTTCTTCCGCAGGGCAACAGCCAAGCCTATCTCTTGTATATTGTATGTCATCTTCTGTGCCTTTATCTCGCCTGGCACATCTTTTATAATAAGAATCTTCATAATACTAAATCAGACCACCAAGAACTTTATTATAATTATCAATTAACGCCTTATAAAATACAGTATCACCAAAATTGTCTTCTACATATTTTCGGGCATTCTGGCCCATAGAGAGACACTTAGCATTGTCTCTAAATAATGTATGCATCAATACTGCTAAAGCGTCGGAATTATTAGCATCATAAAGGAGCCCTCTGTCGTTCCCAATCAATTCTGGAATGCCACCTCTTATAGATCCAATTACAGGCTTACATGCTGCAAAGGCTTGCAAAATAACATAAGGGAAAGTCTCCTGCCACAGGGAGGGAACAACAACAAACTTTGCCTTATTTAAATACTCTTCCAATTCCTCACCCCATTTTGGACCCACAAATTGAACATTACTTAACCCCATCTCATGAGCCAACTTCTTTAGGTTATCTTCTTCAGGCCCATTTCCTACAATGACAAAAGGAATATCCATTGTTTTAGCTAATGCTTTTAGGAGTATATCTACACCCTTTTCTCCTATAAGACGTCCAAAATAAAGCCCAAATTCCCCTACTGAGGTGTTATCCAACTTGGGAGGAACAGAAAATGGGTTCATCAACTTTCCATGATTAATTTTCCTCCCCCAAAACTCTTCTGTCTTCTGTGCCATATAATCACATGAGAACAAGTGAAGAGTGACATTCTTTTCATACACCTTCATCCAATGATGAACATATAGTTCAATGGTACTGGCAGCACTAAAAGCTAAAGAATGATGGGCGCATTTATTCTTGACACAATTCATATATTGATGCCCCTTACATGCTTCACAGGATTCACCATTCCTATACAATTGATAGTTTGGACAGATATGCTTATAGTCATTATGGGATATCACAACGGGGATATTCCTCTCTTTGGCAGCCACCATAATAGATGGAGAAATCTGGGTCATAATATTAAAGCAGTGGACGATATCCGGTTTAAAATCATCAAGCAACTTCGCAAACTTCTTTTTGGCTTTAAAGTTGTATGGAATTGAAACCAAGGCATTAAACTTTTTGAAAGGATTAGAAGCCCTGAAGTCTGGTGCATCGATAAAATATCGAGACCATTCCGAATCCATATTCTGTTCGTCGTTGCAAGAAAAATATGCAACCTCGTGACCGTGCTCTTTTAACACTCTGCCTACTTCAAAGAAGAAAACTTCTGCCCCTCCTTTTTTATAAAAACATTTATGCGCTAAAACTACTTTCATTTCATTTTAATCCACTCAACTTTATGAACCGATCAACATGTGATTCTTGACGATGGAGAATACTATAGTTTTTTTGTCTAACTTCACTATTATTCACACACTCCACAAACCATTTTATTGATTTAAGGAAAGCATCATCAGCTGGTAGGCTACGAGTCTCAACTTCCTGATTCTTCTTTATTGTGTACGAAGGGACAAATCCTTCTGGAGCAGTCAGGATACGATTGGAAGATATTGTCCCTTTGCTACCCCATATTTCTACTTCGCACTTATAATCATTATCCATTCCGAAAGCCAACTGCGCAGTCAAACCTTGTTCATTTACCATAGTACATGATCCATACATCTCAACTTCAAATCCATCTATATAGTTTACTTGGGCAGTAACGACCCTAGCCGTATCACCAAGAAGATAGTTTGCATATTTCATAGTGTAACCACCAGCATCTAGCAGAGCTCCACCTCCCAATGCCTTGTTATAACGGAAGTCATTCTTAGCTCTTAGCGGGAATCCAAAGGAAATTCTAAATAACCTTACATCTCCTATCTCTCCACTCTTAACAACGTCATTTAGGGCTTTCAGTTGGTCATGGAAAACAAACATGTAATTTTCATGAAGAGCCAATCTCTTTTCTGATGCTATCTTAATCAGTTCATCAGTATCTTTAAGGCTCGTAGTTGACGGTTTCTCCACAAACACATGCTTTCCATTTTCCAATGCCATTTTTGCCCATTTGTAATGAAGAGCTGGAGGCAATGGCAGATAAATAGCATCGATGTCAGTTGATTCTATCAGTTTCTGATAGCTATCATATATTTTGCCTCCAAAGGCATCTATAAAAGTCTGAGCCTTGGCATGCTCACGTTCCTGTTGCTCACTGATAGATTCGCTCGACACTTTACTTGTCTCTCCAAACCACTCTTCAGGGCTTGCGAATCCAATACCAGCAAACTGTATTTCGCCCTCAACCTTTTTCAATGCAGGCATAAATCTACGGAAAGCTATTTCCGAAGGACATATAATACCAATTTTGATCATCCCATTATAAACTTACTATATTCATTCAGCATACTCATTACTATCAATTCATTTCAAGTTATTCTTGACTCCTTAATCGATTATACTCTTCGTAATCATACGTATACTTATCCCTTTCATACTCATCTGATGCAAGTATCAATGACACGCCATCATGCTTATAGGAATGTGTCCTGAACCAGATACCCGGTCGAATAATCAAACCTTTACTAGGATCATCCAACAAAACACTTGTTTTTGTCTTTATATCATCCAAATCCACCACAAAGGAACCGTGAATGGCTATCATAATTTCTGCACTATCTAGCAACGCATGTGCACCCCTATCTTTTCCTTCTTTAATATGATGAAGCCAAAATACTCGTTTGACTTCAAATGGCAATTCCTTATCCATCACACTGATAGATCCTCGGTTATCAGTAAATGTGGGGACATCAATCAATATGCAATCTTTTACACTATAACTTAAATCCATCCTCAATAGAAACTGATTGCTGACAGAAGGCTTCGTGCAGCAATATTCAAATAGTTATTATAGGTCACAAATGATAACATCTGATTAAGCGTCATCCAACAATAGTTATCTTCCACCTCAATTGGGAACTCATCTCCGACCTCAACGATAATATTCATATTCTGTTCTTGGAAAAATCTGCCCCCCTCCTCACTTTGGTAACTATTATACCATATTTTATCTTGGGGAGCATCAAGAACCGTTTCTAAATAAGGGATTGTGTATTCATTTTTCCCTTTTCGATAATTGCCTGTCAAGCACTGAACAGTAGGAGCCATTTCAACCACATCAAAGTTACCAGATTCTAACTTGGCCTGAACCAAGAAATGATAGATTCCGTTAATCTTCTTAACCACAAAGCCCATCAGGCCCTCCTGGGCCGAACGTACCATAGGTTGATCCCAAGAAACCACTTCTCGGTTCCCTATCTCAACGCGGACGCCAATAACATCAAAATACTTGTTAGCTTCATGGTGAATGGTGTTACCATCGTATCTCCAATGTTGCATCTCTGATATACCTATAGGAGTAACGCTCAATTCGTACTTGAATTTCAATGAGGTGATCCATTGGATAATATCCTGTAATTCGTGAAGGTGATTATCTGCGCTCAAAACAGAGTACAAGAAAGAATCCGGCTTTGATGAATGAACACCAGCCATTCGCTTTACTTTATCAAGGAGTTTCAACGAGTGTTCTGAATAACTGCCAAACTTAATACATGAAATGACTGTACGACTATCCATGTTTACAACATTCGGGTGACGAAGCAGCTCTTTGATCTGTCCAAGTGAAACCCAGATAAAATTGGTTTTCACTTCAATATCCTCACCTTCATCCACCTCCACGATAATATTGCGATTGCGCTTATGGAGAAACCTTGCACCTTGTTCTGATTGCAATTGGTCAACAAGAACAGTTACATCCTTTTCGCCATTGAAATACTCTAAATATGTCGGCGACTTACCACCATGTACTCTCGTGTAATTACTACGAGTGGCCTGAAGTGTCGGGGAAAGTTGAACTATATTCAAGTTGCCAGGTTCTATCTTTGCTTGCATAAGGAAATGAAGTACCCCACTAAACTTCTTGACAATGAAACCGAGAAAGCCGATCTCAGGCTGATTGATAATCGGTTGGTCCCAATGAGGAGTATTACGATAGTTGGTTTCAATATGGATTCCATCAATACTGAAGAACTTACCGGAATCATGACGGATCCGGTCATCACGATAACCCCAGCCCTTTAGTTCGCTAATGGGAACCTGTCTGATGTTTGACACGACATCTTCGTTCTGCTGCTTCATCCATGACAGGATCTCTTCTGTCGGCATAAAACTTCCATGACTCAGCGCAGATACCAAAAAGTCAAGCTGTGCATCTTGTACATTCCTAGTCCTCATATAAAATTCTTATAAGTCGTTTGTAAAATCTGCAAGTTTCTTATATGGCCTCATATTAAGCAATGACTGTATCTTATTGTCGTCAAAATATGTATGGTCACTTTCTATCCTCAAATCCCTCTCCGGCCAAGGAACAGATACAACGTTTACGCTATATTTTCGGGCTATTATTTCAGCGGCATCATGCAGGGAAAGGGTTTCACCACCAATATTATAAATTTGCCCATCGCTCTCAGGACGGAATGCACCTTCTATAATCTGATAGCACAGATCCTCCATATGGGTAAAGGTTCGCTTGATAGTTCCCCCTCCATATAGTGTAATGTCTTTACCGGCCTTAGCCTGTTTGATAAAGAATCCCACAGTACCAAATGAATAGTCTGACGACAATAGATTTCCGTATGGTATGCATATGCGGAACACGGTATATGGAATGTCAAAACTATCATGGTATGCCTGAAGATAGCCTTCACAGGCTAACTTATTCGCAGCATATATTGTCTTAGTCTCCTTTTCATCATCCTCCTTAAGTGGTTTGTCGTAACCCTTATAAACCAATCGTGTAGAAGGAAAGATTACCTTAGGGCGATAATCTGATTTTCGGATGGTATCGAGAAGATTGAGAAGAGCCATTTCATTAATGTTAATATAGTTTTGATAAGAGTCAAAACCAGCAAAGGTCCCTGTCAGTCCTGCGAAGAAGAAAATATAATCTACGTTAAGATTTAGTTGTTTCAAGCTACCTTTGTTCAATAAGTCAATTGTTCTATAATGTTGCTCGCTTATTTCATCAATATCATATTCTTCTGCTATTAACCTGTAATAGTCAGAAAGGTATTTGACTATATGTTTCCCAATATAGCCTTTTGCTCCAATTACTGCTATTTTCATATCATTTTGATGTATAATTCACAGTTTTTTCTTCCTTCATAATTTAGGATCTTAGCTGGTATGCCTGATGTCGTTGTTCCCTCTTCTGTGTCTTTTACAACTACAGTATTGGGACAAACAAATGTCCAATCAGATACCTTTACGTTTCCTATCACTTTCGCCCCATGACCAATAAAGACATTGTCTCCGACGATTAGTTGATATTTACGAAAAAATCACAATTAAGACTTTCTTTGGCCCAACTGGTTATTTTTTGAATTTGAAGGTCGTTATGACTCTCCTTTATGTTATCATTGCATAGGGCAGAATTCTGAGAGGAGAGGATAGTTACAAGACCGGATTTAAAACCAGTATATACCACCTTATGGCCATTTAATCGTGTCATGAAATTAAGCCACAAGTCATCTCCATTTAAGCATGTATGTTTTATAGCCTCCTTATCAAAGATTGGGGAATTGTCAAAGATGTGGGCAGGATAATACACACCGCCAACTCCTGTAGGAAGGATATCGGATCTTTCCTCACCGATGACCTCAATATGTTTCCAATCGGCATAGTTATTCAAACTGATAGTAATACCCCTATTACAGATGACACAATCAGGGTGCAGATGATGCGATTCTACCAGTGCTCTCACTAAGTCTGGATGATAAATAATGTCATCATCGACCGTAATAACATCGTTGTCGGGATACTGCTGCATAGCATAGAAATATTTTTTGTGTGGGCGAAGATCATCATCCACAAATCTTATCTCCAAGCCTTTCTTTTCTAAATTCACAAGTTTTTTAGGAAGATCTTTTCTCCCATTAAACTGTCCATTTGACAACCAGAGGACAACGTGTATATTATTATAACTTTGATTCAGCAGCGTGGCTATTGTCATCCACAAATTATTGATTCGGCCAGGAAATGAAGTCAGCGAAAGAATGATACAATTATTGTTAACACTTGTTTTCTTTGTATGTATGGTCATGAAATGCCTCACATAGATATTGGTAAAAATACGAATGCCATATCTAATAATCCGCCAAATCAAACTTATCTGCGGACAACGATAATACATTCTATCTAAAAAACTAACGATTCTCATTTCCTGTATTAAACCATTTAACCTAATCCTTTTAATATGTTGCTCATATTGAATTATTATCTTAAATATCCAAACTTTGTTTTTAAAAGTAGATTTATCAATAAAGAGGAAAAAACATTCGGGGTATGGATAATCAATCTAAACACCCAGGAAGCATCTGAATGAGACTGTATTTTCTTTGTGATAGGATAAATCGCCTTTATAAACTTATTAAATGTTACTTTTCCCTTTAAAGCATAAACTCTTAAACTAAACTCCAAACACTTCTTATAGAAGAATTCTCTAGCAATAGCGGAGGACATTATATCATCTTGCATAGACATAACACCCAGTATTCTCTCAAGACTATTTATATTTTTCTCATCAAAACTATTGGTCATTATTGAATTTTCACGAACCCTATATAAATATGTTGGTTTACTTATATAAAACAAGGTCTTAGCCTTAGACATCACAAGAAAAGACCATATTATATCTTCGTGAATAATGCCATTTTCAAAGTACAGATTGTTCTTAACCAAAAATACTCGATTAATGAGTTTGTTCCAAGCAGTTACAACAATCTTGTTATTGTAATAACTCTCCTGAATATCAGGACCACATATTATTTGTTTATTCAATTTATTTGAGCATATATCTTGTTTTGGAAATTTAATATAGTCAGCGATTACTACATCATAGGTTCCAGTTTGAATAACATTAGCAAATGCTTCTATTGCAGAATCATCAATATAATCATCACTATCAAGAAAATACAAATAATCTCCCAGGGCTTTTTCTATGCCAGAATTTCTTGCAGCTGATAGACCTCCATTTTTATCTCGTCTTATTATCTTGGCATTGGTAATTTTGTGACTGCTTATATAATCATTAATAATTTTTATGCTGCCATCAGTTCCACAATCATCCACAAAAAGCACTTCAAATCTTTGAAAAGTCTGATTGATTAATGACTGAATACATTCCTCTATATAATCTTCCACATTGTATACAGGAACTATCACAGAAATTAAAATGTTATTCATAAGGATTCTACAATATTAATTAACTCCTCTCCGAAAATATTCATATTATATTGTCTCGACAATCTTGCAGCATTCTGTGATAAGCTATTATATAAGTCATCATCCTTATCTATCATATCTACTATTTCTAATATTTTCTGAGTATCATGACAGTCTACATAGAAGCCACATCCTTCTTTCTCTATATCAAATGGATAATGTTCATTCCGAACACATATAACAGGTTTACCCATTGCTATTGCCTCTACAATGTTTGTTATGCCACAACAATATGTCAAACCATCTTCTTTGGGTGTGACTATAACGCCTTTTGATTTTAGGGTAAGTATCTGACATTCTTCGTGTGAATACTCTGGGCCGATATATTTAAATTTATCTTCCGATAATAGTTCCTTAAGTTCATTTACAAGTTTGAAATCTCGCCGTTCTTTTCCAGAAGATACCCAATAATCTCCTGGAACAGGAGGGGGCAATTGTTTTATATAGTCTAAATCCTCACCCCAATGGACCATTTGGCAATGTTCCAATGACAAAGCTCCACTGCCAACTGTTTCTTCCAATGAGACGGGATCAAAGAATAATGCCTTGTCAATACCCTTACACCAAATATTAAGAAGAAACTTTTTATACCACTTAACCTCCGACAACACCTTTCCTTTTCCGTAAGGATGAGCATGCATCAAAATTAAGAATTTTTTCCGTCCTAAGGTTAATAACTTGAGCAAAAAGAAAGGCAAATAGAATTTGGGAAGGAAATCTTGAACGAAAACAATATCACAGCGTTTTGTAAGGATATTCCATGTTGTTTGCTTAATACTATTCAAATTATACACTTCTGCCCCGAATGCATTCTGAAGCTCAGCAATACCAAACAGCATTCGACTACCACATTTGCCATCATGATAGCTCTTCATGCTGTTTTGTATTCCTTTGTTATGTATAACTACTGTCTTTCTCATTACTTCAAATTCAGTTTAAATCCCCTATCGAATTTCCCTATTGAAAGATAAAATAAGTATTGCGCCTTAATCAAATACTTAGTTATCATTTGCAGTAAACGACCCAAAACCTTCTTGTATGGTGATATTTCATATGCTTTATAATCAAAATCCGGGTTATTTAATTTTGCCCATTTATATGCCACCAAATATTTCCAATATTCGGCGACACGATTTGACCAACAAGAAGCCAATTTTGATTTCTTTAATATAAATAGATTGATGAGATGATTAACGTGTACAATGCTATCTATCGTTTCTACTTTAAGAGAAATATTCATCCCCATTCTATAAAAAGCCAATGGCGCATTTATTTTATATATGCGGAAGTGACGAGATAAATAAACATAAAAAGCATAGTCTGGAGCTGCATAAGTATCTGGATCGAACCCCCCGCTCTCAATAACCATCTGTCTTTTTAACAGATTGCCTGCGATCGGGAAATCGTTCCTCCACACAACATTATATGGTGTCATTCTTTTGGCATGAATCTCTGTGGGCATTTCGACTGATGGGGGTATTTCCTGGAATTTAATATTTGTACAAAACAAGCCATCGAACGACTTAAAAGAAGATATAATTCTGGATATTACAGAAAGGTATTCTGTATGCAAAAGGTCATCGTCATGAATCATGGTTACCCATTTCCCTTGCGCCAGTTCATACCCACGATTCCAATTACCTACCATTCCCAGATTTTCCTCATTTTTATAGTATCTAATAGGAAACTTATTATACTGCCTCATCAGTCTTTCCGTCTCGTCATCGCGATCTGGATTATTATCTAACACCAATATTTCAAACGAATAAAAAGAAGATTGTCTTACTGCCCCCTCCAGAGTTTGCTTTAAAGAGTCAGCTCGAAGATAGGTTGGTATGAATATAGTTATCTCCGGTTCCCTCGGAGCATTTCCATCCATGATTAAAATACTCTTGATAGAACTTATTAATCCAAAGTTTTCGTGCTTTGCAAAAAAATCATATTTTTCTCCTATCATATATCTCCTGCCGTATTGAATAAGCATTAATAATCATATATTCATATATAAAGATAAAGAAAAAGGGTATCATTGGTATGGAACTCATCGTATTAAAAACAAGAAAACCTAACACCAGAAAACAGATATTTTTATGCTTTCTTATAAAAGCATAACGAAAACAGACAACAAAGAAAGAGATACAAGACAAAAGGCCCACAAGACCTTGCTCAATCATAATTGGAAACCATAAAGACTCTGCACCCAGCAATCCAGTCTTTGCTGCTACCCCCCAAGTATATTGCATTCCATTTCCAAATAAAGGAGAATTAGCCATCAAAGCCGCCGATATTGCCATTTGTTCGCTTCTCATATCCGTTGAACTACCTCCAACTTCTTCGGTATTAACAAATGCAGAAAAGACATCTGAGAAATATTCACTTGCAAACTGCATAATTACAAAACCAATTGCGATTACAAAGAAGATAACTTTTATTTTTTTGAATTGAATGAAGGAAAGAACTCCTATTACATATCCAAGCATAGCAGACCTTGCACCAGACAAAAAAACTCCGACGCCACATACAACTGCAACAATAATATATAAATACCTATTGCTGTTTTTCGTATTAACAAATTGAGACATTAAAAATAGAGACAAAAGCATTAAGACACCAGCACTAGTCGTATGCATAGAAAACAAAGACTGCGATCTTTTTAATCCAAACCTGACCTCTTCAACAAGAACATCACGTGAATATAATCCAGTCGAATTCATTATAGCTATATAGGGATTATCTCCTGTTGTTGTCTCAAAAAGGCAGTATCCTCCAACTATCATACCATACAGCAGCGCAGATATAGTAAAAACATGCATCGTCTTAAAACGATTATTTACATATAGGCAAAAAAGAATGTATATATCTATATAATAAATAACATTCCTGAAAATGGCTCCAGGAAAGATTGGATGAAACAAGAACGTTAAAAGCTGAGAGGTAAGGAGTATAACAATTGCTATATAAAGTGGGAAACGTCTTATTCCTACTACCAGTTTGTTCTTAAATAAAAAGAATACGAAGATACATACAATTGATAATTCTATATAAAAATTCTCTAGGAAATCAATCCTGCTCACAAAATGCATCAATAATGTTGAAGAAATCAAAGTTAATATAAACGTCACTCTGAAGTCTACTAAAAAAAAGATAAAGAATATGAAAAGTAAAATTAACAACATCTTATCTTAAACGCGATCTATTAATTAGACCTATTGTCTCCTGAAAACCTATTACTATAAAGGTCGGGAAAGACACATTTAATTCTTTATAAGTCCAACGAGGCCAGTACCAGTTGTTGTATAAAATTTGGACGAGCCCTTGAACACCAACTATACCCCATAATCGCCAATCGGTATATTGCAACACCAAAACATCCAAGAAACAAATAAAAAAGCCAGCAATTAAAGCAGCTTTTACAAACGGAATTGTATTACCTGTTGCTATAAATGTCGCTGCTTGTCCGTGATTGCCTTCCAATAAAGTAATAAACAAAAACAGCAAGACCAAATAAATGTTTGGTAAATCCGCTTTAGAACCTATTAAATTCAACAAGAAGGGACCGAACAAAACCAAAATGATACTACCCAGAATAAATAGTATGTAGTATATATTCATTGACATAGCATATTTCCTCAACATTCCATCTCTATCTCCATTAACACGGTAAGAAGCTATTTCCGGGTTGAATGTATTAAAGAATGTCATGCTGACAGCAGAAATCACTCCTACAAGTTGAGTTAACAAACCATAAGAGGCAATCTCTGATGACGAAAGGTACAAACCAGCAATAAACAATGAAAACTTAAGTATGGCATATGCACCTACAAAATTAATTCCAAGTTTCTTCGCATTATAGGAAATAGTCCAAAACAGTTCTTTTTGTTCTTTAGATGTTGTATTCTCCCTTTGCAATTGTTTAGATAGTTCACTATCAAAAAAGTATCTGTAACACAACCAGCGATTTACAAAAGGAGCAATCAGATTTGCCAAACAGACGCCTATTAGTCCTAAACCGAATAATAAGAAACAATATGTTAATACAATATAAGTTACTTTTTGTGCTAACAAGGCTTTTTTACTCTCCTGAATCTGACCTCTACCTGTTAAGAGTGAAGAATAATAGAAGAAATAAATATTTAAAAATGTGGATATTGAATATAAAACCCAAATTGAAAACGAATGTGGAACAAGAGTAAAGCCCTCTGTTACACTGTAAATATACCATGTACCCAAAGTCATCATTAAACATAGTACGATTATACTCATATATAAATAGACCTTCTTTGCTACTACAATTAAATTCTTAAGCAAATGGTAATTAACTGTTGATTCAACATAGCCATTTAGCCCATTTTTTTCTAAAGTTTGAGCACCACTAAAAACATAGGATACATTCCTTCCAAATTGAGGAGCAAATCCAAAATCAATTAAGGCAACCATAGATCCGACAGTCAACATAAGATAGTTCATGGCTATCTCTTCTGTTGAGAGCAGATGTAATATCAACGGAAGGGTTATAAAGCCTGCCCCAATATTAAAGAACTGGGCAAGATAACTCCAAATGACATCCGCTTTTGAGACACTTATATCCATTAACTGATTTGAATCATATTACAAAAACACTGATAAGGAGAGGATAGCAATTGGAGTTGCTCTGAACCATTTGCTATCACAACTCACTTATCAGACAATAGACATTCCACTCATTAAACTTTGATCACTCCACAGATAATCCCATTCTCCAAAACGGCCTATTGTTTCAACATCTTTAGAAGACAACCAGTCACGCACAATCTTTCTTGCATCATAAATTGGCTCTGTAAAGGTAACATTTGCATATTTCTCAAATCCCACATGAGCGAAAAGGACATCTTCCTCATTTAATACTCCTAACGAGACCATTTTCCCTACAGTTCCTTTAATCAATTCTTCTTTCGTGTACTCTCCCTTTTTACAAGAGACTTCAAATTGCAGACTGCTGCAACCTTCTGGAGCATTATCGGGACTCTTTAATGAAGGTGAATAAACTCGGGATGCTAAAATATCCTGGTCATATATATACCACCACAGATATGGAGGAATGTTCTTGGTTTTAAGTCCAATAGACACATGATAACCAGAGGTACTTTCTAATTTCTGTGCCGCTTCTAAAACATCACTCGGAGCATTACACATATGTGCCACCAAAGGAAGAGGCAAGCTTGATATAAGACGGTCATATTTTGCTGTCTCACCATTGATGAAATAGACGATCCTATTAAGCGTATCTATGCTTCTTACTTCTAAATGATATTTTATATCTGCATCATTAGCTAATTCTTTGAGATATGACTGATACCCTCCCAGCTTGGGATATCTCATCTCCTTAGCATAATAGGTGATAGGAGTATCTTGCGTTTTACAGCCATCAATAACTTCATCAACGGAAGGCTGATAAACTCGAGAGCCGACCCACTCTGTGCGAAGTTCTTTTGCCTGTTTTCTCCAATACTTACGGGTATAGACCATTGGGAAATGTTCTGCAAAGTAATTACCAAATTGTAGTCTCAACCAATCTTCATAGTTTCTCACAACCGCCCCTTCCACTGGTGGCCTTTTAATAAAGTCATCAACTATCAATCTCTTTTCTTCCTCAGATAAAGGGTAGAGGTTATTCTGGGCGGGATGTTTAATCCAAATTCCCTTGTAGAGATTATGCGGGTTGGGGATATGCCGATAAACATCTGAACAAGACTTGTTGAAAATCTCGTTTACTACATCTATTTTGGAAAAGCTCAAATGAACGAATCTGTCAAATCGGAACCCATCGATTTCAAAGCATGAGCATAGCCCTCCATAGGTCTCATCCTTTTCAACTATAACACTGCTTTCTCCTTTTTTTCGCAATGCATAGGATGCACCCAAGCCAGCAATGCCTGCTCCCAATATAAGATTCTTTGCTTCGATTGCCATTATTGAATTTCTTTCATCCAAGCGATGGTCTCATTAATCCCATCTTCAAATGACTTTGTGATATACTCACCAATATCATTTTTGGTAATACTTGCATCAAACATATCCATGGTATACTTGATACCATCATCAGGTCTTTCGCCAATATGTATTCTATCAGGACATCCCATTGCTCGTCCAATTGTCAATAGATAATCTTTTAACAGACGGGGATGACCTGATCCTAAATAATAAGCATTCCTAGGGGTATCCTTTTCTCCAAGCCGCTTGATTGCATCTATTGTATCAGCCACGCTCACGAAGTCGTAGAGTTGATTTGCCGGACCAAAAGTCGGACTATTACCAGCAAACAGTTCCCCAAGGGTATAGCTAACGAGATTTCCGGTTTTGTTGCCAGGACCATAAATATTTGATAGCTGCATCCAGACAAAGGGTTGTCCAATATTCTTACTATAATTCTCCAACATCAAATGAGTACAATGCTTTGCCACGCCATACATCATACCACCACTCGTCTTTTCTAAGAATGGTAAACTATTAACAGACTGCTCAGCTATTGTTCCCGCACAAAGAAACTTCTTACAGCCAATTTGCTTACATACAGTCATGCATATGGCTGCCATTTCGATGTTCTTAATTTGGGCAATCGGATTGGTTTTTACAGCACCATTCACACCAGCCCATGCAAAATGGTAGAATGCATCATACTCGGCAACGGGAATCTTTGCCGTCAGGTCTTCAACTCCTGTAATAAAGGTTTCCAACTTGTTCACCAATTCTGTCTCAGGTAGATGAGATGGCGAAAAAGACACGTCGATAGCAAGAACTTTTATCTTACTATCAACAAGTTTTTTGATGAGAGTGCTGCCTAAGAAGCCATTAGCACCCGTTACAATAACATTCTTCATATCTAAAACGGAGATACAAATTCAGATAACTTCTCAAATGTCAAATCTCTACCAGAACGGATAGGATTCTCTAAGCCCCAATCATAGCCGATGGAGGTAGCATCTATTCCACAATCATTGTCTTTGGCATAGCATGTGGTCTGAGCATAATTTACAATACTACCATCTTCCAACGACACAAAGCCATGTGCAAAACCCTTAGGAATGTACAAATACTGCCCTTTCTGGTCATTGAGTTCTATAGAAAAGCATTTGCCATAGGTCTTGCTAACCTTCCGGATATCTACTACCACGTCCCTAATGCACCCTTTACTCACATAGACAACCTTTGTGTGATCAAATGGAGGTGTCTGGAAGTGCATCCCTCTCACCACATTCGCCTTATTTACAGAATAATAGAACTCCTTGAAGTCGCAGTCTAATCCATTTTCCTTGAAGAAGTTGTAGTTAAACAACTTCTGGAATCCGCCACGATTATCTTGGAAGTTTACTGTTTGTAATATCAACAACCCTTCAAATGGAGTCTTTATTATTTCCATTGTATGAACCTTTCTATTTCGTCAATACAGATGCTATACACATCTTCGTTCTTATAGCGCTTATACCAATCAGATGTCAGGATAGCACATTGTGTAGCGTCCAATCTGGGCTTCCAGCCCAAGCGGGTCTTCGCTTTAGTAATGTCAAGCATCAGCAGATTGGCTTCATGTAGTGCATTGGGGTCAGAGACATCCTTCAGTTCGCCATAACCAAAGTTCTTCACCATTGCAGATGCAACCTCCCAAACTGTTAGAACACTTTCCTGCTCTGGTCCGAAGTTCCATCCCTCGCAAAACTCCGTTGGATGCTCCCACATCTTTTGTGCAAGCAGCATATATCCACTCAAGGGCTCAAGTACATGCTCCCATGGGCGTACAGCCTTGGGGCTACGGATGTCAATAGGCTTTCCAGCCTCCAAAGCACGGATGCAATCAGGAATAATGCGGTCTTTAGCCCAATCACCACCACCTATTACATTACCGGCACGGACACTGGCAAGACTCACATGATGCTTCTTGCCATAATCCTCTGGATTGAAGAAACTCCTGCGCCAGCTCTGAATGGCGATCTCACAAGCGCCTTTACTGGAGCTATAGGGGTCGTAACCACCAAACGGGTCATCTTCCTTGTATCCTTGCATCTGCTCCTTATTATCGTAGCACTTGTCAGTGGTTATCATCACACCAACTTTGACGCTTTTTGTTGCACGAATGGCTTCCATGATGTTGATGGTTCCCATCACGTTAGTTTGATAGGTTTCAACGGGGATTTCGTAGCTAAGACGTACCAAGGGCTGTGCTGCAAGGTGGAATACTATCTCTGGCTGGTACTGCTCGAAGATTTCCTTCATCTTCTCTCCGTCTCGGATATCAGCACGGATATCTGCCTTTATCTTACCACCTATACCAGAGAGGACAAAGTTGTCCTTCTCGCTGTAGGGCTCGAGACCTACGCCTACCACCTCCGCCCCCAGTTCGTGGAGCCAGATGCTGAGCCATGAACCTTTGAAACCGGTGTGACCGGATACAAGGACTTTCTTGCCTTTATAGAAACTATTGAAAATGTCTATATTCATAACTACTTGGCATGTGATTTACAGAAATCAGAAATGCACCTAATCATCCACTGATTCATCTCCTTGGTCATGCCGGGGAATACACCAATCCAGAAGCCATTGGTCATTACAAAGTCGGTATTCTTCAGCTCGCCAATAATACGATAACCCTCTCCCGTCTGGCGCATCTCGTCAAAGCAAGGATGTTTGGTCAGATTACCAGCAAAGAGATTACGGGTCTGGATCTTATTCTGCTCCAGATAACCTGTCAGTTCATTACGGGTGAATCCTGCATCTTCCTTCACAGCTATCAGGAAGCCGAACCAAGAAGGATTACTGTTAGCTTCTGCCACAGGAAGAATCAGACCGGGAACGTCCTTCAAACCATCATACAGCATCTGATAGTTAGCGCGACGTGCTGCTACTATCTGGTCAAGTTTCTCTAACTGAGCACAACCTACAGCAGCCTGCATATCGGTAATCTTTAGGTTGAAGCCAAAGTGGCTGTACACATACTTGTGGTCGTAACCCTGAGGCAGTTCACCAAACTGGCCGGTGAAACGCATACGGCAGGTGTTATCTACGCCTGAAGCACACCAACAGTCACGCCCCCAGTCACGGAAAGATAGCGTAATCTTGTTCAGCAACGGGTCGTTGGTATAAACTGCACCACCTTCACCCATCGTCATGTGATGGGGAGGATAGAAACTGCTGGTACCAATATGGCCCCAAGTACCCGTCTTCTTGGTTACACCATTAATGGTGTATTCAGAACCCAGCGCATCACAGTTGTCTTCAATGAGCCAGAGATTATGCTTTTCACAGAAGGCCAACACAGCCTTCAGATTGAAAGGATTACCCAGTGAGTGAGCCATCATCACGGCCTTTGTTTTGGGGCTGTAAGCAGCTTCAAGTTGATTGACATCAATGTCAAACCCTGGCAGTGCTACATCCACAAACACAGGGATAGCACCATACTGGATAATAGGTGTAACAGTTGTGGGGAATCCTGCGGCCACAGTAATCACCTCGTCCCCCTTCTTAATTCTACGGTCGCCAAGTTTATGAGAGGTCAGTGTATAGAATGCCAGAAGGTTGGCACTGGAACCAGAATTGGTTACAGCACAGAACTTCACACCCAACCAATCTGCCAAACGACGCTCAAACTTATGCGTCCATGGGCCTTGTGTCAGCCAGAAATCCAGGGATGAATCCACCAGATTCACCATCTCCTCATCATTGAAGAAACGGCCTCCGTAATGGACAAATGACTTACCTGGTTCAAAATCCTTCTTCTGGGCATGAACCTCTTTATAATACTCACGCGTAAGCTCTAAGATTTGAGCTTTTAATTCTTCTTTCTTTGCCATTGTATATAATTATTATTTGCTATAATCCGGAATATTGGGTATAATTCTATCCCATTTTTTCCATGGTGCCTTATTGCATTCCAGTAACTTTTCTAGCATTGCTTTCTCCCTGACGTTATCCATACATTGCCAGAATCCTTCATGAATATATGACATTAGTTGACCTTCCTCAACCAATTGACGGAGAGGCCCTTGCTCAAATACACACGCATCATCTGTAAGATAATTGAAAATCTCTGGTTGTAACACCATATATCCAGCATTGATTGGAGATCCATCACTGGCATTCTTTTCTCTAAATGCTTTAACCGCCTGATTGCCACTAATTTCAAGAACGCCCTTATCCTGAGCTATTTTTACAGCTGTCAATGTGGCTATTTTTCCATGTCCATGGTGAAACTCTAGAAGCTTATTAATATTGACATCACAAACGCCATCACCATAGGTCATCATAAAAGGCTCATTACCCACGTATTTCTGAATACGCTTGATACGGCCACCTGTCATAGTGTTATAGCCAGTATCTACCACAGTCACTTTCCATGGTTCAGGGTGGCTCTCATGAATAGTAATCTCGTTTTTACCATTACGGAAGTCAAACGACACATCGGAGTTATGTAGGAAATAGTTATTAAACCACTCCTTAATATATTCTTGCTTATAACCAGCACAGATGATAAACTCATTATGCCCATAGTAGGCATATTCCTTCATGATATGCCAAAGAATAGGCATACCGCCAATTTCAATCATGGGCTTTGGTTTAAAAACCGATTCCTCGCTAATGCGTGAGCCAAAGCCTCCAGCTAATAATACGACTTTCATTTTATTCAATATTTGGATTTCCTGTTCGCTTTACTTCATCTATCACTTGCAAGAGGTATTGACCATATTGGTTCTTTAGCATAGGTTGAGCCAACTGGCGCATCTTGTCCTCAGTAATCCAACCCTTTCGATATGCGATACCTTCGAGACATGCAACCTTTAAACCTTGGCGTTTCTCAATGACTTCAACATAGGTGGATGCTTCTGCTAAAGAATCATGAGTGCCTGTATCGAGCCAGGCAAAGCCACGGCCAAGGGTTTGTACCTTGAGATTTCCTTCCTTCAAGAATTCTTGGTTGACAGTCGTGATTTCTAATTCTCCACGAGCGGAGGGCTTGATATGCTTGGCTACTTCTACTACCTTATTTGGATAGAAGTAAAGACCTACTACAGCATAATTGGATTTGGGCTTGGTGGGTTTTTCCTCGATACTGAGACAATTACCTTCTTTATCAAACTCTGCTACGCCATAGCGTTCTGGATCACTTACCCAATAGCCAAAGACGGTGGCCTTGTTGTTTTGCTCTGCATCCTCTACTGCTTTCTTGAGGAGGGTTGTAAAACCATTACCATTGAAAATGTTATCACCCAAAACTAAGCAGGCGGAGTCATTACCAATGAACTGTTCACCAATGATGAAGGCCTGGGCCAAGCCATCAGGTGATGGCTGCTCGGCATATTCGAATTTACATCCGTAATCAGAGCCATCGCCAAGCAAGCGCTTAAATGAAGGAAGATCATGAGGCGTAGAGATAATCAGAATCTCACGAATACCAGCCAACATCAATACTGATATTGGATAGTAAATCATTGGTTTGTCGAAAATGGGAATCAACTGCTTGGAGATTCCCTTGGTAATGGGGTAAAGGCGCGTGCCAGAACCACCGGCTAATACTATTCCTTTCATTTTATCTGCAATTGTAAAGCCAGATAGTTTACCTTTGTACCATCAATGCTTGTTTCTAAGTTCTTACTTATCGTCACGTTATAGCTTACCTCAATATGAGGGTTCATTCCATTTAGATATTCACATACCTCATTTATCAAATCCTGCTCTGTACCATGATATGGGGTCACACAGTCTATTTGCATAAGAGGGTCCTTCCCCACATTGCTCTCCAGAAATGGCAATAATGTGTCTGGACGATTAAATGCTCCATTAAAATATATAAGCGTAAACATATCTTTTCGATTTATAATAATAGTAGGGCGGTGTGTTTTCGGTTAATCCGGCGGGGATTAACTGAAATCCACATTCATTTTATTCTGTCGGCTCTGTGCCGCAAATTTTGATGATATAATTATTTTGTTGGAGTCGCAGGATGATAATCATCTCTGTCTATCGTACTACAGTGATGCCACATACTACCTCCTATTGTGTCATATACTCCTGTTCCACACTTATTTAGCGCATTCACAATAGCTTTACTCATATAGTGTCCATATTTCTCAGTTGAGATATATGCTACTTTCGGCCTAAGTATATTAAGGATATCGTTGTCAAGGTTATACTTGCTACCATGATGAGGTACTTTCAACCAATAAATACCTTTCATTCGATTCAAATCCTTCTCATCAGTAAAGTGATCAACAGCATCCCTTCCTGCATCACCCATAAACAAGAATAATTTCCCATCATCTGGCTTGAACAAGAATATGACACTACTCTGATTATGTGAAGACGGATCATCTCCCGCATCATCTATTGTCTTGCTATAAACAACGTTACCTTCTCTTACCTCGATTGTTGCATCTTCTTTATCCTCATCCGTTTCATACTTCTTGCGTTTCAAATCGTTTCGAAAGTCTGGTACAAGACTAGCGTAATATGATACTGAAGGTGCTAAAATCTCAATATGATTTTCGAAAGCAAACCGTCTGTACCATTTTACTGATGTTTTCTGAGCATCAGAAAAGGGTTCTTGCCAAATGATCTTTCCTTTGTTATTCAAATCACTTAAAATATCTAACAGATTGCCTTTTTCTCCCAAGTCATAGACCGTACGAGCCTTTACAATCATTGTTTTCCGTGACATATTGGTATGAACAATTTCACCCTTAGGTACATGGTCTGCAGGATCGTTAATCCATATTTTAGCAATATCTAATCTATTACTCTTGTTGTCACGTATTTGTTCCAAGAGGTATACGAAACCTCCAAAATGATCTTTGTCACAATGGGAACAGATTGCCAAATCAATCTCAGACTTTCCATATCGACTACGTACAAAATTTGTTATCTTTTTCCCATCGCCATAATTCCCAGCATCAACAAGAATGATATACTCCTTACCATTGTCATCATCGTCAAAGAAATGAATCAAGGATGCATCTGCTGCTCCCACACTGAGCATATCTATTTCATATTTTGAAATCTTCATTGCTTTTTCTTATTGTATCAGAAAAGGTAAATATAATCGTATCTGAACTTCACTCAACCATTCGGAATGTGATACCAATGCTTGAATCTGCTCGGGTTTCAATGCTTTTAAGTTGGTTACTATGTTTTGTGCAATATCAAGTTCCGCCCTTGAGGGTATCCTATTACTTAATTCATCCCAACAGATATTTTTTTTTACTAGTATAACCATCGAAGAGAATGCCTGACTGCTTTTATCCTTATCTGCATCTCTCAAATCTAACACCATCTGTTCCGTTATATGATGTGCTTGAAGCACGTCATCATAAACACATCCTCGTTTTACATTACCGACAAAGCGTTCGACCTCGTCATTTTCATCCCACTTCAAAGACACGTATGCAAAACGACTGTCTGGATGCAACTGCGTAAACATATTTAGAAATGACTGCATACTTCTGATGCGATTCATCATGATATTGACCGTCTTTAATACCAGCCTCAATGAGTTTCTCGAACCAGCATTACTTAAATATGTATTACCTGCATCGCTGACGATGCAATACTCCGTATAATACGAGCTATTGGTATGAGTCAACTTATGTGCGCCCTGATTGTCGTAAAGTCCGCCATCTACCAAAAGAACATTAGGTCGTTTTTTCCCCTCTTGAAAGCACTCGTCTATCCGTACTGGTGGAAACAAGTGAGGCACACAAGAAGAGGCCATCACGGCTTTACTTACAGGAAACTCATTACCTATAAACTTTGTCGGTTCTTTGGTATATGCATACTTATAGCAACTCATTTTAGCTCGCGAAAATGTGAAAAGTGTTCCTGTTTCCACATCAGTTGCATTAATAGCAACGAGAGGTTGCTCCGGCAAGTCTTTTAACGTAGCCTCACCAAAGAAATGCTTGATATATTGCCGCTCGATGAAACAACTCCACGGCAACAGTTTATATTGCCAAAAAAAGAAAGCCACACCTATTAACAAAATGATTACATTGGCAAAGCCACTCACGAAGAATGGTGCAATAAGAAATAAAACAGCCATCAGAACCAACAATGACCACCCTGTCCGATATACAGCTTTTAGAGAACTATGCTGTAGTTTCTGAATGAAAGATTTCTCAAATGCATCATAGCCATCACTCTTATGTAATGCATAATATGCTGCAACGATAGAACCACCCGACACAGAAGATATGACATCAACCTTATCAAGAATCCCCAATCTATTTAGAGTTCGCAATACTCCAATATGATAGGCTGCAGCACGATAACCGCCACCAGAGAATGCGAGTCCAATTCTTTTTCCACTATCAGTCATTTTCGTTTGACTAATTTGCCACTTTACGTTCCAATCTTCTTTTTAAAGGGAGATGCACTGTTTGTATGTGGTTCACTGGTATAATACAACCCTGGTGTCTTGTGGGTAGAATATACATGTCCATACTTGCTGAGATAATAGACAATACTATTATTAGGATGCTTTTCGTTACCTGCACAGCTAATAACAGATGCATACGGCTCAATATCGTCAATTATATCTGTATCTAGGTTATTTATACTCCCATGATGCGGTACCTTCAATATGCACTTTTGAATTTTGTCCGTATAGCTATCATATATTTCTCGCAATGAGTTACAAGAAGCATCTCCAGACAATAGAATCTTGAACTGAGGTTTAGGCTCAAATAGCAATACAATACTACCAATATTTGTATATGACTGATCTTTGGGGCCATTTATCATGCTTTTTGCAGATTGCTCATCACATTGGGCAGTCTCGTCATATGGTTTCAGATTCGGATTAGTAGTCAACTCTGCAAAATTTCCTACTATTCCTATAGCTGCCTCACGATATAATCCATCACAAGGACCCAGCACTGTTAATGGTATATAGGGATGATTAAGCCCACGAGAAACATCTTGCATTTTTGTCCCTCTTGAAGCTACAATATCCAATAGATTCTTGCTTCCATCCGACGGATGATTATATATTTTGCTGCATGCTATTTCTTTACTCTCTTGCTTTTTCATCTTGGCAAAATCATCATCACTGATGCAGTTATAAGGATCTTTATACCAAAACTCATCAATAGTGATGGATTTATCATCGAAAAGATCAAAGAATCCACCTTTATGGTCTTTGTCAGGATGTGTGCAAACCGCAAGATTTATGTGAAGAGTTCTCCACCTATTCCATAAAAAGTTCTTGATAGTTGTTGAATCATCAACATTACCTGCATCTATCACTGCTATCTGAGGTGATGAAGAAGAATATCGCTGATACCAAATTATAATAGCATCAGCATCTCCAACACCAAGAAAATGAACTTCATATTTTGGATAGCCTTTTTCAGCGAAAATAGTACTCATTTCATTTAATGATTATTCCACGAATCTTCCTACTTATCCTTCTATATCAAGTATTCTGGAAAAGAAAGATTGTGAGATTGTTCGTTACGCATGTCTATCTTCAGCTAGACTCGTATTAACATTTTGTTCTGACTGGCAGTATCGAACTGCATCACTCACGCGACCACCTGTGCAATCAGATTTTGCTCCTTCTGTTAAACTTTGTATGGAAACGTTTATTTTTGTTTCTGCGCTAGATGTCAGTATTGTCATTCTCCATCGGATTTTTTGCTTACATAGATTAAACTCTATGCCGCTATATTTATACATTCGTAACGTCCTTATCTCTTAAATCACCAAAACAAGTCTCAATCTTTTTCACAAGTTGAATTGACTCCTTCAGTTCCTTTTCAGATACGGGTGTGAGACCCATTGTTCCATGAGAAGTGGGGTGAAGCGACACTTTTTGAAAAAGTGTCATGTGATTCAACAAGCTCCTGATGTTGGCCAATTCTGGGTCGTTCTTATACTCGTAAATGGCTGTCAGTATCTTATTAGACAATATTTCTCGGTTGAAATTAGGGACTTTTGCATAATTCTCCAGTGTATTCACAAGATCATAGATGTTTTTGCCTCCCTTGAAATAAACCGGTTTTCCTGTTGTCAGGCGACCTAAAATGTCTTTACTCTCTTCAACTCCTCCCGAGATGATAATCTTGGCTAAATCATGTACCTGAATCTCAAACAACTGACGAATCCTATTCCCCAAGCTATCCAAAGTCACCGTACCAGATGAATAGTCATGCTCTATTTTCTCTATGGTATCGTCGTCTTGAGGATATAACTTGTGGCTATCACCTAAGTTATATAGATTGAAGTATTTCCATTGATTTCTCTCTGCTACAGGAAGAAATTTATTAATGTAGTACTTTGTCAGGTTATAATAACTGACATTGTGAGTCAGAATAAACCACTGCAGTGAATCCTGCTTATTGATAGTATTAAACAAGAAACGGAGAACGTAAGCTCTGTTGGTTGCATCAAGGCTGGTGATGATGTCGTCAAGCACTAGGATGTTGTTCTTGTTCTTATCTGCTATCAGCAAGAAAATGTTGATGTAGATGATAATCAATATCAGATGAATCTTGCCCTCATTGAAGTAATGGCTTAAATGTTTGCCATATTTCAGTTTTCCGTCTAAATCGGAGAGGACGCAACGGTATCGGTCGCTCTTGTCAATGGCTATCTTAACCGTCTCCGAGAACTGATTTTTTAGGCTGTCGTTGACTGCCCCAACCAAATCATCGCTGATAGATTGCAGCAAGTCACGGGGCGCAATTCCATCAAGGTCGAAAAACAAACGGCTGAGGGTCTCTTCCAAAACAATACTATCATCCTTCAGGTTGAAATCATCATGCGTTATCAGAAACACTTTATAGTCTGTCCGCGTCAGTGCAATATGGTCATCGTTATTAACCTTGATAGTGAAACGAGTGGCTTTGTCATTGGCGTTTCTATAGCTTTCATACAATTGCTTCCGTTTCTCGTGAGCGTCTTCGGGGGTGTCGGAGGCTGATATTTCAGCATTCTCCAAACGGTTGTAGAAAAATGCCAACTTCATCGCTTCGAAGAAAGAAGTCTTTCCAGAACCGTTCTCGCCAAATACCAGCAGGTTCTTCCCTTCACACGGAAATATGGCACTGTCTCCAAAAGCCTTGAAGTGAACAAGTTCTAACTTGTCTATTGCGCCCATAGTCAATCTTTAAAGAAATAACTATCTAATGTTGCCTGCATCTGCTTCGTGCGTTTCTCTATTAACGATACAATGTCGGTTTCATTGGTGATTCCACTCACTTCTGTAAGACCGGACGTGCTGTAATAGTTTTTCTTCTCCGTCCAATCAAGGTACTTCTTCGGCTTATCGATAATAATGTCATTACCGATAGACTCAATGCTAACGGCTGCTTGCTGATTGTCCTTGAAAAGGTCGGAAGAGAGGCTTTCGGCATCTTTGTAGGTAAGTATCTTATCATAGGCATAGTCGGCAAGCGGTTTACCTCCTTGCAAATAGTAGGATAACAGTGCAAACCCCCTGCGCAGACGAGGATGATAGTACAACTTCGTGTCTGTATCGCGCTTGGTTCGGTAATCATCCACTATTTCATCATTGCAGATGGCCTTGATAATGTTGTATATTTCAAATTTCACAGTGGTCGTGGAACCGGTATAATAGACATAGCGAATCATAGACTGTAGCAAGCCCTGCAATTCAGATTCGTGGTCAAAACCTTTGATGAATAAGAACGTAACAATGGCATAATTGGGGTATTGGTTACTATAGGCCTTGACGACCTGCATCCACTTTGAAAGCTCTGTACTATCGCACTGCTTATAATCAATATACATCAAGCAGTCAAGTATCTTCATCAAGTCGGTCATCACCTCGGTATAGGTCTTGGAAACAAGAGGGGAATAGTCGGCATCCACAAACAACTCGCGCAGGTTGGTCTCGCTGGAAGTAATACGCTGCTGGCCTCTAATAATATGGGAATAGTAGCGGAAAATGTCATCAACCCGAAGCTTTAGTTCTCCTTCTGTACGAATTCTGAAATACTGCCACTGGCGAATGAAATCTTCCTTACCACCATCTGCAACAGCCTTGTCATAGAGCTTGGCCTTAAAAATGTCAGCATCCTCTAAGTTCATGCCACGGTTGTTGATGGTCTCAAATATCTTCAGGGCTTTATTGTTGGCCTCGTCAACGCTGTCACCGGTCAATTCGATGGGCAACAGGAACACTTGGTCGATGACATAGAAAATAAAATCCTCACAACGCTCGGCATCCTTCTCCTTGAAACTGTTTAGCCAGACATATAGCCAGATGGCACTGATCTCGACTTGACTGACACACCGTGATTCCACAAAACGTCCGTTGCGGTTGCAACATGCTCTGTATCGTGCGTCAAAGGCATCTTGAGTCTTATAATCAAAAATGTCCAAAAGAGCATCATCGTCACCTTTCTCAAAAACAAGCGAACGAATATTCAACTCGTCAGCCATGCCTTCCTTACGGCTCTCTACCACCGTCATTTTCTTCAGTACTTTCAAATCGGGAAACAGAAGATTGGCGATGCGAAGGAATAGCCACATGGTGATAAGGCGTTGCTGACCGTCAACGACATAGCGGTTGGTACGCTCTGTGGCGCTCTTCGCTATGATAACGTTACCGACAAAATAGTCCTTCTTGTTGTCTTCGAAGGCTGACGTCAGATCTTTATACAACTGGAAGCACTGGTCGTATTCCCACGAATAAGGCCGTTGGTACGCTGGTATCACAAAATTCTCCGGTGCACTAAATATCTGCTCTATACTACGCTGCTCTGCTGACAATATTAACGCCATAAAAACTTTTTACATATTATAATCTTTGTCTCTTTCATGCATACATGCATAATGGAATTAGTTGCAATATACAACGCCACAAAGAGTTAAAAAACAAATGCTCTCAAAAATCTTATCACACAAATATACTTAAGAATTCGGAAAGACGGAAAGCAATCTTTCCTCTCTTTATTACAGTATGTCTGAATTCCAAAGCTTTAAGCTCTAAGACAATGTTTCTAAACACATTAACAGTTCCTTTATATTGTGGTAACACTTCTGCCTCTACCTTTGCAATTACTTTTACTATTTCCGCAATTGAATTGTAAACCATATCAATATCTTTACCTACAATCGGAATCGCAACTTGGTTGAGTTCGTCTGTATCATCCCACATGAATGCTACAAAGAGGGGAAGATTCTCGGTGTCTTTCAGACCGAAGTCGCGCAATACCTGCATGTTTGCTCTTGGTTCGATCCATGTCGGTACCATATAACTAATTACATCGGAACTACTCGATGAAGGAATAGAATATTGGCCTTTACTCAGTGGTCTCACCGCAAATATCGGCCAATTAGCCCCAGAGATACTGTCTAAAGCATTCCAGAAATCCTCATCACGAAGTACCTTCGCAACATAAGGGTCCTTATCAGTATAGAGTATGAAGCCATAAATTCTCGAAAGGGTCTTGTCCCCTTTCACTAGATCTTTTATGATCTTCAGCCCACATTCCTTTTCAAACGGAATCATATGTTATTTCTTTTATCTTATACAGCCCGATTAACTTTCTAGCTTAAGAACAATCTCTAAGGGCATCTTTCACAACCTGAAGTGTCATCTTACATCATAAACTTAAACACTAGAATGGCAATCCGTCATCTTCGGGTATCTCTTGGAAACGCTTATGGATGGCTACCAACAATGAATGATAATCCTCTGAAGTTAACTTTTCCTTTAGAGACTTCATTGTCATACAAAAATCTATAGTCAGAGAAGTGTTCACCTTGTCCTTTCTTCCATAATAGATAATAAACTTACTTCCAAAAGGAGAAAACAAATCCTTAAGAGTTATGTAAGGTCTCCATTTATATATTTCAACATTATTAGTCAACACCTTAAGCCAGTTCTCAACTTCTTCCAACTTGATACTTGCATTCTGTTGAAGATCGACAACAGAAATACCATTAACCATCAAAACTTCTTCCAAATATCCAAATACTTGCTTCTTAATTTCTTCAATCCCTGATAAGTTCTGAGCTACCCGTATAGATGTCAAATCAAAAGACAGTTTATCTTCTTTTGAATCTTTTCCCTCCAACAAAGAACGCAATGTTGTTGAAATAGTATCTATCTTCTGGGCCAGATTCTGAACCTCCTGCATTGAAATTGTATTATCTCTGGTTAAGAAGGTATACATTGCGCCTGCCCATTGCTGCTTAAGACATTCCTTAATATCAGAAGAGTACTCAAATGTCTGAACTCCGACATTCTCTGCATAAATCTTTTCAATGAAACGGAAGAGGTTACGATAGGAATCATTGGGGAATGGATATGCATCATCGAACTCACGACGTACTTTCAGTCTATTCTCTGCATTATCTTCTGACAACTTATCCTCATCACGCAATTTGCGTATATACTTATCCCACGCCCGAACATAATTCTGATAGTCATAATCAACAAAGCGATTAATAAAGACATGCTTAGGCACATTACATTTAATCGATTTGGCAAACTCCTCCATCGTAATAGAACTAGGAATGGAAGGATTAGTTGTCTTATAATAAGCACTACCAAATGAGTTTCCTATTATCAGAACAAACATCTGACATTTCTCTATCTCCTTAAAACAGGAATCCTGAGGATGCTCTCCGTAGTCAAAGAAAATATCGCCAAACTCACTCAGAATAGGGTCATAGCCATAATCCAGGATAAACTCACGGATTTGTGAGCGAATCTCTTTCAAGTCGTAGCAAGTAGAGCTAACAAATATCCTTGGTTTTGCCATAAGCTATTTTAAATCTTACGCTTATTTTTTCTTAATCTGTTGGTCTTTATCAAAACCTACACCTCATAAGACTCCACAAACTTCAATGTTTTGATTACGCGCTCTGTATGGAAGGAGAGTTGGTCGTAAGTCTTGTAGGCTTTCAAGCGGGCAATGGCCGTAGGAGCATCCAGTACGCCACTTTCGTACAGATTGACCGTTGTGAATACTTTGTCATTAGCCACAGGGCCAAAAACCAGGTCGTAGTTGTGTTTGATGCCTTTCCTGGAATTAACCACAAACTCCAGCCATGCCTCGTCAACGCCATGGAATTCCCTGATTATTAAATCGGGATTTATGAGCATGCCATCATCAATGTCATAAACCGACACAACCCGCTTACCAGCCTTCGCCCTATCCAGTTTTATCTCAGTCCACCTCTCAGCTTGTTCTTTCTGAGTGGTGGTATAGAATCCCTTGCCAAAATCGGTATTGTTTCGGCCATACCGAAGACTGGGTTTACGTACCTCAACATTAGAACCATGATATAGTCTCATCTTTTCTTTCTCTTGTTAATAAAGCGTTGGACTTCATCAATCACATATTCGGTTCCTTGAGTATGGAGCAGGTCGTAATGTTTTAACAAGAATATATCAGCATCATATTCTTTAAAGAGAGCTAAAGCCTGTAGACCTCCAATACCCTTATGTAATGCATATTTCTCCAAGGTATAGACAAAGAATTCGAACGCTTCCGGGGTGGTTTCCACCATGTGATGTTTACGCGCTTTCTCAAACTCTTCATAGAGGGCCTCGGAACTCATATACCACCATCTAGCCCCTTCATTATATAATTCCGGGTACATATCGTTAGAATATATATACACAAGTGCCTCGTCCAAAGAGATTCTTTTTTTTTCGGACACGTATTCTGCCAAACGGGCAATCTTGATTGGTATTATATTATTTTCGTATACACCCATATTTGTTTCAAAGTCTATCGTGGGAGATGCACTGAATATTCTATCTTAGATTTCTCCACGTTGGTCGAAATGACAGGCACTTTGTCATCTCGAGCGGTGTCGAGAGATCTCTCCATGCGCTTCGCTTAGTCGAGATGACAGAAGGAGGTTGGTCGAGATGACAGGGGAAGAAGGCGCTTGGTCGAGATGATAGGGGAAGGAGATTACCGGGTTGTGGGCATGTCGCCGGACCAGCCATGGCCCAAGTCCCAGTGATGGTCGTACACGAACTCGAAGTACGGTAGTGAAAACGCCTGCTCCAGCAGTTCGGTGAGCTCATTCTGGATGGGCTCGGCCCACTTACCCACCAACACAATGAACTTATTAACGTTCCATGCCACACGACCACGGGGAACTTGCGTGTAGTCACCCTCAAACTTAGTACGCTCGCCCTTTGCCTGAGCCTTAAAGTATTCTTTTGCCCAAATCTGACGGTGCAGCTTAGGATAGTTAATGAAGGGCACACCCTTCTCGGCCGCCTCCTCAACCATCTTGGGGGTGATCTCCTTCTTATGCACCCCAAAGAAGTTATGCTCCTCCGGGTCGTACCAGAAGATCCCGACGCACGGCATCTGCTCATCAAACGATGCCATGTCCGCCATTTGAGTTTTACGGTCTTTATCTGAAAGTTGTGTCATATTTACTCGGGATCCTCGTCGTCATCGGAGGTGAAGAGGGGGATGAGGTGGCCTTCGGTGTGAATGGCCCAGGCTGTGGTGGCGAGGGCGGCCAGGAAGAGGAAGATCAGGCAGGTACGGGCACGCTTGGGGCCGTCTTTCTTCACAGGCACGGTGGCAGGCTGAAGAGTGGTAAAGGCAGGGGTTTCTTCCTGTACCTTCATCTCGGCCTGCTGTAGCTGAGCAACCACCTGCTGATAGATACGCTCCTGTAACTCCATCTCGTTTTGGAGGTCAGATTCCTTGGTCTGGGCGTTCTGAGAACTGACATTACGATGGGAGTCGGCATAAGTGGCGTAGCGGTCGCGAGCCTGCTCGTACTTGGCCTTGGCCTCACGAGAGAGTTTTAAGTTGTACTCATAGTCGACACGAGCCTTTGAGGTACGGTAGTCGGTGATAAACGACTGGAGCTTAGTCTGTACAGAGTCGGCTATCGTGGCGCAGATGAGGGGATCCTGATCCGTGACATGAATGGTAATCACCATGGTCTTTTTATCGACATCACAAGAGACCGTTTTCTCCATGGCCTTCACAATCGCATTCTGCTCCTTGGTGAGTTTGAAAGTGTTGACCTTACCATTGGCGGGATCTTCTTTCTTCGGGAAGAGATCGAAGAAGGCCTTTATGCCAGCTGACCACCAGGGTAGCTTCTGACCATCTTTCAGATAGTCATAGTAGGTCATGATATTAACGCCGGTACTGTCGTCTTCGCGTTGTACCGGAATGGGGAACAGCGAAGCGCGGAACGTGACGCTGTTCATCAGGTCGGGGTAGAGTGTAGGGAGGAGCGCATCGGCACCGGCACTGGCTCCGCCCAGGTTAATACCGAAGCTGCTGGCCAGGCTGGCCAGAGAGCCACCACTTTTCACGCCCATGCTGGAGAGCTCGGGAGCAAGCATCACTGTACAGCTGTAGTAGTTGGGGATGCTTAGCATGAGTAATGCTGAAATCACGAATGTAATGGGGAGAACTTTATAATAAAGTTTGCGATGTTTTTTAACATCGTTAAGCAAATCTTTATAAGAGGGCTTTTCAACCTTCTTTTCTATTATTTCTTCTTTCATATAATAATAAAATAAGTATTTTTACCGATTACCCAACCCTCTTAGCCAAGAGGGCTTCGAACCACTCTCCAAACCTCCCGCCAATCATTGTCAGGAGGCTTAATTGCCTCCGGGGGAAAACCGCCCTCCGGCAAGGTTTTGGTATGGCTCGCAAAGCCTGTGCCCCTTCGGGGCGAGCCATAATTATTTATCGGCTGCGCCAGCAGCGATAATCTTATACCTGAAAACACTCGGGGAGCGCCGCGCGGCAAGGGGCAGACAGCCCCGACGAGCGAGGGTGGGCGGGAGCGAACGCTAGAGAGCGGGGATTACTCCCGCTATTATTTCAGCATGTTGGCGATGGAGACGAACATCGTGGCGAGGGAGGCGGCGCTTGTGCCAATGCCGAGCCACTGGGTGACGCTGTTGGGATCTTTCGGGCCCTTGGTGGGGACGACAATCTCACAGCCGGGCTCGACCTTGGCCTTCGAGGCCTTGGCGATGGTACCATTCTGATAGAGAATATAGGTATGACTCGTGCGGGCACGCTTGCCATAGCCACCGGCCTGCTCGATATAGTATTTGTAGCTCTTTCCATCCTTGAAGGCAACGACGTTCGGCTTCAGGATATCACCCGAGATCTTGACGGTACGGTTGTAGCGCGGGATAATCAGCTCGTCGCCATCATGCAACTCGATGTCCTCGTCACAGCCGGGATTGGCCAGGGCTTCGTCGAGATGGATACCTACGCTATAAGTGTTCTGCAAGGCCAACTGCTCCAGACTCAGGGAGTCGGAGGAGGATGACTGTCTGGCCATCTCTACCAGCTCCTTCATGCGCGCACGTTCATCTTCATTCATCTGACGAATGAGGCGGGCACCGCGTACATAGGCGCCGGGGATGATGCCACCGGCCTCCTTGACTACATCGGAGAGGCGCTGGTTTTTAACGTTCAGCGCATAACTGCCCGCGAAGGCAATCTCTCCCCCGACACGAACGGTGACGAGTTCGGCTGATACAGGACTGCGACGAACAGACACCACATCGTATGGTTCGAGGGTAAAGCTACGGTCACCATCAAACTCGAAGCCAGGCTTGATAGAGAAGCTGAAGGTCTTGGCGATATCCGTTGAGGCAGCCGTGGCCTCAGGGTTGATCACACGGCGGGCCACATCGACTTTCACGGTCGAGGCTTTATCCGTCAGACCACCAGCCTGCAGGATGAGGTCTTCGATGGTCGTATTTTCAGCATATTCGTATGTTCCCGGGAAGATCACCTCTCCATCGATGGTCAGGGTGCGCAGGTTCATGTGCTCAGCCATCGTCGGGATAAAGAGCACATCCTCGTTCTCCAGCGGCAGGTCGGCAGCCGTACCTTCCAGGATACCCTTCAGGTCGACAGAGAGCACCTCCTGGGTGCGGTTGGCCTTCATGCGGCGGAGCACGGCGCGAGAGATCATGGCTTCTTCGGTCACACCCTCCACATAATCTAATAAGGTGCGGACACTGGTAATCTTCTCACCCAACTGATACAGACCGGGGCGATAGACTGCGCCCTTCACCTCGACCATGTTCTCGAAACGGTCGTAGATAGTGTCTACTGTCACCACATCGCCGTCGGCCATCTTAAAGGCATTGCACTCAAACTCCTCGACATTGAAGACGCTCTTCATGCGGCCGTTATTACGGAGCACGCGCACCGACTTCTTGTAGGCATCGTTGGCGAAGCCGCCACAATAATTTAATAAGGTGGAGAGGCTCTCACCCTCGCGCAGCTCGTAGGCCATCGGGCGCTTCACACGGCCCGAGATGTCGACGATGGCATCATAGGTGCCTACCTGGATGACGTCGTTATCAGCCAGGCGCACATTACCGGCCAGACGGCCATTGAGGATAAACTGGTAGACGTCGACGGTCGAGATGAGTCGGCCCTGACGATAGACCTTGATATTACGAAGCGTTCCCAGGTCGTTGACACCACCAGCCATATAGAGGGCGTGGAACACCGTGGCAAAGGCACTGACGGTATAGGTGCCCGGCGTCTTGACCTCACCCATCACGTTCACCAGGATGGTGCGGGTCTGGCCCAGGGCGACCTTGATCTCAGAACTGGCATAGTAGGAGCCCAACCGACTGCGGATACGGCTCTGGGCAGCGGATACCGTCAGGCCACTGACATGCACCGGACCATAATCGGGCACGGTGACATCGCCATCCGGACTGACCGTCAGGCTCTCACTCTTCTGGGTATCGCCATAGACATCGATTATCAGCTGGTCGCCGGGGCCCAGCACATAGTTCTGAGGCGTGGCGATGTTCATCTGAGGCTCGAAAGTCAGGTTCTTTTTGTTAAAGATATCTCGGCCAAAGACCATGCGACCACTCTGGACAGCAGCCGGCTCTGGAGTATAAGTGGGCGCCATCTCACCCTCATGGGTCGTAATCTCGTTATCTGTCACTTCGTTGTTGACACGCATCCGGTTCTGGGCATCACCAATGGCGTTATCCACCGTGTTGTCCATCCCCTGGTTGGTGATTTGCTTGGCATACTGACGACGCATACGCTGAATCTGATCCATCGTCGCACCACGCTGCAACAACTTCGCAGCGATGTCAGACTCGGAAGCGCCTTGTTTCTTCAATTGAACGGCATACTGGAGCGCCTGTGTATCAGAAATTTTCTGAGCATAAGCCCCCATGGTCATACCCATCATCATGATGAGCGTAAAAAGAATCTTTTTCATATCTAATTTTTGTTTTTCCCTTGTTTGGATGGAGACAAAGTCTCGGGGTCACCATCATATTGACATGACAGAGAACCGCGAGTGCCTATAATGTAAAAATCGTCCGTTCTGCCTGATTTCCAGTGACATACAAGAACTCTTTCCTTCTTGTTTATACGATAAAGTCTGTTAGAATAAGTGTTGTAGGGGGCAAAGGTACATCTTTTTTTTGAATGTACCAAATAAAATGGGAAAATTCCTACAAAATGCTGGCTTTGATGGTGTTGGCGATATACGCCACTTGCTCGTCGGTCACACAGGGACCCGTAGGCAGGCACATACCGACTTTAAACAAGCCCTCACTCACGCCATTGACATAAGCAGGCGAATGGCGATAAACGGGCTGTTTGTGCATGGGTTTCCAGAGGGGGCGCGACTCGATCCCGGCTGCTAACAAGGCCAGGCGCATTGCCTCGACATTGTCGTTGGGCTGGCAGTCTGTGACGGCTGTAGAGGCCGTGTGGATCACACCGGCCGCCCCGCCCACAGCGCTGGTGATGATTTGTTTGTAGGCGTTCTCCTGGCCCTTGACTTTGAGGGAAGGGTCCAAAGTGATGGTCGTGAGCCAGTAGTTGCTGTCGTATACCTTGTCATCTCGAGCGGAGTCGAGAGATCTCTCCACGCGCTGCGAAAGGGCTTTGTCATCTCGACTAAGCGAAGCGCATGGAGAGATCTCAGAGATGTCTCGACTACGCTCGACATGACAAGTGGGTTGCTCGAAATGACAAGAGGCTTGCTCGAAATGACAGAGGGTGTCGGGCTGCGTATGAACGGTGATCCCGGGGACATCGGCCAGGAGCTGCTCATATAAAGCCTGGACGTGGTGATGATGGGCGATGTGGGCGTTGAGGACGGTCATTTGGCCGCGGCCGATGCCGGCGCAGATGTTACTCATGCGGTAATTATAGCCGATTGTCTCATGCTGATAATAAGGATAGCTCTCGCGGGCCTGCGTGGCGAGCCACATAATCTTATCCCAGTCCGTTTTATCTTTACAAATCAGGGCTCCACCGCCTGAGGTGGTAATCATCTTATTACCATTAAAGCTCAGCACACCATAGCGGCCTGCCGTACCCAGCACCTGACCCTTATAGCGCGAACCAAAGCCTTCAGCCGCATCTTCGATCACAGGAATCTCGTAGCGATTGGCGATGTCCATGATACGATCCAGGTCGTAGGGCATGCCATAGAGGGCTACCGGCACGATGGCCTTGGGCTTTTTGCCGGTCTTGGCGATACGGTCTTTGATGGCTTCTTCGAGCAGATCGGGGTCGATATTCCAGGTTTCTGGCTCAGAGTCCACAAAAACGGGGGTTGCACCGAGATAGGTCACGGGGTGGGAAGAGGCGCAGAAGGTGAAGCTCTGGACGATGACTTCGTCGCCGGGGCCTACGCCACAGGCGATGAGTGCCAAGTGCACGGCCGCCGTGCCGTTGCTCAGCGCCACCACGCGCTTGGAGAGGGCCTTGTCATCTCGACTAAGCGAAGCGCATGGAGAGATCTCAGAGATTTCTCGACTACGCTCGAAATGACAAGTGGGGTGGTCGAGATGACAGGGAGAGGCCGTTTGGTCGAGATGACAAGTATTGACGAAGTCTTCGAGATTCTTCTCGAAGGCATTGACGTTGGGGCCCAGGGGGGCGACCCACTGCGTATCAAAAGCTTCCTGAATGTATTTTTGCTCCATGCCTGTCTCACTCATTTTAGCCAGGCACAGATGTATCATTTTACTCATTGTTTTTAATTTGGGTGCAAAAGTACAATGATTTGTGCAAAAAACAAAATTTTTATGCGATTAATTTAAATTTTTAATATAAGTACATTTAATATAGGTCATTTTTCCGCCTTTCATTGATTCTAATTACGTGTACGGAAAAAACTTTATTATAAAATAAGTATATTTGCAGCCGAATTGGGATAGTACCCATTGCAATTATAAATAGTAACATTATTTTTTTTAAAAATGATGACAGAATTAGAAGTCATGAAAAAATCGGCCGAGATCATTCTCGACGTAGTGAACAACCCCAAGTATCCTGGACGCAAGTCTCGGATTAGTAGAATTTACCACATTAGCCCAAGTACGCTGACGCCTGAAAAGTTGCATCGTACGAATTATGCCACCCTATTCCGTCTCATGATGGGCCTTGCCCAGGAGGTTTCTTATGAGCAAGAGATTCACGAGATGCTTGAGAAGATGAAGTATTTGACACTCGAGGTGGCAGAGATGGAGGATGGTACCCCCGAAGCCATCATCGAGGCCCACGAGGGTTCCATCATCGGTCGCAAAAAGGCAAGATCCATCAAAAAGGACAAGAAGAAATGATGGAAGTTCAGAAGTCTTTCATTCAGGAGGATCTCACCCATGCTGGTGAGGCCTCCTTGGTCACACCCGAGCTGATTCAACTCGACACGTACCGTGTGACGCCCCATGGCCAGTTTGCCGAAGAGGAGTTCCTCATCCGCCTGAAAGGCCAGCCCTGTTTCCCCAGAAAGGATCTGACCGGTATCGCCGGTCAGGCAAAGAGTGGTAAGACCAATCTGATTGCCATGCTGTTGGCTTGTTGCACCCGACCTGCCGAAGACCGACACGTGCTGAACATGCAGCGTATCCAGGAGGCGCCGCTCAAAGTGATGTGGATTGATACGGAACAGAGTCAGAAGAGCACCCAGAACATCCTGATGCATCGCATTGCCAAGATGCTCCAAGTGGAGGAGGAAGAGGAGGGACAGCCTTCCGACTTCCCCGAGGAGCTGTTCTTTGTGTTTAATCTGAGGTCAGCCTTGATTGAAGACCGATACGACCTGCTGGCAGAGGCCGTAGAGGCCTACAAGCCCGACCTCGTGGTGATCGACAACATCCGCGACCTCGTGAAGGACATCAACGACGGCGTCCAGGCCCAGACCCTGATAGAGGGGTTGATGCACATGGCAGAGCAGTACAACTGTAACATCACCACCGTCATCCACCAGAACCGCAGCGCCGACAACCGAGGCCTGCGCGGTTGGCTGGGTACGGAACTCATGAACAAGGTGTTCGAGGTTTTTACCTGTCAGAAGATCCTGCAGAAGCAGGGCGAGAAGCCCGTGTTCTGCATCGAACAGACCCTGACCCGCAAATACGACATCGACGAGCCGATGTGCTATACGATCAGGGACAACGGACTGCCGGAATCCTGCGAACAGCCCGTCGTTCAGCCACGGGATGCCAAGGGGAAGTTTACCGCTTACGACACGCCCGATCCCAAGTCGTTCAACCGCGCTTATATCATCTCGCATCCCGACGACTCCTGGGAGTGGAACCTGCGTAAACTTTTTTCCGACTGTTTCGGAGACCGGGCCCTGATGGGGTATCAGGATCTGATGGATACAGCCATGAAACTGTCGCTCATCAAACGCAGCAAGTATTTCGAGAAGGTGTTCCGGATGGCCGAGGAAGCCAAGGTGGTTCGGGCAGACCAAGACCGTTGCGGACGGCCGGTGGCCATGATGTTGCCCCAGTAAAGCCGCCCCCTCTATATAGCCCCTCCCCTCTCTTGAAAGAGGGAGGGCTATAGTAGGAGGGGGGCTTGTAAGGGGACTGTCATCCCGAGCTTGTCGAGGGATCTCAAATCTCTTTTCTTATGAAATTGAACGAAGTGTTTTGTCACACCTTCCAGGCCATCAGGAAGCGACTGTATGAAGAATCGTTCACCCTCTACCACCCACGGTCCATGGTCAACTCCAGCCTGTCGATACAGAGTCAGTTCTGTCAGGCCATCCTCAACATGGGGTTCCTGACGTTTGAACAGCTCCTCGACGCCGTCTTGCGTTATCGGCTGGGTGCCTCGAAAAGCGGTGGGGTCATCTTCTGGCAGGTAGACCACGAGGGCCGTATCCACGACGGTAAGATCATGTACTACCACCCCGACTGTCACCGCAACAAAGAGCGACCACCTACCTGGGTGAGCTATCTCCTGGCCAAACGACATGGCAGGACCACCGATCAGAACAGCACGTCGCACTGCTTATTTGGGCTGCACCAGCTATTAGGCCCCAGATTCAGCCTTCGTGAGGAAGAGCGACCAGTGGCGATTGTAGAGGCGGAGAAGACGGCCGTGATCCTGAGCGGCCATTATCCACAGTACATCTGGTTGGCGACAGGGGGTTTGGGGGAGTTGCAGGTCAACAAGTTTCGCCCCCTCCGGGGCCGAAAGGTCGTCCTCTTCCCCGATACCGACCCCGAGGGCAAGACCTTCGCCCGTTGGTATGACATCGCCCAACAAGTCATGGCCGAGCCCTTTTGGGAGGACTCCCCGCCCATCCGCGTCTCTCCCGTCCTGGAGCTCCACGCCACAGAAGAGCAGAAGAGGGGGAAAATCGACTTAGTCGATTTTGTCTTTGAGATTTGAGATTTGAGATTTGAGATTTGAGATTTGAGCTTTGAGCATTGAGCTTTGAGCTTTGAGCATTGAGCTTTGAGCATTGAGCTTTGAGCTTTGAGCTTTAAGCATTGAGATTTGAGATTTGAGATTTGAGATTTGAGCTTTGAGCTTTAAGCATTGAGCTTTGAGCTTTAAGCTTTATGATTTGAAACACTCCCTGTCATGTCGAGCGTAGTCGAGACATCTCCCTCTGTCATTTCGAGCGTAGTCGAGAAATCTCCCTCTGTCATTTCGAGCGTAGTCGAGCGCTCGGCTTTGCCGCTTGGCCAGTCCAAGAAATCTCATGAGATCTCTCCATGCGCTGCGCTTAGTCGAGATGACAATAATAAAGATTAAAGCGAAAAGGTAAAATAGTAAAGCTTAAAGCTCAAAGCTTAAAGCTTAAAGATTAAAGATTAAAGAATATGAAGGCATTGAGTAAACAAAAATTGGCCGATAAGGCCGGGGTGAGTCTGAACACCTTTAACAAATGGTGCAAACCACTGGAGAAAGAGCTGCAGGCCATGGGGTTGCAGCCCGGTGCCAGGATGTGGCCACCCCACATCGTGAAGTTCATCGCCGAGACCTTTTGCATCGATATTGAATAACGATGCCACTTTATCTCGAATTAATTCACTTTATCTCCCGTATGTCACCATAACCCGAAACCACCCTTCAAAAATGTTGTAACTTTGCCTTTGTAACGAGTTACAAAGGCGATTACGGGCTGCGGCTCAGCAAATCAAGCAAGCTTGTTTGCGTTCGCCTTGCACCGTAATTGTACTCGGCAAGCAAGCAGGGATGATACCTAAGGCTCGTCCAGACGTCTTGAACCACTCATTCAGACTATTCCTTTACCCTATAAGGGATTATCTGAACACGAGTAAGAGACTATCCGGATAGCATGTAGAGACTATCTGAACAACCGACAGTAGACCCCCACCCAATGTCATGTCGAGCGTAGTCGAGACATCTCATGAGATCTCTCCATGCGCTTCGCTTAGTCGAGATGACAAGGGAATGCTTAAAGCTTAAAGTTTAATGTTTAAAGTTTAAATTATGTCTCAGAAGTTTATTAAAACAAAGAACAACAACCAGTACAATACAGCTTACGGCAAGTACTTCGCCGAGGCCGTGTACGACAGCCACTTTATTGGCACAGAAGAATTGTCGGAGTTTATCCAGCGTCAGGCCTCCGTGAAGAAGAGTGACATCAAGGCCGTGCTCCAGGAGTTGGGCGAGGCGATGAAGCACTTCTTCGAGATGGGTCAGAAGATCAGGCTCGACGGTATCGGTATCTTCAAGGTAGGTTTCTCATCCATCGGTGTCGACAACATCGAGGACTGTGGTGCCAGCACCATCTCCACCCGACGGGTGCTGTTCCAGCCGGAGACCACCCGTGTCGTCGTGGGACAGGAGAAGAAGAATGGTAAGGTGAAGCAAAAGTACGTGAATGCTATCACGTTGCTCAAAGATGTGGTCTTTGAGGAAACTCATGATAATTCCATGAACACCGAGCCAGAATCTCCTGTCTCTCCCGACACAGGGGATTAGGCTCACCCCTCTACCCCCTCTTAGAGGGGTGTGATCCCTGAGTCAGGGATGCTGCTATAGCACCCAAGGTGACCTCGTCGTCACAACAAGTTCAAATAGCTGCTATTAAGCGCATCTGGTCAGATCATACCCCTCTTTTGCAGGGGGTACCCCTGCAACCCCTTTCCGAGGCTGAGCCTCGGGACTTCCATCAACCCCAACCCCTTCTTCATAAGAAGGGGCTTCAGACCACTCCCCAAACCCCTCGCCAATCTTTGGCAAGGGACTTAACTGAAAATTTCGAGAGACCCTCATTTTCAGAGTTTTGGTATGGCTCGCAAAGCCT
>JAEEGL010401058.1_pt1 | contig 80072 bp, 68 predicted proteins | sample 9134231 | NCBI WGS metagenome assembly JAEEGL01 (sample SAMN16246548, study PRJNA631951) | gut metagenome | biome: gut microbiome; feature: rumen; material: fiber-attached | host: Bos | place: Iran: Karaj | collected 2018-10 | reverse complement strand
TTTCCTCCTCATCCTTCACCAGCCATCCGAGGTCCTTGAACAGGTTGTAGTTCTTCACCACCTGCAGATACACCTCGGGCGAGTGCTCGTCGGTGCCCTTGGGCAGGTCTATCTCAGCCTTGGTCACGTGCAGGAGGCTGTAGGGGTTGCCCTCGCACTCCACGCGGGCCTCTTCGGAGTTCAGCACGTCGTAAGGACGCGAAGCCAGTTTCTCGACGATGTCGATGGGCGGGCGAAAGCCCTTGAAAGGTTTGATAATGCTCATGTTGATGAAATATCGTTTGTGTTAATGTATTTTTTTCACGTCTGCAAAGGTACAAACTTTTTCGCGATGTTTGCGTGTCAGTCCGAAATTGTGTCGTTGACCGGCGTTCTTGCGGCTTCAAGGTGCGCTTTGGTTATGGAGAATGTCAGCCTGCCGTAGTATGGATTGTCATGGAACCAGAGGTCTGTGCTCAGCTTTTCGTCGTAGGAGAACAGCTCCGAGGCGAGGTTGAAGGGGCTTATGGCATCGGTGGTGTCATCGCTGTGGTATGTCACCTCACTGCCGTCGGCAAAGCGGAACGTGACGCTGTCGGCAAGATACTGCAGAAGCCAATATTCGCACCCATCGCGAGAGGATTGGCCAATGCCGCCGTTGTTTACCACCACAACCTCTTCGCCCGCGGCTATGGTGTAGTTCTCATATCTCGAATAGTATGCCTCCTGCTCGTCGCGTTGGCTCGGAAGCACGGTGACGGAAACGTCAGTCTTGTTGCATAACACCACGTCGTCATCGTGACCAGGGTCGCAAGCCGCCATCATCGCCGCCGCAACTATTAATATATAATGTCTCGCTTTCATAAAACACAAATTTACATCTGCAAAAGTACAAACAATTTGCAAAACAGCGCTGTTTTTGCCGATTGTGAAATAATTTGTATTTTTGCAGTCGAAACAATTAACGACAATAGCTATGTGTACGTACAATATAACCGTTGACGAGGCTGCGCTGCAGAAACTTCAGCCCTCGTTCAGCCGCGAGTCTTTCGGACGCTGGCTGCAAAGCCATGTCGATGCCTTGGTCGAGGATTTGACTGCCGAACCACACAGCGGTTCGTCCATCGCCCACACCGAGGAGGAGATGAAAGCCATTGTCGAGGAACGTCTGCGCCTGATGGAATCGGGCAACGCCACATACATTGATGGCGAAGCAGGATTCGCACAAATTCGTGAAAGATATGGCCTATAAGTATCGGTGGCTGAGTCAAGCCCTCGATGACATGTATCATGAGATTGGCTATGTGTATGCGGAGTTTGGCGAAAAGTCCGCACGCAAAGCAGAATCCGTCATACGGCAACGCGTGGATTATCTTTGCACCTTTCCGAACCTTGGCATGAACTATGAAGGGTTGACATTCCGCGGTAACGAAGTACGAATCATGCATATCAAGAAAGTATCCATAATATATTGTGTGGAGGATGATGTGATAACTTTGATTGCAATATGGAACAACCGCCGCGACGAGAATACGCTGGAAACAATGATTAAGTCGCGACAATAAGACAGAAAAGCAAAATGAGTATTAACGAACACAAATGCCAATGAAACATAGCGCATAGTTTAGTATGCACATCATAGAATAGGAAAAAGCGAAGTAGCTTATCTGGTACTTTGGAACTTCGACACTTTCAAATTACACTCCAGACAAAAGCGACGGCTTTCACGCTCGGCGTGGACTTGTACGTTGTAATTGGAGTGTAAAGGTAGTCGAAGACCTCAAAGTACCGATGAAAACTAAAAGGCCACGCTCTTTTTATGTGCAAACTTTTATTGGCCTGACAACAAATAATTTTTAAAACAAAACCGATGTGCCGATGGTATATAACCGGCGAGAATTAGAATGGATATTTATTATTGCACAAAATGCGGTATGCAATCGTATATCAAGGTTCCAGGTAGTAAATGCCCATGTGGTGGGGGACATATTTGGATGAAAGGAAATTAATCCAAGAAACAGAGGCTTACCTGTTGTGCCGGATTTTTAAAATCCGGCACTTTTTTTATCCGTCCCCCTACCTTATAATATACCTCCCCAGGCTTGCGGAGGGCTTGGTGGTCGGTGGGGATAATTGTTTATTTCATACTTTTTTTCTTGAAAGCTGCAAGTTTTTACACATCCAAAGTACATAATAGCGCAATCTTTTGACAATGATTACCCTTTTGCATACCACGCCAATTATATCATTTATAATCATCTGGCAACAAGCGGTATAGGTAATCACTCCCGTTGTACATCTGAATCACTCTTGTATTAGTCGGGTTGTGGCTCTAAGACCCATCCCAGACCCCTCCCAGACCCCTCCGTGTTTTCTCTTACTTGGCTCCTACCGGACATCTACTTGACCGCCATAGACCTCTCTGATAGTTCCACGGGGAGATGTATCCTAATAGCCGCAGACAAGGCTCCAGTCGCAGATGTCTCACAATTTGCCTCATCGCTTTTCCCCGTAGATGCACTTGGTAGTTGAGTCATCATAAAGCAGGAATGAGGGCGACATCGGCAATATTGCATTATTTTTTGTAACTTTGCAGTCCTTATGATTTCGCAGGATACAAAGCAGAAGATACTGGATGCAACTCGTATAGAGGATGTTATCGGGGAGTTTGTGTCGTTGAAAAAGCGTGGGGCCAACCACATAGGATGCTGCCCGTTCCACAACGAGAAGACGCCGTCGTTCTATGTGTCGCCGTCGAAGGGCATATTCAAATGCTTCGGCTGCGGCGAGAGCGGCGATGCGTTGTCGTTCCTGATGAAGCATGAGCACTACACCTATCCCGAGGCGCTGCGCTGGCTGGCCCAAAAGTACAACATCGCCATAGAGGAGGAGCAGCTGAGCGAGGAGCAGCAGCAGCGGCGAGACGAGAGGGATGCGCTGTTCCATGTGTCGGAGTTTGCGCAGAAGTTTTTCGTGGAGAGCATGAACGACACCGAGATGGGGCGAGCCGTAGGGTTGGGGTATTTCCACGAACGGGGGCTGACCGACGAGATTATAAAACGTTTCGGGTTGGGATACAGTCCTGACGAATGGCGTGCGTTTACCGACTACGCCCTGAAGAACGGCTATTCGAAGGAGGTGCTGGAGAAGACGGGCCTGACGATAGTGAAGGAGGGAGACAAGATGTACGACCGCTTCAGAGGGAGGGTGACGTTTCCGATATACAGCATCAGCGGACGGGTGCTGGGGTTCAGCTGCCGCATACTGTCGAAGGAGAAGCAGGCGGCGAAGTATGTGAACTCGCCCGATTCGGAGATATACAACAAGTCGAACATCCTGTACGGTCTTTTCCAAGCCAAGAACGCCATCTCGAGAACGGGTAAATGCTACCTGGTGGAGGGGAACCTTGACGTGGTGTCGATGCACCAGTCGGGTGTGGAGAACACGGTGGCCTCGTGCGGCACGTCGCTCACGGTGGAGCAGGTGCGTCTCATCAGGCGCTACACGCCGAACGTGACCATCGTTTACGACTCGGACGGAGCGGGAATCAAGGCGACCCAGCGAGCCGCCAACATACTGTTTCAGGAGGGCATGAAGGTGAGGTGTGTGCTCTTCCCCGACGGGGACGACCCCGACTCGTATGCCCAGCGCAACGGCTCGACGGCGTTGCAGCAATACTTGGAACAGCACGAGGAGAACTACATCCTGTACAAGGCCCGCATCACATCGGAACAGATAAAGCACGACCCGATACGGAAGGCGGAGTTTATACAGGACATAGTGAACAGCATAGCGCTGGTGCAGGACCTGCTGGAGCGGTCGGAATACATACAGCAGTGCGCCTCGCTTTTCGGAGTTGCGGAGCAGACGCTCTCGTCGAGTGTGGCCAAGGCCATAGTGAAACTGAAACTCACCCCTCCGCGACAGGGGGAGCAGCCGGCTGGAGCTGCGACTGACACGGCTGTGCAGCAGTCGGATGGCCTCGCCCCAACGGTGACGCCTGCCGCCCAGCAACAAATGCCCGAACTGCACCCCTCCGAGCCGCAGGAGCGGCACTTGATAGAGATACTTATGCGCTACGGCAACGAGGACATCGACTGGACTTACACCAACCCCGCCGGAGTGGAGGTGACGCAGAGGCTTGCCGTCGCCTCGGTGATTGTCAGCACCCTGCACGCTGCAAAACTCGGGTTCGACAATCCGACATACCAACGCATCTTCGACATGAGTTTCGAAGCCCTCAACGAGGGCCGCATCATAAGTCCCACCCAATTTGCGTCGTCCGACGTGCCAGAAATACGCGACTTGGCAATATCAAACATGGTGCAGCCATACGAGGTCAGCGAACTCTGGGTTACGTCGAAAGGCATAGTGACGCCGGGCGAGCTGCAGAGGCTGCCGCTTGACGTGAAAGACTCGTTGCTCCACTTCATGCTCAAAAAAGTGGAGGCCGAGATTGAGCGTAACAGGCAAAAACTGAAAGAAGAGACCGACGCAGACGAAGTCAGCGCTCTGGTGATGCGGCATACGGCTCTGATAAAAAAGAAACAATCGATCGGCAAAGACCTGCGAATGGTCATAAGCGGACTTTGATGACCGCTTTGCAAATACTTCAAATCCTAAACCTTGACTTATGAATATAGACAAAATAATGCTTCGCTACGGCATCATAGGCCGCGACCCAAAACTGCTTCTTGCGCTTAGCAAGGCGGTGCAAGTGGCACCCACCGACCTCTCCATACTGATCACCGGAGAAAGCGGGGTGGGCAAGGATATCTTCTCGCGACTTATACACGACGGCAGCGATCGTTCGGCAAAAAAAGGGCGCCTCGTGTCTGTCAACTGCGGCGCCATTCCGGAAGGCACCATCGAAAGCGAGCTCTTCGGACACGTGAAAGGGGCGTTCACAGGAGCCGACAAGGACCGCAAGGGCTATTTTGAAGAGGCCGACGGCGGCACCATCTTCCTCGACGAGGTGGGCGAACTGCCGCTGCAGATTCAGGTCAAGCTGCTCCGTGTGCTCGAAAACGGCGAGATAATACCGGTAGGCAGCTCAACCAGCCGCAAGGTCGATGTGCGGGTGGTGGCAGCCACCAATGTTGACCTCCTTGCCGCCATCCACAGCGGCCGGTTCAGAGAGGACCTCTACTACCGTTTGAACCAGATTTCGATAAACATACCGCCGCTGCGCGAACGCAAGGATGACATCCCGCTGCTTTTCAGGAAATTCTCGTCGGATGTGGCCGAACGCTACAAGATGTCGCCCATATTTCTTTCTGAGGATGGGAAGGAGTATATCATGAAATACCCTTGGTACGGTAACGTGCGTGAACTGAAGAATATAACTGAGCAAATAGCCGTTATTGAGGAGTCTCGCACCATTACTCGCGCCATTCTGCAGAACTACCTCAACTATGTGCCCGAGGAGACTTTGCCTGCCTTGGCGACAGGTGGGCAGAACAGTCCTATCTCAGACAGGGAACTGTTGCTCAAAGCCCTCACCATGGGGCAGATGATCAACGAGATGCGGGGCGAGATAAACGACCTGCGCAATGCTGTGAGTCACCTGGCCGCCTCTATCCCCGGCGGTATGGTGAACAATGCAAACCTCGGCAGCTCTGAGCATCTCATGTCCGTGGCTTCGAATCATCGGCAGTTTGGCGAACAGAGCATGGCTAACGCTGACCCGTTGCAGTTTGCTGGTGCGCAACCTCCAATGGAAATTCGCAGGCCTCAGTTCTCCGACAACGTCATCGACCGTCAATGGCCCCCTGATGAGGAGTTCCAGCCTAGCGTGATAATCGACGACGAACCCCTTGCGCTTGAAGAGCGCGAAAAGTGCGCCATCGAGAAGGCCCTGAAGCGTCATCACGGCAACCGTCGTCTTGCCGCCGAGGAGTTGCGCATTTCGCAGCGTACCCTCTACCGTAAGCTCAACGAGTACGGACTTCAATGAATACCAACGACATAAAGATAACGCTGCCGTCATCGAAAAGCCTCTCCATCCGTTGGCTGCTGGTCGCCCGCCTGAGTGGATCCAACATCCCCATGTCTGGCCTGTCCGATGCCGACGACGTGAAGGTGCTGAAACGCATTCTCGCCTATTTCGACCTCACGGCGGCCAACTCGTCATCCGACGCCGAAGTAAGGCTTCACTGTGGAGAATCGGCTGCTGTGGCTCGCTTCCTTCTCGCTGTTTTGGCCACTCGCCCCTTGGGATGCGTCGTGCTTGACGGCTCTCCGTCGTTGCTTCGGCGCCCTATGGCCCCCCTTGTCGATGCCTTGCGTTCCATGGGCGGCGCCCATATCGAATACCTCGCTTCCGAGGGCTGCCTGCCTCTGAGGGTCGAAGGCTGCTGGCCCGAGAAGAAACTCGTCGAGGTCGATCCCTCCCTCAGCGGCCAGTTTGTCTCGGCTTTGGCCATCGCCGGAGCCGCCCTGCCTCGTGGTCTCCATGTCCGCATGACCAAGCCGCCCTCTTCTCGCTCTTATATCGAGATGACCTGTTCCGTGCTCGCCTGCGCCGGTGCGGCCAACGACTACAAGCCCAACCATACCACCATTCGTATCGAACCCTTTGCCGCTCATTCTCGTATGAAAAACGTCATTATAGAACGCGACTGGTCTGCGGCCTCTTTCTTCTTCATGGCTGCCCTCTTCCTGCCTCGGCGCAGAATACGTCTGGTGTCCCTGTCAAACGAGTCGCTGCAGGGCGATCGTGTCGCCGCCCGGCTCTTCGCGTCGCTTGGCGTCAAAACCGTCGTGGCTCGCTCTCCCTATAGGGCCTGCCGATCCCTCGTCATAGAGGGTGGCGGCCCCGTGGCTGCGCATCTTCTCTATGACTTCAGTGAATGTCCCGACCTCTCCCTTCCTCTCGCTGTCTCCTGTGCAGCCATCGGCGTCGAGGCTTGGTTTTCGGGCCTTCAGACTCTGCGCTACAAGGAGTGCGACCGGCTCGAGGCCCTCTCCGTCGAGTTGCGTAAGATGGGGGCAGTGGTCGAAACCGGTCGCGACCGCCTCCACATTTTGCCCTCCGTATTGAAACCTTCACAGCCCGTCTGCACCTATGGCGACCATCGCATGGCGATGGCTTTTGGCACACTGCGCATACTCTTTCCAGACCTCAAGATAGACCATCCAGAGGTGGTCTCAAAATCCTTCCCCGACTTCTGGAATCAGCTCTCGCCCTTTCTCTCTTAACCCCTCCCGACCATAAAAAAACTAATAGTCATAGTAGGACCGACCGCCTCTGGCAAGACTGCGCTGGCCGTAAAGCTCGCACAGGAACTTGACACTCATATTGTCTCATGCGACTCACGTCAGTTTTATAAAGAGCTCAACATCGGTGTCGCCCGACCGTCAGAGAAGGAACTTGCATCCGCTCCGCATCATTTCATCGCCTGCCGAAGTGTCACCCAACCTTACAACGTTTCTCAGTATGAGGACGAGGCGCTCGCCCTGCTCGACACACTCTTCGAAAAACATGAAACCGTCATTGCCGTTGGCGGCAGCGGACTCTATATTGACGCCTTGTGCGAAGGGATGGCTCGGATGCCAGACCCCTCTCCCGAACTCAGGGCGAGCCTGAAAAAACAGATAGCAGAAGACGGCGTGGAGATTCTTTGTGAACGGTTGAAGAAATTAGACCCCGACTACTACAAACGTTGCGATTTGAAGAATCCTGTCAGGGTGCAGCGGGCACTCGAGGTCATCATCACTACCGGAAGACCCTACAGCGAGGTGGTTGCGCAAGAACTCAGACCACGTCCGTTCGAGATAGAGAAAATCATGCCTTCGGTTGATTTGACCTCACTTAGAGAACGTATTGACATACGGGTTGATCGCATGTTCGAATCCGGACTTGAAGAAGAGGCTCGCAGTGTACTACAATATCGTCAACTTCAGCCGCTCAACACAGTGGGTTACAAGGAGCTCTTCGCCTTTTTCGACGGACAGACAAGCAAAGAAGAATCCAGGTGCAAGATAAAAATCAACACCTGGCATTACGCAAAGAAGCAGCTAACCTGGCTGAAACGTTATCCGGACATCCGCCAGATTGCGCACGATGACGCCTGACGTCACACCATCTTTTTCACCAGAGGAAAGGTTTTATATGGCATATAGCGGAACGGCAGGTCGAAGAGGGTAGGGGTGCTCACCACAGCGCGGCGGTGAGTGAACGCCTCGAAGCTCAGCACACCATGATAACTACCCATGCCAGAATTGCCCACTCCGCCGAACGGCACGTTGGGGTTGGCTATGTGCATGATGGTGTCGTTGATGCAGGCACCGCCCGACGAAGTACGGCGAATGATGTTCCAGCCTCTTTGTTTCGGTCCGAAATAGTAAAGCGCCAACGGTTTCTCGCGGTCGAGGATGTAGTTGACCACTTTTTCTTCAAAGCCCTCTCCGCTGTCGTCGAAGGTGACCAGCGGGAACACTGGTCCGAAAATCTCGGTGGTTAGCACGTCGGCATCTTTTTTTACGTCGTCAATCAACGTCGGCTCGATGAAACGCTCGTCGGCTTTCGTGTGACCTCCGTAGAGCACGTTGCCCTCGTGGATGTAACCCTCCACGCGTTCGAAAGCCTTGTCCGAGACCATCCTCACATAGTGGCGGCTTTCATGGATGTCGTCCCCGTGCAGTCGCTTGATGCATCTTGCAAATTCATTGACAAAAGCCTCCTTCACATCCTTGTGGATGAGAATATAGTCGGGAGCGATGCAGGTCTGTCCTGCGTTCAGAGTCTTGCCCCACGCTGTACGCAGTGCTGCCAGCTTCACATTGCAGCCCTTGTTGATGATACAGGGACTCTTCCCTCCCAATTCAAGCACCATCGGTACCAGGTTCTCTGCAGCGGCGGCAGCCACATTTCGTGCCAACGCGGGACTACCGGTGAAGAAAATCATGTCGAACTTCATCGAGAAGAGGTGCTTGTTCACCTCGCGGTTGCCTTGCACTACGGCGATATACTGCTCGTCGAAGGCACTGAGTATCATCTTTTCTATTGCGAGCGAGACATTAGGCACGTAGGGAGAAGGCTTCAGTACCGCTGTGCAGCCAGCCGAGATGGCTCCCACCAGCGGGTTGAGCAGCAACTGTACAGGGTAGTTCCACGGAGAGACAATCAAAGCGCATCCTAGGGGCTCCTTCACCACATAACTGCTTGAACCGAAGATGGTCACGGGCGAACACTTGTGTTCACGTCGTGCCCATTTGGCGGTATGCCGGATGGCGCCTCTGATTTCGGCTTTCACCAGCGAAAGTTCGGTGAGGTAGGCCTCCTCGTACGACTTGTGCAGGTCGGTCCAGAGTGCGTCGGCCAGCTCTTTCTCGTTCTCTTCGATAGCGCTGAGGAGTTTCCTTAGTTGCTGCTTGCGGAATCGCACATCGAGCGTCGCTCCGCTTCGAAAATATTTCTTTTGAGAGACAAGGATAGCATCCAAGCGCTCATTGGTGGTGTTTTCCATTTTTGTTGATAGGTTGATAGGTTTTAAAGGTTAAAAAGGTTCGTTTCGCTTAAACTCCCCATCTCTAAGGGAGAGGGGGCTGGGGGGTGAGGCTTTTCCTTCCCGTGAAGCCGTCCATCACGTTGTATATCCCGAACACGTCGCCGTAGAACCAGTCGAACAAAGCCTGTGGCAGCATACCCTCCATCAGGCGGATGAAGTGGAACGAGAAGGGGATGCCGGCGAATGTCTTATTAAGTTCGATTGACTTGATGATTTTCGCCGCCGTCTTCTCGGGGTCGAGGATGGGAAACACCTTCGAGCGTACACCGTCGAACATGCCGGTATTGATGAAGTAGGGTGCCACAGTGGTTATGCGCACATGACTTTTCATGCGCTGCAACTCCAGCCGCACCGAGTCGCTCCATCCGATAGCGCACCATTTGCTGGCCGAATAAATACTCATCTTCGGCATCGAGAGCATGCCGGCTGCCGAGGTGATGGTCACCAGGTGGCCGTTGTCGCGAGCCACCATGTCCTTCAACGCACACAATCCCACATACATCGGGGCTATGGCGTTGATTTTCATTGTGCGATCTATCTCGTCGATAGTGTTATTATTAAAGGTGTTGTTCGAGGTGACGATGCCGGCACACTGGATGACGATATCAACCTGTCCAAGTTCGCTGACCACCTGACGGTAGGTGTCCTCGACCATCTGTGACGACGAGACGTCGACCTTGTAAGCTTTTATGTTTCCGTATGATTGGTGTTCGGTTAAGGTGTCAGCGATGTTCTTCTCGCTGATATCCCATATTGCCACACAATTTGCACCTTTCTGCAGCGCTATACGCGCCATGATTTTTCCGATACCGGACGCACCACCGGTGATAAGGATGTTTTTGTCTTTCAGTTTCATGATAACTTTTGTTGAATAAACACTTGATCAACAATAGTCCATGATAATTGCGTGTATTCTAAATCGACGTGCGTTTCGCCGGCAAAAGTAGATAAATTTATTGACAGAACAAAAATGCGGTCTGCACATTGTCCACAATCGAATGGGAATATCTAGGGTGGGTGAGGTTTATTTCACAGCGCTGCTTCGACTATGCTGTCTATGTCGATGCCGCAGTCGTGGTGGAGCTCCTCTACAGTGGCGTGTTCTATGAATCGGTCGGGGAGGCCTAGTATGGTAACGTCCTTCTTGCAGCCTGTCTGCTCGAAGTATTCGGCAACCGCCGATCCTAGTCCGCCTTTATTCACACCGTCTTCGACGGTCACCACCTGATGGAAGGGGCCGTTAGCTACGGTGTCGAGCAGTTCGGTGTCAATTGGCTTGAGAAACCTCATGTCATATACGGCGGCAGACACGCCTTTCTGGCGTAGCCTTTCGGCTGCTTCGAGAGCACGGTTGCCAAGCGGTCCCAGCGAGAGTATGGCCACCTCGTCGCCGCGTCGCAGGCAACGTCCCTTGCCTATCGCCAGTTCGTCGAAAGGCGTGTGCCAGTCGCTGTGTTCGGCTTTCCCGCGAGGATAGCGTATCACGAATGGCCCTTGGTTCGGCAGTTGTGCGGTGTACATCATATTGCGCAGCTCTCGCTCGTCCATCGGCGCACAGACGGTGATATTTGGTATGGGACGCAGGTAGGCGAGGTCGAATGCTCCGTGATGGGTTGCGCCGTCTTCACCCACGAGTCCTGCGCGGTCGAGACACATCACCACGTTGAGTTTCTGCAGCGCCACATCGTGGATAATCTGGTCGTAGGCGCGCTGCATGAACGAGGAGTAGATGTTGCAGAAGGGGGTCATCCCCTGGGAAGCCAGTCCGGCGGCGAAGGTGACAGCGTGCTGCTCGGCTATGCCTACGTCGAAAGCGCGGTCGGGCATCTGCTCCATCATCATGTTGAGTGAGCAGCCCGTCGGCATGGCGGGGGTAATACCCACAATCTTGGGGTTGGCTTTAGCCAACTCTATTATGGTCTCGCCGAAGACATCCTGGTATTTGGGGATTATTTGATTGCTTGATTGCTTGATTGCTTGATTGTCTGATGCGTTGAGGCGTTTGCCGGTTACGGCGTCATACTTCCCTGGGGCATGGTACACTATGGGGTTGCGTTCGGCTTCGAGCAGCCCTTTGCCTTTGGTGGTGACTATGTGCAGCAGCTTGGGACCGGGTATGGACTTCAGCTGCGAGAGCACCTTCACCAGCTCGTCTATGTCGTGGCCGTCGATGGGACCGAAGTATCGTAGTCCGAGCGATTCGAATATGTTTTTGTCTTTCAGCAGGGCCGACTTGGCGAGGAAGAGCATCTTGGCGAGGAAGTTGCGGCTGCGTTTCTTGCGGTCGCTGTCGCCACCCAGCCGACGCCACACGGCCTCACGGAAGCGGTTGTAGCGAGGCGAGGCTGTGATGTGGACGAGACTGCGGTTCAGTCCGCCCACGGCCTTGTCTATGGAGATACCGTTGTCGTTGAGTATCACGAGTATGTTCGACTTGCTGACTGCCACGTTGTTGAGCGCTTCGAAAGCCTGACCGCCGGTCATCGAGCCGTCGCCGATGACGGCTATATGCTGACGGCCGCTTTCGCCCTGCAGCTTCGAGGCTACTGCCATACCCAGAGCGGCGGAGATGGAGGTGGAGGAGTGGCCGGTGCCGAAGGCGTCGTACTTGCTCTCGCTCATCTTGGGAAATCCGCTCAGTCCACCCTTGGTTCTGATCGACGGGAACTGATCTCGCCGTCCGGTGAGAATTTTGTGGGCGTATGCCTGATGGCCCACATCCCATATCAGCTTGTCGTCGGGGGTGTTGAAGACATAATGCAGAGCTACGGTCAGCTCCACCACGCCCAGTGATGAAGCCAGGTGGCCAGGATGGGTGGCGATGGTTTCGATGATATAACGGCGCAACTCGTCGGCCAGAGGCTGAAGCTGACCGACATTCAGTTTACGCAGATCGTATGGGGTGTTTATCTTTTCAAGCATTTTCCTTAAGCGCCTGATTGTTTGAATTGCTTGCTATCGGCTTTGCCGCTTGGCTCGGCCAAGAATGATTGAGTGTAAACCGCGTCAGCTACTCAAGCAATAGCGCAATCAAGCATTAAAGCAATAGCATTTCACTTTTCCGACTCTATCGTCTGGTAGGCCGGTTTCTTTTTTTCAATAGGTTTGAATTCTTTGTTCAGTTTCTTGTCGGTGAGGCGGCCCTGAGCGTCTTCGCGCTGCTCCCAGCGGCCGTTGACAAACACGTAGGCCATCTCGCGTCCCGAGGGTACATAGTATTGGAAAAGACCATCCATGCCGGCCACCTGAGGCTCCAGCTCGTCGAAGATGATCATCTGCTCCTTGGTTTCGTGGCTCACCTGCGAGCTGACCATACGCCCGTCTTTCTTCACACGCACGTTCTCTTTCGAGATACTCAGCTGCTGCTCGTAGTTGAGGTTGACCATGGCTTCCTTGTTGTATTCCAGCACGATGCGGCGACGGTTCTTGTCGCGACGGAAGAGCGCCTGGCCGAACTGAGGCTTGCCCGTGCGGCTGTTTATGGTGATAGGTTCGATCACCTTGCGCTGGGTGAGCATCGAGCATCCGTTCCATCCAAGCAGGGTGTAGTAGTTCTTGCCCTCGAAAGAGGTCTGTATGAGTTCTTGGTAAACCGAGCCCAGCCAGCTGTCGGGGTCGAGCAGCGATTCCTCGCGGTTGATTATCTCGTCGCTCATGTCATGCAGCGCATACACGTGCCATTCCTCGTCGCCGTCAGAGTCCTCGCCCTTGCTCTGCACGAAGCCGAAACACTCATATTCGCCGTTGTCCTTGACTACGGGCCATGTGATGATGGTGAACACCTTGTCGGCAGAACGGAGTACGGACACATAGTTGGAAAACTGCCAGTTCCACTTCTGCGAGTCCTCAACCTCGAAGGCTTGGCTGAAAAGTTCAAGTGCCTGTTCGTTGGCAAGGTAGCGTTCATTGTCGGTAGGTGCGTTCTGCACTTTTTCAAAAATTTGCTGTAGCTGGGACTGATAGTTGCCCATAACCGCTTTGTCCTGGGCCTGTGCACAGCCCAGGATGGCAAGCAAGAAGACGAACATTAGATTTTTTCTCATAATATGGAAACGTTCGGAGATTGTATTTATTGTATGTCGGAAGGTGTAGGGCGTGAGGAGGGGAGGTGCGTTTCGAGCCAGCGAGCGAGGAATTGGACTGCAATTCCTATAAGGATACCAAGGACAGCGCCGCACACGACGTCGCCAGGATAGTGTTTGCCGAGGTATGGACGGCTGTAACATACAAGAGCCGCCCATAATGTAAGCAGGACTGCAGGGAGCCATCTACGACTGACCCTGAAAGCCTTTTTGCGGCAAGAGTAGCGAGCGACGAAAAAGGACGATATAGATAAAACATTGGCGGCATGGGAGGAGACAAAACCATAGAGCCCTCCGCAATTGGTGCGGAACATGTGCAGGTTGTCGATCACATGGCAAGGCCTGAGCCTATGGAAGACCTCCTTGAATGCCATTACAGAGAGGCGGTCGGCCAGGAATATGCACAGCAAAACGGCAAGTAAAACGACCCACCAGCGGCGTGGCTCATAGCGCAGGGTGAGCAGACAGAAGGCTGACAGTAGCACCAATGCCAACGACAACGGCTGGCTGGCAATCCACATGATCCAGTCAAGGAGGGGTGTGTTGTGGGAGTTTATCCAAACCAGGGCGTCTGAATCCCACGCCGTGAGTCGGTCTATCATCCGGCTGGCTTGTTAAGCATAGCGAAGATGCGGTCTTTCAAATGCTGCATGTTGAGGCCGCTCACTGAACTGATGAAGATACATTCGACGTCATCCGGCAGGTGCCCCTTCAGTTGGTTCATCATAGACTCGTCGAGCATGTCGCATTTGGTGACGGCGAGGAGACGCTGTTTGTCAAGCAGTTCTGGGCTGTAGATCTTTAGTTCACCAAGCAGGATCTCGTATTCTTTCTTGATGTTGAGCTGTTCGCAGCTTACCATGAACAACAATATCGAGTTGCGCTCGATATGACGCAGGAATCGCAGTCCAAGTCCTTTCCCTTGGCTGGCACCTTCGATGATTCCCGGAATGTCGGCAATACAGAACGACTGGTCGTCTTGGTATTTCACAATGCCCAAATTAGGCACCAGCGTTGTGAATGGATAATCTGCTATCTCAGGTCTCGCAGCTGACACTGCGCTGAGAAGCGTCGATTTGCCGGCGTTCGGGAATCCCACCAGGCCGACATCGGCGAGCATCTTCAGCTCGATGATGATGGTGCGCTCGACTGCGGGCTCGCCAGGTTGTGCGTAGCGTGGTGTCTGGTTGGTGGCCGACTTGAAGTGGTCGTTGCCCAAACCTCCACGACCACCACGGGCTATGATGAGTTGCTCGCCGTCCTCTGTCACCTCGCCAATGACTTCATCCGTATCGGCGTCACGGCAGACACATCCCAGAGGCACATCAAGTATCTGATCGGCACCTTGACGACCTGTCCTCAGATTATCGCCACCGTTTTGTCCGTCTTCAGCAAAGACGTGCTTGGTGTACTTGAGGTGCAGGAGTGTCCAGCGTTGGGTGTTGCCACGCAGAATGACGTGCCCCCCCCGACCGCCGTCACCCCCGTCAGGACCAGCCTTGGCGTTGTATTTGACACGAAGCAGGTGGGCTGATCCTGCACCGCCTTTTCCGGAGCGGACATACACTTTAACGTAATCGACGAAATTGGAGTTCATGATTTAAGGGGCGCTTCGCTTGAAAGGTTGTTGGAGAGTGGATATCCGTTGCCGTTATTTGGGATTAACCTATGGCGTTTGCTATGTTGGCGGCGATGTCTTGGATTTTTCCGAGTCCGTTGATGGCAATCAGTTTGTTCTGTTGCTTGTAGTAGTCTGCAACGGGCTTGGTTTGGCGTTCGTATTCTTCGAGACGGTGTTTTATGGTCTGCTCGTTATCGTCGCTGCGGCCACTGGTCTTGGCACGTTCGAGCATGCGTCGAATGAGCTCTTCACGAGGTACGTCGAGAGACACCATGCAGGTGATTTCGCGTCCGTGCTTCCTCATGATATTGTCGAGGGTTTCAGCCTGCTTGATGTTGCGAGGGAATCCGTCGAAGAGCATACCGCGGTCACTCTTGGCGATAGCGTTGTCAATCATCTCGACCACGATGTCGTCGCTTACCAGCGAGCCGCTGTCCATGATGCTCTTGATGCGTTTGCCGAGTTCGGTTTGGTCGGCTATCTCTTTTCGGAGCAGGTCTCCAGTGGATATGTGGTTGAGGTTGTATTTTTCAACCAAGAAATCAGACTGAGTGCCTTTGCCGGCACCGGGAGCGCCGAAAATTACTATGTTTTTCATTGGAGAGTGATGATGTTTTTTTATGATTTCTTTGCTTGAACGGTTCAAAAGAGGATAGTGATAAAAGTGGGCTATCCTCTTTTTGACAGCTGCTTTTGCCCATTAGTTCACCGACAGTATTTCTACGTCGAAGATGAGGGTGGCGTATGGAGGAATCATTTCGCCGGCACCCTTGGCACCGTATGCCAGGTTTTCAGGGATGATGAGTTTTGCTTTGGTGCCCTGGGCAAGCCCCATAAGACCGTCGTCCCATCCTTTGATGAGGTTGGCCTGTCCGACTACGAACTCCAAAGCGTCGTGAGGCTCAAGGTTGTTCTGCAGAGCGATGTCACTGTTGGAGGAGTCGAATATCGTGCCGTTGAGTAGATAGCCGGTGTAGGCGACCTTGATGCGGCGACCAACTTCGACCTTCGGGCCGTTGCCTTTCTTTGATACTATGACGTATAGACCGTCGTCGTTCGGGGTGGCGGTGATGTTGTTTTCGGCTATATATGAATCCAGGGCCTGTTTCTGCTCGTCCTTCATCGATTGCATCTTCTGTTCAAACTCCTTCTTGGCAGAGGCCATTTCGTCGGCCGATTTGACCGACAGGAGGTTTACTTCGTAATAAAGTTTCATGTTTGTGCCGTTCTTGTAGGAGGCGGGCATCTGGTTGGGCTGAAGATGGGCGGCCATCTTGTCGGCGTCGATGGCAAAGACCGCCTTGTCGCCTTCGTGCATCATCAGGAGACCTTCGGAGAGGTCGCCGTCGAAGCGACCGTCGGAGACGACAAGCAGGTTGGCCGGGTCGCCAATGTTTGAGAAGAGGGTGTCGTTCTCGAGCCTCAGCAGCATCTCGCCGTTGAGCATGTCGCCTTTTTCCACCTGGCGACCGTTGGCGTTCTGTGAGATGAAACGGTAGTGCAGGCCGCTTACGGTTTTCTGGAAACCCTCGATGTCGGACTTGGGACCGCGGTTGCATGAAGTGGCTACAAATGCGCACAACAGGGCGCAGGACAGAATATAAATGACTTGTTTCATATTGGATGTTTTTTTGTTCGCTTCGGTTAAAGGTTGAAAAGGTTAAAAGGGTTGAAAGGGTTCGCTTCGCTTAAAGGGTTGAAAAGGTTGAAAGTTAAAAAGGTTTGCTTTGCTTAAAAGGTTGAAAGGGGTAAAAAGGTTCGCTTTGCTTAAAAGGTTGAAAGTTAAAAAGGTGACAGGTTCTATCGTCAATTCACTAATCACTAATCACTTAAATTAGTTCACCGACACTATTTCCACGTCGAACACCAGTGGTGAGAAGGGAGGTATGTCTTTGCCGGCACCGCTCGCACCGTAAGCCATGCTCGATGGGATGATGAGAGTGGCTTTGGCGCCCTTGCTCAAGCCGGTGATACCTTCTTCCCAACCTTTTATGACCGAGCGCTGACCGATAGTAAAGGCAAATGGCTGGAAGTGTCCACCCATGCGGCCTTCCTTTCGGGCCTCGCTCTCGATGTTGGTGTCGAAGAGTTTGCCGTTAAGGAGACGTCCAGCGTAATAGACACTCACGGTGCTGCCGTTTTCGGCTTTTTTGCCGGAACCGGGTTTCTTGACGACGACATACATGCCGCTTGCGGTAGGTTTGACGGTGATTTTGTTGTCGGCGATGTACTGTTTGATGAGTTCGGTTTCGGCTTCCTGCATCTTTGTCATCTCGGCCATGTATTGAGCTTCGCGCTGGGCGATGTCCTCTTTTGTGAGGATGTGGGTGAGATGGATGTCATAGTAGATGCGCATGTTCTGGTTGGGTTTGTAACCTTGGGGCATCTGTGTGGGCTCAAGGAATTTGGCCACCGAGTCGGCGGCGATGCCGAACACGGCGTGGTCACCTTCGTGCATCATGAGGAAGGCTTCGTTGTGGCCACCCTGGAACCAGTCGTCTTCGACGCGGGTGAACACGTCGGGGTGCCCGAAGCTGTTGAAGAGGGTGTCGCCTTCAAAGTAGATGGCCATTTCGCCTTCGAGGAGGTCGTCCATCTCGACCATACGGGCATCTTCGTTCTTCTCGATGAATTTGTACATCAAGCCGCTCTCAGCGGTGTAGAAGCCGTCCTTGTCGGGTTTGGGGCCGCGGTTGCAGGAGGCGACAATCAGGCAGCATACGGCCGCCATAGAGAAGAGTAGTAAGTTCTTTTTCATGTTTATGATTATTTTGTTTCTATTCGGTTGTGTTGTTTATATCTTGGTGTGTCTTTGGTTCGCTTGAAGGGTTAAAAGTATGTCAGACAGCCGCTTTCTAACTGCAAACCGTCAGCTCGTATATCAGCACTTTTCTGTTTGTAATCCGGTCGCCGTCGCCAATCATGCCGTAGGCTTCGTTAGAGGGTACTATCACATGGGCTTTGGAGCCGTGGTGAAGCTGCAGCAGAGCTGCGTCAAGGCCAGCTGTGGGCTTGCGGCGTCCCACCACAACGGTGTCCTTCACCCCAGCGTAGATGACGGCACCAGTGAGGTCATACACGCTGTATTCGACGGCAACCTGCTCATCCCACTCCACTTTCTTGCCGTTGCCGACCTGGTATTCGCTTATGCGTACGCCCGTCTGGGTTTGTCGCACGTTCCATTGGCGTCGTTCGACGTAGGCGTTTATCTGCGTCTCTTCCGACTCCACGATATAGCGGTTGGCGTTGGCCAGGTTCTGTGTGATGTCGGGTCCTTCCTCGGGAGCGTTCACCACAGGCGGTTGCCGGTGGCAGCCGAAAGCGAAAGACAGTATTGCCACGCAAAAAAAAGTATGAGCAAGTTTCGTCATGCCAAAGCCTCTCTCAGTTTCTGTTCCACGAATTCTCTCGTCTCTTCAAACCCCATCGAGCTTGTCGCTCCCGCCGCCTTCGTGTGGCCTCCGCCGCCAAACAGCTTGTTGGCGAAGGTGCTCACGTCAAAGTCGCCTTTCGCCCTGAACGACAGCTTCACCCTCGTCGGCTCCTCTCTCATCAGCACACCAACCTCTATCTCTTTCATCATCAGCGTGTAGTTCACCAATCCCTCCATATCCTGCGGTTCCACTCCGAACTTCCGTTGGTCGTCGAGCGAGAAGAAGAAGTAGGCGGCTTTCACGTCGTCCATTATCACCAGCCGCTCGCTCAGCGCAAAGCCGTAGAAGCGCATCCTCGCGATGCTGAAGCAGTTCGATATCTCGTCGTGGATGCCCGCCGGGTCGATGTCCCTTGCCACCAGCCGTCCTGCCGCCTCATACACCGAGGGGCTCTCGCAGCTGTAGGCGAAAAAGCCCGTGTCGGTGCATATCCCCGAATACAGGCATCTCGCCGTGTCTCTGTCAATAGCGTCCTCGCCGTACATCCGAGCGAAAAGCCAGTAGGTCAGCTCGCAAGCCGACGAAAACTCCGGTATCGAGAACAGCACGTGAAACAGCTCGCTGTCCGGCGAGTGGTGATGGTCAATCAGCACCTTGTGAGCCTTCGACTCGACAAGCGCCTGCCCCAGGTTGTCCACCCTCGAGGCGTTGTTCAAATCCACCGCAATGATAAGGTCAGCCACCATAAGCGCCTTGCAGCACTCGTCGTGGTTCTCCGAGTCCTCGAGTATGTCGTCATATCCGGGCAGATAGGCGAATACCTTCGGGCGAGGGGAGGGGAGCATCATGGTGATTTTCGCCTTCGAGTGAGCCTCGACCACACGTCTCGTGCCCAGCAACGAACCCATCGCGTCGCCGTCGGCATTCGTGTGCGAAACCAGCGCAATCGACTTTGCCCCCTCGATCAGCGAGCGGAAAACCACAATGTCACTATCCTTCAGTTCTATCATTACGGTCTAATCTTCAATACCATACACACTATACCAACCCCATCATTTTTGGGGACATGGATTCTGCAAAGATACTCACTTTTTTTGACAAAAAACCATTTCCCTCACCGGTTGTTGATAAATATTCGCAATTCCTTTGCAACACTTTGCCGATCAATGATAATGCTGCGATTTTGTTCCGACCGAAGTGTACCGTAATCATGCCATCTAATTAACCTTGGACATCTGCGAGTGTGGATAATTCCGTTGTGGCGGACTTGCAATCCGCCACATTCTGTTGTGGCGGATTTGTAATTCGCCACATTCTCATTTCATGGATTTCCAAATCCGATAACAATCCTCCCTTTTTCCAGATGATAATGAGCAAATTCCGATACGACATAAAATAAAGGGCAACAATCCGATACTAATCATTAAGCAAATTCGGTATCTTTGCCCCCCTTGTGGCGACTCGGAAATCCGACATTTCCCTGGATTTCCGAATCCGGCATTACCCTATTATTACGTTTAAATGTGGTATCTTGCAGACAATTGTAGCGGTTGATTATTAGGCGGTTGCTGGTTTAGGTAAACATGTTTCCCTATTAAGTCTCTATTGATTCTGTATTATTTCTCTAATGTTTCTGTAGGGGGAACAGAGGGAGATGTGAGGGTTTGTACGGGGTTTGAAGTGGGCGAGTTGGTTGTCGGAAAAGTGTAAGGGTGACCGTGTGGTATGGTTGGGCGAGAGGAACACCGATGTCAATATTTGTTAGAAAAGTAAAAAGCCGATGCGATAATGTCGCATCGGCTTTTGTTATGTTGATGGGTTTAAAAGGTTTTAAGGGGTTTAAGGTTTTGAAAGGTCACTGGTCACTGATCACTGGTCACTGATCACTGGTCACTGGTCACTATTGTCAATTAAGGGGTTTAAGGGTTTGAAAGGGCGGTTCATCATAATAAACGGGGTGAGGTTTGCGTTATTGAGATAGAACTATTTTAAGAGTTATGAAATACAATGTAGTGAGAATCAAACTCTCGCGGATTGAGCCTTTCCGCGACTTGCTGGTTTATGCGTTGGGCGACGAGGGTGAGTATGACAGTTTTGAGAATACGGAGAAAGGTTTGGATGCATACGTGCCGACGGAGAAATATGACGAGGGGGCGCTGAGGGCGGCCATCGAGGAGAACTGCGAGGGCTGCGTGGTGGAATATTCTGTGGAGGAGCTGGAGGACAGGGACTGGAACGCGGAGTGGGAGAGGGGGCACGAGGCGGTGCTGGTCGACGGCTTCTGCTGGGTGCGGGCGCCGTTTCACGACCACCGCGACGACGTGGAATACGAGATTGAGATTGAGCCGAAGATGTCGTTCGGCACGGCGCACCACGCTACGACCTACATGATGATGACGTGGTTGAGGGACATGGACTTGGCGGGCAGGAGTGTGCTCGATATGGGTTGCGGGACGGCGGTGCTGGCAATATTGGCGAAGAAGCGGGGGGCGGGATATGTGGAGGCGGTCGATGTGGACGAGTGGGCTTGGAGGAACGCGCGGGAGAACGTTGAGCGGAACGGCTGTGGCGAGATAGTGTGCCGGCTTGGCGATGCCACGACTCTGGGCGACGAGAGGCGCTTTGACGTGATTCTGGCCAACATCAACCGCAACATACTGCTGAACGATATGCCAGCCTACGTCCGCACACTCAAACCCGGCGGACGCCTGGTGATGAGCGGCTTCTATGAAAGCGACATCCAGATGCTGCAAGCCAAAGGCGAACAACTGGGCCTACGCCTTGAATCGCAACGCACGAAAGACACCTGGGCGAGCGTGGTGTTTGTTTTTTAGTTTTAAGTTTTTAGTTTCAAGTTTAAAGTTTTTAGCAACAAGCAGCCAGTTTCAGTTCACAGTTCGCAGGTCACAGTTCACTATTGTCAATTCACATTTTCACAATTCACTAAATGATAGTTTGCATAGCAGAGAAACCGAGTGTGGGGCGTGATATAGCCAAGATTCTGGGTGCGACGACGGCCCACGACGGATATATGGAGGGCAACGGCTACCAGGTGACCTGGACCTTCGGCCACCTCTGTACGCTGAAGGAGCCGAAGGACTACTGCGACGCCTGGGGTCCGTGGTCTTTTGGCGTATTGCCGATGATACCTCAGCGGTTCGGCATCAAGCTGATAGAGAACGCCGGCTACATGAAACAGTTTGAGACCATCAAGCGTCTTATGCAGAACGCCGAGCGCATCGTCAACTGCGGTGATGCCGGGCAGGAGGGTGAGCTCATACAGCGCTGGGTCATGCAGAAGGCACAGGTCAAATGTCCCGTCGAGCGGCTCTGGATCTCCTCCCTCACCGAGGAGGCCATCAAGGAGGGTTTCTCTAAGCTCAAGCCGCAGGACGACTATCAGTCGCTCTACGAGGCTGGCTTGTGCAGGGCTATAGGCGACTGGCTGCTGGGCATGAACGCCACCCGTCTCTACACCCTCAAATACCGCCAGATCGGGGGGCAGGTGCTCTCCATCGGCCGTGTGCAGACGCCCACGCTGGCGCTCATTGTGAAACGCCAGCTGGAGATCGACAACTTCAAACCTGAGCAGTACTGGGTGCTCTCGACCATATATCGCAACACCCTCTTCAACCTGCAGTCGGCAGAAGAGTCGGACGGGTCGGACAAGTCCGACGAGTCAGACAAGAAGTCGGGCCGCATCAAGAGCCAGGAGGAGGGGCAGGCGGCCCTCGACTCAATCAGGGACAAGGAGTTCGAGGTGACCTCCGTCACCAGGAAAGAGGGCAAGGAGGCGCCGCCGCGGTTGTTCGACCTCACGAGCCTCCAGGTGGAGTGCAACAAGAAATTCTCCTTCTCGGCCGAGAACACGCTGAAACACATACAGTCGCTCTATGAGAAGAAGCTCACCACCTACCCACGTGTAGATACCACCTACCTGAGCGACGACATCTATCCCAAATGTCCGCAGATACTGCAGGGCTTGGTGCCCTACGCGGCACTCATACAGCCTCTTATGGGCAAGAAGCTGCCGAGGAGCAAGAGGGTGTTCGACAGCTCGAAGGTGACGGACCACCACGCCATCATCCCGACGGGCGTCAACCCCTCGAACGGCGACCTGACCTACGACGAGAAGCGGGTGTATGACCTTGTTGCACGCAGGTTTATCGCTGTATTCTATCCCGACTGCAAGTTCGCCACCACCACTGTGACGGGCAAGGTGGAGAAGCTCAAGTTCAAGACCTCGGGCAAGCAGATATTGGAGGAGGGCTGGCGAGCGGTGTTCGGTGGGAAGTCTGACTCGTCAGACCAGTCGGACGAGTCGGACAAGACTGTGGTCCTGCCCGATTTCCAGAAAGGGGAGAGGGGCCCACATGAGCCCACCCTCGCCGAGAGGTGGACCACACCGCCCAAGCCATATACCGAGGCGACCCTGCTGAGGGCTATGGAGACGGCTGGCCGCACGGTGGAGAACGACGAGCTGCGCGACGCGCTGAAAGAGAACGGCATAGGGCGACCTTCGACGCGTGCCGCCATCATAGAGACGCTCTTCAAGCGGGAATATATCCGCAAGGAACGCAAATCGCTCGTTGCCACACCTACGGGCATCGACCTGATAGGCATCATACATGAGGAGCTGCTCAAGAGCGCGGAGCTCACGGGCCAGTGGGAGAAGAAACTCCGCGACATCGAGGCTCATAAATACGAGGCCTCCCAGTTCCTCGAAGAGCTCAAGGCGATGGTCTATCAGATTGTGCAGCAGGTGATAACCGATACCAGCAACCGAAGGGTGTCGGCAGCGAAGCCTCACCCCCTGGCCCCCTCTCCTCAAGGCGAGGGGGAAAGAGCCCCAAAAAAGCGGGTAGCGGGTAGTGGGCAGCAGGTAGCTGGTAGTGGGGAGAAAACGCCGAAGAAACGCACCAGAAAGAAGAAGGAAGAGTCCGTCAAGGAGGGCGACGTGTGTCCCAAGTGCGGCAAAGGCCACATCATAAAAGGCAAGACTGCCTACGGCTGCTCGGAGTGGAAGAACGGCTGCGACTGGAGGCGGCCGTTTGGAGAGTAGTGGCTAGATTGCGAAAGAATGCTAAAACTGCGAAGGGATGCGAAAATTCTTTTTAAACATCGAAAAACACGAAAAAATCTTTGATTGCGAAAGAATGCTAAAACTGAGAAAACATGCGAAAATTTATATAGCGGTTAGCAGTCAGCGGGTAGCAGGTAGCGGTCAGTAACCTTTTAAGCTCTTAACCTTTTTAAGCGAAGCGAACCTTTTTAACCTTTTTAGTGATTAGTGATTAGTGATTAGAGAGCTTTCAAACCCTTAAACCCTTTAAAACCTTTTAAACCCATCAACATATCAACATATCAACATATCCCAATCATGTTTCGCAAGGTATTTTTTACGGTATTATTCGTACTGTCAACCATGCTGGCTGCCGCTCAGACAGACTTCGGCAGCGGTTGGAAAGAGGTTAAAAAGCTCTACAACGACGAGGATTACACCAAGGCCTACACCAAAGCCAGCCAGCTCTTTGGCGAGGCGAAACGTCTTGGAGACTCCCGCAACACCTTGATTGGTGCATTGGAACTGTCGCGAATAGCATCCCAATACCAAGAGGATGCGGCCGATTCGGCTCTGACCCGTTACCTGTTGATAATCGACAGGCTCGACGCTGTCGATGCAGCTGTCTGTCACGCTTTTCTCGCTAATTTCTATAGTGACTACAGGGCATCTCACCGTTGGCTGATTGCCCGAAACAGCGATACCGACGAGGCGGGACTTGACTACAAGCTTTGGCCTGATGAACGATTTGACAGGGAAATTAAGAAACATATCTCTGAAGCGTTGAAAGAAGAGCAGGTGCTTAAGAGCACAAATGTGCAGGATGTCAAGATGTTCTGTGACGACAACTACAGCAGCGGCATACTTGTCACCCCCACACTCTATGACGTGGTGATGAACCTGGCCGTTGATGGCACTTCGGATTATGCTGAAAAAATGCAATTGCTTGACAAACGCATCGATTTCCACAAAGACGACAGCGACTGCCTGCGAATCTGGCTCGACTACAGGAAACTCGACTTGCTGGCTGATGCGCCCAATGTGCCATCCCCAACCGAAAAGGACTATGAGCACTATGCCGACAAGTATAAAGGCACCGAATGCGACATTTTGACGATGTTCTACTACAGGGCAGCGAGCCTGTTGTCGAGAAAGAAGAGATTTGTCGAAGCGGTGGCCATGTGCAACAAAGCCATAGCCCTTTTCCCAGAAAGCAAGGGCGGCAAGGAGTGCGCCAACCTTATCAACGAAATAAGGCACCCCAGATGCTCGGTGAAGATGGTACACGATGAGATGAACGACCATGATATGCTGGCCAAAGCCACCAGCCGCAACACCGACACGCTCTATTTCCGCATCATCAAAAAGTGCGATCACCGAGGAATATATGCTCTTAACGATGTCGTGAAGCACATGGCTAAACAGAAAGTCTTGAAAGAGTGGTCGATAGCATTGGAGCATCGCGACGACTATCAGGAGCAGACCAATTATGTATATCTACCTTCGATGCCCGCTGGCGAGTACGACCTGTTGGTTTCCACTTCCCAGGACTTCAAGGCCAATGGTCTGTCGTATGGCGAGTTCACATGCTGCGATGCCCGCATTGTTACGGCCCTGCCCAACAACGCCTTGCGTGGCTATGTCATCTTGCGCAGCAGCGGTGCTCCCGTGGCTGGTCAGAGAATGATCCTTAAGTGCTACGACTACAAGAAAAGCAAATACGTCGCCACCGGTTTCACCGCTGTGACCGATGCGACAGGTTACTTCGAGTTTGACGACAACCCCGTTCCTGAAAGTCGTGATCTGTACGTGGTGACCGAATATAATGGTACCACTATTCATTATGAAGCCAACAGATACAATAAGAGAGAGCTTTACGAAAAAGTCAAGCTCTACTGCCAGATGGACCGTCCGGTTTACAAACTCGGCGAGACGGTCAGTTTCGCATACGTGGTGCATAACGGCGACGCTCACACCACCGAGCGTGTGTGCAGTGGGATGGAACTGTTTGTGACTTTGAAGGATGTGAACGATAAGGTGGTTGACTCGGTCCGACTCACCACCGACGAATTCGGTGTCTGCCACGGTGAGTTGAAGGTGCCCTCCGATGCCCTGCCTGGAAGATTCAAGATTTACACCACTTTTAAAGAAGGCGACAAGAGCCGCTACGACATCGATTATGTGAATGTCGAAGAATACAAGCAGCCCAAGTTCACCGTGAAGATGTATGGAGACAACAATCGTCACACATTCGGCAAAGAACTCACGGTGTCGGGCCTGGCGGCTTCCTATTCGCAAGTGTCCATCGACGGGGCCTACGTTACCTATACCGTCACACGCCGAGAGATGTATCGTCCTTGGCGTTGGTGGTTCACTCCTGCCCCCAAAGCGACCGTGGTGGCCTATGGTGAGACAGCCACCGACGCCGACGGCAAGTTCGACATACGCTTCACACCAATGCCCGACTCGTCCGTCGAGCTCTCCACCAAACCATGCTTTGTCTATACCGTCTCGGCCGACGTGACCGACCTCAACGGCGAGACCCACTCGCAGAGCTACTCGCTGCGTGTCGGTTACGAGAACAGCTATATCCTTCTCTCGCAAGGCGGCGAGGTGTCGAAATTCGACACCATTGAGGTGGAATACAACAACCTCGACGGCAATCCCATCGATGGCGTTGTTACGCTCACCGTTGAGCGACTCAAACAACCCTCCAAACCCCATCTGTCGCACTCCCTGCTCGACGGCAATGCCAAACACTCGTTGTCACGCAACGAGTTCGAAAAACGTTTTGGCCTGTTGGCCTACGAACCGGCCGACATCGATCCCGACAAATGGCCGGTTGACCGCAAAATAACCACCAAGACCCTGAAACTCACCAAAGAGGGTGGGGTAGAGGCGGCTCTCGGCAAAATGGAGCCTGGCACCTATCGTGTTACGGCCACAACCACCGACAGCGAAGGCAACAAGGTCGAGAGCAAGGCTACCTACACCTATATGCCCCACAACGGCAAAGCCGTCCAGACACAGGATCTGGTGTGGATTTCCAAAGAGGAAAGCACCCTCTCGGTGGGCGACACTTTCCGTCTGCGTATCGGCTCACGCTACAAGGATGTCAAGGTGCTCTATCTCCTCTCCAAGGCAGGCAGTGTGCTCGACCGTAAGGTGATTAGCCTCGATGGCGACATTAAAACCATCGAACTGCCCATTGTCGAGGACTACAAAGGCGATGTGCATATCGACCTCCTCTCCATGAAGGAGAACATCGTGTGGAAAAAGAGTGTGGGCATATATGTCCCGCTGGTCGAAAAAGAGCTGGATGTGACCATTGAGAGTTTCCGCAACAAACTACGCCCCGGCGACACCGAGACTTGGACCGTCAAGGTGACTCCCCGTAAACGCGAAGCCGCCGTCGGCACTCTGAACGCCAACGTGATGATGACCATGTACGACGCAGCCCTCAACACTTACGGTAGCCTCACCGCCTCCCTTTCGCCGTGGAGCAGAAACTACAACCCTTCGATGCTTAGCTACCTCGAAGAGTCTTTCTACATGGAAGACTATCAGACCGAGCCTGTATATGAATACGTCGGTGATATCAAAATAAATTATTGGCACTTTATCAACGGGGTGTTCTACTACAACTCCCGCAATATGTTTTACCGCAAGAACTCTCATGTCCAGTCGGCAAGGGCTCGAGGCGAAGAAGGGATGGTCGAGGTGGAAGAGGCGGTTATGGAGAAAGACAGCTATGTCCAGTACGAAGAGATGGAGACGGTTATAACTGAAGTTAGTGTGATGGGCACCGCCGAATCTGGCCAACGAATCTCCAGCGAAGAGGTGGAGGAAGCCGTCCTGTCAGCCGGCGAGGATGAGCCCCAAGAGGAAGAAACTGTACGTACAAACCTCAACACCTTGGCTTTCTTCAAACCTGCCTTGCGTACCGACGACAACGGCACACTGACCTGCTCCTTCACCGTGCCCGAGCTGCTCACCGAGTGGAGCATACGGGGTGTGGCTCACACCAAGGACATGATGACCGGCTCGCTCTCCAAGTCGCTCATAACACAGAAGGAGCTGATGGTGCAGCCTAATGTGCCTCGTTTCCTGCGTCAGGGCGACACCGTCGATTTCCTTGCCAAGGTGGTCAACATGACGGCCGAGCCTCAAACCGTCACCGTAACCTTCGAGCTCACCGACGCCGCCACCGGCCTACCAATCAAACTGTCCTCCAACCAGACCGTCGTATCCATACCCGCCAAACGTAGCGAGAGCGTCTCTTTCCGCATAGCGGTGCCAGCCGATCTCTATCTGGCCAACTACCGCATCGTGGCCAAGTCTGCCCACTTCAGCGACGGCGAGCAGGACTGCATCCCCGTGCTTTCCAACCGTCAGATGGTGACCGTCAGCCAAGCCATGTACATCAACGGCAAAGGCGAGAAGAGCTATGAGCTGCCACTCGCTCAATCAAGCATTCAGGCAATCAAGCAATCAGGCAATCAAGCACTCAGGCAATCCCGCCAGCCCCACCTCTTGAAGGTCGAGTTCACCTCCAACCCGATATGGTATGCCGTACAGGCTCTTCCTTATGTTCAGGACCTCGACAACCCCTCAAACATATTCCTCTTCAACCGCCTCTACACCAACAGCCTCGCCTTCAGTATAGTCAAAGACAACCCCAGCATCGAAACCGTCTTCAAACAATGGCTCAAAGACACCGTAAACCCGTTGATGTCGCAGCTCGAGAAGAACGAGGATGTCAAGCAGACCGTCCTCGACGAGACCCCCTGGCTGCGCGACGGGAAGGCTGAAACACAGCAGATGCACCGCATTGCCGAATATTTCGACCAGGCCAAACTCTCGTCCGACCTCAAACGGTGCGAGAAGAAACTGTTTGACCAGCAGCGCTCCGACGGCGGATGGAGCTGGATGCCTGACGGCCGCCAGTCGAGTCTCTACACCACACAATACCTGCTCGAAGGCTTCGGAAAACTCGCTCTCTGGTCACAAACTAACACATTCACACATTCACACATTCAAGCCCTCAAGAAAGCCCTTCACTATGTTGACGAAGAGACCTACGACTTCTACCGCCGCTATCTCAAGCACACCGATTTCGAGGCCCTCAACATCGACTATCTCTACATGCGCAGTTTCTACACCGCCGACGACTACAAAATCAAGGACTCCAAACATAAGGAAGCCTACAACTATTTCTATCGCAACACGCTGAAGCACTACAAGGAGTACAAGTCGCTCCACACCCGTGCCCAGCTGGCGCTGGTCTTCCACCGCTGCGGCAACCGCACCGAGGCCCTCGACATCATCCGCCGTATCAAGGAGAGCGCGCTCCACAGCGACGAGATGGGTATGTATTGGCGCGACAACACCGCCAGCTGGTGGTGGTACGAACGGCCCATCGAGACTCAGGCACTCCTCATACAGGCCTTCTCCGAGATAACCCCCGACGACCGCGAGTCGATAGGGGAGATGCAGCAGTGGCTCCTCAAACAGAAGCAGACCACCCGTTGGGACTCAGACATCTCCACCGTCGAGGCCATCAACGCCCTCATATCTTCTGCCAACGCCACCTCTGTTAAGCTCGACACCGTTCCTTGTCGGGTCACAGTTGCAGGTCAGCCTCTCGACGCCCCCGCACAGGCAGGCACGGGCTATCAGTCGCAGTCGTGGTATGGCGACGAAATCTCCAAGCTGCTTTCCAAACGTCAAAACAACCAGCAACCAGGCAGTCAGGCAATCAAGCAATCAAGCAATCACACAATCACCATCACCAAGCTCACCGACGGCATCGCCTGGGGCGCAGCCTACTACCAGTTCCTCGACGATATGGACAAGATCGAGCGCAACGATATGGGCGTCAAACTCCAGAAGACCTTCTACAAAGTCAAGACCGACGGCACCCTCGAAGCCATCCAGCAAGGCTCCAACTCCATGAAGGTCGGCGACCGGGTACGCATACGCATACTTCTCGACTGCGACCGCAACCTCGAGTATGTAGAGCTCAAAGACGGCCGTCCCGCTTGCCTCGAGCCCGTCTCCACCTCAAGCGGGTGGCAGTGGAACACAGGACTCAGCTACTACATAGCCGTGAAGAACGCTTCGAACAACTTCTATATCGACCGCCTCGACAAAGGCAAGTATGTTGTCGAATACGACCTTTTCGTCACTAACACAGGCTCGTTCACGATGCCTCCTTCAACGATACAGTGCCTCTATGCACCCGAGTTTCGTGCCAACAGCGAAGGCCGCACCCTTCATGTCAAATAAAATTGCTATCTTTGCAATTCAAATATCGACAAAATTACAATTTAAACTCTTACTGTTATGAAAAAAATCTTTCTTATGTTGGTGCTTATTGCCTTGACTATGAGCGTTTCGGCTAATTCGATTCGCTATTTTACATTCAGCCAGGCTCAGCGCACAATCCGTCACCTTGACGCACAAACCGAGCTCATGATCTACTGCGGTTACGAAGACGAAATCGAAACCTACGTCCTTGTCAACGAAGTGTGGGCTGAAAAAGTCAACTCCCAGTTCTACGAAATATGGCTCTATGGATTCGACGCCTACACTGGTGACGAAATCTATATGCCCCTGGATCTCGGATGCGTCTGGCTCTACAACGCCACGGGAACCCGTATGTACAGCGCTGCCACCACCCTGCGCTTCCGCAATGCCCGTCCGCTTCCAACTTTCAGATGGGTCATGCCTCCCTATCGTCCGTTCCAGCGTCGTTTCCACGCCCCCGGATTCCTTTACACCTACCACTATGACATCCACCAGCCGGGTTGGCATCATCCTTACACCGGTCACAATCCTTACAACTATCCGCCATACTATATGCGTCACCGCTCTGAACCTATCCCTGTGCATCGCGACCCCTACACGCCAGGTGTAGAAATGCCTCGCACCATGACACCTGACGGCCATGGTTACTTGGGCAACACTCGTGGCAGCAACCCCACAACCACCATGGGCAACCCAAGCCAACGTGCCACATCCTCGACTGCCAGCACTCGCCGCACCACTGGCAACACCGCCGACCCCAACACCATATTGACCGAACGCAGTGCCTCTGCACCACGTGGAACCTCGACACAAACCACCAACACTGGCTCTCGCTCGTCAAGCGCTACCACAAACACCACAGGCCGTGGCACCTCGACGCAGAGCTCAAACACAGGTTCCCGCTCGTCGAGTACCAGCACATCAACCACCACAGGTCGCGGAACTTCAACACAGAGCTCCAACACAGGTTCCCGCTCGTCAAGCACCACCACAACAACCACCACTCCACGTGGCACAACCACTCAGACCTCGAACAGCGGCACCCGCTCGTCGAGCTCAAGCTCTCAGGCAACCAAGACCACCACTACCACTACAACCAGGGGCACCTCGCAGAGCACCGGAACCACCACCCGTGGCACCAGCTCTTCGACCACCACATCATCGTCCACCCGTTCTGCCAGCTCGAGCAGCACATCTTCAAGGAACCCGTCATCGTCAAGACGGTAATTCCCATTCAATGACCAATTGAACAAAAGGGGCATGTAATACACTTGCGTGCCCCTCTTTTTTACAAAACAGCAAAGGAAAACATGATTAAATCAAGCGAATTGGTTTTGGCTCCCGACGGAAGCCTCTACCACATACACCTCACAGCCGACACCCTTGCCGACGATGTCATACTGGTTGGAGACCCGGGTCGTGTGGAGATGTTCAAAGAAATCTTCGACAGCGTTAAACATGAGTCGTACAACCGCGAAATGCACGCCGTCACAGGCCAATACCATGGGCATCGTTTTACGGCACTTTCTACAGGCATGGGTTGCGACAATATCGACATAGTGGTGTCCGAACTCGACGCCGCCGCCAACATTGACCTCCAACAACGCACACCTAAAAACACCCATCGAAGTCTCAATATGGTACGTATCGGCACCAGCGGCTCCCTCCACAGTGATGTCCCGGTAGGCTCTCTGGTGGCATCGAAACATGTTGTTGGCCTCGACGGTTTACTCAACTACTACCGTCACGACCCATCCCAACTCAACGAACCGCTCAACGAAGCCTTCATCAAGCACATGCAGTTCGACGCCTGCTTCTCGAAGCCATATTCAGCCGACGCAGGCACCCGTCTCTTCGACAAGGTCACCGACGGGATGCACCATGTGATAACAGCCACAGCACCTGGTTTCTACGCCCCACAAGGACGGGCTCTACGTATAGAGCCAAGCATTGCTGACCTCAATGAGCGATTGGCTACCTTCTCATGGAACGGATGCCGACTCACCAACCTCGAGATGGAGACTTCGGCCATCTACGGTCTCTCAGCCATCATGGGTCATCAGGCTCTCACCGTGTGCCTCATCATTGCCAATCGTGCCGACGGCACTTTCCTGAGCGACTATCACCCACAGATGCGAGAGTGCATAGCCAGAGTGCTTGATTCACTCGCTTCATGACTGATGCTCGATTCCTTTTCTGAATTTTAAAGATGTAAAAAAAGAGCGGATGTCCTTTTCGGGCATCCGCTCTTCTCTTGACTATGCACCGTCGGTTTAGTACATGCCGCCCATGCCACCCATACCTGGGTTAGCAGGCATTGCGGGCTCTTTCTCCTTGATGTCGCACAGCACACACTCGGTGGTCAGCAGCATACCTGCTATCGAAGCTGCGTTCTCAAGTGCCACACGGGTAACCTTGGCGGGGTCTATAACACCGCTCTTGAACAGGTTCTCGTATTTCTCGGTGCGGGCATTGTAACCATAGTCGCCCTTGCCGTTCTTAACCTCGTTCACGATGACGCTGCCTTCCAATCCTGCGTTGGCAACAATCATGCGCAACGGCTCTTCAACAGCACGACGGATAATCTCGATACCGAGTTTCTCGTCCTCGTTCTCGGGTTTCACGTTGTCAAGTTTCTGTGCTGCACGGATGAATGCTGTGCCGCCACCGGGGATGATACCCTCTTCGACAGCTGCACGGGTTGCATGCAGAGCGTCGTCGAAACGGTCTTTCTTCTCTTTCATCTCAACCTCCGAGGCTGCACCGACATAGATGACTGCCACACCGCCTGACAATTTGGCAAGGCGCTCCTGCAGTTTCTCGCGGTCATAGTCGCTGGTGGTCTTCTCAATCTGAGCCTTGATTTGACCCACGCGGGCTTTGATGAGTTCGCTGTCGCCAGAACCGTTGACGATGGTAGTGTTGTCCTTGTCGATGGTTACCTTCTCGCAGGTGCCGAGCATATCGAGGGTGGCATCTTCGAGCTTGTAGCCTTTCTCCTCGCTGATGACGGTGCCACCGGTGAGGATGGCGATGTCTTCGAGCATCTCTTTGCGACGGTCACCAAAACCAGGAGCCTTCACTGCAACCACCTTCAAGCCACCACGCAGACGGTTGACCACGAGTGTTGCCATAGCTTCGGTCTCAACGTCTTCGGCAATGATGAGGAGGGCACGGCCACTCTTCGCAACCTGCTCAAGGATGGGCAGGAGGGTCTGCAGGGTGCTGATTTTCTTGTCGTGGATGAGAATGAGTGGGCTGTCGTACGAGCATTCCATCTTCTCGGTGTCGGTGACGAAGTAGGGGCTGATGTAGCCGCGGTCGAACTGCATACCTTCAACAACCTTGACGGTGGTGTCGATACCCTTGGCGTTCTCGATTGTGATGACGCCGTCTTTGGTCACCTTTTCCATTGCCTCGGCAATGATGTCACCAATCTGGCTGTCGTTGTTGGCACTGATGGTGGCAACCTGACGAATCTTGCTGATGTCGCCGCCCACTTCCTGGCTTTGCTCCTTGATGCTCTTCACTATTTCGGCAACAGCCTTGTCGATACCGCGTTTCAAATCCATTGGGTTGGCACCGGCGGTGACGTTCTTCAAGCCTGTGTTTACGATTGCCTGAGCCAAAACGGTAGCGGTAGTAGTGCCGTCACCAGCTTGGTCGTTGGTTTTCGAGGCCACCTCTTTCACCATCTGGGCACCCATGTTCTCGATGCCGTCTTCCAACTCGATTTCCTTGGCTACGGTCACACCGTCCTTGGTCACCTGGGGAGCACCGTATTTTTTGTCGATAACCACATTGCGGCCTTTAGGTCCGAGTGTCACTTTAACTGCGTTTGCCAGTTCGTCAACGCCTTTTCTCAACTGTTCGCGGGCGTCGTTGTTGAATACTATCTGTTTTGCCATTTTTCTTAAGTTTAAAGGTTTAAAAGTTTAAGGGTTTAAAAGGTCTCGCAACTTTTCAATTTTTAAACGAAGCGAACCTTTCAACATTTTTACTTAGATGATAGCGTAGATGTCGCTTTCTTTCATGATCATGTACTTCACGCCATCGATATCCACTTCGGTGCCGCTGTATTTTCCATAAAGCACATGGTCGCCGACCTTGACGGTCATGTCGTGGTCCTTGGTACCGTTGCCAACGGCCACCACCTTGCCACGCTGAGGTTTCTCTTTTGCTGTGTCAGGGATTATGATTCCCGAAGCTGTTTTCTGCTCTGCTTCTGCCGGTTCGATAAGAACGCGGTCTGCCAAAGGTTTAATGTTCATAGTGTTGTGTGTTTATTTGTTAATATTTGATTCTTTGGTGTGTTGTCATTTTTCGATGACACATTAAACAAAGCAAATAGTGTGCCAAAATGACAAGGCAGTATGATATGTGACAAAATGACACAAACCGATGCAGAATGTCAATAGTCAACAAGAAATGTCAAACTATCATTTTCGGTGCCGGATACCTTGGTGCGTTTCAGCTCAAAATATTTCTATTTACCACCATTTGCAACTTAACAAAAAAGGTTGTACCTTTGCACCCGCTTACGAGAGAATGTAAGTATGCGAGAAAAGCATTGCGACATTTGTCCTTTGATAGAAATTCGCCAAGTTTCAAAGCTGGAGGACCGAGCATAATGCTTTCGCTTGGAATGTTATACCTTTCACTGGTATAACTTCAGGCGTGAGATATGTTCCTTAAAACCGTTCCAGCAAAGGTGTTTGGCGATACCTCTATCAAGACGGACATGAGCACATAAACCTCATGCCTTTCTTTTTTATATGTAGTCCTGTTGGAGGTTTGGGGACTTGAAAATAGAAAATAGTATCAACCCCAAAAATCCAATATGCGAAAATTTACAATCATTCTTATGCTGCCTATCCTGTTGTCTGGCTGCATGAAGGAGACCGACGAGACAGTGCTGCTGCCCGTGCGAGGAGTAAAAATACCAGAGGCGGTGCTGTCGGCAGCGGAGCAGGATGCCTTGTCAGAGTATATGCCTATCTATGAAGGCGGTACGCCTCCAAATATTGAGGGTGACTGGCTGGCATCGCCTATGACTCTGACTTTTGCATCGGACAACTATGCCGGCGATTTCTATGACCTGCATTGGCGTGTGGAACGACAGAACGGACGCAACCTTGCGAAATACAAGGAATGGCAGAACACAGCGTCCGCACTTGGCAAAGAGGCTCACATCATCGGCGAGGGCGACAACTTCACCATGTACACCATCGAGCAGTCGGAGAACGAAGCCCGTGGTTGGAGCTGCGAGCAAGTGACCATTATCTCCGGCACACGCACAGGCGATGCGGTCGAAGGATATTACTATGCAGTTGTGATGAGAGACAAGACAGACGAGCGAGGTGTTATAATCGAGCCAGACAGCTACCGGGTGTTCACCGACGGCGACGGAGTGTCGCTGCCCATAACCGACATGAAATGAAGATGAAGAAGAGTGTTGTTATAATGTTGCTCGCGGTGCTGTCGGTGACGGCATACGGGCAGGAGAAGCTTTCTCTGCAGATGTTCTCGGCTGGAGTCAAGACCGGCGTCAGCATCGGTGATATGCGCCTTACGGCAGATTGTTACGATATGTACAAGCACACGATGACCGCCAACGCAGTGGCTGGAGTCTATTTTCAGTATCGCACACCGTTCGGTCTTTCCGTAAGGCCTGAAATCGCCTACGTCGGCAGGGGTGCAAATCTTGAATGGGAGGATGTGAAATACCGCATGAGGGCGCACTGCTTGGACATGCGCGTTGGAGTGATATACAACTTCACTATACACAAAACACTGCTTTCGCCCTACGTGATAGTTGCACCTATGTGGAACACCACTTTGGGCGGACGGGTGAACTACATAGACGACTTCACCGAGGAGATTAACATGCCGCTGTCGAAAAGCAACATGAAGATGCACGACTTCGACATGTTCTGCGGTGCGGGATTGGAATATCCCGTGTTCGGCAAAGGCTGGGCGATATACCTCTCTGGTGAAATCGGCTATAACTGGGGCTTGGTGCGCAACTTTGCCAAACAGGAACAAAACGGAAACCTGACGGTGCTGAACCCCAGCCTTGACCAGCCGCTGGCCACAGGTGGACGTCTTGGACGGGGCATCGAGATAACCGTGAGGGTGAGTGTGCCGTTTGGAATGAACCTTAAACGCAAACAGAAATCAACAAACGAAGAAGATATATGGACAGACGAGACCACGGAAGCGCCGGCGGACACGCTGGAATCGGAGCAGCCGGACGGGGAAGTGACCACGCCGGAGGAAAAGCCGGAGCAGGTGAAGCCCGCAACGGACAAACAGCAAGAAGAACAACAACAGCAGCCCTCGCAACCAATGAAGGAAGAGGACTCGGAAGAACTGGAGGATTTGCAGCGATGAAAAAGGTAATAGTCATAGTAGCGCTTATGACAGCGTGTTTTGGTTTGAAAGCACAGGCCACATTCTCGACTGTGGGTGGCGATGCCGTGTCGGGTTCGGCGAAGCTCAGTTATACCGCAGGGCAGGTGGCGACGCAGCCCGCCAAGACGAGGGTCACGAACGCGGAGCGGTTGTCGGCAAAATTGACCGAGGGTGTGCAGCAGGCCTACAGCGTGGAGGAACTGAAGATTGAAGGGGCAACACCGATAGCAGCGGACATCAAGATATACCCCAACCCGACAACGGACAACATTACGGTTAGAGTGGTCGGGGAATCCCAACTAAACTATACCTTATATGACGTAAATGGGCGTAAACTGAGCAATGGAAAACTGCAAAACGGAGAAACATCAATAGATATGTCCGACCTTGCAGCTGGCAGCTATGTGCTGAAAGTCACTGGCAACGGTGCAGAGAATGGCTACAGGATAAACAAAGCAAAATAACAAATTAGAATCAAAAAAATAGATATAATCATGAAAAAGAGTTTATTAGTTTTAGTGGCGGTGCTTATGAGCGTAGTGGCAATGGCGCAAGCACCGCAGAAGATGACCTATCAGGCAGTAGTTCGTGACAACAACGGACAATTGGTAAGCAACGGCAACGTGGGGGTGCGTATTACGATTGTGCGAGGCTCGGAGACTGGCACAGAGGTTTACAGCCAGACGGAGACCGTTCGCACCAACGACAACGGACTTTTTACCACCATGATTGGCGGTGCTGGGTTTGATGCCATCGACTGGGGCAATGGGCCGTACTACCTGAAAAGTGAGGTTGACCCCGACGGAGGCACAAACTACATTCTCACCACCACCCAGCAGATGGTGAGCGTGCCGTATGCCTTGCATGCAGGTACTGTTGACAGCATCATCGGCGGAGTGAACTTCACGGAGAGCGACCCGATTTTCAGTGCATGGAACAAGGATTATAACGACCTTATAAACAAGCCGACAATACCGACCAATGTAAGCGAGTTGACAAACGACGCAGGCTATTTGACTTCATTCACAGAGACACAGGTTTTGAGCATCAGCAACGACACGATATATCTCACAGGTGGCAGTTATGTAAAGCTGCCTACCGGCTTCAGCGGTGACTATAACGACTTGACGAACAGACCTACTATACCGACAGTGCCGACCAATGTGAGCGAGTTGACAAACGACGCAGGATATATCACAGACTTTACGGAAACCCAGGTGCTGAGCATCAGCAACGACACCATATATCTCACAGGAGGCAGCTATGTGAAACTGCCGGCTGGGTTTAGTGGCGACTATAACGATTTGACCAACAAACCTACTATACCGACAGTGCCGACCAATGTGAGCGAGTTGACAAACGATGCAGGGTACTTGACCTCGTTCACTGAGGCGCAGGTGCTGAGCATTGGACATGACACGATATATCTCACTGGCGGTAGCTATGTAAAACTGCCTGCAGGGTTCAGCGGCGACTATAACGACTTGACCAACAAACCCACTATACCGACAGTGCCGACTAATGTGAGTGAGTTTACCAACGATGCAGGGTACTTGACTTCGTTCACCGAGGCTCAGGTGCTTAGCATTGGCCATGATACAATTTATCTCACAGGCGGTAGCTATGTGAAACTGCCTGCCGGGTTCAGCGGCAACTACAACGATTTGACCAACAAACCCACTATACCTACAGTGCCGACTAATGTTAGCGAATTTACCAATGATGCTGGTTATATTACGTCATATTCCGAGACCGATCCTGTATTCACAGCATGGAACAAGGATTACAACGACTTGACGAACAAGCCAACCATACCAACAGTGCCGACCAATGTGAGCGAGTTTACAAATGATGCAGGATACTTGACCTCGTTCACTGAGGCGCAGGTGCTGAGTATCGGACATGATACTATATATCTCACTGGCGGTAGCTATGTAAAACTGCCTGCTGGGTTCAGTGGCGACTATAACGACTTGACCAACAAACCCACTATACCGACAGTGCCGACTAACGTCAGCGAATTCACCAACGACGCTGGATATTTGACATCATTTTCTGAAGCCCAAGTACTGAGCATTGGACATGATACGATATACCTGACAGGTGGCAGCTATGTAAAACTGCCTGCTGGATTTAGCGGTGACTACAACGACTTGACGAACAAGCCAACCATACCAACAGTGCCGACCAATGTGAGCGAGTTTACAAATGATGCAGGATACTTGACCTCGTTCACCGAAGCACAGGTGCTTAGTATCGGCCATGACACGATATATCTTACAGGCGGTAGCTATGTAAAACTGCCTGCTGGGTTTAGCGGTAATTACAACGACTTGACTAATAAGCCAACGATACCGACAGTGCCGACTAATGTTAGCGAATTTACTAATGATGCTGGGTATATTACGTCATATTCCGAGACCGATCCAGTATTCACAGCATGGAATAAGGACTACAACGACTTGATCAACAAACCCACTATTCCGATAGTGCCAACTAATGTAAGTGATTTTACTAATGACGCTGGCTATCTTGTTGCAAACGATTTGCAGAGCATTCAGAACAATATTACAGCATTGCAGACAGACTCCATACAAACCTTGCGTGAGGAAATGGGTGATCTTATGGATTCTATTAGGGTTTTGCGACAAAGCCTTAATGACCTTACCACATTAGTTAGCTCCTTGAATGTGCATATGGAACAAGAGCACTTCAATGCGACAGATGGGCAAACCTCTTTCTCATTACAGCACGCTCCGAAACCGACCTGCATTATCCGCTGTTATGTAAACGGTGTAATGGTAGGTAGTAATAGTAGTGGGTTGCTTGAAATTGACAGCGAAAACCCACAGCAGATTAATTATTCCGCAATATATAATCGCAATTATTCGTTGAAAACCGATGACAAGGTAACCATTGTTTACTGGTACTAATGCATATACTCATGAAATCAAATATGAAATACCTGAATTATATCCTCATATTTTTGTTGTTTTATTATTATGGCTACAACTCATACGCCCAAAGTGACAGCATTGTTTCTGTGTCAGGCGAGGTCGGCGGATTCAATAGCAGCTTGGACTTTCTAAATGAGTCAGGCGGTACCACACGTTTTCCGCGTCTGACCGATGCAGGCGAACGCCTTTACTATGAGCCCGTTGTAAGCACTGATAGTGTGCCTGCTGCGACCGTTGGAGCATCTACGGCCATTGTTTACGGTAATATCCTGTTTAACGGCTGGTATGAAACAGTTTTGGAGCAGGGATTTCAGATCAGTACCACTGACGACTTTTCATCGACCATCACATACCAAGTGATTCCAGGAGCCCCGTACGTTAACTGCAATCCTCCATGCGCCGAAAATGTGTTTTCATATTTCTTTACAGGACTTACGGCTGCAACCACATACTTTGTAAGGGCATATGCTATAAATGACAAAGGTGTTGGATATGGAAATGTGCTCTCATTTCTCACGCCAACACTACCTACAGTAACTACAAATACGGTTAGCAACATTGTTGCCACCACAGCCACCTGCGGTGGTAACGTAACCTCCGACGGTGGTGCGACGGTAACCGCTCGCGGAGTGTGCTGGAGTACATCGCATAATCCTACAATCAGCAATAGCAAAACCTCTAATGGAACTGGTACCGGCAGTTTCACAAGTAGTATTACAGGACTTACCGCAAACACCACCTACTATGTCCGTGCATACGCTACAAATAGCGTGGGTACGGCGTATGGAGCAGAGAAGAGTTTCACGACACCGACCTTGCCTACCGTAACCACAAATGCAGTTGGCGACATTGCTTGCACCACAGCCACCTGCGGTGGCAACGTAACCTCCAATGGAGGAGCGACTGTTACTGCTCGTGGGGTATGCTGGAGTACTTCGCAGAATCCCACAATAAGCAATAGTAAGACTATAAATGGAACTGGTACCGGCAGTTTCACAAGTAGTATTACAGGACTTACAGCTGGCACTACCTATTATGTCCGTGCATACGCCACTACCAGTGCTGGTACAAGTTATGGCCCACAACGAAGTTTTACAACAACAGCAGCCTCTTTGCCAACTGTAACCACTAAGTCCATATCTTCTTGGACACAAACTTCAGTAACTACTGGTGGCAATGTGACTTCGGATGGATGCGCTACAGTCACCGAGCGAGGTGTGTGTTGGAGTACAACTACTCGATATCCAACAATCAGCAATTCCCATAAAGTTGTTGGCTCCGGTACGGGGAGTTTCACATGTACGGTGAGCACACCTGATCCAGAAAAACGCTATTACATCCGTGCTTATGCTAAAAACAGTGAAGGAGTAACTTACGGTTCATACGTTAGCTGGGGAAACTAGTCACATTGTGGCATCTCTCGGTAAATTTCAGTTGTTCATTTGTGCCGGATTTCCGTGCCTGACCGCAGGTCACGACCTTGAGCACCGCTGAATCAAATAAAATCAAGCGAAAAATCCGGCACTTCTTTTTTCGGGATGAGCTAATCCCATATTGTGCTCACGGATTGTATTCTATCCAATACCTCAAGCGTATCAAAAACAATTTTCGCAATACCCCCCCTTTTTCGTGTTTTTCGTGTTTTTCGATTTTAAACCAACCCCGACAAGGTTTCGAGCGAAGCAAGAAACAATTTTCGCAAAATTTCGCCCCTTTAGCAATTTTTCGCAAACAAACCTTTTTCGTGTCTTTCGCGTTTTTCGATGTTTAACCCCAACCCCGACAAGGTTTCGAGCGAAGCAAGAAACAATTTTCGCAAAATTTCGCCCCTTTAGCAATTTTTCGCAATCAAACCCTTTTCGTGTCTTTCGTGTTTTTCGATGTTTAAACCAACCACTAACACATTAACGCATTTAAACACTTTTTCGCGTTTTTCGATGTATAACCCAACCCGTTGTCGCGGATATTCAATCCCTTAAACAATCCCCCAATTCAACAGTAGCGTTGTACATAAACCTAACCGGATTTTATAATTGAGGAATGGATACAATGCAATAATTATATGATTATTGCGTAACTTTAACAGTATGTCATTAATTGAGCGAAATATTGATGCTATAAAGCGACTCTGCAACATCTATGCTGTAGATAAGATGTCGGTGTTTGGTTCGGTGTTGACCGACCGATTCAACGATGATAGTGATATCGATATACTCGTATCTTTCGACGAATTGCCTATCGAGAATTATGCTGAAAACTACCTGCAGTTGAAGGAGGCTCTCAAAAATCTTTTGGGCAGAGAGATAGATCTCGTGGAGGACAAAGCCATACGCAACCCTGTTTTCCGCAACCAAGTGGATCGCACTAAAGTTCAAATCTATGGATGAATATAGCCTTAAATACCTGCATGACGTGTTGAACGCCTGCGAGGAGGTGGAGTCATTTTTCGAAGGCGAGAAGGTTTTTGCTGAATTTCAGAATGATATCCCTCCGTCAGCGTGCTGTGGAACGCAATGTGGAGATTATGGGAGAGGCTATCAATCAGTTGATGAAACACGACCCATCGATTGTTCTCCCCAATGCCAAAGCGATTATTGGCACTCGAAATCGAGTTATTCATGCCTACGATAATGTGACACCCGATTTTCTGTGGAGTTTGGTGATAAACCATATTCCAAAGTTGCGTGAGGATGTGTTTTCGTTAATTAGTTAGAACCATTTGTGCCAAGGGGTATTTTAAAATTTACCCCTCGTGCATCCTCTCATAAACAATCCGTGCTTTCGCAGCTCCCACCGCCTGCGTCAGGTCGTCTAAGGTTTGGAGTTTTATCTGTTTCAGCGAGCCGAATTTGAGCAGCAGGTCTTGGGCTGTCTTTGGGCCGATGCCGGGGATGTCGGTGAGGGAGGTCTTGATGGTGCCCTTGCTGCGTTTGTCCTTGTGGAAGGTGATGGCGAAGCGGTGCACCTCGTTCTGTATGCGCTCGAGGAGGTGGAACAGCTGGTCGCTGGGTTTTATCTGGACTGTGCGTATCTCGTCGTTGCCATCATAGCAAAGCAGTTCAGAGGTGTGGTGCTTGTCGTCCTTTGCAAGACCTGCAATGGGTATTCCCAGTCTCAACTGGTTGGCAATAACATCGCGTGCCACCTCCATCTGGCCGCGTCCGCCATCGACAATCAGCAGTTGAGGCAGCTCCTTCCCCTCATCCGAAAGCCGTTTGTAGCGTCGGTAAATCACTTCGGCCATCGAGGCATAGTCGTCAGGCCCCTCTACAGTCTTGATGTTGAACTTACGGTATTCCGAACGGTTTGGCTTGCCATTGGTGAACCGTACCATTGCTGCCACAGGGAAGGCCCCCTGTATGTTGGAGTTGTCGAAACACTCTATGTTCACGGGCAACTGTGGCAGATGCAACTCACGCTGAATCCTCTCGAGCAAACCGCTCATGGCTGCTTCGGGATTGACCAACATTCGCTGATGGGCACATTGGTGGCGATAGGCTTTGATGTTGCGCTCCGACAGCTCCAGCAACTTCTTACGGTCTCCTTTGGTGGGTATGGTTTGTCGCATGTAGTCATCGGGAATCTCGTCAATCTGTATCGGAACCACCATCTCCCTTGCGGTGCTTTCGGTCTGTTCGTGCAGTGCCGGGATGACGGTGGCCAGGATTTCAGCGTCGCTTTCGTCGAGCTGCTTTTTTATCTCAGTCGAGTAACTGTAGATGATGCTACCCTTCTTGACCCTCATTATGTTGACCCATGCATGCCTATCGTCGCTCTCTATGCAGTAAACGTCGAGATCGGCAATGGTTGTGTTCACCACGGTTGATCGGCTCTGGTACTCCTCCAACAGCCTGATGCGTTGTTTCATCCTTTCGGCTTCTTCGAACTGCAGTTGGTCGGCATAGTCGAACATCTGCCTCTTCATCCCGTCGAGGATGTCACCAAAGTCGCCTTTCAATATTCGGCGTATGTTTTCTATGGTAGCGAGGTACTGCTCCCTGCTTTCGAGTGCAGCGCAGGGTGCCTTGCAGAGACCTATCTGATGTTTGATGCAGGGTCGTGTGCCGGTGTCGATGTTGTCGTATCGCAGTGGTTTGGAACAGGTGCGGTAACAGAAAAGGCTACGGATGATTTCCTGCAATTCACGCAGAATCCGTCCGTTAGGATATGGGCCGAAAAACTGGCCACGTAGCCGTGAGCGGTCACGAGTCAACACCAGTCGCGGATAGTCCTCGTCGGTAAGGCACAAGTAGGGGTAGGTCTTGTCGTCCTTCAGGAGGCTGTTGTAGCGTGGCTGGTATTGTTTTATCAGGTTGTTCTCGAGCAGCAGTGCGTCAACCTCTGTGGCCACAACGGTGACACGTATGTCGGCAATGTTGCGCACGAGCATCTTTATCTTTGCACTCTTCTCGTCGTAGTTGGTGAAGTAGGAGCTGACTCTTCGTTGCAGGTTGCGCGCCTTGCCCACATAGATGACCTTACCCGAAGCATCGAGGTGTTGGTAAACTCCTGGCGTTTCGGGTATGGTTTTGAGCTTCAGCTTAATCTGCTCTATATTGCGGTTTATGGAAGAGGACAGCAAGAGGGGGGCTTTGAATTGGTGTGGTTATGAATTGACCGATGACTGCGTGTAACGCCAAGAGGCTATTTATATTTCAAATCCGATTTTTCGATGCCTATGCCTATCGTCTTTATGCCCACGAGGTCGTACTTTGAGGTGCCCTGGGTAATCTCTATGCTTTGTTTTCCCTTCGAGTTGAAGAACATGTGGGGACGTATCACCTGTTGGCAGACAATCAGTCCCGCTTCGTTGGCTTTGCCATGCAACACTCCGTCTCGGTCAACGATGCACAGCTGAGTCCGGAACTGGCGGCTCTCACCTTCGGAACTCATCAGCTTGACTATCACGGGGAACACCTTCTCTTTATATATAGAGGTGTCGAAAGCGGCGGTGAGCGAGAGGTCAACACACATGTCGGGCTTCGTCCATTCAAACTCGAATTTCTGTGGCTCGAAACTGTTCCACACTCCGTTAGGTACAGTGCGGGTGTCGGTATAGGTGAACTTTGTGCACGAAACACAAGCCAGACAGGCAAACAAGGTGAGAAAAACGAATTTGTTCATGAGAAGTGAAGAAATGTAATAAACAATTTTTGAAAGAGGATCTTTGATGGGGCAGTTGTCAAGTGGTTACGGTTCGCAGCTTCCTAACTGATGGCCAATAACTTTTGCATTATCTCTATTGCGTTGGTGGCGGCTCCCTTGCGCAGGTTGTCGGCCACCACCCACATGTTCAGTGTGCGTGGCTGAGAGGGGTCACGACGCAGACGTCCCACAAACACCTCGTCGCGATGGTGTGAGAGTAGGGGAGTGGGGTACTCCAACTTCTCTGGATTGTCGTATAGCACACAGCCTTCGGTTTCGGCTATGATTTTGCGAACCTCGTCGAGTTCAAATTCCTCCTTCAGCTCCACGTTCACCGACTCGCTGTGACCGCCCACCACAGGCACCCGTGCCACTGTTGCGCTGACCTGGATTGTCTTGTCGTCGAAAATCTTCCTTGTCTCGTCAACCAGCTTGTGCTCCTCGGTGGTGTAGAGGTCGTCGCAGAAATCTCCGCCATGGGGGAACAGGTTGCGGTGGACCGGGCAAGGATATGCCATTGCTTCGGGGGTCTCGCCGCGTTCCTCAGCCTCAAGCTGACGGATGGCTTTCATGCCGGTGCCGGTGACACTCTGGTAGGTTGAGACCACGATACGCCTTATGCCATAACGTTTCTGAAGTCCCGAAAGAGCCAGCACCATCTGGATGGTCGAGCAGTTGGGGTTGGCTATGATGGTTGCGTGGTTGCGTGATTGTTTGATTGCTTGTATGGCGGCTCCGATGTTTATCTCGGGCACCACCAACGGCACCACCGACACCATACGCCAGGCAGACGAGTTGTCGATGACCGTGGTGCCTGCGGCTGTGAACGGCAGTGCATATTGTTTCGAGGTCGAGGCTCCAGCCGAGAATATGGCAAAACGTGGCTTCTGGGCTATCACATCTTCGACTGCCTGCACCGTCAGCTCGCGACCTGCAAACATGATTTTCTTCCCAACCGACTTGGGTGAGGCTGCCACGAGCACCTCTTCGTTCCCAAAACCTCGCTCTTCAAGCACCTGAAGCATCACTCCTCCAACCAATCCGGTGGCTCCAACTACTGCTATTTTCATAATTTGAAATCTTTAGTTATGTAATAACGTATCGTGAAAACCTATATTGTGCAACAACCTTTTGGCGTGGCTTCTGTCACGTTGTGGGGCGATAGTCGCGCCAGTGTGTCGTGTTGTATTCCTCCAAGTGCTCGTTTTCGTAGGCTTCGCGCTCAAACGGAATGTTGTAGTATGCCTTCATCGCATTGCGGTAGTGCATCAAGTTGCGGAGCCACCACGCCACATATATAGTGTAGAAACCCAGATAACGTGTACGGAAGCTCCTTGCCTGCAACAGGTGTATGCGCTCGTGACGCTCTGTCTGCAGCAGGGCTGGGGTGTGCAGCTTTGCCGCCAGCTCATCCTTCGAGCAGTTGAAGAATATGTGCCCAAACCATGTGATGGCCTCGAACCGCCTACTCAACCACCACGCTCCATAGTGACAGCGGATTCCATAAATCGGTGTTGTGTATCTACTTTTCATTCACAAGTAGAGAATGTTTTACGGAGTCGGTTGATGCAATCGATGTTGCGTGGAATCTGGAGGTCGATGGTGGCACTCTCAATGGCTATGACGCGACCTTGCTTCACAGCATCGAGCCGTGTGTAGGGCTTGGTGTTGCAGAAGGTGGCGCTGTCCTCGCGGCGTATGATGATAAAGTCGGGGTTTTCCGACATCAGGGCCTCAAGGCTGTAGCTCCATCCTTTCACCCCGGCTGCAATATTGCGTCCTCCGGCCATTGCTATAAGGTCGTTGATGAAAGTGTCGCCTCCAGCGGTGAAGTTGCCGCCGGCACCAAAACCTACAACATAATAAACCGATGGACGCTTGTTGTCGGGCTTTTCGGCATACTGCGCCTGCTCTGACTCCATCTCCTTTTTTAGTTTGTCAATAAGACTGTCTGCGGTCTGAGTGCGCCCTATGAGCTGGCCGATTTTGGCTATGTTCTCATAGAGGCCGTCAAAACGGTTCTTCTCAATCACGCACACCATCGGTACACCGAGCGACATAAGGTGTTCGGCCGACTTCTGCGGTATCATGGAGCCGCTTATGACCAAATCGGGTTTGAGCGCAAGGATTTTCTCGATATTGAGGTTCGAAATCCCTCCGACACTCTCTATGGCTGATACTTCTGCGGGATATTGGCAGAAGTCGGTACGTCCCACCAGCAGGTCGCCCTTTCCAAGTGCGAAAACTATCTCGGTGACTGCGGGGGAGAGGGAAACCACTCGCTTCGGGTCGGAGGGGATGGTGACGGTGTTTTGGTAGTCGTCGGTGTATTCGTAGGTGTCGGGGTTCGCATTTTGGCTACCGTTGTTGCGGCAACCGGCTAATGTCGCTGCACAAAGCAACACTGCAATGAAGTGGACGAGAAGTTTTGTGTTTTTCATTGTTGCAAAAACAGGTGTGCACTGAGTTGCACCTCTATTGTTTCGTTTTACAAGTCGTCATGCGTCTTCCATCCCCCCGTGGACGGGTAGTACCACGCTGGTGATGTACGGACACATGTCGCTGGCGAGGAACAGACAGGCGTTGGCCACCTCGTCGGCTGTGCCTGGTCTCTTCATGGGGATACGGCTGCACCAGGTGTCTTTCAGTTCGGCAGGCACATCGGCGGTCATCTCTGTCTCGATGAAGCCGGGGCAGACGACATTCACTCGTATGTTGCGCACTGCAAATTCCTTGGCACAGCTTTTGGTAAGCCCTATGATGCCGGCTTTCGAGGCTGCGTAGTTGGCTTGCTTGTAGTTGCCTGCTATGCCCACCACGGAACCCATATTGACGATGGCACCCGAGCCAAGTTTCCACATGACGGGTTGCACCGCCTTGGTCATACAGAAAACACTGCCAAGGTTGGTATCGACGACTCTTCTGAACTGTTCGTCGGTCATGCGTTTCATGGCGTTGTCATCCGATATGCCTGCGTTGTTGACTAATATGTTCACCGTGCCGAAGTCCGCCACAACCTGATCGACGAACTTCTGTGCACCTTCCATGACAGCCACGTCGGCAATATAGCCTTTGCAACGACGGCCAAGGTCGGTGATCTCTTTTTCCAGTGTGGTCATCGGTTCACCACCATGACGGGCACAGAAAGCGATGTCTGCGCCTTCTGAGGCGAATAGTTTTGCAATGTGGCGACCGATGCCTCTTGTGGCTCCGGTGACAATGGCGACTTTCCCTTTTAGTATGTCGGGCATCGTTTCTCTGATTTTAACTGGTTCTTACAAAAACCAATAGGGACACTCATGGGTCTGGCCATGCATGTCCCTATTGTTAGATTATTTGTTTGATTCAACGGTCGATTAGAGCAGGGTGGCCAGCTTCGAGGCAAGGTCTGAGACGCGGGTGCTGTAGCCTTGCTCGTTGTCATACCATGATATGACCTTCACAAAGTTGCCGTCCATCACCTGGGTGAGGAGCGAGTCGAAGATACTGCTGTGCTTGTTGTCCACGATGTCGATGCTCACGATAGGCTCGTCAACATATTCGAGGATGCCTTTCATCGGGCCTTCGGCAGCTTCCTTGATGGCTGCGTTGATTTCCTCTTTGGTCACGTTGCAGGCCATCTCGGCGGTGAGGTCAACCACAGAGCCGTCGGGAGTGGGAACACGCATTGCAAAACCGTCGAGTTTGCCTTTCAGCTCGGGGATAACCAGACCCACAGCCTTGGCAGCACCGCTCGAGGTGGGGATTATTGACACTGCAGCTGCGCGTGCACGACGGAGGTCGCTGTGTGGCTGGTCGAGAATCTTCTGGTCGTTGGTGTAGCTGTGGATGGTGTTCATGAAACCGCGCTTGATGCCGAATTTGTCGTTCAGCACCTTTGCCATGGGAGCGAGGCAGTTGGTGGTGCAGCTGGCGTTCGAAACCAGCACGGTGTCCTTGGTGAGCACGTTGTCGTTGACACCCATGACCACTGTTGCGTCAACATCCTCGGCCTTGGCAGCGGGGACGGTGAGGATGACCTTCTTGGCACCGGCATTGATGTGTTTCATCATCTGCTCGCGTTTCTTGAAAAGACCGGTGGATTCAACCACGATGTCGATTCCGAGTTCTTTCCATGGGAGGTTTTCGGGGTCGCGCTCGGCATAGATTTTGACTTTCTTGCCGTTCACCACGATGCTGTCGCCTTCGGCATGAACATCGCCGTCAAAGCCAGCATGGACGCTGTCGTATTTGAAAAGGTAGGCGAGGGTGTCAGCGCTGGTGAGGTCGTTGACGGCCACTACATCGAGTTCAGGGTGTGCCAACATGGCACGGAAGGACATACGTCCGATTCGGCCGAAACCGTTTATAGCTACTTTTGCCATAGTATTTGTGTTTTGTTTAAGTGATTTATAATGTTGTTAATTGTTATCGTTTGTTCGATACTGGCTTGGTCGGCTCGTCGCCAACACCAGTGATGAATATTTCTATTTTATTGAATAGATGGTCGGCTACGCGCTTGTCGCTCTTCTGTGTCTCCGACTGTTTGACGTTCTTGTTCGATGAGCCCGATCCCTCGGCAGCAAAGGCTGCGTTGGCTGCCCGTTTCACCTCGTTGAGGTTCATGCCTGCCACCGAAATGCGATCCTCGCTGATACCGTTTTTGACAAAGAACTCCTTCACCACCACGGCTCTCTGTAGTGAAATCTCGGTGTCGGCCTTGGGGTCAACTCCGAAGGTGGGCACACGGCCTTTGACAAGGAAGGTCACCTCGGGATGGTTCTTGAACATATACACATAGTTCATCAAAGCGGTGTCCGACCCTGGCAGCAGCTTCGATGTGCCGTCTTCGAAATAGACGTCGTTGACGGGGTAGGATGTGCCGCGTCGTTTGGGGTTCATGATGAAACGCAGTATGGTGTCGTTGAGGAACATGTTGGAGTTGAACTCCTTATACACCGAGAAATATCCGTCCTTCTTGGCGTAGAGGGTGTAGGTGAATCCTGGAACGAACTTCACGCGCCCCGATGTCCAGCTGGGGGTCTTGGCAATCGGGCGGTTGTCGGTGTTTTTCTCAAGTATGAGAAGGTCAACGGTCACGTTCTTGCGTCCCTGTGGGTCATAGAAAACCACCTGCGGCTCGAAGGCATCGACATGGATGGAAACCGTGATGGAATGGCCCGAGCCTCCGGGGTTGACGTTGTCGAGCACCAGGTAGTACACCTCGCCCTTGCGCACGTAGATGGACTTCAGCATCTGGCTCGGTTGTTTCTTGCTCTTGATGTTGGCCACTTCGCCGTCAACCTTCATGCCCATCGATGGGGCTCCGGGGGCCGAGGCGGTGTCCAGGTCGCCAATGTTCACGGCGATAGGCAGAATCTGGTTCTGGCATATCTTGTTGCTGAAATACTCGTCGGTGTATTTGTAGAGCAGGAAGTCGTAGTCGTCCTTAGAGTCGGCCTGGTTGATTTCGAATTCCAGATAGCCGTTGTAGGGCACCTTGAACTTATACCACACCGTGTTGTGCTCATATTCAAACAGGTAGGGGTGCTTCTTGTCGGCTTTTACGTCCATCACGCGGCCTGCTCCCTGGGGGGCATCCTTGGGACCGTAGGTCACGTCGGGCTGCAGTTCTATGGCAAACAGGCAGTCGTTCGAATTGTAGGGTAGGGCATTGTCCTGCACCGGAGCGGGGGCAGCTTCCTCTTTCTTCCCTTTTTTCTTCTTCGAGGTCTGCGAAGTCTTAGCGCCTTTCTTGCCACCTTTTTTGCTCTGAGCCATAGCGTCGCCGCAGGCGAAAATGAGCGTCAGAGCCAACAATGCTGTGAGAAAACGTTTCATCGTTATTGTCGTATTGTGTTGTTTATCTTGTAACTAAACGGAGAACACTAACTCTCCGAAATGCAAAGATACGAAAACTTTTCGTTAAAAGCACAATTAATAAAAAAAATCTGTCAAAAGCAGGGTGTGAAGCATGTTTTTAGGACTGATGAAGATGTGTGCTATGGATGACACGGGCTTTCTCTTGGATGTTAGTTATTTTTTGCTAAATTTTGGGTTGGGGGTTGTTTTGTCGCGATTTGTTTTGTATTTTTGCAGGACTAAAAAGTTAGTCTTATACCTTTATATAATGCGATATATCAATTATATAGAGCCGCTCATGGGATTTATACCATTGCTTATGTCAGCGTCTTTGCCGACTGTAACATGTTGTTAGTAAAAGACTAAATCAATCACTTTCGTTTTACTTCCGTATCACTGATGTATCAGTCTTGTATCACCAGTGTCTTAGCTATAAGGTATGTTCGAGACCCATTCGAGACCCCTCCAGGGTTCCTCTTAGTGGGGGCTTAGTGAGGGATATGAGGGAGCTTGGTTGGCTAGAGGAACCAGGCAATCTAGATAATCCATGGGCGGTTAAGAAAAAAAAGCTTGGCTGGGCTTTTTATTCTATAAAAAATATACTATATTTGCACTTTCGTTCGTGAACAACCAAACCGATTAACTTATTAATAAATAATTATATATGACAAAATTTGTTTACACCTTCGGCGGAAAGACAGCTGAAGGTAAAGCCGACATGAAGAATTTGCTGGGTGGCAAGGGTGCCAACCTGGCCGAGATGTGTTTACTTGGTCTTCCCGTTCCCGCCGGTCTGACCATCACTACCGAGTGCTGCACTGCCTACTACGCCAACAACTGCCAACTCCCTGCAGGCCTCATGGATGAAGTCTGGGCTGGCATGAAAAACGTTGAAAATCTTATGGGTATGCGCTATGACGACCCCGAGAACCCCCTGCTTGTCAGCTGCCGTTCCGGTGCCCGCAGCTCCATGCCCGGCATGATGGATACCGTACTTAATATCGGTCTTTCGAGCAAGACCATCCCCGGTATGCTCAAACGCACCAACAACCCTCGTTTCGTCTATGACTCCTACCGCCGTCTCATCATGATGTATGCCGACGTGGTCATGGAGAAGTCCGAAGGCATCGAGCCTGCCGACGGTAAAGGCATCCGCAAGCAGCTCGACGACATGCTCGACTCCTACAAGGCCTCCAAGGGCTACAAGAGCGACACCGACCTCACCGCCGACGACCTCAAAGGTCTGGCCGAGGATTTCAAGAAGAAGGTGAAAGAGGTGCTGGGCACCGAGTTCCCCGATGACGCCCGCGCTCAGATGGAAGGTGGCATCAAGGCCGTATTCAAGAGCTGGAACGGTAAGAAGGCCATCAGCTACCGTCGCATCGAGGGCATCCCCGATGATTGGGGCACTGCCGTCAACGTGCAGGCTATGGTCTTCGGCAACATGGGCGACAACAGCGCCACCGGTGTTGCTTTCACCCGCAACCCTGCCACCGGCGACAACCAGTTCTACGGTGAGTGGCTTATCAACGCCCAGGGTGAAGACGTGGTGGCCGGCATCCGCACCCCAAACCCACTCAACGACGACACCAAGAACGAGCAGAACAAGCACATGCACTCCATGCAAGAGCTTATGCCCGAGACTTATAAGGAGCTCTGCGACATCCGTCAGACCCTCGAACACAGCTTCCACGACATGCTCGACATCGAGTTCACCATCCAGGACGGCAAGCTCTACATGCTCCAGTGCCGTGTTGGAAAACGCACTGGCGTAGCTGCTCTCACCATGGCTACCGACATGGCCAAGGAAGGCCTCATCGACGAGAAAGAGGTCGTCATGCGCGTCTCTCCCACTCAGCTCGACGAGCTCCTGCACCCCATCCTCGATGCTGCCGACGAGAAGAAGCACACCGTCATCGCCAAGGGTCTGCCCGCTGGCCCTGGTGGTTCCTATGGTCGCATTGCCCTCTCAAGCGAGAAAGCCAAAGAGTACGAGGCTGCCAAGATTAAGAACATCCTCGTCCGCGAAGAGACTAATCCCGAGGACGTTGAAGGCATGCGTGCTGCCAACGGAATCCTCACCGCTCGTGGTGGCATGACCTCCCACGCTGCTCTCGTGGCTCGTGGTTGGGGCAAATGCTGCATCGTTGGTTGCGAGGCAGTTAAGATCGACTTCGACTCCAAGACTGTCACCATCGGCGACAAAACCTTCCACGAAGGCGACACCATCGCTCTCAACGGCACCAAAGGCTGGGTCTATGCCGAAGAAGTGAAGATGATCAACGCTACTGAAAACCCGCTCTTCCAGCAGTTCATGAAGCTGGTTGACAAATATCGCACCCTGGGTGTCCGCACCAATGCCGACAACCCCGACGATGCCCGTCGTGCCATCGCCTTCGGTGCCGAAGGTATCGGACTCTTCCGTATCGAGCACATGTTCTATGGCGAAAACAGCGAGAAACCCCTCGAGAAACTCCGCAACATGATTCTCGCCAACACCCTCGAAGAGCGTGTCAAAGCTCTCGACGACCTCGAGCCCGACATGAAGGAGTTTGCTAAAGCTACTCTTTATGTGATGGACGGCAAACCCCTCACTTTCCGTCTTATGGACCCCCCACTGCACGAGTTCGTCCCTCAGACCGAAGAGAAGCAGCGTGCCGTTGCCAAGGAGCGTGGCATGAGCTACGAAGACCTCCATGCTCGCGTTGAGTCCATGCACGAGGTCAACCCCATGATGGGTCTCCGCGGTGTCCGTCTCGGCATCGTCTATCCCGAAATCACCGAGATGCAGTTCCGCGCTCTCTTCAGCGCCACTGCCGAGCTCATGAAGGAAGGTCACGACCCGCACCTCGAAATCATGGTTCCTCTGACCATCAACGCCCTCGAGCTCAAGCATCAGAAAGCCATCGCCACCACGGTCAAGGCTGAGGTCGAAGCCAAATACGGCGTTACCATCAACTACCTCTTCGGCACCATGATCGAGATCCCGCGTGCCGCCCTCGTGGCCGACAAGATTGCCGAGGTGGCCGAGTTCTTCAGCTTTGGTACCAACGACCTGACCCAGATGACCTACGGCTTCAGCCGTGACGACGTCAATGCCATCGTCCACAAATACATCGACGAGAAGATTATCCCCGCCGACCCGTTCAACACCTTCGACCAGGAGTGTGTCGGTCAGCTGGTTGAGCTCGGAGTACAGCGTGGACGCGGCACCCGTCAGAACCTCAAATGCGGTGTCTGCGGCGAGCATGGTGGTGATCCCGCTTCCGTCGAGTTCTTCTACAAAGCTGGCCTCAACTACGTCAGCTGCAGCCCCTTCCGTGTGCCTCTCGCACGTCTCGCAGCAGCCCAGGCAGCCATCAAGGCCTCCAGATAAGAAGATGATAACTATAAGGTAAGAAAACAACCGGAGAAAGTGTTATTGAGCCAAAAGCCCGATAACACTTTCTTTATAAAACAAACAACCCCCTCCAGAACATCTAGTATATCTAGAACTTCTAGAACTTCTAGAGCCTCTAGAGCCTCTAGAAAAAAAAACTACCCCCCAACCATGGAATCCATAACCAAAATCTACAAAGACGGCTTCGGCCCCTCGTCCAGCCACACCATGGGTCCCCACAAGGCGGCCTCCATGTTCAAGGAAAAGAACCCCCATGCCGCCAAGTTCCGCGTAACACTCTACGGCTCCCTCGCTGCCACGGGTAAAGGCCACCTCACCGACCAAGCCATCATTGCCGCTTCTTCACCCATACCTGTCGAGATAGTCTGGCGCCCCGACATCGTGCCACAGTTCCACACCAACGGCATGCTCTACGAAGCCCTCGACCCCGACGGTAACGTCACCGACAACTGGACCATCTACAGCATCGGAGGCGGCAACCTCGCCAACGAGCAGACACAGAGCGACAACAAGGAGGTCTATCAGTTCTCCCACATCAGCGAAGTCCTCGACTACATCGAGAAAGAAGGCCTCAACTACTGGGAGTATGTCGAGCAGTGCGAAGGCAAGGAAATCTGGGACTACCTCGCCCGCATGTGGCAAATCATGCAGGACACCATCGAGGAAGGCCTCCACACCGACGGTGTCATCCAGGGTGGACTCAAGCTCCGCAGCAAAGCCCGTCAGTATTTCGTCCGTGCCTCCAGCTTCAAACCCTCCCTCCAGAGCCGTGCCCTCGTCATAGCCTATGCACTTGCCACCTCCGAGCGCAATGCCACCGGAGGTCACATCGTCACAGCCCCCACCTGTGGCTCTGCCGGAGTCCTTCCTGCCGTCCTCTACCACCTCAAAAAGAACCACCTCTTCTCCGAAAAGTCCATCCTCAAGGCCATGGCCACAGCCGGTCTCTTTGCCAACGTCATCAAGACCCAAGCCTCCATCTCCGGTGCCGAAGTGGGTTGTCAAGGCGAAGTGGGTAGTGCCTGTGTCATGGCTGCCGTAGCTGCCAACCAGCTCTTTGGTGGAAGTCCACAGCAGATTGAATATGCAGCCGAAATGGCCATGGAGCACAACCTCGGACTCACCTGCGACCCCATGTGCGGCCTCGTCCAGATTCCCTGCATCGAGCGCAATGCAATGGCTGCCCTCCGAGCACTCGACATCAACATCTACGCCATGATGTCCGACGGCAAGCACCTCATCTCCTTCGACAAGGTGGTCCGCACCATGAACCTCACCGGCAAAGACCTCCCCAGCCTCTACAAGGAAACAGCCCAAGGTGGCCTCGCTCTCCTAACCGAAGAAGAAAACTAATCCCCAACCCAACCCTCCAAACCTACACCTAAACCCAACTCTCCCCCCCCAACTAAAAAAACTCACCCCTAAAAACACCCGTGACCACCCAACCCTCCAAACCCACCCCCAAACCCCTCAAACTCACCCCAATCCACCCGTGACCACCCAAACCCCAACCCGCATCCTATTCGTCTGCCTCGGAAACATCTGTCGTAGCCAGATGGCCGAAGCCATGTTTCATACAGAGTTGATACGGAGGGGACTCGAACACCTCTACCACATCGACTCTGCCGGCACCAGCGACGAAGAGCATGGCAACCCCATGTACCCCCCTGCACGTCGCTGCCTCATCTCCCACGGTATCGATCCAGGCACCCACCGTGCCCGACAGATAACCCCTGCCGACTACTCCCTCTTCGACCACATTATATTAATGGAAGAGGCCAACCTCCGTCAGCTCCGCCGCATCATCCCCTCCGACCCCGAGGGCAAAATCACCCTCCTTCTCGACCACGTCCCCCATGCCTCCCATCGCAACATAGCCGACCCCTGGTACACAGGCAACTTCGAAGCCACCTACAACGACCTCCAGCAAGGCCTCCAAGCCCTCCTCAACGACCTCTAACCCCGAGCTCACACACCCCACAAACAAAAACACAGGCTGCCACCCCAAGTGACAGCCTGTATTTCTTTATTGCCCCGTGCGGGCACGCACTTACTGCAGTATCGACAGTATCGACGACACCGTCGATGCAGCGGTGGATATGTTGCTCCGTGTCGTGCTGCTCAACCCAGCCGCGTTCTCTATCTGGTTCACCAGCGAGTAGGCGTTGTTGTTGGTGATGATACCGGCTCCGCCAAGCACCATCCCGCTCACAAACGATTTGCGGTAGTCCTTGTTGCCCTTGTTGTTTTTCAGCTGCGAGTAGGCGGTGACGAGCGCCAGGGTGTTGGTGATGTTGGAGGCGTTGGTCATGTCGAGTTTCTTGGTGGCCTTGTAGTTGTTGTAGAGGCCGATGATGGCCTGGCCGCATGCGGTGCCGTTGGCGGTGGCGGCGGTGTTAGAGCCGAGAGCGCTGCTGACGGCGCTTCTGGTAGTGCTGCTTGTGCTGCCGCAGGAGGCGAAGAGCAAAGCTGCGACACACATCATGATGATTCCGATTTTTTTCATTGTTCTACTATTTTATTGTTGATATGTTCGGTGTTTATTGTTGTTAGGTTAGGTATTGATAGGTTGATAGGGATTGGGGTTGATATGTTGATATGGATCGGACTCACAGATTACATTTGTCTAATCACTAATCACTATTCACTCATCACTATTCACCAATCACCAATTCCTGAAAACTTCTGCAAAGTTACTAACTTTTTTTGAAAACAAAGAAAAATATCAGTATCTTTGCAGTCGTTGTTTTGCAACATTGACAGTATCAACAATTAAAAATATCACTCATGAACAACACAATCTTTTCATTCCCGAAGCCTGAGAACGAGCCCGTTCTCGGTTACAAACCCGGCAGCCCCGAGCGCAAGGAAATCCGCAAGGCCCTGGAAGATCTCTACAAGAAAACGACGACCATCTGCCCCATAATCGGCGGCAAGGAAATCAAGACCAAGGAGATGGGCCAGATTGTCATGCCCACCGACAACAAGCACGTCTTGGCCAAATACTATAAAGTTACCGACAAAGAGGTCAAGGCTGCTATCGCCGCTGCCATGAAAGCTCACGAAGAGTGGGCCAACATGCCTTGGATCGACCGTGCCAGCATCATGCAGAAAATTGCCACCCTCATCTCCGGCAAATACCGTTGGCTCATCAACGCAGCCACCATGCTCGGTCAGGGCAAAACCACCATGCAGGCCGAAATCGACTCTGCTTGCGAGCTCGTCGACTTCCTCCGCTACAATGCCTACTACGCTTCACAAATCTACAGCGACCAGCCTTGCAGCGACAAGGGCACCCTCAACTACGTGACCTACCGTCCTCTCGAAGGCTTCGTCTTCGCCATCACCCCATTCAACTTCACCTCCATCGCCTCCAACCTCTGCCTCAGCCCCGTGCTCATGGGCAATGTCTGCATCTGGAAGCCCTCCACCACCGCCATGCTCTCCAACTACCTCCTCATGAAGATTTACAAAGAGGCCGGTCTCCCCGACGGTGTTGTCAACTTCCTCCCAGGCAGCGGCTCACTCATCGGCAAGGTTGCCTTTGCTGACGAAAACCTCGCTGGTGTCCACTTCACCGGCTCCACAGGCACCTTCAACAGCTTCTGGAAATCCATCGGCGACAACATCGCAAAATACAAGACCTATCCCAAGATTGTCGGCGAAACCGGTGGCAAGGACTTCATCTTCGCTCACAAGAGTGCTGACCCCGAGCAGGTGGCCACTGCCATCGTCCGTGGTGCCTTCGAGTATCAGGGACAGAAATGCTCCGCTGCCAGCCGTGCCTATGTCCCCAAGAGCCTCTGGCCCAAGGTCCAGAAACTCGTCGGCAAGATGATTGACGAAATCAAGGTCGGCGATGTCCGCGACTTCAGTGCCTTCGTCAACGCTGTCATCGACGAAGCCTCCTTCGACAACTGCATGCGCTACATCGACCATGCCAAGAAGAGCAAGGATGCCGAGATAGTCTTCGGCGGTAAAGGCGACAAGAAGAAAGGTTGGTTCATCCAGCCCACCGTCATCCTCGCCAAGACCCCCAAATACAAATCCATGTGCGAGGAAATCTTCGGACCCATCATCACCATCTACGTTTACGAAGATGCCAAGTACGAGCAGACCCTCCACCTCTGCGACGAGACCTCTCCCTATGCCCTCACCGGCGCCATCTTTGCCGACGACCGCAAGGCTCTCCGTCAGGGTGCCGAGATTCTGAAATATGCAGCCGGCAACATCTATTACAACGACAAGCCCACCGGAGCTGTTGTAGGTCAGCAGCCCTTCGGAGGTGCCCGTGCCAGCGGCACCAACGACAAGGCAGGTTCCTACCTCAACCTCATCCGTTGGACCTCTCCGCAGGCCATCAAAGAGACCTTCGACCCCGCCCGCAACTACGCTTATCCGTTCATAAGCGACAAGGATTGATTATCTAACCATAAATATCTGTCGATATGAAAAGTTGCAAAGAATACCGCGACCAGGCTGCCAACGTGCTCTCCGGCAAGATCACACCTGTGGTTGTCGCCACACTTATCCTCACGGTCATCAGCCTCTATGTGTCGTGCAATACGAACTTCTACTCCAGCATATTCAGGCGTTTGAGCCATACTGACATGCTTTTCCCGGTGTTCATGGAGCGTTTCTCCTGGGTGATGCTGGGTTCGCTCATAAGCCTGCTGCTGGTGGTGCCGCTGAGCTACACCTACGAAACCCTTTTCCTCCGTGTTGTACGGGGCGAAGAGTACCGTAACTTCACTGGCCTGATGTTCTCCAACTTCAATGCCAAGGACTACGGACGTTCGCTCGAGGTGCCGTTCCTTACCTCCGTCTATGTCTTCCTCTGGATGCTGCTGTTCATCATTCCCGGCATCGTGAAGTCCTACTCCTACGCCATGGCCTTCTATATCTCGAAGGACAAGCCCGAGCTTTCGGCCGAGGAGTGCATCCACGAGAGCCGCATCATGATGGCAGGTCACAAGGGAAAGCTCTTCCTGCTCGACCTCAGCTACATCGGATGGCTGCTGCTGTGCATACTCACCTGCGGCATACTCTCACTCTGGGTGAAACCCAAGATGAGCGCCGCCCACGCACTCTTCTACGAAGACCTGAAGGCCAGCCAGAGCATCGAGGCATAACAACGCAACAAAAACAACAAGAAAGGCACTCCCCAAAGGAGTGCCTTTCTCTTTCCATTATTACCAAAACCCCAACGCTTCCTCACCTAAAATTGATGGGGCGTTTTTTTGTAATCATGTAGCGCAATGTTGCGAAACCTTTTCGCAGTTCTGCAAATTAAAATTGCAAGGCTGCAAAACGGTCTCGCAGTTCTGTAAACAAAAATTGCAGACTGCGAAAGCCTGTCGCAAAAGTGCGAGACGGTTTCGCAACAATGCAAAACCGTCTCGCAGCAGTGTTTCATGATTTCGCAGCCTTGCGACGCACGTTTACACGTTTTCCGGCGCCCCGCCACCGGTCTCTGGGGTGTCGCTGCCTGTGCGGCTCTGGGTTGTCAAGGCGTGCTGGCGGAAGTACTCAAGGTCCTCCTGCATCTGTCGCACAAGGTTCTGTGCGTCAGTCACGGTCGGGTTAAGGGCGGCAAAGGCGTTGGTGTAGAGCACCAGCACGGCATAAGCCTCGTCGCTCGCCCGGCGTGCCGCCTTCAGCACACCAGCAATCTGCTCCATGCGCTCATCGTTACGGTCGGCAATGAGCTGGCGCACCTCATCGTTCTTCTGCCGTAACTGAGAGACCACGTCCCTCAGGCCGAGCGCGGTCAGCTGCGCGCGGTACTGCATAAGGTCCTGCAGCATGTTGTCAATCAGGCCGCTCTCCTTCATGTAGTTCTCGCGCGTGGTGATTTTGTAGTTCTTTATCACGCGCAGCAGCGGTGCGGCGTTCTCGGCCGTCGATTCAACTGGGAATTTCGCAAAAGCCTTGATGGCGTCGCGCAGAGAGGCGTAGATCCGGTCGCGTTCCTCGTCGGCCTGGCGTATAGGCTCGGTGAGTTCGCTGGCGCGGTACTGCTTGAAAGCCTTGTCCTCGGCCTTGTAGGCGGTGATGAAATCGCGCTCGGCGGTCTGCCACAAGTCGTTCTCCAGCTGTGCAGCCTCCACACGCTGGCACACCGTGCTCATGTACTCAAAGTGCGCCGCGTTAGCCGCCCGCGCCACCGAAATAACATCGATTTGGATAGGTAATTCCATGATTTTAGGTTTTTATTAGTTAAACTTGGGGTTAATTAATTGTTGTACTATTCTTCTTTAGGACGAGATTTTTTGAAACAGAAAAATGCACCGACCACCGACAATGATGATATAATAATGATTGCTATATGATTAGCAGTGCCATCTGCAATCATAATGTCAATCAAATCAACGATAATGAGGAATGCAGCCCATAGTGAAAGTAATACTCCAATGGTAGTCAGTATGATTTTACGTTTTTTTTTATCGTCGTTCTTATGATCGGTATAATAAAACTTATCAGCTACGGACATTGTTTTGGTTTTACCGTTAGATGTAGCGTCAAAGGTTCTATTCGGAATTCTCCATAATATGGCGTCATATTTTGCAGGGATGTTTACACGATAATTACAAACATCAATTATGCCATACTTTCCATCTTTTTTGAAGAATACGTATTTGTTAGTATTAAAACCATACCATTGGTAGTCTTCAATTTCATCGGCTATATCTCGTGGGAGTTCATTATCCTTTTTGGGAAAACGCGTCCGAGAAAACCAAAAAAATGTCAGTCCAATAATGATAAGAGATGGTCCATGTACAAAAAACCACATTTTTGTCCGGAATTTTGATTCACAATCGTAGTTACTATAAGCTCTATCTACATCTGTAAATCCAGTGATTTCCCAAGGATCTTGCGCCATATAATAAGGATCTTGCTCCATATAATAATGACCATAACCATATCCACTAGATATCACATTTTCTCCAATCCATATCATTGATACAAGACTGTAAACAGCAAAGAATAGTGCTGCTGCAACCAAAATAATCTGAACACATCTAGCAAAATAAGGTTTTTTCCATTGAAGGTTTTTTGTGGATATCCAATGTTGCTCATTAGGCGAAGAGTCGGTTTTAGTTTGAATTCTTGACTCGACCACCAAATTTCCACATTTGGGACAGAATACGCTGTCGTCTGTTATTTTTTTTCCACAATGTTTGCAAAACATAACTTATGAATTATTGATTAATACGAAATAGGAATGCGATAATAATCATTAGGGTGTTTACTATAGCTGTTGTAGAAACAATTTCTATAACCGTTGATTCTTTGTAGATTCACATCAACGGTATTATCTACGGATACATTTCCACTTACTTCTGATTCAATCTCGCCACCAACAACATATACGTCTTTTGTTCCTGAAAAAAAGTTTTGAAAAACTAATAGCCATACTCCAATGCAAGTAAGCACAATCCATAAATGGGTATTGTGATACAGTTTAGAAAAGATAGAAATCATGTTCATGGGTTTCATTATTGGTTAAAAGCAAACACCATCGTCGCCAAACAAGGCAACGGGGTAGGGTAAGCAAGAAAATAAAACGAGAGGAGAACTCGCGGAAAGCGTCAGATTACGGTCGCAAGTTTTGCGGGGGGGGGTGATAATCAGCATTTTATAAAAGCGTGTGCAATTCATATCAAATCCGACTCGCTTATATTAACGGCTTCACCTTGTTTTTATTGCCTACTTCGGTTGGCGGAGTTTGCGGCGGCGGGGATGGATAGTTTTGTTTTTTTTCGTACTTTTGCAATCCATTTATAAAATAAAAGCATTAATAAAATAATCATAATGAACTACGATCTTATAGTCATAGGCAGCGGCCCGGGAGGCTATGTGGCTGCCGTCAAGGGTGCCCAGATGGGTCTGAAAACCGCCGTTGTGGAACGCGAGAACCTGGGTGGCATCTGCCTCAACTGGGGATGCATACCCACCAAGGCTCTGCTCAAGAGCGCTCAGGTGTTCAACTATATCAACCACTCAGCCAATTATGGTGTGAAGGCAGAGGGCGCCGAGGCCGACCTGCAGGCTATGGTGGAACGGAGTAGGGGAGTGGCTGCCACCATGAGCAAGGGTGTGCAGTTTCTGCTCAACAAGAACGGTGTTGAGGTGATAAACGGCACCGCCCGCGTGATGCCTGGCAAGAAGGTGGCGGTGAAAGCCGCCGACGGAGTGGAGACGATATACGAAGCCAACCATATAATCATAGCCACCGGTGCAAGGAGCAAGGTGATGCCGGCGATGCCGCAGGACGGCAAACATATCATCGGCTACCGCGAGGCGATGACCCTGCCGCAGAAACCCAAGAGCATGTTGGTGTGCGGAAGTGGCGCCATCGGAAGCGAGTTCGCCTTCTTCTACCAGAGCATCGGCGTGCAGGTGACCTTGGTCGAGTTCATGCCCCAGATCCTGCCCAACGAGGACGAGGACACGGCGGCTCAGATAAGCCGTTCGTTCCGCAAGATGGGTATGAAGGTGATGGTGTCGTCGAGTGTCGATAAGGTCGATATCGAGGGCGACGTGTGCCACGTTACGGTGAAAGACCAGAAGAAAGGCACCGAGACGGTGATCGACTGCGACGTGGTGCTGTCGGCTGTGGGAGTGGTGACCAATCTCGAGGGCATTGGCCTTGAGGAGACGGGCATCGCTTTCGAACGCGGAAAGATAACGGTTGACGACTACTACAAGACCAACGTGGACGGATACTATGCCATAGGCGACGTGGTGCACGGGCCGGCATTGGCACACGTGGCCAGCGCAGAGGCTATCTGCTGTGTGGAGAAGATATGCGGAGGCGACCCGCACAAGGTCTCCTACGACAACATACCGGGTTGCACCTACACCACTCCCGAGGTGGCGAGCGTAGGCCTGACCGAGAAGAAAGCCCGCGAGGCGGGGATGGATATACTGGTTGGAAAATTCTTCTTCAAGGCCAGCGGCAAGGCGACGGCGGCAGGCAACACCGACGGTTTTGTGAAGGTGGTCATCGACAAGGCCACCGACAAGCTGGTGGGCTGCCACATGTGTGGCGACAACGTGACGGAGATGATTGCCGAGATGGTGGCTGCTCGCGAAAACGGTCTCACGGCCAAGCAGATTGCCCACGCCGTGCATCCGCACCCCACGATGAGTGAAGCGGTGATGGAAGCCATCGAAGCCGCCTACGGAAAGGCGATACACGGATAGGGATAAGTTGATATGTTGATAGGTTGATATGTTGATAGGTTGATAGGTTGATATGTTGATAAGTTGATAAGGAGAGTGCTCTCTGGTCACAACTAATTGCTTTTGTCAATTCACAATTCACTAAATCTTGGCCAAGAAACATTCATACCGATTCAATCCGCACACGCTCTCGTATGAGCGAGTGGTGGTGACCGTGCGAGAGAGGTTGAAGAAAATCTCGTTCACGGTTGCGTTCGGATTAGTGATTGGCGTGCTGTTCACTTTTTTGGCGTTTCATTTCATCGACTCGCCCAAGGAGAAGATGATGAAACGCGAGCTGGCCAGCTACAAGCGCGACATGCGACAGCTGAACACCAAGATGAAAAGGGCCGAGGATGTGCTGAAAGACCTGGAGAACAGAGACGACAACATCTACCGCACGATATTCGAGGTGAATCCCATACACTCGGCCGCCCACGACTATGGTCACTCCTGGGATTCGGTACGCAACTTCAATAGCAAGGATCAGCTGGAGTTCACAAATCAACGCATCAGCGCCCTGGAGAGCCGCTTGTATGAGCAGTCGTTATCGTACGACAAGGTGTTCAAATTGGCCAAGAGTCAGAAAGACCGTCTGCTGGCCATGCCGGCCATAATGCCGATTGCAAAGGGACAGTGTGAGTTGGTCTCAGGTTTCGGCACGCGATACCATCCGGTATTGCGCTACAGCCGTCCTCACACGGGGGTTGACCTGGCGGCACGAACAGGAACTCCTATATATGCGACAGCCGACGGCACTGTTACAGAAGCGGGTAGGAATGCCCAGAACAGAGGAGGATACGGTGTGGTGTGTGTGGTAAACCATGGCTTCGGCTACCAGACTCTCTACGCCCACATGATTGAGGTAAAGGCACGTGTGGGGCAGAAGGTGAAACGAGGCGAGTTGATTGGATGGGTGGGAAGTACCGGTTTATCGTCGGGATCGCACCTGCACTATGAGGTGATACTCAATGGCCGGCCTGTCAATCCGGTTTACTACTTCTTCAACGACCTGACGCCTGGTGAGTTTGAGGAGATACTCGAAGCCGCAAGTCAGGAAAACCAGTGTCTGTCATGAGGGTAGAGATTGACAGCAACGCCGGTTTCTGTTTCGGTGTGGTGAAGGCAATTAGCAAGGCAGAGGAGGAGTTGGCTCACCGGAGGCCACTTCTGTGTCTGGGTGACCTTGTGCACAACAACGCCGAAGTGTCGAGGCTCAGCGAGATGGGATTGGAGGTTATCGACCACGAACGCTTCCGCACATTGCGCGACACCAAGGTGCTTATCCGAGCACATGGCGAACCCCCATCGACATACGACGAAGCTCGCCTGCGCAATATCAATCTGGTTGATGCCACTTGCCCGATAGTGTTGGCTCTACAGAAGAATGTACGTAGCGGATACGAGGAGATGAAAAGGGTAGGGGGGCAGGTGCTCATTTTCGGCAAACACGGACACGCAGAGGTTATAGGACTCAATGGACAAACTGACAACACTGCTATCATTATCAGTGGAGAAGAGGACTTGGACGGTATAGATTTCAGCCGTCCGGTAAGATTGTATTCACAAACAACACAAAGCCGTGACGACTATCGTGCACTGGCTGCAACCATCAAGTCGAAGATGTTGTGCGACGACTTCGAGGTGTATGATACAGTATGCCGCCGAGTGGCCAACCGTGCAGACGAGCTGAAAGACTTTGCCCGGTCGGTGGACTTGCTTCTCTTTGTGAGTGGTGCTACCAGCTCTAACGGCAAATATCTGTTTGAATACTGCAGCCAGGTGCAACCCAATACCAAGTTTATCTCAGATGTCAGCCAAATTGATGGTTCATGGTTGCGAGATGTGGCGACTGTGGGCATAACCGGGGCGACGAGCACTCCACGATGGCTGATGGAGAAGGTTGCCAATTACATTTCTCAAGGGAATAGGGAAACATAAAAAATAGTACATATATATAATAGTCCTCAAAGTAGGGTACAATAACAACAAATATCCATATTACATTGCATCTCTCTAATCTTAAAATAACCAATTTCAAGTCCTACACCAATGCCGACATTGATTTCTGTGCCGGAGTCAACTGTCTTGTCGGCAATAATGGAGTAGGGAAGACCAACCTTCTTGACGCCGTCTATTATCTCTCGTTCTGCAAGAGCTTTTTCAACTCGATAGACACACAGAATATCAGGCAAGGGGAGGAGTTCTTCGCCATTCACGGACGATATGAAGGACTTGAAAAACAGTCGGTGCAAGTGTCATGTATTCAGCGTAAAGGCCAGCCGAAGCAGATGCGCTACGAGCAGAAAGCCTACAAGACATTTGCAGACCATATTGGGCGCATACCACTTGTTATTGTCTCGCCAACAGACCAAATACTCATCACCGGCGGCAGCGATGTTCGTCGCAAGTTTCTCAACGGCGTCATATCGCAAACAGACAAAGAGTACCTTCAAAACCTCATCCAGTATGACAAAGTCCTGGTGCAACGCAACCGTCTGCTCAAACAGTTTTACGACGACCGATACTGGGATGCTCCTGCGATAGACATCTGGGACGAGCAACTTGTGCGATTCGGAACCCCGCTGTTTTCCACACGTCAACGGTTTCTGGAGTCATTCATACCAATATTCAACGACTATTACAATTGGATATCGAGTCAGAGTGAGTCGGTGGAAATCGACTATGAATCACAGCTGATAGAGAATCAGGATTTTGCAAAACTTATAGAGGAGGCGCAGTCAGCTGACCGTTATGCCCAGTTCACCACAGTAGGACCGCACAAGGACGACATATCGATTTCGCTATCGGGTATGCCGGTTAAGAAATTCGCTTCGCAAGGCCAGCAGAAAACTATCTCTCTGGCATTAAAACTAGCTCAGTTTCAGTATATTTTCGACTATACAAAAACGAAACCGATACTTTTGCTTGACGATATTTTCGACAAGCTCGACCTGGAACGTATCAAGCAGTTGATACGACTGGTTGGTGGCGATCGTTTTGGCCAAGTGTTTCTCACGGACACTCAGCCAGGTCGGGTGCAGCAGATTTTCAGCGAACTGCCAAACGTGGAGCATCGCATATTCAATATAACGCCTGAAGGGATTGAGAATTAGTGGAGTAAATTTATTGTATTTCAGTAAGATAAAATTATTACATAAAGAAACAACTTATGAAAGAATACCGTAGAATAACACGAGGACGCAGAGCTGGACAGGTTGCATCGCCATGGAGAGCAGGTGTAAGACCAGAGTGTATTCACGAGTATAATGTATCGGAATTGCTGGAAGTGATATATGATTATTACGACCTGAATCCGATAATTGACAGAAACGAAGTTGTCAAAGCGTATAAGGAAATCGCAGGCGAAATGATATCGAATCTTACGACAGATATAACGTATGCAGATGGAGTTCTCACATTAAGAGTCGCCTCGGCTGCGCTACGACAAGAAATATTGCAACGTCGTACAAATCTTCAGAATAGTATAAATTCGAAGATAGGCAGAGATCTTGTGTCAGAAATCAAAGTGTTCTAGAATAACGTAAATTGTCTGTATTCTAAAGCTTGTTGAAGTAGAGGATTACTGAGGATTATTCAAATAAGTGAATATTCACATAACCCCAACTTAACATAACGGCAATATTCAAAATAAATATACCGACGGTAAAAATGCCGTCGGTATATCGTATGCTTTTAATTTATAAGTGTTATGCGTAGAGCTCTTCGAAGATCTTGCGGAGCTTCGGGCTCTCACGGAGTTCCTGAAGCGTGAACTCGGCGTGACCTTTGGTGTAGCCGTTACCCATGATCATGTTCACGTCGCTTCCGATACCTTCAGCACCGAGCGAAGCCTTGGTGAAGCTGGTAGCCATCGAGAAGAAATAAACGACGCCGTCGTCTTTGGTGATAAGGATGGCGGTCATCTCCTGGTCGGGAACGTTGACGCAGTTGATGGTGACGTCGGCCATCTTGCCGCCAGTGAGACGCTCAACGAGTTCGTAAACCTGTACGGGAGTCATTCCGGCAGCGCTCTCGACGATGTCGCAGAATCCGAGGTCCTTGATACGCTGAGTGCTCTTGGGGCTGTTGGCGATACCGATAACCTTACCGGTGACACCGACGCGTTTTTTAGCCTCATAGCAGCAGAGCATACCGCTCTTTCCACCAGCGCCGAGGATGACGACGGTCTGGCCATAATGACAAAGTTTGGCTGTCTGAGCGGGAGCACCGGCGACGTCTAACGCACTGAGAGCGAGTTTTTCGGGCATATCATCGGGAATCTTGGCATATATGCCGCTCTCGAAGAGGATAGCTTTACCTTTAATGTCAACCTGGTCGATTTCGGGACGGATCTCGCCGAAAGAGTCGATGCGCAGCGGGGTCAGCGACAGCGAAACGAGGGTAGCAATACGGTCGCCTTCTTTGAGGTCGATTTTGCCCTTCAGAGCGTCACCGATTTTCTCGACTTTACCGAGGAGCATACCGCCCGAACCGGTACGACGGTTGCGGTGTTTGCCCTGCAACTCCACGTTGAGGAGCATCTCTTTCTTCACCTCTTCGAGGATTTTCTCCTTGCTTGCACCTTCACCAGCCTGCTCTTTGGCATAGTTCATAATGTCGGTGAAAGAAGCGGAGTCGACATTCAGGGTCTGCACATCGATGAGAATCTCGTTGTCGTAGAGAACATCCATGTTGTTGTCAATCTTGTTTGCCGGCTGCGGGAGAACACCCTTCGGCTCGAGTACACGGTGAACACCGTATTTGTTACCTTTTGGTTGCATAATTAAAATTATTTAATTGATTATTAATTATATTTATTTGTTTGTCTCTTTGTTGAAACGTACAAAGATACGTATTTTCCAGAAAAAAAATATCATTTTCTGAAAAAATATGTGCAACCAAGAAACAACGGTAAAGTGACGACTAAAGTATGATTGGTGATAATAGATTATCTTTTAGATAATTATATCACTCTGATGTCGTTAAAGTTGTAATCGACCTTGGTGAGGAACAGGCCTTGGGACGGCATGCTGACGCCGGCGGCACAGCGGTCTTTCTGTTCAATAATCCGTCGAAGATCGTCGATGGAGAGCTTTCCACGCCCAACATCGAGTAAGGTGCCCGTGACCGAGCGCACCATATTGCGAAGGAATCGGTTGCTACGTATGGTGAATACCAACTCCTCTCCCACCGAATCCCACCGAGCCATGCTGAGGTGGCAGATATTGGTCTTCACCTGAGTGTGGAGTTTGGCAAACGATGTGAAATCTTCATATTCCATCAGTACCTTGGCAGCCTCGTTCATAGCCTGTATGTCGGGCGAAAAATAGATGCGGCTGTAAAGTCCCTGACGGAACGGAAGCCTATGGTCCGACACATGATACTGGTAGGTGCGAGCCGTCGCATCGAATCGGGCATGGGCGTTTTCCTTGACCTTAAATATCTCGAACACAGCCAAATCGGCAGGTAGAAACGAATTGAGCTTGAATGTCAACTGGTTGCAGTCGAATTCGGACACGCTGTCGAAATGAGCATAGAAATCCGACGCATGGACGCCTGTGTCAGTACGCCCGCATCCGACTACGGCAATCTTCTCACGCAGCAAGGTCGAAAGAGCCTCCTCGAAGGTGAGCTGGACGGTAGGCAACTCCGGCTGGGTCTGCCATCCGCAATAGTTGGCACCGTTATATGCGAGATGTATGAAGTAGCGGGACATGGTAATGAGTAAAAGTTAAAGGGGTTTGCTTCGCTTGAATGTTGATAAGTTGATATGTTGATAAGTTGATAAGGAAAGTGTTCGAGTTCCTTTTCGTTTTCGTTAAAGTTGATTTGTCTATTCACTATTCACCATTCACTAAAAACTCCTCTATCTCACTGAGTTGTACGGCGTTTTCGACACGGAAGTCCCCTACCCTTTCTCGGCGGAGCGAGGCGAGGAGGGCTCCGCTGTCGAGTGCCGCCCCAAAATCGCGTACCAAGCTGCGGATGTATGTACCCTTGCCACAGAGCACCTGGAAGCCGTAGCGAGGCAAACCACTTGGTACGACACCTTGAGGATTGTTATATAGATGTGGCGACAACTGGTTGATTGCTTGTGTGATAGCTTTGGGTTCCGGAAGCTCTGGTGCTTTGTCTGTAAGACCCAACGGGGTAAGCTCAAACGACTCAATATGAACCTTTTTGGGCTCGATGACCGCGTCGGGGTCGTCTTTGCGAGCATAGGTGTAAGCCCGCTGACCGTCAATCTTCACAGCGCTGAACATGGGGGGGACCTGCTCGATGTCGCCCAGAAAAGAGCGACGCACCTCCTCCACCATTTCTGCAGAGATGTGGTCGGTTGGGTAAAGGCGGTCCACCGCCTGTTCCAAATCATGACAAGGGGTGGAGGCTCCTAGCACCAACGTGCCGCTATATAGTTTCTTACCGGCTTGCAGCTGTTCGATTGACTTGGTGGCCTTTCCCACACAGACAAGAAGCAAACCTGTAGCCAGCGGGTCAAGGGTGCCAGCATGTCCGATTTTGATGTTCTTGACGTTGTAAAGTCTTCTGATGGTGGACTTTACCTTATTGACGACCTGAAACGAGGTCCACTGCAAGGGTTTGTCGATGGGGATGACCAAACCGGCTTGCAGACGCTCGAGGGGTATCATATATATAATGTGTTACAGGCAGTAGTTCATCACTATGGCCGCGATGCCCACCACCGTGCAGTAAACGGCAAACCATATCAGTTTGCCACGTTTGACGATGTCAATCATCCATTTGCAAGCCAGACAGCCGCTCACGAAGGCGGCCAGGAATCCGACTATCAAAGCCACAGGCGAAAGACCGGCCATTGCATTGCTTACGCCAACCTCGGCCATATCTTTGACATCGAGCAACGCCTCTCCCAAGATTGGTGGAATTACCATAAGGAACGAAAACTGAGCCAGTTTCTCCTTCTTGTTGCCAAGGAGCAAGCCGGTGGCGATGGTGCTTCCGGAGCGAGACAATCCTGGCAAGACGGCCACCGCCTGTGCGATGCCTATCACGAAAGCGTGTATCGGCGATATGCTCTCTCTCTGACGAGGTTTTGCATAATACGAGAAGGCAAGCAATGAGGCTGTTACGAGCAGGCAGATGCCAACAACAAGCAGACCGCTGCCGAACACCTCTTCCACCTTGTCTTTAAAGCAGAAACCGACTATCGCGACAGGTATCATGGATATTAGGATGTTCACCACATATTTGGTGCCATCGTTCCACTTGAACTTGAAAAGGTCGGAGAACAACCAAGCTATCTCTTTCCAGAGTATCACGCAGGTACTCAAGACGGTAGCCACGTGGACAGCTACGGTGAAGGTAAGGTTTTCCTCGCCGTTCATGCCGAAAAGAGTGGCACCGATGGCGAGATGTCCGCTGCTGCTCACCGGCAGGTACTCCGTCAACCCCTGTACGATGCCCAGTATGAGCGCTTCAAACCATTCCATATCAGTTCTTTATTGCTGGACGTTGTGCTGTGGGATTTGTCTCAGCCACTTCGCCCTTGTTTTTGCATTTCTTGCACTTGGGGGACACCATAATGGCCACAATCTCAATGATAAATCCAAGGACAATCATAACGGGGGCGGCCACAAGGCGTCTTTTGTCAAACATGGCCTCGTTGAACACATTGGGATCGTCGCTGCCGCCGCCGGAAAGAAGAATATAGCCAATCAGCAGAAAGACGATGCCGATACCCATGGTTATATAGTTGAACTTGCCAAAGACAAACTCTGACTTGGCACCATCGGTCGGCTTGCTTGATTCGTTAGTCTTTTTCATACTAGTCAAAAACTTAATACTCAATAAATAGTATTGTTTTACCTCAACTAATTCTCGTAGTCGATTTTACGTACATATCTACGCACGTTGAACAGTGTCGAGAAAAACGAGATAACGATACCCACTACTACCAGCAGCGCGGCGATGCCGGCATACCAGAGGTAGTGGGCCGAAATGTCTATTGAAAGATTTAACTGATTGTTGAACAGATATATGACACCGATTGTGAGGATGGCGGCAAGTATTCCGCCCAGCAGCCCGTACAGCACACCACGCGAGATAAACGGACGAGCAATGAATCCGACCTTGGCGCCCACCATGCGCATCGAGCGGATGGTGTCGCGCTGTGCATAGAGTGCGATGCGTATAGTACTGCTAATCAGCACAACACTGAGCAAGAGCAGCAGGCAGATGAACAGCACCAGAAACCACGACACCTTATAGTATATCTCGTTCAGCTCGCTCACCACATTTTCCTGATACGCCACCTTCTCAATGCCCGACATTTTGTTTATGTCTTGCTTGAACTGGCTGATTATATCTTTTTGGTTGTCAGGAATCAAGTCGGCTCTTAGGTTGACCATCAGCGAAGGCGAAAGCGGGTTGTATCCCAAGAAATCCACAAAGTCGTCGCCCAAGTCGTCAACAAATATCTTGGCCGCCTCGTCCTTTGAGATGTAGTCAACATGCTTGACGTATCCAATCTTTTCGATTGACTGTTTGAGAGCCATAGCCTCCGTCTGCCCAGTGGTCGGGGTAAGGTCGAGTCGGAACGTTACCTGTTCCTGCATGTCGTGTGTCTGACGGTAGGAGTGGTATTCCAGAGCCATGAGCATACCCAGCATCCAGAGCACCAGTGTGATGCTCAATATGGTCGAACCATGTGTACCCCAGAGGTTTACCTTGCTGTGCTTGGTCATTGTGTTGATTTTTAGTTGGCCAACATGACGGGCATCACGAGCATCAGGATGTTCTCGGAAGTTTCTTCGGTGTCAGAGACCGGGAAGATGATACCGGCGCGGCTTGGCTGTGACATCTCGATGAGAATGTGCTCGGTGTCGAGGTTGGAGAGCATCTCGATGAGGAAGCGCGAGTTGAAGCCGATGTCCATTTTGTCGCCAGTGTAGTCGCAAGGCAGTTTTTCTTGAGCGTTGTTGGAGAACTCCAGGTCTTCGGCCGAGATAATGATTTCGTTTTCAGAGAGTGAGAGGCGCACCTGGTTGGTTGACTGGTTGGCGAAGAGGCCCACGCGACGGAGGGTGTTGAGGAACGACACGCGGTCGATGGTGAGTTTGTTGGGGTTCTCCTTCGGGATGGCAGCCTCGTAGTTCGGGTATTTTCCGTCAACCAGGCGGCAGGCGATGAAGACGTTTTCGAAAGCGACGGTAGCGTTGGTGCGGTTGTAGCTCAAGACCACCTCCACCTCGCCGCTGCGTGATTCCAAAATCTTCTTAACCAATGTTATGGGTTTGCGAGGGAGAATGAAGTCAGCCGGTTGGTCGGCCGTCACGTCTGAGCGTTTGTAGCGCACCAGCTTGTGAGCGTCGGTGGCGACGAAGGTTGTTCCCTCGGGCGAGAGCTGGCAAAAGATGCCCGTCATCTGCAGGCGCATCTCGTCGCTGCTGGCGGCGAATACCGTCTTGTTGATGGCCGACACGAGTGCCGACGCCGGCATGGTGACGCTTGTGGTCTCTTCCAGCTGAGGCATGGCCGGGAACACCGATGCGTCCATTCCCGCCAGGTTGTATTTGCCAGCGGTGTGAGACAGTTCGATGGCGAAAGAGGCTTCGTCAACCGTAAAGGTCAGAGGCACGTCGTCGAGTGATTTGAGTATGTCGAGCAGGAGTTTCGACTGGATGGCAACCTGAGTAAGGCCGTCGAGCGACGCCGTCTCGACATCCAAGGTCACCACAAGGGTGGTTTCCAAGTCGGTAGCCCTGACCGTGAGCCGTCCTTCCTCTAGCTGGAAGTGGAAGCAGCTGATGATCGGAACCGTGTTGCTGTTGGTGATGATGCCGCTGATAGATTGCAGCTGTTTGTAGAGTGCCTGACTGTTGACAATGAATTTCATGGTATAACTGTTTTATTTTGTTTGCAGAAAATATAGAATGCCTTGATTAGAGACTGCAAAGATAGCACATAAAAACGGAACAAAGCCCCTCCCCTTCCAACATTTTATCAACAAGTTTTGAAGAATTCGATATTCGGAGGAGAGGAAAACAAAGGAATGGCACCCCCAAAGGGAGTGCCATTCGTGCGAGCCCGCACATGGGTGACAGCTTGAAGCGAGTGGTTACTGGTTGCTGGTTTGACCTTCGGTTAAGTCTGTTCTCGCAGACTTCAGGTTTCAGGTCGCAGGTCGCTGCGCTTACGCTGTCAGGTAGGAGCCGGTCTGGATGCCGTTGATGGTGCCGTTGACGGAGGAGAGTGCGCTCACGAGGACGCTGTAGGTGTTGGCGGAGAGGGACTCGGGGTTGTCGCCCGTGATGTTGCCCAGCGGGCCGTTGTACTCGGTGTTCTCGTCGAGCGTGGTGGCGAAGGCGATGACGTCGTAGCGGGTGGGCGTGATGCGCACCAGCGGCAGGTCGATGTTCTTGGGGTCGCCGTTGGAGATGAATGTCTGGGTGTTGAAGGCGATGGGGTTGCTCTCCTCGTCGAAGGCGACGACCTGGTAGGTGACCACTGCGCCCTCGGGAGCGATGATTTCCTGCACGGCGGCGTTGAAGTGCACCACCATGCCGCCCGAGGAGGTCTGACGGGTGCGGGCGTTGAATGCCTCCTCGAACTCGGCGAGGTTGACGACAGCGGCGTGCTGGTCGATGCCGGCCACGTGGTAGGCCACGCTGGTGGCGAGGGCGCGGTTGATTGTGGAGTCAGTCCCTTGTTTAGCCAGGTTGGCGTTGAGGATGCTGTTCCAGAGGGCGCTGAACTGGGCCGAGAGTTTGAACTTCATGCGGACACGGGTCTGACCGGCCGACTTGGGGTTGTTGACGTGAGAGGGGCGCTCGGCTATAATCTGGTTGCCGCGAAGGACGCGATAGGTGAAGCCGCCGACGGCGCCGGACCATTTGGTCGTGATTGGATTGTGGGGTGTTCTTGCCATAATTTTAGTGATTGGTGATTAGTGATTAGTGAATTGACAAATGTTTTTTTTGTGTGTTGTTTGTTAATTTGTTTGGAGTTAGTTTGTTAGGTTGTTTTTGTTGTGCATGCACTGATTCGAATCATGATGCAAAGATACGGGGCGGTTATTTATCGTCAAAACTAAGATATTTATTATAAATAACTCATCCACAGGATATCATCCGGATTGAAGGACAGATTTTCAGATACCGGAGATGAGAGGATGAAGCCATGGAGTCGGGAGGATGAGTTGAAACAACATCTACGGAGAAAGAGAGCTGGGAGGCAGCAGGGAGGCATCGCGGAAGTAAGGAGAAAAAAGGTTAACGGTTAACACGGTTAACGGTGATTTCTTATGTCTTTAGCCAGTGTGCGCTCAAACAAAATATATATAAGTAGTATAGTTACGCATAACTTATTATATTACAATATATTATAATTTTAACATTTATAATATTTGAATAAAATGATGTATAAAATCGGAAAAAATGAACTAAAATCTCCAATTTTTGAACCGATTTTTGAAAAAAATGAAAGTCCCCACCCCAATTCTGCAATGGAATTTCAAAAACAAAATTAACCGTTCCTTATCAACCTATCATCTTATCAACCTCCCAACGTTCTCTTGTTTTGCAAATGAAATCACCGTTAACCGTTAACCGTCGGCAAAATTCATCAAAAGAAAAGCCGACGGGAAATACAACCAACAATCAGCAAATCAAAATATTAATCACTTAACCACCACCTCGGAAACCCATCCACCCCACCGCAAAGGGTGAATTCGAAGGCCAAAAACGGCCTCCAAAACCACACAAAAGGCTTCAAAAAACCATTTAAAACCGATTAAAACCTCGCAAAGCACATCCAAAATACCCCGTCACGAAACACAAATATTCACTACCAGAAGTGGAGGATTACAAATCCACCACAAAGGGAAGATCATACTAGTACTATATGGCTCGGTCTTTTTGATGGTTCAATGTATTCAACCTTTTTTGCCTTAATAAGACCATTTATCAAAGAGTTTAAGGAAGTAGATCCTTTTTGAAGAGCTTTGATAGTTGGATCTAATGATGCTCGTACTTTACTAGATAAAGTTGGAATAATAACTTGTGAAGCATCATCTTCACATATTTCTGCCAAACCATCTGACCCCCTAGAAATTGAACGCATTTGCACAGCCCACCCTTCACTATTCATATATGCGAGCAAATCTGGCAAATAAGAATCTTTTCCTTTTTTAATTCGACATCTGAAACATCCATTTGTTACAACAACATTATCAACATTAGATGGTATTATGCACCACTTTACTGCACTACCCCAGATGGCTCCAAAATATATATCACCAGCTTCCGCAAAATGTTTTGCTCGGCTGGGAAGTTCCCATCCCTTTAATTCTTTGCACGAAAAATCCCCTTGGCCAATATCTTGTATTTCAACATAGTTATAAGTATTCGACTTTACAATTTTCACTTTTGACCCATCTGTTTTTTCTTTCTCAGGAATAAACTCGACAATATCACCTAATTTAAGATGAGGGATGCTCTTTAGTTGTTCTCTCAAGTACATAACTTTTTTACAGTACCTTTTGGGATCAAGAGTTAAATCAGGATCAGAATAAATAATGTCTATTCCTATGGTCCATCCATCCGGAACAAACTTTTCTTTACGATTCCTTGATAACCAATCAAAACTATTGGCCGCATCACCATAAACTATCCTATCCGTTGCATCTTCGAAATCACAATCCAGAATAGGCTCGCCATTCTCCGCAATAATCAAGCTACCATCGTTTTGATTACGCTTAAAAATAGGTTGAGCTTTTTTATTTCCAGCATCCCACCCGACTTTCTCAATTAATTCAACGGCCAATCTATAGCCAGGGTGATCATCTTTCAATGTTTCTAAGGGATTGTCTCTTTTTTCAAGATATAACACCGATGCACTTACATCCGCACCACTAGATTTGAATGTGAATCTTGGTAAAGAAATAATTGCTGCAATTTTTGCATGCTTTAAGATGTATTCTCTAACAACCTTGTACTTGGGAGATCTATTACCCAAATATCCATTTGGTAATATTATGGCTATTCTACCTCCGGTCTTACACTCCTTTATACAAGTTTCAATGAATAGTATTCCAGTTTCTTGCATCTGGAGCAAATGGTCGGTTTTAATATATTCCCCATCTTTATTTAAAACCCACTCATAGCCAAGATCATATTCCTTTAAAACAGCAGTTCTCTTCTCGACTATTTTTGTTCCAAAAGGAGGGTTGCACATTATTACATCATAATGATTCAGATAATTGTTTACATGTGCCAAAGAGTCATCCTTTTTTATATTTGTTTTACCATCTCCATTTAGAAGCATGTTTAAAACTGCAACTTGCACGGCATTAGGAGAGTTATCTATCCCCCATACACAGTCGGCGTATCCAGGATTAAACTCTCTTAATCTGCGGAATGCTGCAACTAAAAAATCAGCGCTGCCACATGCTGGATCAGCAACATGTTCCCCAAATTGAGGATTAACGATATCTACAAGAAAGTCTGTTACCGATGTTGGCGTGAAATATTGGGCCATATCCCACTTATACATGTCCTTTGCGAACTTCATGTAGAATGTTTGAACGACATCACGCTTTGAATGAGTTATTTTAATTGGCGCAAGAATTTGTAATACTTCTAGCAATTGATCTCCAGTTAAAATTGTTTTATCAGATATTATATTAGGTAGATGTTTGCTGTAAAATGACACGGCACGTTTAATAATGTCAGTCATTTTCTTCTTGGTCGCTTCGGGAGGTGTCCCCAATGACTTGAAATCTTGTATTTCCAAAGGATCATTCACCCGAGTCTCAAACTGGTGTTCATCAAATATTTTAGCAAGCAAAAGCTGAAGTATTATTTCGTACCTTTTTTCAGGAGAATACGCTGCTTGGTGTAATACATCTTCAATTCTACCAAACGTATCTATGAGATTATCTGATGGTTCAATCGAGTTAAAGGTAAGAGGTTTGGTTTTTACTGATAGTCCGAACTGAGGTATAAAGGAAATCGGTCCTTCTTTAATTTCCTTTTTATCGTTATTTATTTCAATCCAAAATACCCTACGATCTATATTATCCCAATAAAGTCCAATGGTGTTTTGATTAATTGCAAAATCCAGCATTGGTTTTACCTGCGTTTCTTTTACATAATCACTCTTTGCATTATCTCGTTTTACTTCACACAAAAGGATAGCATGGTTCAAAATCATATCAGGTGAATTGACCTCTAATTGCTGAGCAGGTATATCAAGAACGGCAAAATCACTTCTAAAACTGTTTCTTCCATTATTGCCGAAACGTTTTATTATTGGTTCTAACCAAAAATTATCTTTTGGATACCCCTTACTAATCAAATATCGGATTGCCTCAACCCTAAAGGATTCTTCTGTTGCTGTCAATCCGTCTTTGCTTTTTTTATTAATTGTTAGTTGGCCTCTTATTGGACAAACAAGTTGAAGATTATTTGATAATGCCATTTTTTATTCCTTTTCTAATTGGATTCTTATTGGCATTGAAATGCAAATAAAGAAATCCGTGAAATCTTTCCGTTCACAACCGAGGTTCTCGACTACCTATCATTACGAACAAGAAAGCTCACGGATACCCGCGAGCGTTTCCTTTCCTGTGTAATGATAGCGAAATTGTCGAGATTTCGGTTGTACAAAGAAAAGCAAAACGCTTCTAACTATTTAATTTATTGTTATTTCCCTCTTTTGGTTTTATAATTGTGTTTTATAGGTTAATAGATATGTTGTCAATTTGCAAATATACACAATCCCCCCCAATTAGTAAAAACTAAATGCTAACGGTTAACGATTAACGGTGATCTCGAATGCAATGCAAGAAGTCGCTATCAAAATGATGGATGAAGTGCACCTGACAGGAGATGGGTGTTTAAAGTCAATGACTTATGAGTGACACAATGGATAACGACGTTTGTTTTCGCAAATGTTTCATTTTTGTCTAAAAAAAAACTAACATGAGTTGATATTTATCTCTCTGGGTTAGTGTGTTTGTTTCATAAATTTGCAAACAGAATTTAGTATTTAACTTAAACGAAAGGATTGATTATGATTTTACAGTTGATTGATGACTTCTACAAAATGGGAAAAGACACGTTACCAATGAAAAGATCTCCAGAATCACTACATAAGGATTTGGAGATTTACGCAAAAATACTTTATAAAGGTATTTCTGTATTAGATAGTGAGCAAGGTGTGGAAAAAGAACGGCTCAAATACAAGACCATCAGGGGGTTGACGAAAAAAAATCTTGAACGAGAATGGCGGGTATATTTGTTATCTTGACCACGTTAAAACTAAGGATTATACAGAGGACTTTATGGGTATCTTATGCTCTAACGATCAATCTTCGGACTTGGAGGTTTTATTAATGTTCCTAATGAACAAAAACGGTCTGAAAAACAAGTCGTATTGGACCACTAAAACAAAACAAGGCTATTACAGGTCTTTACCTTTGCTATACATGTTGTATATGTGTATGGCAAGAGAGGAACTTGATATATATATGTATCTAGACACAATGGAGCAAGGCTCTGTTGAACCTCCCGTTTTGTTGGATTTTAATGATGAAGAATTAGATGCTGTTGCCGATGACAAGAATTCCGATACTGAGGGTGAGCAAAAAGAAGAAGAGAAGAAAGAAGAACTCAACTACGATTCCCCGAAGATTAACCTGCAACAAATGTTAAAAGAGTCTTGGTTTGATAATTTTCGAAGTGTTGAACGATACGACTCCATTTGGACGGATAATTTCATTGAGGCATTGATGCAGTCGGATTATGCCGACCAAATCGCCCGTGATTGGTCTGTTGATAGAAAGCGCAATAAAAGACTTGAGATAAAAGCATATATTTTGGGTCTTCTGTACGAAAATGGTGTCCTGAATGGTCTCCGTTATAAAATTGCAGATAATGTCAGGCGAGGGGTAAAGCGGAATTCATTTGTCAGGTATATGAGCAAAGGCAAAAAACAGCCTTATGCTGACTGGGTGTATGAATACATAGCAAGGGATAACCGTCAGTAGAAAACAGGCATTTGCGATTGAAATGTGCGATTGGGCGTTTTGCGTTCAATCGCATAATTTTTTTTGATATTTTTTTCTCGTTGAAAAGCAACGGTTTCCACTAAAATAGTGTGCGATTGAAAATTGTCATTTGGTGGCATTTTTTCAGTCGCTTAATCGCATCCTACCTTTGCACTCGATTTCGAAATCAAACAAAAATAAACTAAGTATTAATTCAAAATTTTCAAACTATGGAAAAAGAAAATTTAAATAGAACCCTTCTTGTGGAACTGGCCGACAAGGTCGGGGTCACGATGGACGACTTGCTGTCGCATTGCCGCCGTCAGGAGTTGGTGGACGATCGATGCATGGTGGTGGCTCTCCTTGTCAATGATTATCACCTGAGGCAAAAAGAGGTGGCGATGCTGCTTCAGATAAGTCAGCCGGCGGTGTCGAACCTGCTCGCCCGCCACGAGAACCTCATGAAGTTTGACGCAAGCTACCGCAACCATTTCAAATCAATCATTAATCAGTAACAAACTAAAAAACATTAATCAATATGAAAAAAGCTTATAGATATGTCATCATTGACGGAGTTAGAGTCAAAATGTATTGCCAGGAAAAACTTCAATGCCAGACCGTTCATGGCAAGGGTATGTATAACCGTTGGGACAAGGAGTTCCTGTTTATCCAGGATGGCCCCAGTGGCCCGAGGAGCAAGGAGCTCATGCGCACAGCGCACTCTCGCCTCGTGCGCCGTCCCGACGGCCTTTACACTCTCACCTTCCGCTTCTCCGACGAGGAACGTGGCATCATGAAATCGCTCGTGGGCGAGATGAAAGAGATCGCTAAAAAGAACTACAATAACATTGGGTAACTAAAAAAGCGACCTGTTACCTGTGACCAGATTGCGAAAGAATGCGAAAAGGGCAAAATTATGCGAAAATTTATTTTAAACATCGAAAAACTCGAAAAACACTAAAAAAAGCTTGTGCTTTGCACTTGCCTTGGCGAAAAACACGAAAATGAAATGCGCTTCGCTGTTTCTTTGGATTGCGAAAGAATGCGAAAAGGGCAAAATTATGCGAAAATTTATTTTAAACATCGAAAAACTCGAAAAACACTAAAAAAAGCTTATG
>JAEEGL010317465.1_pt1 | contig 80104 bp, 90 predicted proteins | sample 9134231 | NCBI WGS metagenome assembly JAEEGL01 (sample SAMN16246548, study PRJNA631951) | gut metagenome | biome: gut microbiome; feature: rumen; material: fiber-attached | host: Bos | place: Iran: Karaj | collected 2018-10 | reverse complement strand
TTAGCCTCAATGCGCTTCGCCAGCTCGTGAGTGTCGATGATGTTAGGGCAGTAGGTTCTGCCATACCACAGGTTGTTAGCCGTCTTACGCTTGTCCTGACGGACTGCTACAAATACTGACATAATTAAAATCTCCTATCTTTAATCATTAAACATAACTTTAAGGGGAGGGCTGCCTGCAGTTGCTTTGTCACCTTGCGTGGGAGCTAAGCCCCCAGCCCTGGATGCTAAGTCGCCGCACTCAGTAGCAATGCTCCTGCATCCCCTTATTATCTACATACAAAGTTACTAAAAATCAGCGAATTATGCAACTATTTGTTGCACTTTTTTCATCGTTCAGAGCAACTTTTTTCGGTTGCTATGCGAGGAGCAAATCGGCAATGTCCGTGTTGGGTGGAAACGCCTCCAGACGGTCTGAAATGTTGTAATCGATGCCGCTGGTCTGCTCCATCTTCTCACTCCATTTATCGTAGCATCCGCTATCAGGAAAGAGCGTCACTCGCCTTCCCATCAGACACTGGAGGCGCTCCCTCGACAGTCCGCCGCTACCTGCCGTGGCGAGCCATAGCATCTGGGGCTGCGCAAGAGCCATCAGCAGTGCCGTCTTCTCGCTCTCTACGAGGCACACGTGGCGGTCGGGATAGCGCGTTAGCAGGTGCTCGCCATAGAGGCACTGGTAGAGTAGCCAGTCATGGGGCAGTTTGCCCTCGTTTATGAGCCGCGTGTGCATCCATCCCTGGTAGCCGCTGCGGTGTCCGTCAGTGCCATATTGCATTATGTGACCTGTGTGCACCCTACCCTCGCGGTCTATCTGCCAGAAGATGACGTCGCCCCACTGGGTAGCACCCACCATGTAGTCGTCAAACACCCCCTGCAACTGCTGCTCGGTCAGTCCTAACCTCCGCCCTGCGTCAGTCGTAAGCCACTGCCAGAAGGTGCTCTGCACGCTGTGGCTCTGCACTACATACTCCATAGGCAGCGGACGGAACGGCGGCAGGGGCGGCGGCGTGTAAGCCTTTCTGGGCATCTTAAGGTTATGCTCCCTCGCCCACTGATGGTCTTTGAAATACTCGCTCGGCTTATAGTGGTAGCCGCACGAGTGCTGATGGTCACACTTGCCCACCTCGTCTGCCACATACTGGCAATCGTTATGCGTATCCACGTAGCGCACGAAGCACTTACGTTTGCCACACTGCGGGCACTCAAACTTCTGTTGTCTTCTGCCCGTCACCCTCGGTGTTTCAAGCAGAAATCTGTAATCGTTGGTCATTGTCTTGTTATCAATTAAAAATATAAATATTAATGAATTTTTTGGCGGATTCCTGTTCGTTGTTCGTGACACTATATATATAGGTGTCACGAACAACAAACAAAAATCTTTCCGCGAGCTTAGAAAGGAATCACGTTGTCAGGAGTAATTTGTATCATACCATTGACATCATAGATACGATGGTCATTAATCCACATTGAAAGATGATTTGATATTGAAGGACGCTTTAGTTCAAACTTCTTCATCATTATCTCAATCAATTGCTTCTTATTGATGCTTCCACCATAGTCATCGATGCACTTCAGGGCATAGTCAAGGCGTTCCTTCTGCTTGCGCTCGGTTTCCTCCCTGCGCTTCTGCTGCTGTTCAGCCTTGCGCTGCTCAATGAACTGCTTGCGCTGCTCATCGGCATCCACTATGTGGCCCTCGTCGTCAAACATGATGCTCCATTCAGGCATCTCCTGATGGCGCGACTCGCTGCACGTGACGCTGATGATGCCACCCTGCTTCTTGCACTCCACCACCGTGCCAGCCTTCTGCGCCAGCATCGTGCCAAGGTGACCGCGCATGTTGTGGTCTTCGTCAGCCTTGTTAGTATGCAGTACGCACACCACGGCGCACTCATGCTCCTGGCTCATCACCTGCAGGTCGTGCATCAGCTTCTTGGCTATCGCCTCGTCGTTAAACGATGCCACGAACTCCACTATGCCGTCCACTATCACCACCTGAGGCTTAAAGTCAATGACCGCCTGCACCATCAGGTCGTAAAGCCCCTCATAGCTGCAGCAGCGCAAGGCGTGCACATGCAGGTGGCTCGTGATGTAGTCGGCATCCACCCCCGTCATCTCCACGATGTCCGTCAGTATCTGCTTCACGTCAGGACGGTTCTGCTCAGTGTCCAGCCACAGCACTCTGGGAGCCTCCAGCTCAGACTTCACCCTGAACTGCTCGCCCCTGAGCCATGCCGCAGCGCACACCTTCAGCATCGTCGTCTTACCCGCCTTCTGCTTAGCCTTCACGCCGTGGATGTCGAGCAGCGAGAACACCCCCACACCGTCCACCGACAGCGAATACCTCAGCGGCTCCACCACCGTGTCAAGCGTGATCAGCGTCTCCGAGAGCGCCTTGCGCCTCTCCGCCACCTTCACCTCCTCCTTAGAAGGCTCGTTGACAGCCTCGTCCACGATGTCCTGCACCGCCACGGCTTGGCTGCCTACCTGTCCAGTCAGGCTCTCAGCCTGCTGAACGTTAACAGTCTCTTTGTTAACCTCCATTGTCTTATCTTTTTTAGGAAGTTATATGTCTCGCACTTGCAATCTTACCCTAGACAATATTCGGGGGATTGCGGGCTCCGTGCTCAGAGTTGTTCCCTAATTATATTATATAATACGTTAGAGGTTTACTCTCAACACCAATAAAATTACAACAAACGGTTTTTGCAGTCAAGGGCAAACATGCAAAAACGCAAAAAGCCGTTCGGGAAACGGCTTAAATAGGGCGAATAAAAAATGTTAAAAAAATTGCGCGAGCAAATTCGCGAGCAACTTTTCGATGTGTTTATCTTTACTTTCGAGGCATTATTGTACCATAGATAGCTTTAATGATACTTTCAAATTGTGGTTTGTCTTTTATTCCCAGTTCTGTGGAGCTGGATTTTAAAATAATAGGTTTTGCTTTTTCGTCTACAAAATGTCGCTCAACAAAGTTCCATTGTTTACCTTTTTGGCTTGGTTTCAAAATAGCATCGTAAGGATATTTTTTATCAATACCTAAGAGAACCTTGATAAAAGTTTTCAGGAATTTGTGCGTTTTGTCATTCTTCCATATTATCTTTGAGTTTTTATTATGCAATAGGATATCAATAAATTCATCCTGATTTATACTTTGACCATCAATGAAGCCCTCATCGGTCAACACATTATATGCTTTGCTGAGTTTATTCTGAACTTCATACTCCAATGATTGATTAACAATCTCCAGATAGCACTCCGATTGCAGTTTTCGTCCCATCTTTTCCAGCAGTTGCTCTGCCACATCTATATCTGAAACGCAGTATTTATCAGGCAAATCGTTAGTATAGTATCTATCCACGTAGTAATTGGGATTATCAGCAGGGCTCATTATGCAGGCAACCCCATCTTCCAATTCGTGCATGTCGATACCTCGCTTCAACAGTTGGGCTGCCCATATACGCCCCACACACTTTAGCAAATCTACAAAGATAGCAAAGCAGTAAAGCATAGAATATCCACTGACTGTTCTGTTATACATGATATTGTCTGCCACATCACGTAGCCATTTCCCATCACGCTCGCGCTTGTCAGCCTCCACTATATGGTTTATATCACGCAATGATTGAACCATCACATCTGAATATATCCTTTGCGAGAAGCCCCTTACTCTCTTCATCGTGTCAATCGCCATCTGGCGACATTGGTCTTCATTTTTTCCTTGTAGCATCTCAGCCACAGCATTACGCATTTTAGCAAAGACTCCGAGAGTTAACTCCTTTACCCTCTGCCGAATCAAGAACTCTGTCCACAGGATATCCTCTCCCTTAAATAACGTGCCAGTGGCATTATGCTCCGTGAGAATTATCTGCATGCACTTGGTGGCAAGCCCACTAATGCCATACATCTCAATCACCTCGTGATAAATAACCCTATCCGTCCGTCCCTCTGGATGCCAGCGAAGTATGTCTTGCTTGTAGGCATAGGTAAGATATAATTCATTGAACTGCACTATCGCATTTGATAATTCTGGCGGCATTTCAGCCAAGAGTGGTCTCATATCTAACTGATATTGCAGTTCTTTTAGCAAATGCTCACGTTTTCCAAGTGCCTCACGTGGTATTTCATCTTTTTCCCATACCTTCTGCAGGTTCCATTTATTTTTCTCATAGAATTGTTTCACACAATACTCTTGGTAGTCTGAGAACAACTCCTCCACGCTATTGGCATATAAATTGTCAGCAAGATATTTCACTATGCCCCCATTCTGTTTATGTAAAGCCTGTCTAATTCGCTTGTTTTTCTTGATAAGTTCAGGTAAAGTTTTATTCATCATTTATATTATTTCTTTAAAATTTAATATATAACCATAGTATTATCCATCTACTAGTCCACAAAGTTACAAAAAATTTTGCAGAAACAAAAATTATTGTTACTTTTGCAGAGTGTAAAAACACATTATACGATTTATCAAATTATAACTAAACTAATACGAAAAATGACAAACAAAAACTCTACCGATTCAACAAACGAACAAAGGTTCACGTTGCAAAATATCAAGGATACCTTGTTGGAATCTTTTGATAGCAATTACGCAAAAAAAATAATCACTATAACTGGTAATGTATCTAAGGAGCAATATACTTACCTAACAGATTCCTTTGGAAATAAACTTAGATTATATTTTCCTGACGAAAATAGTTATGCTATTTTTGATGATAATGATACTATCACTGTCGATGGCTTTCTCAATTATCAGAGTGATGACAAACAGAATAATGACAGATATATGCATAATAGTTGTCTTGAATTCTGGTTCAGAGTGAATAAAATTAAGAAGGTAAATAAAAGCCAAGAATCTAAGATTCGTTGTCTGGAAAGAGAACTAGCAAATAAGCCATGTAAGCCTACAACACCAACAGAATTTCTCTCTGAATTACTATATAAGAATAAGAAACCAAAATTATATATATTATGTACAGACACTGTTAAGAGTGATATATTACAAGGACTATCAGCCTGCAAAGAGCAATATATTCTTGAGTTTGAACAAGCCCCATTAAGTAGGGCATCAGATGCTGATAAATTAACAGAGAAGTTAAAAGAATTGGACAAGATGAGATATGATGCTGTTGTAGTAGCAAGAGGAGGAAATGAGAGCTTTGATATTTTCCTTGAACACAATGTTTACAGCACTATTATTAATATGAAGTCCTACATTCTTGCAGGAATAGGACACGCAATACTGAATGGAGAGTTTCTAAAGATATTTGACCACGTAGAATTAACTCCAAACGAATTTGGACATTACTTACAAGACCTTGTTAAAAGCGTAGAAGAAAAAAGAAAACAAGAGTTGTACCTTAATATTCTCTATGCGCTTGCTGGCTTAGGAGCACTCGTGGCTGCATATTTTCTTTTTTAATTATACACCTTAAACTTCGCATTGTTACATAGAAACAAATATTAAAGCATATGAATAATACATTAAGAATTTTAGTACTGACGCTGTTGCTAACATGTACATTGACTTCATTTTCTCAGATTCGCTCTGATTATAAAGATGGAATGAACATTCCAGTTTTTATAAATCTCAAGCAATTAGCACCTAAATATATCAAGAATATAACCATAGAGAAACCATTTCAGGATGGATTCTATACAATTGTTGCCCAACTAGACAATTACAGAGAGCAAACGTGTTTTCTACGATTGATGACTTTTGAAGTAAAACAAATCATGTCACAATTATGGGGTAAAAGTACATTGTCGCAAAAGAAAGCTCTAATGAAAAACATTCTCATTTCTTACGGTTGTAAACCTAATAAAAATGGAGCTTTTAAATTTTATGGTTCAAGATGGCATGATGCATCAATTGAAGACATTAAAGATGAGCACTACATCTATTCAGAATACTTTGATCAATATATAACAAAAGAGGACACAAAGGATCCTTTCTTTGGAAAACAATTCGTAGAAGGAGAGGATTTTGCTTATCTACTGCCTGACACTCTAGGAATTAGTCATATAAAATTGCTCAATTATTTTCAAGACAATTACAATGAAGGCATATTAATTCAATTAAAAAACAGAGAGAAAAACACCTACTATTATAGGACTTTTTCTGAGTACGAAAGCAAAGATATGGAATATCTATTGAAAGGTAATTATCCTAGAAAGGATAAATCCTACTTTTTATGTTCTCAACTTATTGATTATGAGATTGACTCAGTAGATTCCGAATCCTCAAAATGGGATAAGTATATTAGTTACAATATAAACGGAGAACAACTATATAACAAAGTTACCCGTACTGTCCCTACAACTAAAGCACCACAAAAAACCAATGACTATAGAGCACAGAGAAGGAGTATGCTTTTGGAATTCCTTCGTTCTCAAATACTTAGTGAGAAAGAACAGGAATGGTACAATAAACATTATACCAAAGAACAATTGGATGCTATGACAAGATTAGGACTAGGTCTGGGCTTAGGAGACGGAGCATATCGTTGCAAATCATGTGGTTCTACATTTTCTAATCAAGCAGATTTACGTGCACATGAAAATGCATATCATGACTATTAACTCTATATCTTAAACATAATTCTTCTGCCCCCTATAGCCTATGATTGTGGTTATAGAGGGCAGTTATTTTCTCCCTATCCCCCCTCACATATCACCCTCGCCATTTCATTGAGCGAGAGGCACTGGGAGCGGCGGATGGTGAGCTGCTCGTTAGTAATACCCCCTATAGCCATAATAACAGGCTATAGGGAGATATATTATTACAAATATTTGGAAGCAAATGCAGAGGGAGTGAGAATCTCTATTTTAGAGCTATCGGCTTTACTAAAGTCACGTATGTTTATTGTAACTAAAACATCACATTTAGCTTGGAGAGCACTTTGATATTGGAAACTATCCTCTATATCATCAAAGGCGATATCGTTTGTTCCTGCTACAGCATTTTTGTGACTAAGCCCCACCACGTTTACCATTGACAATATGGTATTGAGAGTTTCACGTAGGCGTTTAGTTTGCTCTGGTCTGTATATTTCTAAGCGTTTAAGTTCTACCCTGAGAATATACGCAAGTGTATATACACCTCCTACTGACACCACACCATCTATCCTTTTGTCTTCAATCGCACTGAGAATCTGGCTGACGCTCTTATACTGCTTTCGTCTCTCAAAATATTCGAGAAATATGTTTGTATCAAGAAAAACCTTCATCTGACTACCTTAATTATATTTTATATTTCTCTGTAAGATAGTCTTCTATCAGTTCTTCTTCCGTATGTCCTTTTGCAAACATACCACACAAGGACTCATGACGATAACTGCGTTTGTTTTTCGCTTTTGGTTGCCATGAATCAACAAGCTGCTGAGCATATTTCGTAAGCTGCTGCTGAAGTCTGTCTGTACTGAATGACTTCGGCACATTGACTGATACGTTTATTGTCGTTGTATTCATAATATACAAGTTTTTGAAGTTCTTCTGCCTGCAAAATTAGAAATTATTTTTGAAAGAACAAAAGAAGAAAATAGGTTTTTGGCTTAAGTTATATAAAAAAGGAACGAGAAATTTGGAAATGTAAGTTTTTTTAGGTATTTTTGCAAAATCATTCGTTAATTAAAAACATCACGTTGCTTATGAAACTGCACGAAATTACAGAAGAAGAGATACTGCGCAGAGCTAATGAGGTGTTCTCTGCCATGGAGAATCGCTCCACTGAGGAGGAGATGAAGCTGGTGAAGAAGGCTTTCATGTGTGCCAAGGAGGCTCACCACGAGCAACGACGCAAGACGGGCGAACCATACATAATACACCCGATAGCAGTGGCGCTGATAGTGGCGAAGGAGCTGCAACTGGGTGCTGCACCCGTGTGTGCGGCTTTCCTGCACGACGTGGTGGAGGACACACCGACGACGATAGAGGACATAGAGAATATGTTCGGTCAGGACGTGGCGTTCCTGGTGCGCGTGGTGACGAAGCAGAAGAAGCAGAGCTACGCCATGTCGAAGCAGCTGGACAACTTTAAGCAGATGCTGGACTCCATGCACTACGACATCAGGGCTATACTGATAAAGCTGGCCGACCGCCTGCATAACATGCGCACGCTGGACTCTATGCGCCCCGACAAGCAGATGAAGATAGCTGGCGAGACGGACTATTTCTATGCTCCGCTGGCTAACCGACTGGGGCTGTACACCATCAAGATAGAGCTGGAGAACCTGTCGTTCCGCTTCCGCTGTCCGCAGTGGTACTACAAGATTCTGGATCTGATAGAGAAGGACCGCAAGATGGACGAGAAGCGCATGGCGGCGTTTAACAAGACGGTGGACGACATACTGACCAAGAACGGCATAGAATACAAGCGCGAGGTGGCTTACAAACAGCCCTATAACCTATGGCGCAAGATGAAGACGCAGAACGAGGATTACGAGCACCTGGAGTGCCGACACTTCACACGAATAGTGTTCCCAAGCAACAATAAGCTGTCAGACAAGAATATGATACTGAAAATCTATTCCTTGCTGACGGATAAGTTTAAGGAGCGCCCTAACTCGATAATCAACTATATAGACCTGCCTAAGCAGAACGGCTATCAGGCTTTCCACACCCAACTGCTCTCTGACTACGGTATATGGGAAGAGGTGCATATACAGTCGGAGAAGATGAGGAAGAAGACCATGCTGGGCTACCTCTTCAACAGCGGCGAGAGGGAGATAGACATCAACATGTGGCTGAAGGATTTCCGTTCGCTGCTGAACGACGTGGCTGAGAATACCGAGCAGAAGAACGATGAGCATGACTACTTCATGCAGTCGGTGCGCGCCTCATTCTACAACGACGACATACAGGTATATACCCCTGAGGGCAAGGCGATACTGCTGCCTAAAAACTCAACGGCAATAGACTTCGCATTCCACATACACACCAGCGTGGGCATGCACGCCAAATATGCCAAGATTAACGGACACCTGGCATCGGTGCGCACAAGGCTGAAGCGAGGCGACTGCGTGGAGATAGGCACCGACCCTAACGTGTGGCCACAGAAGAGCTGGAGCACCTGCGCCAAGTCGTATAAGGCAATAAAAAACATACACCAGTATCTGGACAACCTGCCTAAGCCTGAATACGTGAGATGCCCCGTTTGCCACCCTATCCCTGGCGAAGAGGTGATAGGATTCCACCTGCCCGACAACCAGATAATGGTGCACAGGCGCGACTGCCAGGAGGCTATCAGCCAGGCATCGCAGCAGGGCGACAACATAGTGGCTGTGGACTATAAGGAGGACAAACTGAGCGTGTTCCCCGCTACCATTACGCTGAAGGCTGTGGACAGACAGCACCTGCTATCAGACATCATCGACGGCATATCAAACCGACTGCACCTGTCAATAGACATGCTGCACACCGTGACTGAGGACGAGATAGTGACCTGCAAGATGAGATTCTTTGTGCACAGCAGTCAGGAACTGACCGACATAGTGAAGAATATTCTCGACATTACCGATGTGGACGAAGTGAGCTGCTACAACGAGTAAAACACTCTTTTATTACACCAAATAGTACGAAAAATGTTAAAAAATTTGCACGTTTCGCAAGTTTTGTGTAATTTTGTGCCCGATTGTGTATAACACTTACACTTAAACAATAAAATTAATAACACTAACTAAACATTATTGCCTATAGAAGAAACTTCTACTTTTCAAACCAATTAAAAGAAAATATGAAGAAACTGTCTCAAATGACCGACGAAGAGTTGGCTGTTGAGTATGTAGAAGGCAATAACCGCGCGTTCGATGAATTACTTAATCGAACAAAGACTGGCATCTTCTCTTACATTATCTTTATTGTGCACAACCAGGAAGTGGCTAACGACATCTTCCAGGAGACTTTCCTGAAGGCTATCACTAACCTGCAGATGAGAAAGTACACCCCTACGGGCAAGTTTAACGCATGGATGATACGCATAGCCCATAACGCTATCATGGACTGGTATCGCCGACAGAAGACTAAGCAGATAATAGACATGGATGACGATTTCGACATCGCATCAATGAGCGACAAGACGCTGATGGAAACAAGCAGCGAAGACCTCATGGCTAACGCACAGGTGCTGGCTGACGTGAAGGCGATGATAGATTTTCTGCCTGAGGCACAAAGAGAGGTAGTGCAGATGCGCTATTACCAGAACCTGTCATTCAAGGAGATTGCCGCCCTCACCGGCGTGAGCATCAACACCAGCCTGGGCAGAATGCGCTATGCCCTGATAAACCTGCGCCGACTGGCAAAGGAACACAACATGCAACTGCAACTGGCATAAGATACATACATTATATATAATAAATATAGGGCTTCCACCACATGGTGAAAGCCCTAATTTATTGAGGAGTTAAAGGAGTTCAAGAAGTTATCGTGGCTTGCAGCCACTTAGGAGTTAAAGACATATGCTATTACTTGCTGCATAGTTTATGGTATCGTCTCTAAATTCTTTAACTTCTCTAACTTCTTTATTCTTAGAACTTATAGTCGATGCCCACGCCGATAACGTGGTTAGTGCGGCTATAGGTCTCCTTAGCCTTGAACGGAGTGCCGTAAGCGTTGGTGAGATTCTTCTCGTAATCGCTATAGAGCGAGCAGAAGTAGCTCACGTTGAGACGAATCTTATCGTTCACGTTCCATGCACCGCCACAGCCAAGCGAATAGCTGTCGCAAGCGAAAGAGGTGTTCTGCTGGTAATCGTCGGTAAGACCGTAGTCGGTGCGCTGACCGCCACAGCTGATGGTAAACTTCTTGTTGATGTCGTACTCTACACCAGCCAGCACCTCGTGAGTGCCGTGAGAGAGAGTCTTCTGACGGTCGTCAGCCATCTTAGCATTCTTATCGTCGTAGTAGTGATACTCCACAGAGGCACGCAGACGTGGGGTGAACTCATAAGCCACGGCAGCAACAAACAGGGAAGGCATATCATAACGGGTCTCGGCATTAGGCAGATAGCCAGCCACCTTGCCAGCCATGCTACCGAGCGAAGTGTGTGAGAGAGCCTCGATAGTTGCTTCATTACCAATCTGCTCAGCCATAGCCTTTACGTCAATCTGAGAATAGGCTCCCCTGTCATCACGTGAACCTACGCTGAGTAATTCTGTATTGTTCTTAGTCCTTATCTTGGTACGGAACTCATAGCGCAAAGCCACTGTCCACTTATCCTTATGGAAATCAAGACCAATAATTGGAGCAAAGCCCCATGCACGCTGTGTGCAGTCGAGCTGGAGATTAACAAGAGGGTCGCTGCCCACCACCTGTGACAACTGCTGACCAGGCACAGCCGTTACATGACCTCTGTAGAAACCGTCATAATAGCTCACACGAGCACCAACGGAAGCTGACAGACAGTCAAGAAACTTGTAAGCAAAACTTACCTGACCGCCATAGATATACTGCTTGCCCTTCATATAAGAGTCGAGGGAATAACTGCCTGGCATAATCTGCTTAGCAGCAAGGAGAGCGGTTATTGGCACATTAAACATTGGTACACCATCATCATACTCAACGAAACCGCCGCTGCCCACGATACCAAACATGGCAGAAACAGCCCACTTATCCTTGTGATAAGAGGCAAAAAAAGCTGGCACGATAGGCGCTGACGCCTTGCCCACATACTCCTTGTCGTAAGGCTGACCGAGGAAATTGTCCATCTGGGTCTCTATATTACGACGCTGCCAGGGCTTCTGTAAGTTAAGCGATAATTCAAGACCCTCATGACCCCATACAAGACCAGCAGGGTTGCTATAAGCAGCATCAATCTCTGTGGTGGCGCCACGCGCAAACATACGGTCGAATGCGATGTGGTAATTAGTGTTGGTCATCAAACCTCCTGCGTTAGCACACAGCGATGACGATAAAACAAAAACGGAGAGTAAAAATTTCTTCATGCGTTTGTTAGTAAATAATTATTGTTCCTTTTTCAATCTTTCGGTTACAAAGGTACAGAAATTTAGACATAGTTCCACGTTTATGTTCTATTTTTCTATAGAACCTTTACGTTTTTTAACCAAAACTACTGAAAAAGGTGATATTATTTACTGACGAAGAAACTCTTTGATTTTAGGCATCATGGCACGGGTAACGTCATAGCCCTGCTTGTGAACACGGCGCATCTTCTTCTCGTTGAGTTCGGTGCGACCTATCTTCAGGGGTTCTTCAGGATATATCAATAAGGTGTTACCAGTCTGTGCCTGACTTGCAATATACTCCAGCTCGCTGTTGTACATCTCGTGGCGGTTAGCCATGATTTCGCCCACGAGGGGGTATTTCTTGGTCAGACGCCTGATGAGCCACGCAAGCTTGGTCTTCTTCTTATAATAACCTGCAGGCTGGGTGAGCACCACGATATTGCGCTCGTAGCCCTTGTTCTGAAACTCTTTCAGGGGTATGGCATCGACCATACCGCCATCGAGCAGCAGCTGACCGTCAATCTCCACGGGACGTGACACAGCTGGCATGGAGGCTGAGGCGCGCATCCACTCCAGTTCGTCGTGGGTAAACTCCTTCACCTGATGATACACAGGCTTGCCCGTAACTATATCAGTAGCCACAAGCCAGAAGTCCATGGGGTTATTACGGAAGGTTTCGCCATCGAAGATGTCAATCTCGAATGGCACTACATGATATGAGAACTCTGCCCCTACTATATCGCCCGTCTTGAAAAGTGAACGCAAGCCCATGTAGCGAGGGTCTTTCTTTAACTGGATATTATAACGCAGGGCACGTCCCTTCTGCCTCGACTTCAGATTGCAGCCGAACAATGCTCCAGCCGATACGCCTATCATGCCGTCGAAGCGTATATCCTCCTCGAGTAGCGCGTCAATCACACCGCTGGTGAACATGCCACGCAGTCCACCACCCTCAAGCACAAGTCCTGTCTTCATAAGAAAAAAAAAGAGGGGGGGGGTTACAGATTACAGAGTTCGGTAATGGTGACCTCAGGGTTAGGCGACTTGAAGATATAGTTGCCTGAGACGAGGATGTCGGCACCTGCATCGGCAAGCGCCTTGGCGTTGCTGTCATTAACACCACCATCAACCTCAATAAGAACCGAGGCACCATGAGATTTTATCAACTCTCTTGTTTCCTTTACCCTATCAATTGTCGCAGGGATGAACTTCTGTCCGCCGAAGCCGGGGAATACACCCATGATGAGCACCATATCCACCTCATTGATAATGAATGACAATACCGAAACGGGAGTGTCGGGATTGATGGTTACGCCAGCTTTCATGCCCTCAGCATGTATGTCCTGAATACACTGCTTCAGGGAATATATATTACGGAAAACCTCGTAATGCACATTCATTATCGTGGCTCCCACAGCAGCCGTCTGCTTAATGTAGTTCTCAGGATTAGAAATCATGAAATGAACATCAAGCTTCTTGGTCAGCACCTTAGAAACAGCCTGCATGATGGGGAAGCCGTACGAGATATTAGGAACGAAGTGTCCATCCATGACATCAAAATGAAGCCACTGGGCATCACTCCTGTTAATCATTTCTATTTCACGGTCAAGATGAAGAAAGTCCGCAGACAAAAGGGATGGAGAAACTATCATATTTTTAATTTTAATTTAAACAGAATTCCTCATATCTGCCATCAACCTCGACAGGACGGAACGTATAGGCGAACTGACGGATGACGGCGAGGGTTTCCTCTGAAGGATTAAAATTAAAAGAAGGGATTAAGTAGCTTTGTTTCATAGGCGGGCGTATTTAATAAATATGTATTGATGTTATAAAATAATATCCTTGCTTTTATTAAGTAAACGCTCGAGGTATGAATATATTGCACCAATCCTTACTTTTAATTAAAAAAAGCCGCAAACACAACTGTTGTATGTTGTGTTTGCGACGGCAGGTATTGTAATGAAATTAGTTGTTTCTTACTTTACCTTGTCAACGATAGCCTTGAATGCTTCAGGGTTGTTGACAGCAAGGTCTGCGAGGACCTTACGATTGATTTCGATGCCTGCCTTGTGAAGGAGACCCATGAGCTGTGAGTAAGAGAGACCCTCCATACGTGCAGCAGCGTTGATACGCTGAATCCACAGAGCACGGAAGTTACGCTTCTTGTTCTTACGGTCACGGTAAGCATAGGTGAGACCCTTCTCCCAAGTGTTCTTAGCTACTGTCCAAACATTCTTACGAGCACCAAAGTAACCCTTGGTAAGCTTCAGGATGCGAGTTCTCTTTGCCTTAGAGGCAACATGATTTACTGATCTTGGCATAGTTTTGTTTCTTTAAAAAAGTTCGACAATAGGGTGAATTAACGCAAGTTAAGAAGGTCACGAACCTGTTTCATATTGCTGTTGTCAACAATAGTGGAACCGAGAAGATTTCTCTTCTGCTTCTTTGTCTTCTTAGTCAGAATGTGACTGTGATAAGCATGGTGTCTTTTCACCTTACCTGAACCAGTGAAAGCGAAACGCTTCTTTGCACCGGAATTTGTCTTTACTTTTGGCATTTTTTTTATTTGTTTAATTAATTATTAAATATGGTGGCAACGCATATACCGGGCGTTACGCACTCTTTTTTCTTAATCTTCGTTGTCTGGCATGTCAGCCTTTAGCTTAGCCAGGGAATCTATGCCCTTTGCATTAGCAGCGAGACCATCGCCTTCTATCTCTTGTGCAATAGACTGGCTCACCTCAGCAGCCTCTGCCTCACGACGCTCACGATCGAGCTTTTGCTGTGACTTCTTAGCCTGTCCAGCCTTTTTAGGAGCGAGGAAGAGGAACATCTTCTTACCCTCAAGACGTGGCATCTGCTCTACCTTACCAAACTCTTCAAGGTCGTTAGCAAAACGCAGCAAGAGGACTTCACCCTGCTCTTTGAAGAGAATGGAACGACCACGGAAGAACACGTAGGCTCTGACCTTATTGCCCTCTTCAAGGAACTCCTTGGCATGCTTGAGCTTGAAGTTGTAGTCGTGCTCATCGGTCTGAGGTCCGAAGCGAATCTCTTTCACTTCCACCTTCACCTGCTTCTGCTTCATTTCCTTCGCCTTCTTCTTCTGCTGATAGAGGAATTTAGAATAGTCAATGATACGACAAACAGGGGGCTGAGCATTTGGGCTTATCTCTACAAGGTCCTCACCACGCTGGTGGGCTAATTCGATAGCCTGTTTTGTTGGCATTACAGATGAGCCATCATCGCTCACTACACGTACCTCACGAACACGAATCTGATCGTTTATACGATATTGGTTTTTAGGGTTCTGTTTTCTGTTGTCTTGTTTCATTAAATGGTTTGATATTGGTACATATTGTACTAAAATTCCTCACGCATAGGCGCAAATCGTGTGCAAAGGTACTAATAAAAGTTGAAAATTGAAAGTTGAAAGTTGAAAGTTTGATGCGCAGAAACTGTATTTTTTAGTTTTTTTAACCTAAATCAAGATTTTAACGCCTCAACATCACGTTTTACGTTGTTCCTAATCTTGGTAAGATAGGCTTTCATACCCTTTGCATCCTTATTGTCTATGATTTCAAGCAGTTCCTTCAATTCCTTGCGTATCTGGTCAACCTGATCATGGGTGTAGGGGTTGAACAACACCTCTTGCAGCAGGTAGTCGTCCTCGTTCAACACGCCCTTGGCTATACGCAGATGACGCTTGAACGTGGTGCCAGGCGCGTCCTGATGCTTCATGACAGCCGAGAACACGAAGGTGCTCACGAAAGGTATAGACAGGGAGTAAGCCACCGTCTTGTCGTGCTCCTCGAAGGTGTATTCATATATATTCAAGTCGAGCTTGCTATACAAATCCTTGAAGAAGCAACGTCCCATGTAGTCACCCTCGCTGATGATGATGGCATTCTCCTCAGACAACTGGTTGAGGTTGGCAAAGGTAGGACCGAACATAGGGTGAGTGCTGACGTATCGACGGCCCGTAGATTCATAAAACTCCTTGAGTCCTGTCTTAACTGAGGCGATGTCACTCAGTATGCAGTTCTTGGGAAGATAGTCCATCACCTCATTAAAAGCGGGGATGGTATATTTCACCGTTGCAGCATTAATACACAGTTCAGGAGAAAATTCACGTATCTCGTCCAAAGCAGTGAACCTCTGACAGTTATATGTGAAGCGCATTCGCTTGGGGTCTTTCTCATAAACCCCCACTTCGTGGTCAAAGCTAAGCAGGTCGATAAAAAACGAACCCATCTTTCCTGCACCAAGAATAAGTATCTTCATTTTTTATATTCTATTACTTGTTTACTATTTCAAGCTGCTGACGAACAGACTCCTCGTGGATATGCTCGAATATCTGCTTGGCAAACTGGTCGCTCATGCCGAGGAGCGAACCCTGTGCACCACGCTTGTCGAGAATCTCGTTGTAACGACCTGTCTGCAACACCTGTATGTTATGTTCCTTCTTATACTGACCTATCTCACGGCACACACGCATACGCTTGGCAAGCAGTTCCATAAGTTCGTTGTCAATAGCATCAATCTGCTGACGAAGCAGTTTAATGCCCTCAGTGGTGAATGTAGCCTGACGAGCCACGAGCAGGCTGACAACATAGTCGCAAACCTCAGGTGTAAGTTGCTGCTTGGCATCACTCCACGCATTATCAGGGTCGCAGTGAGACTCTATCATCAAGCCGTCGAAGCCCAGGTCGAGTGCCTGCTGAGAGAGCGGAGCGATAAGTTCGCGCTTGCCACCCATGTGTGAAGGGTCGCAACAGATAGGAAGATTAGGTATGCGACGACGTAACTCAATAGGAATCTGCCACATAGGAGCATTGCGATACATAGACTTCTCGAAAGAAGAGAAACCACGATGAATGGCAGCCAGTTTCTTGACACCAGCCTTATTGATACGCTGCAGAGCACCTATCCACAGTTCCAAATCAGGATTTACGGGATTCTTAACCATGACAGGAACATCGACACCAGCCATGGCATCAGACAGTTGCTGCATAGCGAACGGGTTAGCCGATGTGCGTGCACCAATCCACAGTATATCCACGCCATACTTCATGGCAAGCTCCACGTGCTCAGGTGTTGCCACCTCAGTGCCTATCAGCATTCCTGTTTCCTGCTTCACCTCTACCATCCACTTCAGGGCTGGTTCGCCATGACCCTCAAAGCCACCTGGTTTGGTACGTGGTTTCCACACGCCTGCACGGAACATGTGGCATCCCTTTTCGGCAAGTTGTCTTGCTGTTGTCATTACTTGCTCTTCAGTCTCAGCCGAACATGGTCCTGCGATGACGAAGGGGCGTGTCTGGTCACTTGGTAAGTTTAATGGTTCAAGTTCAAGTTCTAATTCCATTGTCTTTATGTTGTTATTTATTTGTTTATTATTATTGCATTACGGCTTTTATTCTCTCTAAAGCCTCTTTTATCTTATTATCCTTAGCACAAAGGGAAATACGGATGTATCTCTCGCCGTTGCTGCCGAAGATAAAGCCTGGGGTAATGAACACACGTGCCTCATGCAGAATCTTCTCTGTCAGTTCCTCACATGTGGCGTACTTCTCAGGTATCTTGCCCCAGAGGAACATACCCACGGAGTTCTTGTCATATTTGCACTCCAGAACGTCCATTATCTGTTCGGCAATAACCCTTCTGCGCTTGTAGTTGGTATAGTTATTTTCTCTATGCCAGTCATCATCATTGTGATAAGCCTCAGCGGCAGCGAGCTGTATGCCACGGAACGTGCCGGAATCAATGTTCGACTTTATCTTCAGTATCCATGATATAAACTCTGAATTTGTTGCCACCATACCGACGCGCCATCCAGGCATATTGTGCGACTTAGACATAGAGTTGAACTCTATGCAACAGTCCTTGGCACCAGGCACCTGGAGTATTGACTGAGGATTGTCATTGATGATAAATGAATAGGGGTTGTCGTTCACCACTACGAGGTTGTGTTCCTGGGCAAACTTCACCAGCCTCTCATAAGTCTCGCGGCGGGCGTTGCCACCTGTAGGCATGTTAGGATAGTTGGTCCACATTATCTTCACCCGGCTCAGATCCATCTTCTCCAAAGAATCGAAGTCGGGCTGCCAGCCGTCATTCTCCAAGAGGTCGTAGTTTACTATCTTTTGTCCGAGAATCTTGCTCAAGGCTGTATAAGTGGGGTAACCCGGATTAGGCACGAGCACTTCGTCGCCAGGATTACACAAGGCAAGGGTAACGTGGAGTATCGCCTCCTTGGAACCTATCATAGGCTGAATCTCAGTCTTGGGGTCAAGGTCAACGTTATACCACCTTTTATAGAAATAAGCCATCGCCTCCCTCAGTTCTGGTGTACCCACCGTAGGCTGGTAACCATGCGCATTAGGGTCATAAGCCACCCTACAAAGTGTCTCAATAGTCCTTTCTGACGGTGGCATATCAGGCGAACCAATAGCAAGGCTTATGATATCCTTGCCTTCAGCGTTCATTTTTGCCACTTCTTTAAGTTTGCGGCTGAAGTAGTACTCTTGTACGTTTGACAGCCTGTCTGCTGGTTTAATGTTGCTCATTTGCAATGTATTGTTTTGATTGTAATTCTATTTCGTTTATCATTTTGCTGCTGTATATTCGCCCAGTATGGTCAAATCTCTGGTCAGCGGCGTTATTGCGTCAATACTCTGACGGTATCGTGTCAGGTCGTCGTAAGTGACATCAACGTAGAACATATATTCCCACTCTCTGCCTATGATTGGGAGCGACTGTATCTTGGTAAGGTTTATCTTGTAGAAAGACAGTATGCTAAGCACCTGAGAAAGAGAGCCTTCCTCGTGAGGCAGAGAGAACACTATGCTTGACTTGTTAGCCTCGTTAAGAGCCCTGAGGAAATCAGCCTTCCTGACATCGCTCATGACAAGAAAGCGTGTGTAGTTATGGGGGTTATCCTCTACATGGTCTTCCAAAACCTCAAGACCATACATTCTGGCAGCGTCGGCATGGCACAAAGCGGCTACTCCCTGCATATTGTTCTCGGCTATCCACTTGGCAGCACCAGCAGTATCGTCGCCTTCCACCATCTTCATATTGGGGTGCTTGCTGAGATACTTCTGACATTGAGCCAAAGCCACTGGATGAGAATGAACCTCTTTGAGTTCATCCAACTTACTTCCAGGCAGAGCGCATATACAGTGAGAGATGTGGGTCTTGTACTCACCTACCACCGTCATGCCTGACTGTCTCAGCAAATCGTAGTTATGCAACAGCGAACCCGCAATAGTATTTTCGATAGCCATGATGCCAATGACCGTTGGGTCTTGCTTCATGTTGTCAAACACCTCTTCGAAAGTGCTGCAACAAATTATCTGCATCTGCTCACCCTCAAAATAATGGTGAGCCGTTATATCATGAAAACTACCCAGTTCGCCTTGTATTGCAATTCTTTTCATTTCTCTTTATAATCTTGTTCTTGTTTTGTTATCTTAAAAAAAATCCCGCTAAGTTTTTTACTAAGCGGGATGTTGCAATTTTTTATATCATTTTTCTTGCACTAAATCTTAAGTTGAACTTACACGCAACTTCCCGCTCCACAGTGACCTGCAAAGTAAAAATAGAAGTAAAAATAAGATGCGTATGACTTGTTCATCTTGTCGTGTAATTGTCAATTTGGGCACAAAATTAGCAAATTTCTCCGAAACCACCAAATTTTTGTAAAAAAAAATATCTAACCTATCCGTATGTAATAAATAATGTGTAACTTTGCAAACGTTTTTTAGGCGCACGCACGCGAAAGGAAGATGAAATATGCCATAATAGCTGCCGGAAAAGGTTCACGATTAAGAGAAGAGGGTATCAATTTGCCTAAGCCGTTAGTAGAACTTAACGGCGAAAAACTTATCGACAGACTGATACGCATATTCATCGACAATGGTGCTACCGAGATAATTGTCATTTGCAACGACATCTACCCCGAAGTCAATAATCATTTGACATCACTCGAGCAACAGGGACTACCTCTGAGGCATATAGTAAAAACAACTGAGAGTTCGATGCACTCGCTACATGAGATGGCTCCATTGCTGCAAGGCGACAGGTTCATTCTCACCACCGTAGATACCGTGTTTAGCGAACGTATGTTCAGTCGGTTTGTCGAGGCATTCAGCAAATCTGATGCAGACGGCATGATGGCAGTAACAGACTACTGCGACGATGAGAAACCCCTCTATGTGCTCACCGACAGTGCTGACAAGACTCTATTACCCGTAATAAAAGGTTTTCATGACGAAAAACCGATTTGCGGTGATAATGAAACGGCCTATGTGTCGGCTGGCATTTACGGACTCTCCTACCCCGCCCTCACTATTCTGGAGGATTGCATCAGCAAGGGCGTTAGTCGTATGCGTAATTTCCAGCGAGCCCTGACATCTAACGGTCAGCAGTTATATGCTTATCCGCTCGGCACGGTTATGGATATAGACCATCGTAATGACCTTGAGGTGGCACAACGGTTTATAAAGCCCCAGCGTCTGCTCGGCATATATCGTGCAAAGCGGTTTTCGCCAAACAGCGTAGAGAAAGACCGAGGCATAATGGATGCTGTGCTTAATGAAGCGAAGAGACAAGGGTATATCGTTGATGCCGTAAGCGAAGAAGACCTCATAAGCTCAGGCATCCTTCCCGAGGCAGACCGATACATCTCTATGGCGCGCAGTAAAGAAGCGCTCAGGATGCTCAAGGGTGCTCCATGCGTCAACAGCGTAAAAGGCATTCAGGCTTGCAATAATCGCTGTTATGTAGCAGAGACTGCCAATCCGCCACTATGGATAAAGCGTGCCGATGACAAAGCTCACTCTGAGGGAGACGTGCTCTACTGCCCCACTCTTCCTGACCTGAAAAAGGCTCTCGCCCAGTTCCAGACGCAAGGAATTGACAACTACATCATGCAACCTCATTACGAGGGTCATCACATAAAGTTCTATGGCGTCTTGGGCACAAGTTTCTTCTGGGCTTCAAATCATGCCCCTCTGCTTAAGCAAGAGGCTCTGCACCTTGCCACCTCGCTGAATGTTCCCGTCTTTGGCGGCGATGCTATACTAAGTGCCGACGGCACACTTCACATAGTAGATTTCAACGATTGGCCATCATTCGCACCTTGTCTCTCTGAGGCTGCCAGCGCCATCGTTTCTGTTATAAAACAATGAGTTCGTTCAAAGCATTATTACGCTCTACATACAAATCAGCAGACACCGAAGAAGGCATAGATATATACTTCACTCGCCCTATCGGACTGCTCTTTGCCTTGTTCTTTAAGAGGATAGGCTGGAGTCCTAATGCTGTAACGATTCTGTCTTACTTCATCGGATTTTTTTCCGCATGGATGTTTCACTATGCCGACCTGTATCACAACATACTCGGCGTGCTGCTGTTAATGACAGCAAACTTCCTTGACTCTGCCGACGGACAGTTGGCACGCCTGACTGGCAAGACAAGTATAACAGGGCGATTGCTCGACGGGGGCGCAACCGAATTCTGGTTTATCTGCATATACCTCGCCCTTACGTGGAGGTTGTGGGATGTCAACATCCCCTTTACTGATACCCCCTGGAGACTTTGGTTTCTGTTACTCTGCTGCATAGCAGGTTTCGGTGCTCACAATTACCAGTGTCGCCTTGCAGATTATTACCGCAACATACACCTGTTCTTCCTGAATGGCAAAGAAGGTGCTGAACTTGACTCCTACGAAAGTCAACGTGCCATATACGAACAACACCTGAAGGAGCGCAACCTGGTGGGTATTTTATTCTTCGGCAACTATTCCAAATATTGCCGCAAGCAAGAGGAGAGCACGCCACGGTTTCAGCAACTGAAGCAGATGCTCACACAGAGATATGGTAACATGAGTAATGCTCCCAAGCAGTTTCGTGATGACCTGTGCCGTCAAAGCAGACCGCTGATGAAATATGCCAACATAATATCCTACAACTGGCGCGCCATAGTGCTTTACATAGGTTGCCTGTGCTCCGTGCCTTGGATAAGTCCGGTATTTGAACTTACAGTTCTTATGGCTATCGCGCTTTATCTGCGCCACCGTCACGAAAAGATGTGCGAGAGACTCATGAACTCACTAAACTCCTGATTCTCATGAGAGCATTTCTGTTTGATTATGGTGCGACAATAGACACGAGGGGCGAACACTGGAGCAAGGTTATATTCCGTGCATACCAGCGCAACGAAACCCCCGTGACATGGGATTCATTCTGGCAGGCATACGTAGCCACAGAGCGCACACTGGGCGAAGGCAAGACAATACTGCCCTCTGATACTTTCCGCATAACGCTCGAAAAGAAAGTACAACTGCAGTTAAGCCACTTACGCAACGCTCTTTCAGAAGACTATCTGCACACAGATATAAGCGGCAAGATTGCGAACGACATATATGCAGAGACACTTGAGGTAGTAGGAGAATCACGCGAAGTGTTGCAGCATCTTACTGAGACACACCACCCGACGATGGTGCTCGTAAGCAACTTCTACGGCAACATACGTACCGTGCTGAGTGAATTTCAACTTGACGGTTTCTTTGCTGACATCATAGAATCAGCAGAAGTGGGAATCAGAAAACCTGACATTAGGATATGGCAACTGGCTGTCGAAGCACTACGTAAAGCCTCTCCCACTCCATTGCTCCCTACAGACATAACCGTCGTAGGCGACTCCATGGAGAAAGACATCCTCCCTGCTCAGTCATTAGGATGCAACACCATACATATAACTCACGGATTAAAAAGAGATATCAAAATATAAAATGAATACAACCAACATAAAACCTGCTGAGGGCAAACTTGGTATCATGATAGTAGGCAATGGCGCTGTTGCTACTACATTTATTACTGGCGTACTCATGGCACGTCGTGGACTTACCAAGCCTATTGGTTCGATGACTCAGTATGATAAGATTCGTGTAGGCAGCGGTGAGGATGCACGCTACCTGCATTATTCTGACATCGTACCCCTTGCCTCTCTAAACGATATAGTCTTTGCCACATGGGACGTTTATCCTCAAAATGCCTTCCAGACTGCCATGTATTGTGAGGTGTTACAGGAAAAAAACATACTTCCAGTAAAGGAAGAATTGGAACAGATAGTACCTATGCCTGCAGCATTCGACAAAAACTATGCTAAGCGTCTGGATGGTGACAACGTAAAGCAATGTGCCGACCGTTGGGATATGGTAGAGCAGATACGCGCTGATATACGTAGGTTCAAGGCTGAAAATAACTGCTCTCGTATCGTGGTTTTATGGGCTGCATCCACTGAGATATATGTGCCTGTCAATATGCAGGTGCACGACACCCTTGCCCACCTGGAGCAGGCTATGAAGGCTGACGACCGCAAGAATGTGGCGCCATCTATGTGCTATGCCTACGCTGCACTTGTTGAGGGTGCACCATTTATTATGGGTGCTCCAAACACTACGGTTGACATACCAGCCATGTGGCAACTTGCCGAGCAGACTCACATGCCTATAGTAGGTAAGGACTTTAAGACTGGTCAGACTCTCATAAAGTCGGGCTTCTCACCTATCATCAGTACACGATGCCTCGGGCTCTCAGGCTGGTTCTCTACCAACATTCTTGGCAACAGGGACGGACTGGTGCTTGACGAACCTGATAATTTCCGTACCAAGGAGGTCAGCAAGCTCTCCACTCTCAACACCATTCTCAGAGAAGAAGACCAGCCAGACCTCTACGGCGATTATTACCACAAGGTGCGTATCAACTATTACCCACCACGTAATGACAACAAAGAAGGATGGGACAACATTGACATCTTTGGTTGGATGGGTTACCCCATGCAGATAAAAATCAACTTCCTTTGTCGCGACTCCATACTCGCTGCCCCTCTGTGTCTCGACCTTTGTCTGCTGTCCGACCTGGCAGCAAGGGCTGGACGCTACGGCATACAGCGTTTCCTGTCGTTCTATCTCAAGACCCCTATGCATGATTACACTTGCGGCGAACAACCCGTTAACAACCTCTATCAGCAATACACCATGCTCAAGAATGCCATTCGCGAGATGGGCGGTTATCCTGCTGACGAAGCCATTGATTAAAATAAAGTTATGATTTCTGTAGGGAGAAAAATTTATAATATGCGAAAGATACTTTTTACATTACAACTATTACTTGTCACTCTTTGTGCTGCAGCACAAAACATCAGTGGTATAATCCTTGATGCCGAGACTGGCGCAGGTGTACCACGTGTAAGCGTTACATACCGCGGACATCACCTTAATGTTCTTACCGACCAAAATGGTGCGTTTACCATCCCCCGTCGCAACGGATGGAAACTTACCTTCTCTGCTGTGGGCTACAAGGCGCAGATGATTCACGTAACCGAGAATAGCAAGGACAACATCATTATACGTCTGCGAACCGACATACGTTCGCTTAACGAGGTGGTTGTTAAGTCTAAGAAGCGTAAGTACAGCCGTAAGGACAACCCTGCCGTTGCCTTCATGAAGCGCGTGATAGCTGCCAAGAAGCAGAACAAACTCGAGGTGAACGACTACTACCAGTATCGCAACTACGAGAAGTTGACCATAGCGCTCAACGAACTTAGCGAACACTCTCTCGACTCTGGCGTATTTGCCAAGAAAGCATACCTGAAGAACCAGATAGAGAAGAACCCCATCACTGACAAATACGTACTCCCCGTTATAACTACGGAGAAAGTATCACGCTATTACTACCGTCAAAACCCTAAAGACGAGAAGACCTTCATAGAGGCTGAGAAGGAGTCTGGTATCAACGACCTCATAGAGACTGGCGACCTGTTTACGGCTCTTGCCAAGGATATCTTCAGCGAGGTGGATATATACGACAATCAGGTGCGCCTCTTGCGCCAGCATTTCACATCGCCTATCGCTGACGGTGCCACGAACTTCTATCGTTTCTACCTCACTGATACGGTAAAGATAGACCGCGACTCATGTATCTGCGTCACCTTTACTCCTAACAACCAGCAGGACTTCGGTTTCAACGGAAACCTGTATATCGTAAAGGATTCCACGCTTCACGTCAAGAAGGTACACCTTCGCATTCCAAGCCGTTCAGACATCAACTTCGTCAGGAGCATGGCTATAGATCAGGAATACATACAGTTGCCTGACGGTCAGTGGGTGCTCTCCACCAACGACATGCTTGTTGAGATGTCGCTCACAGGCAGGTTCGACAACTTCCTCATCACGCGTACCTCACGCCGCACCGAATACTCCTTTGACCCTATCGACAAGAAGATATTCCGTGGTAAGGCGAAAGAGACTGTTGACCCTTATGCTCAGATGCGCACCTCTGAATACTGGGCAGGCAATCGTGATATAGCCCTCACCCACGGCGAGGCTGGAATGGATAATTTCATCAAGGGCATCAAGAACACCAAGCACTTCGGCTGGGCTATCATCCTTATGAAGGCGGTGCTCGAAAACTATATCGAAACCACAAAGAGTGATAACCCGAGCAAGATAGACCTGGGACCTGTCAACTCTTACATCTCAAGTAACAGCATCGACGGTTTCCGTTTCAAGCCAGCCTTCCAGACAACCGCCAACCTCAACCCACACCTTTTCTTCAAGGGATACTATGCGCGAGGTTTCCGTTCGGCTAAGAACTACTACAGCGGTACCGTCACCTACTCATTCAACAAAAAGGCGTATCTGCCACAGGAGTTCCCACGCAAGAACCTGTCGTTCACAAGCACCTACGATATCAGTTCTGCATCTGATAAGTTCAGCCAGCTCGACAAGGATAATCTCTTTGCCTCTATGCGCTGGAGCAAAGTAAGACGTATGTCTTTGCACAACACACAGGAGATAAAGTATGAGCACGAGAACTCTTGGGGACTGAACCTCCTCGGCGGCTTTAAGTTTGATAAGAGCACAGCCATCGGCGACCTCTTCTATCACACTACCGACATGCCTGCGCCACGTCCTAAGGATGCAGACCGCGACTATTGGAATCACGGTTCTATACGCACCTCTGAGGTATTCTTCCAGATTACCTTCTCTCCTGGTCAGCAGTATATGAACACCAAGAACCTGCGTTACCCGCTTAACCACGAGGCACCAATCTTCAAACTCAAGCACACCATAGGTTTGCAGGGATTCATGGGTGGCGAATACCACTACCACGTTACTGAGGCAAGCGTCTACAAGCGTCTGTGGGTTAAGAACTGCGGTATGATTGACGTATGGCTCAAGGGCGGCATACAGTGGAGTCGCGTGCCATTCCCACTCCTTATGGCACCAGCTGCCAACCTCTCACTCATCCGTCAGCCAGAGACCTTCAGCCTCGTAACTGATATGGAGTTCATGAACGACCGTTATGTCAGCCTCATGACCGAGTGGGATTTGCAAGGCAAGATTCTTAACCGTATTCCTCTGCTCAAGCGTCTGAAGTGGCGTGAGCACATCGGTGTCAACGTTCTTTGGGGAGGACTGTCAGATAAGAACAACCCTACCCTGCCTCAGAATAATCATAACGACTATCTGATGTACATGCCTGAGAACTCTACCATTATGAATGGTAGCGAACCATACGCCGAACTGCGTGTAGGACTGCATAACATCTTCAAGTTCTTCCGCATCGACTATGTTCGCCGTCTCAACTATAACGATCAAACCACGGCACCAAAGAATGCCGTACGTCTCGGTTTCGGACTGAGCTTCTGATTGTTTCCTAACTTAACTACCGCATGCGGTTGCTTAGCTTCCTTACGTCCTTGCTAAGTATCCACATGCGGTAGCTTTGTTTCTATAGTGATTCGGCGGGGATTCGAACCCCGGACCCACAGCTTAGAAGGCTAACTCCAAATATATGCCTTAGTGATTGATAGTGATAGTGTTACGTTGCTGGAGAAAAAAGTAATTTATTCGCTTTTTCGCCTGTAGCGAGAGCAAAATGCAAAATGGTATAGTTGGAAGGAGAGAGAAAGAAAATGGCTTAGGCGAGACTTTTAAGGGTTTTCTTTATAGTCTGAAAGCTCTCTCACGCGTACCTTAATATATATCGTCTCCTGAGGCTCCGGGTTTTGGTCTCTCGATGAGGCTTCTGTCTCTCTGTTTGATGTATATGCCTTCGAGTATCTGGGTAGTGTCAGTTATAGCCTTTTCGAGGAGGAAATGCTGTACCTGTTTGCTGCGGATGGTGAGGATGTATTGTTCTTTCACCTTCCAGCCGAGAGAAGCCATGTGGTTAAGAGCGTCTATAGTGCCATGGAACTTCTTTGCTTTGCCTGAGGTGTCGATGATAGAGCCAAAGCCATGCTCTCCGAGGTCCAGGGTGATATATACGTTACGGCCACCCCAGAGGTTACTGGCGAGAAGCTGGCAGTAGGCTACTCTCTGTGCAGAGAGACTGAGTGATGAGAGAAGAAGGATAATGGAAATAATCTGTTTCATGAATTTATGTGCATTTATTTACTATACTTTTTTGGTGAGATAAATGGTGGGATAAGTATATATTCTTTTCTTTTGGAAGGTGGCAGAAAAAACAAGAAAACTAAATTGGTTTTCATTAAAAAAGAGCTGTTTCAGGTACAGTTTTTGTACCTGAAAGGAGGAAATTTTTGTTTTTCAAGTACGAAATCTGTACCTGAAAGAGGGTTTTCAAGTACCAAAAGTGTACCTGAAAGGTTGAGTTTTCTGTCTTTCAAGTACCAAAAGTGTACCTGAAACAAGCCTTTCAGGTGCAAAATCTGTACCTGAAAGAGGCTGTTTTTTCTTTGTTTTCTTTTCTCTTTACACTCTCTTTTCTTTATTTTCTTTCTATATATAATATATATATTATTATTTTTTATATAGGTATAGAGAATAGAGAATATAAGAATAATATATAGACTATGGATAGAATATACCATGCGTGTGCGCGAGGTTAGATTTCTTCTCTGCGAAGAGAGCCTACTACTTTGTAAATGAAAAGCACGTTATCGAGACTAATATCACGATCTGGATATTTACGCTCGCCTGCAGGGTTGAGTTCTATATTAGAGGAACAGAGCCTCAGGTATTCTTTTCCGAGGCTGGAGGTGTAGATATTCTTCAGCAGCCTGTTCTCTCTGGTGATGATGAGGTAAGGGCGGCCATAATCGATATCGGTTAAGTCAAAGACACGTTTCACGAAGAGAATATCTCCAGGCTTATAGGTGGGTAGCATACTCTCACCATAGACGGAGATACCTGTGCAGCCGTTGAAGGAGGGAATGTGTACGTACTCTAATACTTTGTTCTCGTTTCCGTCTAAGCCGATCCCGTTACCTGCACATACGCTGATGTCGAGGATAGGTTGCTGGAGAGAGGTGTCGCTGGAGGAAGAGCCGAAGATGTCTCTACCTAAAGCGTTGGTGATTTCGAGAAGATAGCCTGATTTGAAGTTTTTGGCGTTAAGGCGAGAGTTAAGACCTTGCGGAGAGATACCGAGTTGCTCTGCTAATTGAGCGAGATTGATTTTTTCGGCATAGAGAATGTCTCTAACTTGTTGTCCAGTCATAAGCGGTTATATTTATAAATAAAGAACATAAAAAGGTATTTATTGTTAAAAAATGGGCTTGCACGATGACTTATAAAGATTTTCTGTTTATGTATAAGGTATTTTTGTGTAATTTTGCCAATGAAATCTGAAACAAAGATACAAAGAAAATCTTTATTACACAATACCTCAAACGAGTTAAATCAATTAAAAAGCAAAAAGAAAATGATTAAGACTACTGAAAATTCAATGCTGGTTAGGTCTGTAAGAGACATTAACAGGAACTTCTACATTAAGGTGTATGGAGTAGATGAGAGTGGCACGAAACTGGATAAGCTGGTAGGTGTGTCTGGTATTTTGGAGCTGATAGGCTATGAGTTCCTGAACAAGTTCATAACAAGAGCCTTTGCTTGCAAGGAAGATGTTTGCGTGTGCAAGTTGAGAAGAGGCTTGAAGGTTTCATTTTATTATAAGTAAGGGAGGAATAGCTATGCAGAAGAAAATCATAAAGAGTGAGAGAGCGTACAAGATGTTGGTTAATCGTATGGCTAAAGAGCTGTATGATGAAGAGAAGCATTTTGGTAGCGTAGAAATCGAGGTGAAAAAATATAAGTGTGCCAGCCTTATCAAGGTGGTAGATAGAGGCTCGAATTTGCTTACCTTCCCCCAGATAGATAGAGCGAGGGCTGTGGTAGAAAAGTATGCGAAGAAGTATGGTAATGATGTGATATTTGCTATGCTGGCTACTGAGCCATATATAGCTAAGTTCGGCACTATAGAAGAGCGACTGGCAAGACCAGTAATGGAGGTGCATATATGGGGGACAGGAGAGGCTTAGGTCTCTCCCACCCTGATTACTAACTCAAAGAAAGAAAGCTATGTGTGAGAATTGTAGATATTGTAAGTGTATGGGCTACCATTACTACGAATGCACGAATAGGAGGAGCGAGAACTATGGTCTGAGCCTCTATCGAGGAGAGACCTGTAACTATTTTGAGGAGGAATGAATATGAGATGTACGATGCTGGAATGTGAATACTGCTATTGCGGAGAATGTAAGGCAACGGTAGATGAAGCGGCTGAGGTCCACTGTGTGGATAGACTGGAGGTTGAGGCTGAGTTAGAAGAGGAGGAGGAAGAAAATATGAATGGTCTTGACCCGGCTTTTAAGAGCTGGACGGAGGTAAATTCAATGTTTGTATAACTTAACAAGGAGAAATGAATATGAAGAATGAATGTAAGAAGCCTGTAATGCCTACCCTGAAGGCTATGAAGGTAGGAGAAAAGGTAGAGTTTCCGATAGAGAGATATGATGTGGTTAGGGTTACTACTGGAAGGCTTAATCTTCTGAAGAAGAGAGAAGGTGCCCACTACTCACACGCAACGAAGGGGCTGGTAATCGAGGTTACCAGAAGAGCCTAAGGCAGAGAAGAGGTTAAGTAGCACCGAAAGGAAGGTTGCTCTGGAATACTGCAAAGGTCTTAGCGATAAGGAGGTAGCTGATAACCTGAATAAAAGCTACTGGACTATCAAGACACAGAAGAAGGCGATCTATCAGAAGCTGGGGATATCGAAGGACACGGAGTTGCTTTGGTATATGATACTGGAGAAGCTGGAAAGGAACTTCGATTTGAAGGAACTGAGGAAGCATGGTCTGGAGCTGTTAATGGCGGTATTGTTCATAGTGTTACAGGTAAGTGGTAATGCTGGAGACCTGAGGAGGTGCAGAACGGCGAGAAGAGCAAGAACTGAGATTAGAAGTGATAGTAAGTAATATATCGGACAGCGAAAGGCTGTTGAACATAATGCGAGTAATGAATGATAAGACATTCGGTTTTCGCTACTCCGAGAAGATAGTAGGAGGAAGGGCGAGACTGGAGAGATTGATTACTGCAGGACTGGTAAGAGCCGAGAAGGGTAATAGGAATGCCCAGAATGGCAAATGGCTGTGCAATGCTTCCGATGTATTGAGATATGCGAGAATATAATAACAAACCTAAAAAAATAATTGATATGAAAAAGAAAGTAATAATGATGAGTAAGGTGGTGGCAGCCTTGATACCTGCTGCGCTGTTGATATGTAGTGATAGCTCTACGCTGCAGTATATTGCCTTCCTGTATATCTGGTGGCTGTGTATGAGGATATCAGATAGGAACAAGGAGGTATGGAAGAGGTGGCTGAGAATGACAGAAGAATAAACTTTATGCCTAATGATTATAACGTAACTCGTTAGTGTCCTGTATAAAAGTTTCGGATTTCATTTGTGTTTTCTTTTTGCAGGAAGTGAGTAAGATAGCCAGGGGCGGATGCGTGAGCATCTGGGCTGTTCGACACAGCCGTCTTACCCTAAGTGTTAGATAACTTGATTTTATAAACTTAAAAACGAAAAAAATGGAGAGTTTGAAATTTAGAAATTTGAAGGCTGAAGAGATTGAGTGCAGAGTAGGCACTTGCGCCAACACAGGTGTTAGCCTGTTGCTGTATAAGGACGCTCGCTGTGACATGTCTATGCTCGATGAGAAGTTCGGTCCGATGGGCTGGAAGAGAGACCACCAGCTAATTAACGGTAATCTGTTCTGTACGGTATCGGTTAGGACGAATAATGGAGAGTGGGTATCGAAGCAGGATGTAGGAGTAGAGAGTAATACTGAGAAGGAGAAGGGACAGGCTTCTGATGCGTTCAAGAGAGCCTGCGTGAATTGGGGTATAGGAAGAGAGCTTTATACCGCTCCGTTTATCTGGATAAATCTCGGAGATAAAGAATGGAAAACAACGAGAAGCGGAAGTAGAGTTCCTGCGGTAGATTTCGAGGTGTCGGCTATTGAATATAAGGATAAGACGATCACGTATCTTCAGATAGTGGATAAGAAGTCTAAGGCTGTGAGGTATGAATATAAGGAGGGCAAGAGTGTGAAGGTGGCAGAGCCTGTCAAGGCGAAGGCTGAAGCCTCTATGTCTCAGGAAATGGAGGACGTCCTTCAGGATGCAATGGAGAGCATCAGACAGGCTAAGAGTAGAAAGGAACTGGCTGGTATATATAATGAATTGAAAGCCTTCCAGAATAATCAGCGTTTCGTGGACGCTCTGGCTGAGAGACAGAAGGAACTGAAGGCTGAAGGTATAACTGCTTAAAATAATAGAGATATGAATAAACTGAAAGAAAGTAAGGTAGTGTTCAATAAGGAGACACATGAGTACCTGTTGAATGGTAAGAAGCTGAAGGGTGTGACACCTATAGTAGCATGGGTATATCCTGATACCTATAAGAATATACCAGAGAGTGTGCTGATGAAGGCGGCTGAGTATGGCAGCATGGTGCACTCTAAGTGTGAACTGGCTGATAGAGTAGGAATAGCAGACTGCGAGCCTGTGAGAGACTATCTGAGAATTAAGGAGGAATTAGGTCTCGCTACGGTAGAGAATGAGTATCTGGTAAGCGATGATGAGAATATAGCTTCGAGTATCGATGTGGTACTGAAAGACCTCAATAGTGAGGAAGGGAATACTATGGACTTGGCAGATATCAAGACTACCAGCTCGCTACACTTCGAGTGTGTGAGACTTCAGCTGAGTATTTATGCCTACCTCTTCGAGAAGGATAACCCAGGCATGAAGGCTGGTAAGCTGTATGCGTTCTGGCTCCCGAAGCCTCAGTATGGAAAATCGAGGTACTATGAGCTGAAGCGTATTTCCTCTGGACTGATAGAGAAGATATTGGAGGCTTATATCAATGGAGAGAGTAATATGCTGTTCGCTGAGATGATAGAGAGCGAGGTAGGCGAAAATAAAGCCTCTGAGAAGAAAGAGGGAGAGCTGATGAGCGATGAAGAGGTAGAGGAACTGATAAGGATAAAGAAAGCGATTGCCGATCTGAAGGAGAAGGAGGCCGAGATACAGAAAGACCTTATGGAGAGACTGAAAGCCTCTGGAGAGAAGAAATGGGGTAATGACTTGATAACTGTCACGCTGAAGGCGGCTGGCACGAGGGTGACGGTAGATAGTAAGGCATTGAAGGAAAATTACCCTGAGGTGTATAGTGAATGCTCTAAGGTGAGTGAGACGGCTGAGAGCATCATGGTTAAGGTGCTTTAGCTTATTGGATAGCTTATTGGATAGTAACTTAAAAAAAGAGAAAGTATGAGAACGAAGAATTATGTAAGCCTTATAGGTATAGTAGGTAAGGACGCTGAGGTTAGGACCACCCAGGGAGGTGTCAAGTATGCGAGATTTAGCTTGGCGACATCTACTGGAGGATATAAGAAGCAGGACGGTACGGAAGTTCCTGAGGTAACACAATGGCACTCTATAGTATGCTGGAGAAATCTTGCTGAGGCGGCTGGGCAGCTTATCAAGAAGGGTATGAAGGTAGATATAGAGGGCATGATTACCTATGGAGACTATACGGATAAGGACGGAGTGAAGAGATATACCTGTGAGATTATGGCTAATGACTTTGCTCTGATGATGAAGAGCGGAGGAGGAAAGCCAGAGCCTCAGGAGCCCGTAATGCAGAATGTGGTATCACCACAGCCTCAGGTACAGGTGCAGCCACAGCCACAGTCTCAGGGAGGAGTACAGCAAGACCCGGCAGAGATATTACCTTTCTAAGTATGAGGAGATATGGCACAGGTAGTAACGGTTAAGAAGGTGGATGGGAGGATAACAACCGATATCGATATCGGTTTCCTCTTCTCCACTCTCAGGAACGGAACTTATACCTTGACGATCAAGAGGGCGAGTGAGAAGAGAAGCATAAATCAAAATGATTTGATGTGGCTCTGGTTTACTTGTATAGAGAGGGAGACTGGCACGCCTAAGAATGATATCTATGACTTCTATACAAAGAAGTTCCTGCAGAAGATTGTGCAGGTGGGTGATAGAATGGAGAGGTGTGTGGAGAGTACCAGCCACTTGAATAAGGAAAGGTTTACTGAGTTCCTGAAGAAGGTGCAGGCTGATGCGGCTACGGAGCTGGGAATACAGCTACCTATTCCTGAGGATAGATATTTTGAGAACTTTTACCAACAGTTCAATTATTAACTCAATTATTAACTATTAAAAAAAATCAAAGAAAATGGAATTTAAGAAGATTGCTATCGGAAAGGGTAGGACGCTGAATTGCACCTACCTGAATGATTACAGTGATGTGGTAACGCTGGCAGGCTCTAATGTGGTACATAGAGACCTGAGAGAGGCTATGGAGGCTCTGGTATTACATTTCGCTTTGCTGACGGAGAGTAGAGAGGCTGGTGCTTCCACCTTGAAGGAACTGGAGGCAGACAAAGACCTGAAGGAGAGAGTGAATAAGAAGCTGAGTGTTACGGGTATCACGATGAGCGAAGAAGGCAGAGCTGTGAGTATCGAGGGAACAAGAATACTCGCTAATGGCTCGATTATGAAGCTGGTTACACCGGCTGTGCTGATAGATGATACAGAGTCTTATATATACTGCGGAGAGCTTTGTCTGGCTGTGGAGCAGGTGGAGTATGAGGCTGAGTTGTATCTGAGAGAGAGAAAGTGGGGCATTAAGGAAGGTGAGCTGTTCGGAGAGGATGTGCCTTTCAATAATATCAAGGCTGAGAAGGCTGAAGGTGTTAAGGTGACGGTGGGTGATACCAGCGTAGTAGTGCCTACGAAAGGAAGGAAAAAGAATAAGAAAGAAGTGGAGAAATGCGCATAGCACCTTTGTACATAACAAGGACACCTAATTGCTTTAAGGTGACATTTCAGTACCACCCTATGCTGGTAAAGTGCGTGAAGAGAATACCGAGCGCAAAGTATGTGGCAGAGGGCAGGTACTGGAATGTGCGCCTCGAAGATGAGGGCTATCTGCATATTATGGGAGAGTGGGCTGTAAGGAATAAGTATAGCACCTCTCAGGCTTGGACGAATGATGTAGAGGCTGAGGAGAGTTATGAGATACCTGCTATGCCGAAATTGGAAGTGCCTCATAACATGGTATTAGAGCCTTATGAGTATCAGAAGGAAGGAATAGCGTATGCCTTGAAGCATAAGAGGTGTATAATGGGTGATGAGCCGGGCTTAGGTAAGACGGCACAGGCTATAGGTACTATGACAGCCTCAGGTGCTTTTCCAGCTTTGGTGATTTGCCCTGCAGCCTTGAAGGAGAATTGGAGGAGAGAGTTTAAGAAATTCGGAGGAGTGAATGCCATAATACTCGATGATAGTAACAGAGAGGAATGGCAGAGGCTCTTGGAGATGAAGAATATGAGTGGCAAGCCTCTGGCTCAGGTGGTGATAACTAACTATGAGAGCCTGAAGAAGTATTTTGTGCTTAGCATCAAGCAACAGGCGAGGTTTACCCTGAAGAGTATCACGTTCGATGAGAGGATACACCTGTTTCGTAGTGTGATAATCGATGAGAGCCACAAGTGTAAGAGTGGCAAGACGCAACAGGCGAAGTTCTGCCAGGGAATAGCGAAGGGCAAGGAGTATGTTCTGGAGCTGACGGGCACGCCTGTAGTGAATAATAATGAAGATTTGATACAGCAGCTTACTATAATGGAGAGGCTGGAAGATTTCGGAGGTTACAGGAAATTCGAGGAGAGGTATTGTGGAGGCTTGAATAAGGCTTCGCACCTGAAGGAATTGAACTATTACCTTAATAAGTTCTGCTTCTTCAGAAGACAGAAGAAAGATGTGCTGAAATGGTTGCCGGAGAAAACGAGGTCTTATCTGGTAATGGATATCGATAATAGGAAAGAGTATGCTGAGGCGGAGAGAGATGTCATTCAGTATCTGAGAGAATGGAGAAAGGCTGATGACGAGCAGGTGCAGAGAGCGATGCGTGGCGCTGTCATGGTGAAAATGGGTATCTTGAAGCAGATAAGTGCCAAAGGCAAGATTAAGAATGCTATTGAGATGATACATAACACGATTGACGGAGGAGAGAAGTTGATAGTGTTCTGTTTCCTGAAGAAGGTGGTAGAGGAGATAAAGGAGGCTTTTCCTGAGGCTCTGACGGTGACGGGTGATGATAATGATAAGCAGAAGCAGTATGCTGTGGATAACTTTCAGGACGACCCTGAGAGAAAGCTGATAGTATTGAACTATCGAAGCGGTGGTACTGGACTGACGCTGACGGCGGCGAGTAATGTAATGTTCATAGAGTTCCCATGGACTTATTCTGATTGCTGTCAGGCTGAGGATAGAGCGCATAGAAATGGACAGAAGAATGCTGTGACCTGCACATATCTATTGGGTAAGGACACTATCGATGAGTATATGTATAAGACGATACAGACGAAGAAGGATATAGCGAATGGTGTTACTGGTACTGAAGATGAGGTCCAGGAACAGAAGGTTAGTAAATCGGAGCTGATAATGCAGACGGCTCTGGATATGTTCGGAGGAAGGATATAAGAGATGAAACCATTAACGGAAAGTCAGATACAGAAGATGTGCGTGGAGTGGTTTAGGAGAAGATACCCCAGCTTAGGAGGTGCTTTTCACTCCGTACCTAATGGTGGCGCGAGGAATGCGTGGACGGGTAAGATACTGAAAGATGAGGGAGCGGTGAGTGGTGTAGCCGATCTGGAGCTACTGGTGCCGAGGCATGGATATGGTAGTCTTAGTATCGAGATGAAGAAGCCTGGCGGTAAACAGTCGAAGGAACAGAAGGAGTATGAGAAGCTGATGAAGAGCCTGAACAATAAATATGTGGTATGTTATTCTCTGGAAGATTTCAGGGAGAAGGTAATGGAGTATCTGGAAAGATGACATTAGAAGAGAGGATAGCACATATATGGAAGAATACTGAGAGGCTGGATATCGATTGCATTAGCCTTGCCCTTCTGTTGGCTCTGGAGCAGATAAGAGAGGAGAAGGGAGGAGGAGGAAGGTGCGAGATACCTAATGAGAGGCTGGAGGCTATGCTGCATATCGATGTGAGAAGATTGAGGGCGGCAAGAGGGAGACTGATAGACCTCTGTCTGATAGGCTATGAGGCTGGTAATGCTAAGAGGCAGCCTGTATATATCTTTGAGGGGATAGAAAAAAAATCTCTGCCAAAATCTCTGCCGAAATCTCGGCCAAAGGAAAAACCGAAGCCGAAGCCTGTAGAAGTGAAGGAGGCTGTATTACCTTTCAAGGAAGAGAAGAAGGTGGAGGTGAAACCTAAGAAGATGAAGATAGAAGCGCCCCACCCCACCCTTGAAGAAGTAGAGAGGCTGTTCATGGAGAGAGGAGAGACGAGAGAGGAGGCTGAAATGTTCTACTACTACTATGACGCTCAGGGCTGGGTTACTTCAGCAGGGCAGAAGATTAAGAGGCTTGATAGTATGGTGAATAGGTGGCTGACGAATGATAAAAGAAAAATAGAAAAGCAGTATGAAAAAAGTAGAAAATATGGCAATAGCGATGAGGCGAGAGGAAGGCGTATCGAAGGCTTCAGGGAGTATATCGCAAGGAAACTTGCAAGTACCTAAGTGGGTGGATAGCCTGATAGCGAACTATAGCAGACTACAGATGAAGAGGTGTAAGAATGCTGTGGAGTGTGTAGATAGCAGCTCTCCTTCTCTGGCTGTAATGAGGAGAGATTATGGTGAGAGTATCGTGGAGAGTTTCGTTATGGTGGCTATATTCGACCTGAGCGAGTTTGTAGGCTGTAGAGAGAAGATAACAGAGTTTCAGGCTGAGCAGACGGCACAGATGATATTAGGGCAGTATTACTACCTGAAGGTTACTGAGATAATGCTTTTCTTCTACTGGCTGAAATGTGGGAGGTATGGAGAGTTCTATGGCACGGTGGACGGACAGAAGATTTTGGGTGCTTTTACCCTGTTCCTGAGAGATAGGCAGGATATAAGGAGGAAGATTGAGAGAGAAAGGGAGAATGAGAGGCTGGAGGCAGAGAAGAAGAATGCTCTTACCTTCGAGGAATGGATAGATATTAAGATAACTATAGCGATGTATAACTCTGAATATGTGATGAAATGGTAGTAAGGTGGACGATACAGTGGAGGACAAAGGAGCTGAGATATATCAGAAGGATACAGGAGCGCTTTGGGATGCAGCCGAAGATGTCGGTGAACTATAGGAGCCCGATTGATATAGACCCGGAGAGTGAGGACTACCAGCTATTGCTCGATATAGAGAGAAGAGGCTGGATAAGAATAGAGAGAGGCTATATGAAAGACTTAATGTAATAGAATATCAATAATAAATCAAAACGAAAAAAGACTATGGAAGTAACGAAGAATTTTGAGAAGGTGATAGAAGCCTTTATCGAGAAAGAGAAGAAGGAAGATAAGCTGTTTGCTGAGTGTGTGGATAGTCAGCCTAAAAAGACTATCAAGGGCTGTGTGAACTATATCCTGAAGGAGGTGCAGAAGAGTAAGATATGTGGCTGGACCGATGAGGAGATATTTGGTATGGCTAAACATTTCTATGATGAGAAGGAACTGAAAGACCCGGGAGAGGTGAAAGCAGGCAGAGTGGTAGTTAATTACCATATCGACCTCAGCGAGAGCGAGAAGGAAGAGGCGAAGCAGAAGGCTTGGGAGGAGTTTAAGAGAGATGAGAAATTGAAGCTGGAAGCCGAGAAGAGAAAGGCTGATGAGAAAGAGAGGCTGAAGGCTGAGGCTAAGAGAAAGCTCGCTGAGAAGAGAAGAGAGAAAGAGAGTAAGATGCAGTTGGACTTATTCGATTAAGGAGGAAAGAGTATGAGTTGTGCAGCGTTTATGCCTGAGACATGGAAGGTCTTGGAGGTAAAAGGAAGAAAGCCTCATACGAGATTACAGATGAGGTGTATGGAGTTGCAGAAGGAGTTGCCGGAACTGACGGAGGCTCAGGTGCAATGGATAAGGAGACAGGAGAGAAAGGAAGGCTATTTCCTGACGAGAGGAAGAGGAGGTAAGAATAGTGGAGTGTGGTGTCATGTATGCGGCCAGTTCAGAGAGGTTAAGTATGAGGAGGCTTTCAAGGTATCAAAGAAGGAGAATTATGAAAGAATTGGAAAGTATGTATGCCCTTGCTGTGGAGAGAAGATAGATATCTGGCGTGTAGGACTGGATAGCTGGAAGAAGGCACAGAGGAAGATAGATGTGAGAGTAGGCTTTATGACTACCTGTGAAGGTATGCAGGTGGTGAGAATGTTTAATCTGCATAAGGAAATCATGCCGAATGAAGTAACTGAGAATAGAATAGATGAGGTGTTTACTGTCTGGTATGATGTCGAGAAGAATAAGCAGGTGATAATCTCTAAGCCTTACTACAAGACCTTCTATAAATTCGCTTGGAGATTAGATGAGCCTATGAAGATAGCAAACCAGAGGAAGACGTATAACTATGGAGGTAATGATGAGTACGATCTTTATGGAGATATGTTTTACGGAAGGACAAAGGTACTTCCGATATTGAAGAGGAATGGCTGGAAGAATAAAATGGTGGAGTTAAGAAGCTCTCCTATTGCGATATGGAAGTCTTTGTTTAGAGAGCCTGAGGCTGAGTGTCTGGCAAAGACAGGGCAATGGAGATTGTTGGACTACCTCCAAGCGCATGTCAATGACTGGAGGAGTGGAGGAGGCTATAGACTGGCTCTGGTGAAGATATGTAGCAGGCATGGGTATATCATTAAGGACGCTCAGATGTGGAATGAGGTGGTAGATATGCTGGAAGAGTTAGGAATGGATAAGCACTCGCCAAAGTATATATGCCCGGAGAGCCTAAAGGATATGCATGACTGGTTGCTGGATAAGCAGGCTAAGAAGAGAGCCAGAGAGAGGAAAGAGAGCTTGAAGAAGGAAATAGAGAAATGGGAAAAGAAGTATGCCGAGAAGAAGGGTTGTTATTTTCCTGTCGAGTTTGATAATGGCATAGTGTTCTGTCATGTGATTAAGAGCGTGGAGGAAATGCTGGAAGAGGGAGAGAGAATGCACCATTGCGTGTTTGATAGGGAATACTATAAGAAGCCTGAGAGCTTGATACTGAGTGCCAGGGATAAGGAAGGCAAGAGACTGGAGACTGTAGAGGTAAGCCTGAAGAGCTTTAGGGTAATACAGTCAAGAGCCTTGCAGAATGGTAGAACGAGGCTGCATGAGGATATAGTGTCTCTGGTGGAGAAGAATATGTTTTTAATCAGAAATGCGAGTAAAGAGAGTAAGAAGAAATTAGCATAACCATAAAAAAAAGAAAAAGACTATGAGTAAAAATGTTATTACAGCCTATAAGGGCTTTGAGAAAGACTTAACCTGTAGAGGTTATCAGTATGAGGTAGGAAAAGAATACGAAATGCCTGAGGGAAGCGTGTCGGTGTGTCATGCTGGCTTCCATGCCTGCGAGTCTCCTCTGGAGGTGTTAGACCATTATTTCCTTGATAAAGACTGCAATATAGCGAGGTATTGTGAGGTAGAACAGTCAGGGGCACTTGACAGAGAATTGGGTAGCACGAAGGTAGCCTCTTCAAAGATTAAGATTAAGGCGGAACTGAGCTTTGCTGACCTCTTGAAGATTGGTATAGAATGGTTGAAGGAAAAGGCGGCTCTGGGAGAGAAGGAGGGAGATAAGCCGTTGTTGAATGACAACGGCAAAAACTCTGCTCAGATAGGCAGTAGTGGTGACTATGCTAAGATAGGCAGTAGTGGTGACTATGCTAAGATAGGCAGTAGTGGTGACTATGCTAAGATAGGCAGTAGTGGTGACTATGCTCAGATAGGCAGTAGTGGTGACTATGCTCAGATAGGCAGTAGTGGAAAGAATGCTCAGATAGGCAGTAGTGGTGACTATGCTCAGATAGGCAGTAGTGGTGACTATGCTCAGATAGGCAGTAGTGGTAACTCTGCTCAGATAGGCAGTAGTGGTGACTCTGCTCAGATAGGCAGTAGTGGTTACTATGCTAAGATAGGCAGTAGTGGTGACTATGCTCAGATAGGCAGTAGTGGTTACTATGCTAAGATAGGCAGTAGTGGTGACTATGCTCAGATAGGCAGTAGTGGTTACTATGCTAAGATAGGCAGTAGTGGAAAGAATGCTGTAGTTATGTGTGCTGGTAATAATTCTATAGCTAAGGCTAAGAAAGGCTCATGGATAACACTCTCTGAGTGGAAGGATATAGATAATGAGTGGGTGCCAGTATGTGTCAAGACTGAGAAAGTGGACGGCGAGCGTATCAAGGAAGATACGTGGTATAGGCTGGTTAATGGAGAGTTTCAGGAGGTGGAAATATAAAAGAGAGAATATGTGCGCAAGATATAATCATTATTTATTAACTTTTAATTACCCCGAAAAGGACGGGGCTGTATTCGTATTGGTTGTTTGAATTTTCCGTGCCTCTCCTTAGCGCACGAGGAGAGGCTTTTAAGGCTGATATGAACATAAAGAAAGAGATATGGAGATTAAAGTAAATGGAGAAGAGGCAAGACTGATAGTAAAGGCTCTTGGTTGCTATGAGGCGAGAAGAAGACAGAGGAAGGGCTGGTTTATCAGAAAGAGACTTCCTGACCTGAGAGCGAAGCTCGCAGACTGCGTGCTGATAGGCGATGAGAAGGAGGCTGGAGTGATAAGAGGTCTGTTTGCTTACCCTGAGAAATGTATCGAGGTGCTGGCTCAGCGTGAGGGGGGGGCAAAATTGCTGAAGGAAAAGATAGAAGAGCAGCTTAAAGAGGAGGAGGAAAAGGTATGTTTGAAGTAATAAGGGCATTCTTCTCTGTTATAAAAGACAAGGCTCAGGAGTTGATAATTAGAATAAAGTGTTTCCTTCTCGGACATGATGTAATGCGAACGATAAGAAGAGATAGGTATCAGTTTCGCACGAATAGAAAGGGCAAGGCGAAAAAGAGGTACTATAGCTATATACATAAGTGTACTACTGACTACTGCCAGAGGTGCGGAAAGGTGCTGAGGAGAAAATGGAAATGGGTGTAGAACTTGATAAGGAATAGAGTATGAATAAAGAAATGAAGATATTGCACCTGCCGCTAAAAGCAAAGTGGTATGAAATGCAGAGGTGCGGAGAGAAGCCGGAGGAGTATAGGGAGTGTAATGAATACTGGCGCAAGAGGCTTTTAGATGAAGAGACCTCGCAGGTAAAGCCTTATACTCATGTATGCTTCAGGTATGGGTACACAAGGCGCTACTTCATTCGTAAGATAGATAGTATCACTATTGGAATGGGGAGAAAAGAATGGGGAGCGCCTGAAGGAAGAGAAGTGTTCATTATTAAACATCATAAAGAAAGGATAGAAGATGATATTTGACATGATTATATATGGAGAGAAGTGTGAGTGTAAACTGTCTGGATGTAGCCGCCTCATGACTGAAGATGACCTGAGGGAATGTTCAGCAACGGCACTTACTGGAGAGATAAAGAAAATAGTAATAAAGAACATTAAATGGTAAAGAATTATGGCTAAGAAAGTAAGTATTACAGGTGGAGCGGCTAAGAGTGCCGCAAAGCCTCATGGAAAGGATAGCCTCGTGGAAGAGGTAGATAAGTGTATAAATGAGTTGCAAGAGATGAGAGAAGGCATGGAGGAGCTGGTGAGAAAGGTAGAGAGGAGCGATGGCTTCCTGAAGACGGGAAAGAATATCGCGGAGCTGGCTTATAAGGTGAATGAGACTATTCCTGATAAGACCAGTCTGGATGATATGGTGAATGCCATGTTTACCTGTATCGCTTTGCAGTTCTGTAATTTTGGAGGAGAGAAGGTAGAACTGAAAGATATTAGAGACTATATGAGAAAGATGCAGGCTAAGATGTTAAATACTATCGAGGTGCATAGAAGAATGGAAGGAGGTAAGAAATGAGACTGGTTAATGTGATAAAGGAGAGGGTACTGACGAAGACGAACTGCAGCGACAGGGAGAAAGGAAAAAAGTACCTGACGATATGCGACTATGAGGCAATAATAGAAAATGAGGAGGGGGATGTAGATTGCATTCCTCTACCCTTTCCTGATGATTTCAATGTGAAAGATGTGGTTAGGGCAAGAGAAGAGAATAGGTGGTACTATAAGGTGGAATATGTCACGGAGGAAGATTTTAGTGAGTATGTGAAAAATCTGGTGCCGGTAACTGGAGACTACCTGATTAGTAATGTAGAGGATGTGACGAGGCTGATAGCGGAGACCGGCACACCTATAGAAAAGGAACTACTGGAGACATTGTCTAAGGTGAGAGAGAATATAGAGAGAATAATGGAGAATGAAAAGAAAAGAAGAAATATAATCTGATATGGATAATGGTATATTGTTATATGGAATAGAGTTTGTTCTGCTGTATGCAGTAACACTCTTGGGTAGCGCACAAGATTTTTGTAATAACTTAGATAAGGAATGAAAAAATGAAAGTAAAGATTAAAACTCTGGAGAGTGAAGAGAGAAGATTGATTGCTGAGGCGTTGAATTGTTATGCTGATGCGGAGACCGACAAGGATAGTGCCAGGAAGGTGCTGGAGTTGGCTAAGAAGGTAAGGAGGAATGATGTGTTACTCTATGAGTATGTAAAGATGAGGAAGAAGGGAGGTGAGGAAGGATGATTATAAGCGAGAGAATGCTTGCGAGGCAGATCGAGCTGAGGCAGGAGATTAAGAGGCTGAGAAGGATAAAGTGCCTGAGGTGTGCGCAAGCGAGACTGAGGAAGCTGGCAAAGCTGACGCTGAGCCAGTATGAGAATGCTAATTATGAGGGAGTGCTGGGAGCGTTAGCAGACTCTTTCGGAATAACTATGGAGGAATTGCCGAAGCAAAGGGATAGAGTAAAGGAAGCGATAGAAGCCTCTCAGTTGGCTAAGTATTGGGAGAAATCAAATAGGAGAAACTGAGGGGAAAGACTGTAAGAAAGAGATGTCTTATTTGCAGAGGAAGTCCGCGAAAAATATAAGAGACTGATAATCAATTTCTTTTTATTTGCAGGTAATTTCCTGTAGGAGGTATGGCTGATGAAGGCTATGCCTCTTATTTTTATGCCGAAAAATTTGGAGAATATAAAGAAATTCCGTATCTTTGCAAACGTAAGTGCTTATATTATAAAGTGTTTTGCTTATGGAGAATTTTGAATTAAAGGTAGAGATTAAGGAAATACCTCTTGAACTGATTGAGGAGAATACAGGGCAGATACCTGGCGTACCTAAGAACCCAAGAAAGATTACGAAGGCGAAGTTTGAGAGCCTTTGTGAGAGTATCGAGGCATCGCCAGAGATGAAGAGCCTTGATGAGATTAAGGTATATCCCTATAAAGGGAGGTATATTGCTATATCTGGAAACCATAGGTGCAGGGCATATAAGCGCTTAGGCTGGGAGAATGCCTTGTGTAAGGTGTTGCCAGAGGACACTCCTACGGAGAAGCTGAGGGAGTATGTGATTAAGGAAAATCAGCATTATGCGGAGAATGATGATAAGCTCTTGAAGGCATGGGATATTAAGGAACTGGTTAAGTGGGATGTGCCGATCAATGTAAAAGGTAGAGGAGTAACGGAGAAGGGAGATGTGGAGTTTACTGAGATATTGGATGAGTCGCATAACTATGTAGTGCTGTACTTTGATAATGAGGTGGACTGGCTTCAGGCTCAGACGCTGTTCGGAATAAAACCTGTGAAGTTGCTTAGTACGGCAAGGAATAAGAGTAACATTCAGGGGCAAAAGATAGGCATAGGCAGAGTTTTGAGAGGAAGTGAGGTACTTAATCGCATTCTCGGAGAAAACAGCTTAGGCAGGACTTTTAATGAAAATAAGGAAGAAAAATGAAGATATCGGTTAATGCACCTTCTTATAAGAGACCTGATGAGGTCTTAACTCTGGACTATTTGCCTTTCTGCCGTATATGGGTGGACTGCAAGGAGTATGATGAGTACGTGAGGAATAACCCGGGAGCGGATATTGTGTCATGCCCTGAGGGTGTGCAGGGTAATCTGTGCAGGGTAAGGAACTATATACTCGATGAGGAGTTTAAGAGAGGAATGGATGTAGTGCTGATAATAGATGACGATCTGAAGTGCATAAGGAGGTTTGAGTATGATAGGGAGACGGACTTTGCGTATGAGGTGAGAGTGGTTAAGGCTGATGAGTTTATGCTGTTCTTGGAGAAGTACAGCCTGATTGCTCAGGAGCTTGGTGCTAAGTTCTGGGGGCTGAATTGTAATAGCTCTGGAGACCCGATGTACTATAGGCACAATACTCCTTTCTCTACTCGCTCATATATAGGCGGTCCGTTCCAGTGCTTCCTGAAGGGGAATAGGTGCAGGTATGATGAGAGCCTGCCGTTGAAGGAAGATTATGATATGACGCTACAGCAGCTTAATCTGGAGAGGGTGGTGTTAAGAGTAAATGCCTACCACTATATATGTAGGCAGTCGGAGAATAAAGGAGGGTGTGCCACGTATAGGAATAGGCAGAGAGAGAAGGAGCAGCTGGAGGCTTTGCAACAGAAGTGGGGCACGAAGATTGTTAAGATTGATAGCAATAATAGTAACAAGGGGCATACTGAGAAGCAGAAGAGGTTGGACTATAACCCCATAATCAAGGTGCCCATAAAGGGAGTATAAGTATGAGAAAGGGAAATGTGGAAAACCTACGCTCAGCAGATAAATTAACTGAGGAGGAACTGAGGAGAATGGCGTCTAATGGAGGCAAGGCTTCTGTGGAGGCGAGACGGAGAAAGAAGATGATGAGAGAGGTGCTGGAGCAGATGATGTATGATGTGGAATTGTCACCAGCCTTGAAGATGAAGCTACAGGAGGAAGGTATCAGAGAGGAGGACATGAACCACCAGCTTGTCATTACGAGGTCTCTGGTTGCTAAGGCTGAGCAGGGAGATGTGCAGGCTTATAATACGATCTGCGCAATGATTGGCGAGAAACCTGCGGAGAAGCTGGAGATGTCTGGAGGAATGGATAATAAGATACAGATAGAGTTCGTGAGTGCTGGGAATGCTCCTTTGGCACATAGTGAAGATGAGGTAGATACTGAGAGAGGATAAGATATGGCTGTACCATTCAAAGTTAATGAGGAGTTGTTCCGTGAGAATTATGAGAGCGATAAGAGGTTTCTCGTTAATCAGGGAGGAACGAGTAGCGGAAAGACCTACACGATAATGCAGGTGCTGTTTGTGCTTGCTATCATGGAGGCTGGCTGTATCATTACGGTAGTGGGACAGGACTTTCCTAACCTGAGAGTGGGTGCGTTTCGTGATGCGAAGACTATAATAAGAGGCTCGGAGTGGCTGAGTGCCTTTTTTAAGGTGAATGAGAGTGCACACTATATCCAGGGGAGAAATGGAAGTGTCATAGAGTTTAACTCTTATGCTGATGAACAGGATGCGAAGAATGGTAAGAGAGATTACCTGTTCGCTAATGAGGCTAATGGTATATCTTATGAGGTGTTCTGGCAGTTGCAGATAAGAACGAGGAAGAAGGTGTTTATGGACTATAACCCTACTTCGAGGTTTTGGGTGCATGATAAGATTATAGGAAGAAAGGACGCTTTGCTGATTATATCTACTCATAAAAATAATCATTTCCTGAGTGAGGAGGAGCACGAGAGAATAGAGGGTATAGAAGATGATGAGCTGTGGAGGGTATATGCAAGAGGTTTGACGGGTAAGCTGGAGGGTGTGGTATTCACGAATTGGGATATAGTCGATGAGTTACCGCCTCAGGGAGAATGGAAGATGAATGCGAGAGGTCTGGACTTTGGCTTCACGAACGACCCTTCAGCTTTGGAGCGTGTGGTGCTGGCTCATGGTGAGTTATGGATAGATGAGGAGCTGTATGATACTGGCTATACTAACCCTATGCTGGCTAAGGCTATGAAGGAGGCTGGAGTAAGAAGGAATGATATAGTGATAGCTGATTGTGCAGAGCCTAAGAGTATAGCAGAGATAAAGGCTGAGGGTATCTATATAGTGCCGAGTGTTAAGGGAGGTGATAGTATCAATGTGGGTATTGATATACTGAAGAGATATAAGATACATATCACCAGAAGGAGCAAGGGGCTGATAGAGAATATGCAGGCTTATAAATGGAAGAAGGATAGAGACGGAAAGAGAACAAATAGCCCGATAGATGCGTATAATCATGGTATCGATGCGGTGAGATATGTTGCGTTGAGTAAGTTGAATATAAGAAGAGTGGGCGGAGCTAGAGCACACTATAATGAGATATAGGATATGAAGAAGGGTACTATTTTTAAGGATTGGCTTTTTGTCGCTTCGTTGGCGAGGGAACTGCCGTTTGACTTGCTGAAGATGAAGAGACCTTTCAAGGTGGGTAAGAAGGAAACACCTGAAAACCTGAATGGCTTGACTATTGGGCAGTTGCTTATGCTGAGTGAGATAAGTGGAGGTGACAATCTCTTCTATACTACCTGTGAGGTGGTATTGGGAATGAGTAGAGAGGAGGTGGCTAAGAGTGAGGCTGTCGAGGTGGTTTCCTTCGTTGGCTGGGTAAGCGGAGAGGTGAAGAAGATAAATAGGCTGTTTGAGCAGACTAATGTCACGCCGAGTGCCAGGGAATTGAAGGCTGGTATTAAGAAATTGCAGTTTGGTATGTTTGGCTTGCTGGACTGGTACGCACAGAGAATGGGTATTAAGGACCACCATGAGGTAGAGAATGTATCGTGGCTGATAATATATAAGTGTCTGGATATGGATACGAAGAAAGGACAATATCAAAAAAGACTGGAGGAGGTAATACAGGATGAGTATCGAAGAAAGCGTTAAGAAGATAGCTGAAGAGAAATTCTCTGAATGTGGCTATGTGTTTGCTAACTGGTATGAGGCTGATGAGAGGCTGAATAGAATGGCGTGTCCGTTCATTATGACGCTGGTACCCGTCAGCGGCTCTATACTGAGGAAGAATGGAAGGAAGAAGAATGGTGAGACACTGATGATTGGCTTCTTCGATAAAGTGCCTAAGGGTGCGAGTGGAGAAGATAATGAGAAGGTGTATAATAGGATGAGGGAGCTTGCTGAGAACTTTATCGATGAGGTGGATAAGAGTGGAGTGTTTGAGCCTCTGCCAGAGGAGATAGCATACCAGCCGTGGGTGGAGAAGTTCACAGATATAGTAACTGGTGTGGTAATTACTCTTAACCTGAGAATGATAGGAGGCTGTTAGTATGGCTGAGATACTACCGAGAGTGATACTGAGGGAGGAGCTGGAGGCTCTGAGGGTGAGTATAATCAGTAATCACTTTAAGGCTGGACAGAAAGCGAGTGGAAGGACGGCAGAGAGCCTTCATGTGGAGGTTACTGATGAGGAAGGTATCTTGTATGGAAGGAAAGCCTTTGGAGTGCTGGAGACGGGTAGAAAGGGAGGAAGAGTGCCGAGGAACTTTCAGGGTATCATTATTCAATGGCTGAAGGATAAGGGAATACAGGCAGCACCTATACCCTACCTCACGGACAGACCTCATAAATATACCCCGGAGCAGAGAGGAGTGCTGAGGATGAGCTACCTTATAGCGAGGAAGATAAGGAGAGAGGGCACGAGGCTGTATCGTAGTGGAGGAAGGAATGATATCTACTCCCAGGAGATAGAGAAGACGCTAGGCAATGTAGAGGATAGAATGCTGAGAGTTATCAAGGCGGAAATAGAACATATTAAACTTAACAATGTGGAGGTAAACTAAGATGAGAGAAGTGACGGTTGGAGATGTGAACATTAAGTATCCTGATGAGATAGGCTTTGCCTTTAACCCTTGTCTGGTAATTGCGGAGACGGAGACTGGGATAGATGTAATGAGGCTGGAGGTGACGGACGGAGAAGAGACGGTACAGGAGCAGAGAGAGGGCTTCGGAGGAAAGTGCTATGTCGATTTCAGGGAATATGTGCAGGGCTTCTTTGATACGAATGAGTTTGGAGAGCTGGAATATACGGAGGTGGAGAAGACGAAGCTGGGAAAGAGTGTGAATGTGCAGGTGTCAGTAACGGACAAGGAGGCTGTCACTACTACCTTCTCCTTCAGCGTGTTCTATATATGGGGTGCACTGAGAGTTGGAGGACAGGAGAAGTATAATGAGTATCGTACTATGACGTGGTTTGTCGGATATCCCTTCTCTGTCGGTGTGTATGCTGGCGGAGCGGCTAAGGTCTTGCTGTCGAGGGATAAGGTAGCGAATAAGGTGCTGGAGATACCTGAGCAGGGGGTATGGAATGTAAGGATAGATGATGAGTTGGCGAGAGAGTATATCAAGGTGTCTGACCTCACGGGTACGCTGGAGGAGGCTACGTTTGATGATAAGTTTGATTTGACCTTCAGAATGAAGCTGATAGGAGGAGAGGTTACTGAGAAGGTGAGAGTGAATGTGGTGAGGTGCAGTAAGAAGGGAGTGTATCTCCGCTGGGTGGATAGACAGGGCTTCTTCCAGTACTACCTCTTCGAGGCTGGAAATGAAACGAGGAAGGTGTCTAATGAGGGCGAGTTCCTGAGGAATAACTTGCTGGCTTATGATATGACCTATGGCTTTACTGGAGGAAATGGAAGACAGCAGACGAAGGCGAGAGAGGACACTATACAGGTGTGCGCTCCGATGATAGATAATGACACGTTCGAGAGTTTGTTTGACCTCACTACTTCTCCTCTGGTGGATATGTACTTAGGTACTGATGAAGAGGATAAACCGAGGTGGCTGTCTGTGAATATTCAGGCTGGAAGCTACACGAAGGAGAAGGGTAAGAGCCTGAGAGATTTTGTGTGTAATGTGGTAATGCCTGAAATGGCTATACAGAAATTGTAATGGGAGAAGGCTATGGTACATGAAGAAGAGTTGTATATCAATAATAAGAGGGTAGATACTGACGGAAAGTCTAAGGTGGCTCTGAGCCTGAGGAGTAATCTGCTCCAGGATATCTCGAAGATAGTGTCTAATCATACCTATACGGTGAAATTGCCTGATACTACGAATAATCAGGACATCATAAGTCATGCTGATTTGGTGCAGAGAATTAGTGACTTTGCCTATAGTGTGCATAAGGCTCGGTATCTGAGGAATGGAGTGGAGATAATCAGTAATGGAAGGGCTGTGATTGTCAAGACGGGAGAGAATGGCATAGAGATGTCGGTGGTGTGGGGCTTGTTCCCTGCATTCTCTGCAATGGTAAGCGGAGGTATTACCCTGCCACAGCTAAAGACTGATGATAAGATACTGTATCAAGTTCCTGCGGTGATAGATAGCTATGCGGAGGCTCTGGAGAAAGAAATCTTTTATGCGTACTACGATCCTCTGATTAAGAAGGTGGTAGTTAATTATGAATGGCATACGAGCGGAAGGACACAGACATATCCTGAGGGAGGTGGCGGACATCATGGTACAGGTGGTATTGTTAGCGCATCATCTACATCACATTATGGAGGGCATGGTAGCTTTGCTGGCGGCGGAGCGCTCGGAGGCTTGAATAATCAGCACCCTTGCGTGAAGGTGTCTTATGTGCTGAGACTGGTTAAGGAACTGCTCGGAGTGGAGTTTGAGTGGACTGGAGAGGAGAAGGAGTATATAGATAGCCTTTGTATTCCTCTGGTAAAGCATGAGGCTAATGAGCTGACTTATGGAGATACCTTCGTGGGAGGAATGCAGAGCCAGTATCAGTTAGGAAGAATAACTATAGGGATAGATAGCCAGTCGGCTGTATTCGCGGAGACCTCAGGGAGTGTGCAGGAGCTGACGGCGAATGTAACGGCTGATACTATGTTCAAGGTGGAGGCTTCGTGGGAGTTTATACTGCCGCCTGGCATGGAGCCCACCTCTGTAGAATGGGGCGATAATGGCAGCTTCGATGTATTCCTCATGACGGCTGGCTGTTATATCAAGATGACGGTAGGTAGTGATGAGTATATTATAGGCGAGAACTATATGCAGAGATATAGAGTGCCTTCAGGGTATCGAGGTGTAGTGAAAATGGAGATGAGTGCTGAGGGTAAGATATCTTTGCAGAACGGACAGAAGGTGAGATTTGAGCTTTGTGATATAAGCGGAGGGGCAGCGCCAGGGCTGGCTCTTACCTCTGGAAGTATAGAGGTGACGGTGATAGATAAGGACGATGTGCCGGCTGGTGGCTATTTTCCTATCTCTTCTAACCTGCCAGATATAAAGGTGATAGACTTTGTGAAGTTCTTAGCCTGTATCACGGGTACGTTCCCTTTGCAGATTGCTGATGATGAGAAGGTGAAGTTTATCCCGATATCTGATGTGTGGAAGAATGTGGATAGGGCTGTGGACTGGACGGATAAGGTGGTAGCGCCCCACCCTACTAATAAGCCTAAGGGCATGGAGTATAACCTGAGTGACTGGAAACAGCATAACTTCTATAAGTGGAAGGAAGATGACACGGTAGTAGGTAACTATAATGGAGACCTGCAGATAGAGAATGAGGCTCTGGACTTGGAGAGAGATGTGTTTACCTTTCCGTTTGCGGCGAGTGACGGTAATAGTATTCCTCTGTATGAGGCTGGAGAGCAAGGCACATATACCTATAAGGCTTGCAAGGATAGGATAATGAGACTGGTGGAGATTGATAATGGAAAGGCTGGTCTGGTGTTCGATATCAATATGCAGGATATACTGAAGAGGAAATATGCCGATCTGGTAAGGACTTTGCAGAGGGTGAAACTGGTGCATGAGAATATCATATTGTCAGATGCGGAGCTGAAGATGTTTGATGAGAGCGTGCCGGTGTACCTGTCTCAGTATGGAAGATATTTCGCTGTTATCGAGATTAAGAGTGAAGGAACGGGAGTGTGTGATGTCACATTGTTAGAATTGGTATTACGTTAATATAGGAGAAGAAGAAAATGGAAGAGAATGAGAAGATATTGGATATCAAGGTAAGGTATGAGGATGCGATAAGAGGCATTACTGAGTACCAGAAGAAGATTGATGAGCTGACGGTGGCTGAGATGAAGCTGAAGGCTGAGAAGAAGAGTGGAAAGGTCTCTCAGGAGGAGTATGATAAGAGCATGGAGGCTTCTAAGGCTGTGGTTACTCAATATAAGGAGGCTATGCGTGTGCTGAGGAAGGAAATGCAGAATAACCTGAGGCAGGAGAAGGAGAATGAAGGCTCGCTGAAGGGGCTGAGGGCGGAGCTGAGTAACCTGACGAAGCAGTATGATGAACTGTCAAGGGCTGAAAGGAATGGTGCTAAGGGTAAGGAACTGCAGGAGAAGCTGAATGAGGTTACTATGGAGCTGAAGGTTGCTGAGGAGGAGACACAGCGCTTCTATAGGAATGTGGGTAACTATCAGGGTGCTATAAAGCCTATGAGACAGGAACTGAAGGAGCTGACCTTACAGCTGGCTCAAATGGAGAGAGAGGGGCTTCGAGGCTCGGAGGCTTATAATGAACTGGCAAAGAAGGCTGGTGCGCTGAAGGATAATATAGCGGACGCTAATGCTGAGATTAAGAGATATGCGAGTGATACGAGGTTGCTTGATGATGTGACGAATATAGTTACTACTGGCTCTCTGGCATGGCAGACATACCAGGGTGCTGTACAGGCTTTCGGTGTAGAGAGTGAGGAGGCTATGGAGGCTGTGTCGAGGTTGCAGGGTATCATGGCTGTGACGAATGGTCTGCAACAGTTGAATGCTCGCTTTACTGATAACTCTACGGCAACGTATAAGATATACCATAAAGTTCTGCAAATGGTAGGACTGGAGGAGAAGGCTGTTGCTTTGAGTAGGGAGGCTGATACGGCGGCTACGGTGGCTAATACTACCGCCCAGGGTGCTAATGCTTCTGCCTCTCAGGTAACGGCTACGGCTAAGACGGCAGAGGCTGTGGCTACTAATGCTACTACGGTGGCTATGACGGGGGCGAGTGTAGCGGCTAAGGTGCTGAGGGTGGCACTCATGACGCTTGGTATCGGTCTGGTGGTGACAGCCTTAGGTACGCTGGTGGCTTATTGGGATGAGGTGTCAGACTTCTTCAAGGGTGTTACGGAAGAGAGTAAGAGAGCTGCGGAAATGGAGAAGCAGTTGGCTGAGGCTACGAATGAGGCTGGAAAGGTCTATGCTAAGGCTACGGCTGAGATGAGTGGGTATCAGGATAGGATAAACAGCTTCAATGGTACGAAGACTCAGGAAAAGGCTCTGGTTAAGGAACTGAATGATAAGTATGGCAAGGCTATAGGCTACTATAATAGCCTCTCTCAATGGAAGGAGGCTCTGAATAAGAAGGGAAAGGCTTATTGCGAGATGTTGCTGAAGGAGGCTGAGGCACAGGCTATACTGAATAAATATACTGAAGCCTATATAAATCTCATGGAGGTTAGGAGAAAGGCTGCGAAAGGAGAGTATGACCACTGGTATAATACGAAGGCTGGAGATGAAGCCGAGAGACAGAGGCAGATAAATGCGGCTGAGGAGGATATGAATAAGTGGCTGGAGATGTATAAGGCTAAGATGAAGGAGGCTGAGAGCATTAAGATAGACTTCAATTTCGGAAATCATACGGATAGCAGTAAGAAGAAAGGAGGTAAAAGCTCTTCTGCTGAGGACCAGGCGAAGAAGGAAATGGAGGAAATGAGAAAAGCCGAAGATTTGCTGACACAATTAGTGGAGCAGACCTTAGAGGAGAGAAGAAAGGCTATCGAGAAAGGGTATGATAGACAGATAGAGGATATCAGACTGAGACTGGAGAAGGAGAAAAACCTGACGGTAGCCATGAGAGAGGCTATGAATGCTCAGATAGTTGCTCTGGAGAAGGTGAAGGAGAAGAAGCTGGCTGAGTTTGATAGTAAGGCTGTGTCGGAGGAGATTGAGAGGACACAGAAGAGAATAGATGTGAAACTGGCTTCTATCAAGAGAGAGAATGAGATGTACTATGAGCTGAGGCTTCAGAAGATACTCAATGAGCAGAAGCTGGAAGAGGAGGCAGCGAAGAGGGAGGCTGTTACTGAAGAGGAGAAACAGCAAAACCTGTTGCTGATAAGGCAGAAGTATGGTGCTATGGCTGACGCTTTGCTTGATGAGCAGACTAATGAGAGAATTAGAAAGCAGGAGGAGGCTATCAAGAGGGAGTATGAGACGAAGATACTGGAGAGTAGTCTGGCTAATGGTGCTGACGGAGAAAACCCTGAGATAGAAAAGCTGAGGCTTCAAATGGAGGAGAAGCAGGCTTTGTTGCAGGCGGCTCAGCAGTTGGAGGGTGAAACTGAAGAAGAGTTCTACCTGAGGAAACTGCAAATGCAGGAAGAGTACAATAATAGTAAGAAGGCTTTGGCTGATGCGGAGGTGCAGATCGAGCAAGCTAAGTTACAGTCTATTGCTGGAGTGCTTAACAGTCTCTCTGGTCTTATGGAGGCATTCGGAGAAGATAGTAAAGGTCTGGCACAGGCAAGCAAGATACTGGCCCTTGGAGAGATTGCTGTCAATACTGGTAAGGCTATCTCTGCGGGCGTTGCTCAGGCTCAGGCTGTTCCTTTCCCTGCTAATATCGCCGCTATTGCTACTACGGTGGCTACAATTCTGTCTAATGTGGCTACGGCAATTAAGACGGTTAAGAGTGCTAAGTTCGCTGAAGGTGGCTTGGTGACTGGAGAGGGTACGGCAACGAGTGATAGCATACCAGCAAGGCTGAGTAATGGTGAGAGTGTGCTGACGGCAGCCGCTACACAGATGTTCGCACCTGCGCTGAGTGCCTTTAATCAGCTTGGAGGAGGAGTGCCTATAGTATCTACAAACTCTGCGAGAGAAGAGGTTGGTGAGGATATGCTGGCGAGAGCTGTGGCTAAGGGTATGTCTGAAGGTCCGAGACCGGTTGTGAGTGTCGAGGAGATAAAGAGAGTGAGTGATAGAGTTGAGGTATTGGAAAATCTGGGTACGGTATGAAGCAGTATGAGTTCATGAAGGCTGTAGAGAGCGTATTGAGACTGACGGCTGAGAAACAGATAAATGTGCAGGATGTGAGACACCTGCCAATGTATGAAGAGTATAGGAGGCTGAAAAGCGAAGGCTTGAAGGTTACTTATATAGTGAACTACCTGTGTACGCAATATGAAGTGCCAGAGCCTACGATATATAGGGTAATAAAAAGAATGGAAAGAATGGTGTAAAAAATTCTCCTTAATTTAATAGATTTTTTTTCGTTTTGGAGCAGATTGTTCGTGAGAATAGTCTGCTCTTTTTGTAGGAACGCTATCAAAGAGTGATAGTGAAAAAGAAAAGTGTTTTTCTTTATTCGTAAAGAAAATTCTTTACCTTTGCGGAGGAAGAATTAACGGAGACATAAAATGGCTATACTCAAACTTTATAATGATATCCAAACGGCTGAGGAAAAGAACTTGGCTAAATGGTGGGGTGAAATTGAGGGCACTTCCTTCGATGATGTGGCAGCCTTCTGTGAGGCTCTGCCTGAGAATGACCCGAAGATAGAGCTTCAGTTGCATAGTAATGGTGGTAATGTTACTGAGGGCTGGAGCATATATGACAGGCTGAGAGCTACGGGTAAGGAGATATATGCAATAGTAGAGGGTAAGGCAGCTTCAATGGCCACGGTAATCATGATGGCAGCTCCGAAGGCTAACAGAAAGTCTTATGAGAATGCTGAGATACTGATACATAACCCTTATATGCTTACTGGAGGTGCGTTTACGGCTGATGATTTGGCAAGGTTGGAGAGGGAGATGCGTGCCGATCAGGAGAAGATACTTAATCTGTATGTGGATAGGTGTAGTGACGAGGGAGATGATGAGGAGAAAAGACAGGCTCTGAGAGAGGAACTGCAGAAGGTTATGGATGAGAATATCTATATTACGCCTGCGAGAGCTAAAGAGCTGGGTATTATAAGTGAGATTATTCCGCCTAAGTCTGCAAAGGCTGGGCAAAGTTCAACCAATAAAAAAAACAAAGCAATGACAAAACAAGATGAAACTACTGAGGTTAAGCAGTCTCTGCTGGACCGAATGCTTGCGAAGCTGGGCTTCAAGAGCATTGAAGATGTCAAGTTCGGAATGGACTTGAACACTGCGGACGGTAGTGTTATCACAGTCGAGCGTGAAGAGGGAGAGCCTCAGGTAGGCGATAAGGCTTCACCAGACGGAGAGCACAAAATGCCGGACGGTTCTACTATCGTAGTAGAGGAAGGTGTCATTACTGAAATCAAGCCTGCCGGTGCGGAGGAAGGTGATGATGACGGTAATGGAGGGAAGGGAGATGATGAAGGCTCCGATGATGAGATTAAGAAACTCCAAGACCGCATCAAAGAACTGGAGGATGAGAACGAAGACCTGAAGAAGCAGCTTGAAGAGGCTCAGAAGAATGCCAAGAGTGTAGAGGATATGGCTACGCTGAATGCCATTAAAATAGCTGGCGGCGCTGAGAAGGTGCTGGCTCTGGCTAAGGGCAACTACAAGCCTCAGAAGCGTGACGCACGTCAGACAGGCAAACCTGCCGTTGTCAAGGGTGGCATGGAAGAGGAGCTGCAGAAGCTCAAAGAAGGTAAGCTCAAGAACGTGAACGGCAAGTACGTTGATGTTGAAGAGAAGTAGTAAACTTAACTAAAACAAGGAGTATAAACTATGAGTAAATTTTTGGAAAATCTGTCTGTTAATCCTAAGGATGTGCAGACTCTGAAGGAGCTTATTCCTTACTCTATCGATAAGGACGAGAACTTTCAGGACTACACCACTCTCCGTAAGGTGAAGAATGGTGACCCAATCGGCTTTATCGGTGAGGCTGACGCTGTAGGTGTTGAAGGCTCTGGCTGCGATCCTGAATACCAGGAAATCGGTATTGCTAATGGACAGAAGCGCTGGGAGCTTGGTGACTGGCAGATACCTATCAAGCTGTGTTACACAGACCTTGAAGGAACTATCGCTGAGTACACCCTGAAAACCGGTACTGCTATTGGTGATATCACTGACGGCGAGTTCATGCAGTATATCCTCCGCCCTGCTCTGGAGCGTCAGATGAAGCTCATGATTTGGCGCTTTGGCTGGTTTGGCGACAAGAATGCTGAGACTATTGCGGACGGTGGTAACCTGACTAATGGCACACGTACTGACCTGTTCACTACCTGTGACGGTCTGTTTAAGCGTATCTTCGCTCAGTGTACTGCTAATGCGGCTCAGCAGACTGTCATCGCGGCTAATGCTGAGACTACCTATGCGGCTCAGAAGGCGGCTATGCTTGTTCAGGGTGTTGCTACTGGCGTTATGGATAAGCTCCTTATGGACGCTGATAGCCGTATCGTTGGTGATAGCGAGAGCATAATCTATGTTACCGACCTGTTCGGACGCTGTCTCACTCAGGATATTAAGAAGGTCTATAAGACCATTATGCCATGGGAGAAGGTGTTTGACGGTGTCGAGGTGGCTACCTATGACGGAGTGAAGATTGCTCGCGTGGCTACATGGGACCGTATGATTAACGCATACGAGAAGGCGGCTGTAAATAGCGACTTCAAGCTCAATAAGCCTTTCCGTGCTGTATTCGGTAATAAGAAGCAGTTTATGATTGGCTCACCTCAGGACGGTCTCATTTCTGACCTCGATATATGGTTTGAGAAGAAGGAGCGCAGAGTGTACATCTATGCTACTGGCAAGTTGGGCACTACTCTGCTTGAAAACGATATGTTCCAGGCTGCATTCTAATGCGGCTTGGAATTACTAACCATTAAAAGAAAGGAAAGTAATATGGGTAGATTATGTGAAAGTCTTATAGCCAAGTCTATAGATGTGGCTTGCGAAGACCTCACCTTCAGAGGTGTGGAGCCTGATGGTCTTATCATAAACCGTAGTGATATCGATATGGCAGCTGTGGTGTTTGATACTCAATGCCCTAATATCATTAAGTCACTTCCTCTACTCTCTGGTAAGAGAGCTTATGAGGTTGCTCAGTTGGGTAATACTCCATTTACGGGTACGACTACCTCTATGGAGCAGGGTACTTACAAGAACTCTTGGACTAATACCCTTCCTCTGGCTATTATCGCTAATGGTCCGGAGACCTCTGCGGATATCATAGACAAGCTCGCTGACGGTGAGTTCGTTGTTATCCTGAGGAATAAGGCGAAGGGTAATGCTGGTAAGAGTGAGTACCAGATTTATGGCTTCTATCAGGGGCTGAGGGCTACGGCTGGAGAGAATGACAAGTACAGTGATGATACTGAGGGTGGCTGGCTCGTTACTCTTACTGAGACAAGAGCGCCAAAGTCTGCTATCTTCCTGTTTGATACTGACGCTGCGACCACGAAGACAGCCTATGAAGCCCTGAAGGGTGCGTAAGTATGAGCTTTGAGGAAGCGAAGATTAAAGCAGAGAGGCTGAGAGGGCGTTTCGATGCACCTTTCAGCTTCTCTGATAAAAAGGAAATCGAGGTAATGTATTGGGAGGTGCTGGGTAAGAGGCTGTCACCCACTAACTGCCAGCAATGTTATCACGATGCCTTGATTGAGATTTATTTATACCTTAAAAACAACAACAAGATGAAAGAAAAGAGTAACTATCGACTGAGAGCTGGTTTTATCATAAATACCCCAGCATTCAACAATGGCAAGGTGTATTCAAATGCCAACCTTACTGATGAGGTGGCAGAGAGCTATCTTGCAAAGTTCCCAAATCAGGTTAAGATGTTCGAGGCTCTGCCTAAGGGCTTCTCTATCAAGAGCATTCAGTCAAAGGCTAAGAAGGCTGAGGAGGAAGCCAAGAAGAAGGCGGAAGCCGAGGCTAAGGCTAAAAAGGAAGCTGAGGAAGAGGCTAAGATAGCAGCCGAGAAGGAGGCTGAGGCTAAGCGTCTCGAAGAGGAGGCTAAGAAGGCTGAGGCTGAGGCTGAGGCTGAGGCTGAGGCGGCTGGCTCTGATGAGGGAGCTGGAGAGGGTACTGAGGAAGGTACTGATGAGGCTTCTCCTGAGGAGAATGCTGACGGTGCGCCTAAGGCTGAAAACGATGCCGTAGGCGAAGAGTAATAAGAAGGAGGGGCTGGTATGAACGTAAAGAGAGCGAAGAAGCCAGAGGCTCGTGTTGAAGTAAGATATTCGAGCCAACTCCGTATGCAGATGTATGGTAATGATAATCTCTATCCACAGAATGTTATGGCTATCACGAATGCGAGCGGAACGGCTACGCTGTGCCTGAATAGGTACGCTAAATTCGTTGAGGGCTTTGGCTTCCATAATGACGCGTTGGCGAATTATGAGCTGAATAGAGACGGGGAAACTGCTGATGTGATACTGAGGAGTGTGGTAAAAGACCTTACTACCTTCGGAGGTTTCGCCTTGCACGTTAATTATGATGTGCTTGGAAGGATAGTAGAGATTAACCCTGTGCCATTCGAGAATTGCAGACTGGAGGAAGAGGACGATGCTGGAATTGTACAGCATATATTGATACACCCTGACTGGTCTGGTAAGAAGACAAGAAATGGAAGGACGGTAATAGTTAAGGAGTCCAATGTGGATAAGATTAACGTGTATAACCCCGATCCTGAAGTTGTAAGAAGTCAGATTGAGGCTGTGGGTGGTATCGATAACTATAAAGGACAGGTGCTTTGGTGTTCGATGTGCGGTAAGTACCAGTACCCTACTCCTATCTATGACAGTATTATTACGGACATCTCTACTGATGAGGGCTTGGGCAATATCAAGAACAGGAATACCCGTAATAACTTCCTTGTTGCCTGTATGCTGGTTGCTAAGAAGGGGCTTCCGAGAATGAAGGAGGGCAAGAATGGCGAGCTGATAGAGGAAGAGAGGCAGATGATAGCTGACGAAGACCTTGTGAAGTTCCAGGGAGATACGAATGGAAGTAAAATTCTGTATGTAGAACTGGAGAATGATGAGGATGAGCCGAAGATTGTGCCTTTCCCTGTAAGGAATTATGATAAGGAGTTCTCTGTGACGGATGCGAGTATTATTGAGCGTATCTATGCTCAGTTCCATCAAGAGCTGTTCCATGCTATTCGTATCGGTAAGGTAGGCTTCTCAGGACAGACTATGGAGGACGCTTACAGATACTATGCTGGAGAGGTTACTACGGAGCAGAGGCTGATATCGAGAAGTTTCGCCCAGATATTCGCACACTGGCATGATGAGTTGCTGCATAATGCAGATTTGGAGATACAACCACTCAAATATATAAGCGCTGAGAATAATGGATAAGCATTTGATATCGGTTGAGGAGTTCAAGGAACTTGCGAGACCTGTCTCTGTTCATATAGAGGAGGATGATGTGAGGGCTTTCATCCGTGAGAGCGAAGACACATATATTATTCCTGCTCTTGGCTATGCTGTGTGTAAGAAGCTGGCTGAGACGGAGAGGAATGAACTGAGTGATGATGAGAAGGTGCTTCTCTCTGGAGGAGAGTGGACTGACTGCAAGGGCGAGGTGAGGTATTGTAATGGTCTGAAGAAGGCTGTAGCCTATTTCGCTTATGCGAGAATGGCGAGAAGTGACGGAAGTATTATTGCCAGGGCTGGATTTATGAGGCATGGCGATGAATACTCGGACCATATCGAGAGTAAGGAGAGAAGAGATAGGGAAAATGATGTCATGAATATGGCTGAGAAGTACCTGGCGGAGGCTATGGCTTACTGGAAGAGTAAGACTGGTAAGGTGAAGCCTGTAAGAGGAACGAGAGCGGTAATTAAAGCTATAGGAGACTAATGTATGAGTAAGACGTTTGATGAGATAATAGCAGAGGCTCAGGTAGTCATGAATGCTACTGAAATAGGAGAGAATACTGCTGAACGTGTCGGTGGCATTCTGAATGATATTGCAGAGAAGATAAAGGAGAAATTCGGAGAGTGCTATGTAAAGCCTCAGGGTGGTATTCCTCAGACAGACCTTTCGGAGAGTGTAAGGAAAGCTATAGGTAACGCCTATGTAAAGCCTCAGGGTGGCATTCCTGATAGTGACCTTTCAGAGAATGTGCAAAACTCGCTGAGTAAGGCTGAGAGTGCCTTGCAGTCACATCAGAATATAAGCGGCAAGGCTACGGTGATAGACTTGTCTAACTATAGGAACAATAGAGTGCCTACTCCTGAGTACCAGCTGAGTGATAACTATATGCCTTACTACACCTACGGAGAGTTCCCTGTACAAATGGGTATCGTGGTAGAGCCTGATGAAGAGAGTAATAATGATTTCTACTATGTAGGAAGATATACTCCTGACGGTGGTACTACTTTCGGCTACCTGTCATTCTCTAACAAGGGAGATTGGGGCTTTAGAGGCGGTAATCAAGGCTTCTTTACGGAGGACAATGTGCCTGAGGCTCTGAAGCAGGCTATATATGCGTTTGGTCTCAGCAGGGAGAAGGTAATGGATGCCCAGGATGCGGCTATAGGAGGAATACCTTTACGCACGGTGAAGGAGAAAGGTGTCACGGTCTATCCTGTTACACACTCTGGAGCTGTAGTGCATGACCTGAATGCAGAGACTACGGTCTTTGAGGAGATTGAGGCTTTGAAGAGAGGAAGAAAGGTTGTCTATGTAGAGTTCTGGGACGATGAGGAACCTCCCATGCACAAGGATAGTGCGAGTGTGGGTGATATGTTTTATAAGACTGATACTGGAGAGCTGTACAAGGCTTATGAAGAGGATGGAGTAATACTCTTTGGCATAGAGCCTATTCTGGAGGGTGCGCTGTATATCTATAACTATGGAGATTTCTTCGGCATAGGTAAGATAGTGGAGAATACTGGCGTACTACACCTTCTTCATTACCAGAGTACCGCAGAGACTACGCATAAAGGTCTGATGAGTGCTGAGGATAAGAGAAGGCTGAATACCATATTTAACTATGGTGAGGCTCAGGGCTGGTGGCAGTAATAACAATATAAATTTATGAGAAAATGGAAAGAATAGACTATTATAAGTATCATAAATCGGACTTCCGATTGCTGATAGATATCGACACGAAGTATAAGGGCGAAGATGATAGTATCGTGGCTCTGACTACGGCCGAGAGATTTGTTTTCAAGTTCTGGACTAAGGACAGAGAGAAGCCGTATATCTGTTCATCTACTGGTGGAGAGACACCTGTGCTGAAGAATTGTAGTATTCTTGATGAGCATAGGGTGATGTGCAATTTTGATATGGCTGAGACTGAGAGCCTTCAGTTGCAGCCTGGCAGACTTATGCTCGAAGCTGAGTTTATCCTTCCTGACACGGACTTTGAAGGTGATAAGAACAACAATGTCAAGAGGTATTATACCACTTCTCTCATTCTTACTGCCGACCCTGATAAGGATAGTGAGGGAGACCACACTCTGATACCTCTGCTGATTGATTGCCTGAGGGGTGCTGACGGCAAGGACGGTGCCGATGGTGCTAATGGTGCTGACGGTGCTGATGGCGCTGACGGAAAGAGTGCCTTTGAGTATGCTCGGGAGCAGGGTTATGAAGGCACGGAGGAAGAGTTTGCCCAGGAAATGAAAATCGTGCCAGAGGTTGCTCAGGAGGCTCAGGATAGAATAGATAATTTCGAGGGTGCGCTGACTGGCTCTTCTCCGATCTATGAGTTTGATGAGGAGACGGAGTATGGCACGGGAGTAAGTCAGGTGCATTACTGCTACCGGAATAAACTCCTCTATGCCGCCCTTACTACTCATGTGGGCGCATGGAATAGCAGAGACTTTGAGCAGGTGTCTATCATAGAGACCGTAGTTCCTGTGTTCGAGAATGTAATTATAGAGCTTAAAATGTCTGATGATACTGCGGTGGCTGGTGTCAATGTGACTGTAGATGTGGAAGGCGAGAGCGAGGCAAGAACTATTACCACGAATGCTGAGGGCAAGTGTAGTACATCGGTGCTGAGAGGTCTCACATATACTATCACATTCCCACATATAGAAGGTTACTTTGATTTGGAGGATGTGCAGAGACAGGCTATGGTAGCTCAGCGTACTATCGTGGAGACATACCGCTCTGTGCTTAATCCTGATGTGGAGAGTGTGACGGTAGAGGCGGCTTATAGTACAGAGGGTAATAAGGCAGCCTCTCTTACGGTTGCGTATGGAGGTGAGGACCATGTGGTTACTATTGATAGCGAGACGAATATCGCTACCTTCAATGTTCCAGAAGGTCTCAGGTACACGATAGAGATGCCTTATGTAGAGGGATATCGCACACCTGCTGATGTGTCATTCGTAGCTGAGGGTGGTGGTAGCAGGTCTATAAGGAGATTGTACCACCCTTATATCGAGGACGGTATATTCTGGAAGATGAAGGACGGCTCAATAAGGGAACTGGCTGATATCACGAGAGCAGATTATGATAATGACCGTATATTCGGCTTGGCATTCACGATGAGTACCTTGCAGGGAGGAAATGAGTTCATTATTCCTTTCAGATACCTGCTATCTGGCTTCAGTAGCGGACAATGGCTGAGTGAAAATGTTGATGTGCCTGCGCTGAGACCATATATCACTACGGAGACGGCTGGTGTGGCTGATTTGGCTGGCGAGGAAAACTGCCGTATCATTCGTGAATACTGCAATACTACTGGAAGAAGGTCTGATGTTGCGCAATCCACCTATAATCTGGTCTTTCAGGTGGACGGCATAGAGAGACATTGCTTCACGCCTGCCTATGGACAGATTAAGCTGTTTGCAAGGAACAGGAATACTATTAACAGTTTATTCAACGGCATAACTGGCGCTAATATTATCAATGTGAATAGCGGTAACTACTGGACTTCTTCTCAGTGCAATTCGGCCGCCGGAGTGGTTTTGGGCAATGGAGGTTTCCTCAACAACCTCAAGAATAATCAGTGCGTTGTGTTGCCTGTTCTCGCTTATCTTTAATAATTAAATCTTTGGGGGAGGCTCTTCGTAGCCGACCCCGCTTAAAGTTATAGTGTAATGGTTAGCCCACAAGTCTATTGTGATATAACGGAGGTGCTGAATTACTTTGCTAAGAAGGACTATAGCAATAGCATGCCTAAGGTTTACCGCTTCACGATATACCCTTTGCTGTTAGACTATTTGCTTAATATGCTATCGGCTGCGGCTGAGGCTTATGAGATTAAAGAAGGAAGGCTGGAGAATATCGGTAAGATATTGAGCAATCTCACTAAGGTGCGTACCATATCAAGGCTCTTTATGGATAATGAAGTATTGTCGGTAAGGCAGCTGGACTATCTGGATAGGATATACTGCAAGATAGAGAATGGTGCGAAGAAGTGGAGAAATTCTATCAAGTAATATATTCCATGGCGTGAACTATAAGGCTAATGGCTCTGTAGCGGTGCGGCTGTTATATGTATGATAAGGGCTTTCCGCCTTCACCCTTGAAAGAGGGAGTAGGCTAAGAATAAGATAGCGAAAGCGACCATTCTTCTCAGTACAATTCGAACAACGGAGTGATTTTGAACAATGGAGGTTTCAACAACAACAACAAGAATAATCAGTACGTTGTGTTGCCTGTTCTCGAATATTATACAAGCAGTATGGAATATGTTACTTTAGAGGAGGTATATGAGGCTTACTTTGATTGCAGGAGCAATAAGAGAAGAAAGACCTCTGCGGTGTTCTTTGAAATTCATTATGAGAGATATCTGAGGGAGCTTTATGAAGAGCTAAACTCTATGACCTATGAGATTAACACATCGATAGTGTTTCCTGTTACCAGACCGAAGCATAGGGAGGTGTTTGCCGCTCATTTCAGAGACAGGGTGGTACATCACTTGCTAATGCTGAAGCTGGAGCCCATACTGGAGAGCGAGATGATAGATAACTCGTTTAACTGCAGAAAGGGAAAGGGAACGGTTTGTGCTGTAGATACTATGTCGGACCAGATAAGAAGGGTGTCGAATGGTTATAATGAGAAGGCTTATATACTGCAATGTGACCTGCAAGGCTTCTTTATGTCTATAGTGCCAGGGAAGCTGTTGGAACTACTGGAGGATATAATCAGGAAGAAATGGAACTACGGGAATTTGGAGTGGTGGCTCTGGCTGGTTAAGAAGATAGTAATGCATAGACCTGAGAGGAATTGCAGGATTATGGGTAATAAGAGCGTTCTGGATGCCCTGCCTGATAATAAGACGCTGTTTCGTAGTAATGGTAAGGGAGTGCCGATAGGAAATCTCACGAGCCAGATATTCGGAAATTACTACCTTACTCCTTTCGACTGGTGGCTACGTGATATGCTGGGAGAGGGAGATGAAAGCGGAAGGTATGTCGATGACTTCTATATGATAGGAAGGAATAAGAAAGCTCTGCTATCGTTACTGCCGAAGATAAGGGTATATCTGAGAGAAGAGTTTGGTGTCACGTTGCATCCGAGGAAGATAATGATTACTGAGGTAAGAAAAGGTGTCTCTTTCGTTGGTGCTGTGATTAAGCCATGGGGAGGTTATATATCGAATAGGACCGTAGGGCACGCCTTCGAGGTGGCTGTGAAGGAAGATGTGAAGGATATAGAGAAGCATGTGGCGAGGCTTAACTCCTATTTCGGTTTCATGATACATAGGCTGACGTATGGGATAAGGTGGAGGCTGTGGAAGGCGATACCGGAGAAGGTAAAGAAGAAGATAATATGTGTGAATATGAGGAAGTTCAAGGTGAGAGAAGGCTACTTATCAAGAAAGAGGGTGGTTGTCTGATTGCTGAATGGATAGACTTTCATAAATTATTAACCAATAACAAAAAATTAAAGCTATGATTAAAATTGAATTACCAAAGGAAGGGTTTAAGAGCATTGTACAATATGGTGTGCAGCCTGTATATGCTTTTCGTTATGATGTCGAGGAGACGGAGAATGAGACAGTAGCGTGTGATGAGGTCTCTTTCACTCTGGAGAAGGCTACCTATGAAAATATGGTGGCTAAGTGTATCGGAGTGAAGTATAATACGGACGCTCAGTTGGCTCTCCTCTATAACTATGAGGCTGATAAGGAGAAGTATGCGGAGGCTATGGCTCAGTATCAGGAATGGAGAGTGTATTGTAAGGAGAGTGCCAAGGAGTTCTTTGGCGTGGATACGGAGGAATAGCCATGAAGAGGAAATCATATATGAGGACGGCTCTGGAATGTGTGTTCCTGATTGCGCTGAGCATTATTATGCTGGGTGCTGTAGGCTCTCTGACATCCTGTTCAAGGAGACAGGTGGAGTTCATCGAGACGATCGACACGCTTATTATAGAGAAAATCGATACGGTGGAGACTGAGAAGATAGTAAAAGAAGCTGTCAAGGAAAAGAAAGAGAGTGCCAGGGAGAGATTTGTGGTAGTTACGGTGGCTGGAGATACGGTAAAGGACTATCGCACGGAGTATATCTATCTGGAGAAGGATAGGACGCTGGTGGATAGCCTGAAGAAGTACAAGGCTATGTATAGTGACCTGAAGAAGAGCAAGAGTAACGTGCGAGAGGTAGAGATTAAAGCTCCTCCTTCGATATGGGACAAATTGGAATATGGCTTTTACGGCATGATAGCGGGTGCCTTGCTTTATATTGTACTCATAACTAACTGGAGGAAGATATCATGATACATGAGATATTCGAGGGGCTGGACTTAATGGCTATGCTGTGCGTGGTTACTATGCTTCTGGTTATAGTGGCTATGGCTGTAGATTTGGTGTCAGGTGTCAGGAAGGCGAAGCAACGTGGAGAGGCGAGGACCAGTTATGGGCTGTCACGCACCTTCAATAAGTTCTTAATCTATGAGGGTATGCTGATTATATGTGCCTGTATCGATGCGCTGATACACTTTGTGGTCTATATGACAACGGAGAGCGTGTATCTGGTACCCATAGTGACGTGCCTGATTGGTATAGTGCTATGTGCGTGTGAAGGTTGGAGCGTTTATGAGAAGGCTGAAGATAAGCAGAGAAGGAAAATGGCTGAGGTGGCTACGGCTGCGGCGGCACTCGTTGATAAGGACACTCTGACTGAGATAGTGAGTGAAGCGATAAAAAGGGCGGCTGAGCGAAGCGGCTCATAGTGTTTTTATAGTAATTATAAATAAAGTTATTAAGGTATTTTTGTGTGCCGTTATGGTCTGGGAGAGATAATAACGGCTTCTTTTTACTAACCTAAGGAGGAATAGATGTGAAGATTACAAGAGAGATTTTGGGGAAAATAATGCCGAATGTGGGGAAAAATATCCAGGCTAATAAGAACTTCAAAGAGTATGCGGTAGAGAAGATAGTGGAGTACCTGAATAGGTATGCCGAGGAGTTTGGTATCACTACCCCACTCCGATGGGCGCACTATCTGGCTCAGATTGCCCATGAGAGTGGAGAGCTGAGATATACGGAGGAAAATCTTAATTACTCTGCAGAGGGCTTATTAAAGATTTTCGGAAAATATTTTAATAAGGCTAATGTCAATGCCTATGCAAGGCAGCCTCAGAAGATAGCAAACAGGGTGTATGCTAATAGAATGGGTAATGGTAATGAGCTGAGCGGTGAAGGCTGGAAATATAGAGGAAGGGGCATTATACAGCTTACTGGTAAGAGCAACTATACTGAGTATAAGAAGTATTGTGGCTTCGATGTGGTAAGAGAGCCTGAGTTGATAGCGAAGCCGGTGGGGGCTATACGCTCCTCTATGTGGTACTGGAGTAAAAATGGGCTGAATAAGCTGGCAGACCAAAACCTATTTATGGAGATAAGCAGAAAGGTGAATGGTAGTAATAAGCCGAATGGTCTGGAGGACCGACTGAAGTACCTTGATAGAGCTAAGAAGGCTTTGGGGCTGTAATATCGCTGTTGAGGTTATCGATAACCTGGCGTATGGCCGTATCGGCATGGCGGCGCATGATTTTGAGATAGTTGAATATAGGGCGGTTGGTTTTTACTGACTGCCCTATACAGTATTCTAATACTTCAAGAGATATGCCTATATCGAAGCCATGTTGAACGAATGATTTACGGGCTGAATAGTAGCAGATCTTATTTTGGCTTGGTAGGTTTAGCTCTTCAGCAAGAGACTTTATGCTACGGGTGACGTAGCGGAGGAAGTTGCGATAGGAGAATTTATAGCCGAAATCGAGTTTGCCAGAGTTCCTGTTCTGCCACTTGCTGATGATAGAAAGGGCTTCAGGCTGAATGGTGAAGGATATGCGCCTGTTGGAGGTCTTAGTATTGCGAGACTTATGGCGGATATACTCCAGGATAGTAGTATTTCTAAAATCGATATCGAGGAGGTCTATGAGGTTTATGCCACCGAGATAATATGAGAGGAGGAAGATATCACGTGCCATGATATGCTTGCGGAGGTGAGGCTGACAGTCTCTTATGGTACGGAGTTCTTCTATGGTGATATCTATCTCTCTCTCCTCTTCCTGAGGGCGCTTCCAATAGAGGAAAGGGTGTACTTGGTAGGAGACGAGTTGCTGACGGATAGCACGGTTAATAATGGTGCGTGTCATGGAGAGGAGCATATTGGAGTATGCCTGAGAAGCGCCAGAGCGTTTCAGGTAACGCTCAAATTCGGATATGGTGGTAGTGTTTATCTCGGAGAGGAAGATATCGCCGTTATAGAAGGCTTGGAATTTGCGTAATGCCCCGTTGAGCATATTGGCGTAAGATTGCTGTCCGTCCTTAATAAGTTCCTGTTGGTACTGGAGAGAGACCTGAGAGAAGGTAGAGGTAGAAGATTGTGGGCGCATATTCTTCAGAAGGTCTCGGAGTTGCTGACAGGTGTAGATATCAGGGTTAGGTATGGAGTACAGCCTTTGTTCGTAATCGTTGAGGAGGTTGCGAAGCTCGATGTTCATCTGATGAGCCTCAGGGATGCGGACTACTATACCATTCTCAAATTCGGAGGGAGAATTGACACGGTAGCGGGTAACGATGTAGTGTGTCTCGGACTGGTGCCCGATAGCTATCCTTATTTTATATGAGCCGTCTTTGGCTCTGGTATGTTTGAGGAGTGCGAGCTTTATTGTAGTCATGTGACAGAAAAACGAATAAAAAATATTCGCTCTATGGTCCAAAAGTGGTCTAAAATGACATTCTGGCATAAAGAGCGAATAAAGAGTTTGAATGTGACTTGGACGAGACTCGAACTCGTAACCGTCTGCTTAGAAGGCAGATGCTCTATCCATTGAGCTACCAAGCCAAATTCTTTATAATTCTTTATTGGGTGGAGACCTTGAGCTTAGAAGGCTGTTGCTCTATCCAGCTGAGCTACCGAACCATCCATGAAAAGCGGGTGCAAAGGTACAAAAATTATTTTAACTACACAAGTAACCCGCTAATTTTCTGTTACTCTTTCAGCAGTTTCTCTATAAAATCGTCAAGGTCTTCAGACAGATTCTGCATGAACGGCGTACCCAGTATTGTAGTCTCGCTATCGTCCACTATATAGAGCTCTGAGATATAGTCGCCGTTTTCACTCTCCAGCACATAGTTATATGGCTTTGCTATATTCAGGAATGTTCCATGATCCTCTATTATTGGTGCGAAAGCCTTATGCACCATATCATAGAACTGCTCCGTGTCAAGCGGCGAGTTAATCCACTCCTCCACAACGACGCGAGTTATCTCGTTGTCGTCGTCATCGAATGCCATCACGTCACCTGTGTCCTGTGACACACGCACATGAATGTCTGTGAATGCCGTAGTACCATCCTCCTTGGGAGGGAACTTTTCAGCAACTTTGTTGATAAACCTTGTTAATTCGTGATTTGTAGCCATATTGTTACCTTCTTCCGTGACAATGTTTGTACTTCTTGCCTGAGCCACAAGGACAAGGGTCATTCGGACGCGGTTCCTTTCCCTTTACTATAGGAATACGTGGTGGCATCTGTGGTGCCGTCGGGTCTATGTAGCCTGGTCTGTCCATGCCGTCCTGCATCTGATTAGGCATTTGTGGCATGGCTGGCGAACCGTCAGCATTCAGTTCTGGCTTATTGGTCTGGTATTGTGGCTGGGGCTTTGGCTTTGGCATTTCTGTCGGAGCCTGCTCAGGAGCCTGTTCTTTATGAATATGTATGCGCGAGAGCGTAGAGCATACAGAGTCATTCATCTGGTTTATCATTGCATCCCATAGCTTCACTGATTCGAGTTTGAAGATAAGCAATGGGTCTTTCTGTTCGTATGACGCATTCTGTGATGAGTGACGCAGGTCATCGAGCTGACGCAGGTTTTCTTTCCAGTTGTCGTCGATGGTGTGGAGCAGAATCATCTTCTCAAACTCCTTCATCACGTTCTTACACTCGGCATCGTAGCACTCCTTGAGGTCGAAGTTCATACGATATATGAGGTGCATATCGGTGAGCGGAATGAGTATGCGCTCAAAGTTCACGTTAGGGTCTTCGTATATCTGCTTCACCACTGGCTGAGCCTCGTTTGTCACCTTGTCCACATGCTCCTTGAAGTTTGCCATAACCTTCTGGAATGTGCTCTCCTCCAGTTGCTGACGTGGGGTAGAGGAAAACTCCTCCTCAGTGAATGGCACATCCATATAGAACACCTTGAGGAAACGTTCCTTGCAACCCTCATAGTCGTTATTTGAGAGTATTGAGAGTGTGCGGTCCCAGATGATGTTTGTGATATCCATGCCTATGCGCTCACCCATCAGGGCGTGGCGACGCTTGTCGTAGATTACGGTACGCTGCTTGTTCATCACGTCGTCATATTCCAACAGGCGCTTACGTATGCCGAAGTTGTTTTCCTCAACCTTCTTCTGCGCACGCTCTATAGATCTTGAAATCATTGGTGCCTCGATACGCTCACCTTCCTCGAAACCTAAGCGGTCCATAACCTTGGCGATACGCTCTGAAGCAAAGAGTCGCATCAGTTTATCCTCAAGTGATACGTAGAACACAGATGAACCTGGGTCACCCTGACGTCCTGCACGACCACGCAACTGACGGTCCACACGACGGCTCTCGTGACGCTCTGTGCCTATTATAGCAAGACCGCCTGCAGCCTTCACCTCTGGGGTCAGTTTGATATCGGTTCCACGTCCAGCCATGTTGGTGGCTATGGTTACGGCACCCAGTCCGTTCACGCTCTTACCTGCCTCAGCCACGATGAGTGACTCGCGGGCGTGCTCCTTAGCATTGAGCACGTTGTGAGGTATCTTGCGCATAGAGAGCATACGTGATATGAGCTCTGATATTTCTACCGATGTGGTGCCCACCAATACTGGTCTGCCAGCATTGCGCATAGCCTCCACCTCTTCTATCACTGCCTTATACTTCTCGCGTGCCGTCTTATACACGCGGTCGTCCATATCCTTACGTATAACTGGTTTGTTGGTAGGTATCTCCACCACATCCAGTTTGTAGATATCCCAGAACTCGCCTGCCTCGGTTGAAGCCGTACCCGTCATACCTGAAAGCTTGTGGTACATACGGAAATAGTTCTGCAAGGTGATGGTAGCATAGGTCTGTGTGGCAGCCTCCACCTTTACGTGCTCCTTAGCCTCCACAGCCTGATGCAGACCGTCAGACCAGCGACGGCCTTCCATTATACGGCCCGTCTGCTCATCTACTATCTTCACCTCATTATTTATTACTACATACTCGTCGTCGCGGTTGTAGAGTGAGTATGCCTTGAGCAACTGCTGAAGGGTGTGCACACGCTCTGACTGCTCAGAGAAGTGGTTGATGAGTGCATCTTTCTTTTCCAGACGCTCCTCGTCGGTCAGTCCTGTCTCTGCCTCGAGTGCTGAGAGTTCTGATGTGATGTCAGGTATTACGAAGAGTTCCTTATCGTTCACCTGCTTTGAGAGCCATTCCACACCTTTATCGGTAAGGTCGGCACCGTGCATCTTCTCGTCTATCACAAAATAGAGCGGCTCTATAGCCTCAGGCATACGGCGGTTGTTGTTCTCCATGTAGTATTCCTCAGTGTTGAGCATACCTGACTTGATGCCGTCCTCTGAAAGGAACTTTACCAATGGAGTGTTCTTTGGCAATGCCTTGTATGAACGGAATAGGGCAAGGAAACCCTCGTTGGTCAATTCCTTATTGCCTTCTTCGTTACCTTTTGCTATTTTCTGCTTTGCCTCAGCCAGCAGCGAGGTAGCGAGTTTGCGCTGTTCTGCCACAATCTTCTCTACCAGTGGCTGATACTCCTCAAACATCTGCACGTCGCCCTTTGGCACAGGACCAGAGATAATGAGCGGGGTACGGGCATCGTCGATGAGCACTGAGTCCACCTCGTCCACAATGGCAAAGTTATGCTTACGCTGCACCAGGTCTTCTGGCTGCATAGCCATATTGTCACGCAGGTAGTCGAAACCGAATTCGTTGTTGGTACCGAAGGTAATGTCTGCCTGATAAGCCTTACGGCGCTCCTCCGAGTTAGGACGGTGCTTGTCTATGCAGTCAACCGAGAGTCCGTGGAACATATACAGAGGTCCCATCCACTCTGAGTCACGCTTAGCAAGGTAATCATTCACGGTTACCACGTGTACACCGTTGCCTGTCAGCGCGTTGAGGAACACAGGGCATGTAGCCACCAGCGTCTTACCCTCACCTGTTGCCATCTCGGCTATCTTACCCTGATGAAGCACCGTACCGCCGAAGAGCTGCACGTCATAGTGTATCATCTCCCACTTCAGGTCGTTGCCGCCTGCTGTCCAGTGGTTGTGGTATATCGCCTTGTCGCCGTCTATGGTTATGAAGTCCTTGGCAGGGTCTGATGCCAGTTCCTTATCAAAGTCGGTTGCCGTTACCACAGTCTCCTCGTTCTCTGCAAAACGGCGTGCTGTATCTTTTACTATTGAGAATGCCACAGGATACACCTCTTCCAGCGCCACCTCCAGTTTGTCGAGCACCTCCTGCTCCAGTTTGTCTATCTGGTTGAATATCGGCTCACGCTCGTCTATCGGAGTCTGTTCTATCTTTTCCTTCAGGTCAGCAATCTGCTTCTTCAGGTCACTCACTGAGTTCTGCACGTACTGCTGTATCTCCTTGCTCTTGGCGCGCAGTTCGTCATTTGACAGTTCCTTAATAGCAGGATAAGCAGCCTTCACCTTATCTACCAGTGGCTGTATCTTCTTTATGTCTCGGCTTGACTTATTGCCAAAAATAGCCGAAAGAATAGAATTGAAATTCATATACTCGTTTAATGATTTTTCGTTAATTTGTCTGTTTTATATTTATGCTTTACGCAAAACTAAGTCGCAAATTTACTACTTTTTTTTCACTCCACAAAATAAATATGGTAAAAAAGTGGTAAGCAGGGCAAAAGCCAGCACGTTTGTTCCCTCGGCATAGGTTTGGAAAATGTTGCCCACGAGGAATATCATGAGGCTCACTAATATGGCATATCTGCCCCACTTCTTCATCACCTTCGGGAGGGCAAAAATGAAGAAAAGCGGATTAAACATAAATATCTGAAAATTAACTCTTACCGTAGGATGTTGCGAGAAAAGCATTAAGAACAAAAGTACCCCCACCCAGGCATACAGACAATAGATAACATAATGCACATAAGGAAGGGATTTTCTCAGCACAAAACACTCCACCATCACCCATACTGCCACCACAAAGAAAAATATCAGGGCACACATCATTGGCGACAACGGAAAGGTGGGCATATCGGGGTTCTGCCACTTCTTGCCTTTTTCCAAAGCCCAGAATGCCGAACTCACTAAGGGCTTCTGCGTTCCATCGGCATATACTACCTTTGTGGAGTCGAAGTCTGCTGCCAACACTCTTGGCAGGAATTCCCTCTCCTCGTAACTGGTGTTGGCATCTGCCCCTACGCCCAGTAGCAGGTCGTTGCCTTCCATAGTCCATGGATAGTCTTCATTGCCCAGATGCACCAGTTGGCGGAAGGAGCGTTCGCCCTGTTGCAGACTGCTCTTTGCTACTGGCTCTGTCACTCCATCGAAGGCGTCCAGCAGTATATCTCTCGCCTTGGTGGTACAGTTATTATAGAAATAGTTGTATCTATATACCTTATTCTCTTCTTTGGCGTTCTCCTGCAAGGCAAGCATAAATTGCAGTTTCTCCTTTGGCGACATATTCATGCGCTGTTCGTATATCCCACAACCGAAGCGCTTGTATTCTGCTAGGAAGTCCTTATAGGGAAACATCTCCATCGTGTAGTCAGTCAGTCCGAAGATGAAACGTAACACAAACATACTCTCTCTGGTGTCAAAGACGCCGTAGTTCACCACGAAATCCTGTCCTGTTCCTGCGTCTTTCACCCTTATTGCCGTATGTCCGTAGAGGGAATACACCTCATCGTGTGGGTCGCATGTCAAAAGACTGATATCAACATTATTCAGCCTTTCTAACAGCTCATCCGCTGACAAAGCCTGCTGCGTGCCACAGAAAAAAAACATTAAAATGTATAGTGGCTCCCTTAAAAAAAAGCAAATATTTCGTTTCACGGTGCAAAAATACAAAAATTATTCGTAACTTTGCACTTCAAGTAACAAAAAATAACATATAACTATACACAATGACAATTACGAGAAGACTAACTTCGTTAATATCATTTCTCTTTTTATTATCCGCAAACACTTTTGCTCAGAGTGGTACACTTTCGCCATACTCCATGTATGGTCTTGGTTCATTGATAGACCAGTCTAACGGTGCCAGTCGTGGCATGAACGGCGTAGGTATTGCTTTTCGCGAGAGCAATCAGATTAACTATCTCAACCCAGCGTCTTATTCCAGTGTCGATTCGCTGACGTTCATCTTCGACATCGGCATGTCTCTCCAGCGCACCATGTTTAAGGAGGGTAACACCTCTAAGAATGCTAACGTTGCCGACTTCGAGTATTTCATAGCAGGTTTCCGTGCCCGCAAGCATTTGGGTGTGGGCTTTGGTATAGTGCCTTACACCGATATGGGCTTTGGTTTTGAATATAAAAAGGAGGTGCAGGGCTACGCCCAGTATCCTTATGACCCTCTTTACACCAAGACATACCAAACTACGAGCTACAGCTCTGACGGCGGACTCCACGAGGCTTTCGTAGGTGTGGGCTGGGAACCTGTCAAGAACCTCTCCATAGGTCTTAACGCCTCATTCCTTTGGGGACAGATATGGCGTCAGCTTAACGTCTCTTTCTCTGACAGCTACGTCAACAACACCTATAAGATTTACAACCAGAAGATTCACACCTACAAACTGGCTTTTGCCGCTCAATACACCCACCAGTTTGGCAAGGCGAAAGACCTTACCGTTGGCGTGACCGTTACCCCTGGTCATCAGTTGGGGGGCGATGCCGACCTCGACTACATCTCTTATAACATACAGTCTTCGCGCGAGGACACCATCCGCTGCAAGGCTAAGGACGGTTACTCTATGCCTACTGAGGTGGCTGTAGGTTTTGCTTATCGCAACGGCCACAATTGGAGAATAGGTCTTGACTATAGTTTCCAGAACTGGGCTTCTCTGCCTGTCAACGACTACAAAAAACCTGACGGCACCTTAGTTGGCAACACGGGCTATTACAACAACCGTCACAAAATTAACATCGGTGGCGAGTGGTGTCGCAACCCTCTGGGACGCTCTTTTGGCGATAAGATAAGGTATCGTGCAGGTATCAGCTACAGTTCTAAATACCTCAAACTCAACACCGCAGACGGAATCAAGGATGGTCCGCGCGAGATTTCAGCCAGTGTGGGTGTGGGTCTGCCTATCATCAACAACTACAACAATCGCTCCATCCTCAACATAGGTTTCCAGTGGGTCAACGAGTCTGGTTCCGTAATCAGAGAGAATACTATCCGTCTCAACATTGGCTTGACCTTCAACGAGCGTTGGTTTGCTAAGTGGAAATTCGAGTAAATATGCGGTTGCTCACATTCTTCATTCTATATTCTTCATTGTTCATTATTGCATCCTGCGATAATGCCAGGGAGCATACGGCTGAAGCCATAAGGGATGAGGATTCCGTTGCCATGATGACCTCTTATGGAGTCAATACCCTCATAAGCGATTCGGGCATCATGCGCTATCGTATCATTGCCGAGCAATGGGAGGTGAATGACAACCGCAACCCGCCTCGATGGATATTTCCGCGAGGCTTGTTCCTGCAACAGCTCGACGAGAAGTTTCATGTTGAAACATATATTCAAGCTGATACCGCCAACTACTTCACTACCAACAAACTATGGCACTTGTGGGGCAACGTGCGTATCAAGACTGTCGATGGCATGATATTCACCAGCGAAGAACTCTACTGGGACCAGAATCGCCACGAACTCTACTCCAATCTCTACTCTCATCTCATAACCCCTGAGCGCGAACTCGAGGGAGCTTTTTTCCGTAGCGACGAGCACATGCGCCACTATAACATCAGCAACACCAAGGGCGCCTTCACTCGCGAAGACTTTGAAAACGGAAACGGGAATGCTAACGGGAACGCTAACGGGAACACCAGCAACGACACCGTCCCTAAGCGCCAGGCAGCTACTCCACGACCCCGTTGACCACTTTGAACTGTGAACTATGAACTGTGAACTGATAGCATACATCCTCATCACCATGATGCTCTCTGCCTTCTTCTCTGGCATGGAGATAGCCTTCGTGTCCAGCAACCGTATGCTGGCAGAGGTCAACAATGATGAGGAGAGTCTCACCCACCGCATCATAACATTCTTTTACCGTCATCCCAACACCTATGTCAACACCATGCTCGTGGGCAACAATATCGCCCTCGTCATCTACGGCATACTGTTGGCGCAACTGCTCGACACCACCATCTTCAGCAACCAGTCTGAAGCGTTCCGCGTGAGTGCCGACACCATCATCTCCACCATCATAGTGCTCTTCACAGGCGAATACCTGCCTAAGACCATATTTAAGAATAACGCCAACAAGGTGCTCTCTCTCTTTGCCCTGCCTGCCTGTCTCTTTTATGTGGTGCTCTACCCCATCTCGCGCTCATGCACCCTCATCTCGCGTGCCATGCTCAAGCTCGTGGGTGTAAACGTAAAGAAAGGTGACGACCACGAAGAATTCTCCAAGGTAGACCTCGACTACCTCGTCACCCAAAGTCTTAACGGCAACGACAGCGAGAGCGACCAGCCCTCAGACAGCGAACTGTCTAAGGACGACTCATCGCCTGAGGTGCGACTGTTTCAGAACACTCTCGATCTCAGCGACACTAAGGTGCGCGACTGCATGATACCTCGTACCGAGATTACCAGCATCGAGAAGGTTGCCTCACTCGACGAACTGCGACAGAAGTTCATCGAGAGCGGACGTTCTAAGATTATCGTCTATAAGGAAGACATAGACCACATCATAGGATACATACACTCGTCAGAACTCTTCCGCATCAAGCGCGAGTGGAACTCACACATCCACCCCATACCCTTTGTGCCTGAGACTATGGCAGTCAACAAACTCATGAAGGATATGCTGGCACAGAAAACCTCCCTCGCCGTGGTGGTCGATGAGTTTGGCGGCACCAGCGGACTCGTGGCACTCGAGGATATAGTGGAGGAAATAATAGGCGAGATAGAGGATGAGCACGACGTAAACAACTTTGAGTGTCGCGCCACCAAAGACGGAGGCTACATCATCTCGGCTCGCCTTGAGATAGAGCGCGTCAACGAACTGCTCGGCATCAATCTGCCTGAGAGCGACGACTACAAGACCGTAGGCGGACTAATCCTCGCCAAGCACCAGTCATTCCCTAAGCTCAATCAGGTGATAAACATCGACGGTTGGAAATGCAAAATACTCAAAAACACCAAGACAAAAATCGAACTCGTGAAAATAATGCCGCTATAATTTGCTTATTTGCGGAAAAATTATTAACTTTGCGCCGTTTTAGACCATCTTGGTCAAATATGTAAAAAGATAACGAAAACAAAAAAACTAAACATAAAACTCAAATGGCAGTATTAGGAAAAATCAGAAACAGAGGAGCCTTGCTCGTTACCATTATCGGTCTCGGCCTCTTCGCCTTCATTGCCGAAGAAGCAGTACGCTCTTGCGAATCAACTAAGAACAACGAGCGTCAGCAGATTGCAGAAATCCTCGGCGAGAAAATCAGTTATCAGGATTTTCAGAACATGGTTGACGAATACCAGGATGTCATAAAGATGACACAGGGTCGTGACAACCTCTCTGAAGACGAACTCAATCAGGTGCGCGACATGGTGTGGAACCAGTATGTGCAGAATGCCCTCATCGCTAAGGAGGCAGCAAAACTCGGACTCAAGGTTACTGACGACGAGGTGCGCGACATCCTCAATCAGGGTACCAACCAGATGCTCATGCAGACACCATTCGTCAATCAGCAGACAGGTCGCTTCGACGCTAACTCACTCAAGCAGTTTATCGCTGAGTATAAGAAGGCTGAGCAGAGCAACCCACAGCAGGCTGAGCAGATGCGCCCTGTCTATAACTACTGGAACTTCATCGAGAAGAACCTGCGCCAGCAGCTCCTCGCCCAGAAGTATCAGACCCTCCTTGCCGCTACCTTCATATCTAACAGCGTAGAGGCTAAGCAGGCATTCAACGAGGAAAACGAAGAGGCTAACATACAGCTTGCCGCTCTTCCTTATTCTTCAGTAGCCGACAAAGACATACAGGTATCTGATGACGACCTGCAGGCTAAGTATAAGGAGCTCAAGCCACGCTTCAAGCAGTATGAAGAGACCCGCGACATCAAGTACGTATCAGTTAAGGTACAGGCATCAGCTACCGACCGTGCTGCTATCACCAAGCAGACTAACGAGTATGTAGCACAGCTCGCTACAGCCGCCGACCCTTCTGAGATTATCCGTAAGTCAGGCTCTCAGGTGGCTTACCTCGGCGTGCCAGTCACTAAGGCTGCCTTCCCTAACGACATCGCTGCAGTGCTCGACTCTATCGCAGCAGGCACCACAACAGCCGTTAAGGAGAATGCTCAGGACAACACTCTCAACTCTATCCGTCTCATCTCTCGTGAGGAGCTCCCTGACTCTGTTGAGTTCCAGGTTATTCAGGTTGCAGGCGAGACTCTCGACCAGTCACGCCAGCGTGCCGACTCTATCATGAATGCCCTCAATGCTGACCCAGCTCAGTGGGATGCACTCGCTAAGAAGTACGGACAGACAGGCGCTAAGCAGTGGCTCACCTCTAAGGACTACCAGTATGCACCATCACTCGATGTTGACACCAAGGCATACATCAACTCCTTGAACTACATGGCAGCAGGCTCACTCAAGAACCTCGCCACCAACTCTGGTAATATAATAATAAAGGTGACAGACCGCCGCGCTATGCAGACCAAGTACATGGCAGCAGTCATCAAGACACCTATCACCTTCTCTAAGGACACCTACTCTAAGGCTTACAACAAGTTCTCACAGTTCGTTTCAGAAAACCAGACCGTTGAGGGACTTGAGAAGAACGCCAAGAAGTACGGCTATCAGGTGCTCGAGAATCAGGATGTTCGTCCATCACAGCACAACATCGCTGGCATCCACGGCACACACGATGCCCTCAAGTGGGTGTATGAGGCAGCCGAGAACACCATCTCACCACTCTATGAGTGTGGCGAGAACGACAACCTCCTCGTAGTGGCACTCACCAACATACACGAGAAGGGTTATCGCGACCTCTCTGACAATCAGGTAAAGGAAATCGTTAAGGCTGAAGTCATCAACGACAAGAAGGCTGAGAAGCTCATCGCTAAGCTCGCTGGCGTTAACAGCATAGCAGCAGCTAAGGCAAAGGGCGCACAGATTGCACCAGTCAATCAGATCACCTTCGCTTCACCAGTCTTCGTAGTTACTACAGGTGCTTCAGAGCCTGCTCTCTCAGGCGCAGTAGCAGCTACCAAGCAGGGACAGTTCTCTAAGCATGCAGTAAAGGGCAACGCAGGCGTTTACCTCTTCCAGGTAAGCAAGAAGCAGTCTCGCGGTCAGAAGTTTGATGCCAAGGCTATGATGCAGCGCCTCGCCCAGCGTAATATGCAGGCAGCAGGCAACTTCATGCAGGAGCTCTTCATCAATGCCGACATCAAGGACAATCGCGTCAACTTCTTCTAATCCCGACCTCTCCTTAAATTAAATAATAACCCAAGAGTGCGCTCAGCCAAACGGCTAAGCGCACTCTTATTTTATCTATCATTACTAATTTCTAATCACTAATTAAACCAGCGCCCCACTCTATTATTGAGCAGGGCGCTGGGTGTTATTAATATAGCCTATTTAGACTTTCTGGTAGCTCTAATGAGTTATTTTACTCCAGCCAGTCATCATAATCTGGTACAGATTCAGGTGGCGTATCTTCATTGGAACCAGTCAGCAGAATGTTTTCCTTATGTCGCGACATTACGACTATGAATGATGGCTTCTCGTATATTTTCTTTTCTATATTCAGTTTCATTGTTGTGACCTCCTTATTCTATTACAACTGTTTTACCATTGTTGACATACATACCTTTCTTTGTGGGTTTACCACTCAGTTTCACACCGTCCATTGTGTACCAACCGTCGAGTGTTACCTCACCTGTCGTGGTGTTGAGCGTTCCGACAGAGGTCGTTTCGCCGCTGTGATTGACGAACTTAACGGTGATTCTTTGTGGCAATGCTACGTCAGCAGTTGAACTATTCTTGCTTAGAAGAGAATTCTGAGTATTGCTGGGCTCGCTGCCAGCCCACATCAGGTAACACGATGTTGGACGAATCTTTGCGCCGCTCTTCACTCTCACGAAGTCGCCAGCCACTACGAGTTGTTCGTCCACCTCCTTGGTCGCTCCTGCGAAGCCGTACACCTTGCCGATTTCTTCGGAGTTCTCGCTGTCGCTCCAGTAGCGAGGCTGGTAGGTGCCTTTGAAATTCCATTTGTTCCACGAATATGTGCCATCG